>Ga0222662_1000087_pt1 | contig 87557 bp, 83 predicted proteins | sample AntAcemetagen600_FD_179821 | JGI IMG/M metagenome (GOLD analysis project Ga0222662, IMG submission 179821) | Saline water microbial communities from Ace Lake, Antarctica - #600 | ecosystem: Environmental > Aquatic > Non-marine Saline and Alkaline > Saline | place: Antarctica: Ace Lake... | reverse complement strand
AGTGATCAGACCAGAGCCTGATCGATTGTTTCCGCGATTACTTCTCACAAGTGCCGCAGCAAGTCGACTTCGCACAGCAGGAAGACTTCGCCCATGGGCAAGTCGCGCAAGAATTGAGAAAGAGGGAAGCGGAAACAACGAGGAGGATAGCGAGTGTTTTTTTCTTCATGAGGAAACAGATGGATTGGATTTAGTATGGCTGCAACCGACAAAAACCGCAGGGACGAAGGACCGCGGAGCGGACTCCAATCGGTTGCAATCGCCAATAGAATAAGTAAACTCCGCCCCTTTAACAAACCGAAAATGAGCCAATCGCCAAAACACCTTGCCGTCGCCGGCGCGACCGGAGCCGTTGGGATCGAGATTCTCAAGTGCCTGGAGCAGCGCGACTTCCCCGTGAGCCAACTGACGCTTCTCGCCTCGGCCCGCTCCGCCGGAAAGACGCTCAAATTCCGTGGCGAAGACGTCGCCGTGAAGGAACTCACGCCCGAGTCCTTCGCCGGCGTCGACATTGCCCTCTTCAGCGCCGGGGGTGGCATTTCAAAGACCTTCGCGCCGCATGCCGTCGCCGCCGGGGCCGTCGTCGTCGACAACTCATCCGCCTTCCGCATGGACGAAGGGGTCCCTCTCATCGTCCCCGAAATCAATCCGGAGGACGCGAAAAGCCACCATGGGATCATTGCAAATCCTAACTGCACTACCATCGTCACCCTCATGGCCCTGAATCCGATGCACCTCGCCTTCGGCGGCGTGAAAAGCATCATCGCGAGTAGCTACCAGGCCGTCTCCGGCAGCGGCGCGCAGGGCATCATCGAACTCGAAGCCCAGGTCGCCGCGCTCAGCAAAGGCGAGCCACTCCCCGAGCGCCAGGTCTACCCGAAGCAGATCGCATTCAACGTCATTCCCCAGGTCGATACCTTTGTCGAAAACGGCTACACGAAAGAGGAAATGAAGATGCATTTCGAAGGACAAAAGATCCTTCATGCGCCCAACCTGAAAGCCTCCGTGACCTGCGTCCGCGTTCCCGTCTTCCGCTCCCACGCCGTCTCCGTCACCGCGGTGTTTGAAAACGAGCCCAGCGTCGAAGCCGCCCGCGAAGCGATCAATGCCGCCCCCGGCGTTCAGGTCGTCGATGATCCCTTCGCCGACTCACCGCAGTATCCCACTCCACTCGACTGCACCGACGGCGATGACTGCCTCGTTGGCCGCATCCGCAAAGATCTCGTCCTCGACAAGGCGCTCACTTTCTGGGTCGTCGGTGATCAGGTCCGCAAAGGAGCCGCGCTCAACGCCGTCCAAATCGCGGAACTTCTCTAACACTACGCTATTCCACTCCCATGACTGAAGCGCTCAAGCCCTACCTCAAAGAACGCGTCAAGATCGTCGACAAGGCGCTGAACGGCTTTCTCCCCAAAGCGAAAGTTCGCCCCGCGACCGTTCACGAGGCGATGCGCTACAGTCTCTTTGCCGGAGGAAAAAGGCTCCGCCCCATCCTTTCCCTCGCCGCCGCCGAAGCCTGCGACGGTAACTACGAAAATGCCCTCGCTCCCGCCGCCGCCGTCGAGTGCCTTCACACTTACACCCTCATTCACGACGACCTCCCCTGCATGGACGACGACGACCTCCGTCGGGGGATGCCGACCTGCCACGTGAAATTCGGCGAAGGCGTCGCCGTCCTCGCCGGTGATGGACTGCTCACGGTTTCCTTCGAGATCCTCGCGAAAACCCCGCCGACAAAACGCTACGATGTCGGAGCCTACGTGACCGAGCTTGCCGTTAAAACAGGAAGTCGGAATCTCATCGGTGGACAGATCCTCGATCTCGAAGGCGAAGGCAGCGATGTCCTCCTGACACCAGCACAACTGAAGTTCATTCACCAGAGCAAAACCGCCTCCTTGCTCACCGCCTCAATCAGACTCGGGGCCATGAGCGCCAACGCGACGCCCGCTAAGCTCGAAGCCCTCACGACCTACGGTGAATCCCTCGGGCTCGCGTTTCAGGTCATCGACGACATCCTCGACGTCACCCAGACCAGCGAGAAACTCGGCAAAAGCGCCGGGAAAGATGAGGCTTCTAACAAATCCACCTACCCCGCCCTTTTCGGATTGGAGAAGAGCCGCAAAGAAGCAGCGAGATTGACGAAGAAAGCGCACGAAGCGCTGAAGCCGTTTGGGAAAAAAGGTCAGCGTTTGAGTGACATTGCCGACTACCTGTTGGATCGGGATTATTGAGCGCCCGTAGCGGACGGCGTCAGCCTTCCGACCGCAGTGCCTCCGCCTTTCGGAACCTTGACAGGTTCCGCTACATTTTCCTGCGACGCGATCTCCCGTAGCGGACGGCGTCAGCCTTCCGACCGCAATGCCTCGGCCTTTCGGAACCACCAAAGAAAAAGGCACGACTCCCATCGTGCCTTCCTTCACTTCTCTGATTTCCTGCTGTTCCCGTCTTCGCCAGGCAGGCGGCGAATACTCATACTTTCGCCATCTGTATCCGCGCAGCCTCCGCCAACGATCCCATCCCCGAATCCGCTCGAAATACCCGTCGATTTCGTCGATCCGTTTTCGGGTCTCGGGCATATCGACTTTCCGCTGCGTGATGATTAAAGGTTTCACCACAGAGACAAAATACTGAGGATCTTTCACCACAAATTTCCCCGACCAACGAAACGGCAACTGTTCCAGCACCTCTTTCGTGACGATACGAAATCCACCCTCATGCCTCAGATACCGATAAAGAGACTCAGGAAATTTCAGTTGCTTCAATTCGCATAGAGAAAAGCGCCTCAAGCGATGCCGTGACGGAACCTTCTTTCCAGGCGAATAATTATCCTTCAAAAACTTTCCCCGGCGACAACATTGAACGTTGTTCACAAATATCAGGAGTTCTTCGAGCCGATTGACATCACCGCGACGACTCGCCTCCGCTGTCAGATCAAACTCGCGATACCACCCCCGCTGATGAGGCACATCCAAATCGACGAGCGGAGCAGACCAGAGTGCACGGCTCAGGGTTTGACATTCTTCCGACAACCCAAGCACTGCCTTATCTTCACGGATCTTCCGTCGCTGCACCGCGAGTCTCGCTATCGTTTGAGGTTCGTTTTCGGGATCATTACATCGAATGAAAACAGCCGCACGCCAGTTTCGGCGCGGGGCTGCGGGTCACTCTCCTTTCTTCACCAAGCCCATCAGCTCATCAGGAACCCCAACAATGAGCTGATTCCCATACCCGGCTCCCAGCTCTTTCAGCGTTTCGAGGTAACGCAGACGGAACAGCTCCGGGTTGGTTTCGTAAACGCGGGCCGCGTTCGCGAAGGTTCGCAGCGCCGCCGCATCGCCGCGGGCGCGTTCCTGTTTTGCCTGCGCTTCTTTTCGAGCGGTGATGACTCCCGCGTAGGAGCTCTTCAGCTCACCACCGAGGATGACATCACGGATCTCGATGCGGATCACTTCAACTCCGAGTTCCGCGCGAGCTCCTTTCGCGACGCCGTTGAAAAGCGTTTTCCCGAAATCGATTTTACGACCCAGAACGTCATCGAGTTCCAGTCCGCCGACGAGTTCACGCATCGCCAGTTGGATCTGCGTGTAAAGCGCCCCGTGAGCATTCTCAGCTCCCTGATGAAACGCCTTCGCATCCGCAATCTTCCACTGAGCAACGGCGGTGAGCTTCACCGTCGCGCTATCAGCAGTCATCAACTCCTGTCCCTGAACCACCATTTCGCTGATACGGGAATCGAAGAGGATCACGGAATGTCCACGCCCCCAGAGACGATGTTTCCCTGACTCAAGCGTTTCGATGAAACGCCCGTCCTTGAAGTGCAGCCCGACCTGGTAATCCCAGATCGTGACGGTCTCCAGTGACTCGCGGATCAACTTGACCCCGAGCGCCCAGACAATGATCGCAAGAGCGACCGTGATGATAACAATAGTAGTTTCCATTTTTTCTTTTTTCCTTTCTAACAAATCTCTAATTTTCCTTCATCAAGGGATTCGACAGTCCATCTGAGCCCGTCGGCATTCTCCCGAATGCCGCTACAGGAAGCGCCGTAGCGGCATTGGGAACAATGCCGACCTTGCCTGGAAATAGCGGTGTTCGTCCTTAGGCAAAGTGGGAAAAACCTCCCCCTTCCGCGTCATCATTTTCCTGCGGGAAGACAGGCTTCATTCCCCGGCAGAGCAGTGACGAATCACCGTCCGGCGCGGAAGAGAGGCCCGCCTTCGCAAAGCGATCTCATGACTTGATCGACCGATCATGGCCGATCCGACGCGAAAGAGTTCAGCTTTATGTTGTTGTGGTTATCCAAACCAAAAGGCCGGAATCGAACCGGCAACAGAGAGCTTTCAAGACTCTTGCTCTACCATTGAGCTACTTGTATTTTCCTGCCCAGAAGCGGGATCTCTCAGGGAAGCCCGTTGAGACCGCACGACAGAGAAAGTGTGATTAGCGTTTTGCTAGCGCCACAGAAACGGGTCCCAATCGGGAATCCCGTGAATGTTTTGCAGCAAGGCGGTGACTGGAAGTTCCGCCGGCTCGCGAGGCACTTTCAGCAATCGCATTCCAGCCTCCTCGGGAGTCCTGTCCGCTTTGCGGGAGTTCACCTCGCGCGCTGAGAGAACGCAGTTCTCCCAGGTCGTTCCGCCGCCACGCGAGCGGGGCAGAACATGGTCGATGCTTCCCTCGCCCGGATCGAGGCGGCGACCGGTGTATTGACAGCGTCCGCCATCGCGATGCCAAAGGGTCCGCGAGTTCAGCTTCGGACGTTTCTTCGGCACCTTGGCAAAATTGGAGACCACGATCACCGTCGGCACCCGAATCGGTCCGCGCGAGGTGCCAACGCCGGCATCCCCTTCACGGATCGGCAACGCCTGCCAGGCATCCCATTTCGTCGGAATCATCTGACTGATGCCGCCGTCGTCATTGTTCAGGATATCGAGCGCCGTCGCGACGTCTGCCGCCATTTGGCAAAAAGCCTCTGCCGGTGCCTTCGTGTTGATTGCCTGCCAGTTCCGGTTGAGAACGAGCACGGTCTTTAAGTCGAGAATTGAAGTGCTCATGATAGGAGAAAAGTAGACAGGGTTAGGTCACTGACCTGACCCTGTTGAGTGAAATAAATGTGGCGAAGAATTAGGCGGGGCGCTTTCCGAAGAAAACGCCCCGCCACCTCCTTCCTGATAAAAAAGCAGGACCACCCGGCCCTGCCCATGACTACAAGTCGATGGACTCGATTCGGCGGATCAGGGCCTGCTTGTCCTGTTCCAGAAACTTCATCGTTTCCAACGCCTTGTCCGAGAATCCGGCGAGGGTATACACTTCGGGTTCAGGGAACTGAAGTGACCCGTGACCGGCGAGATCGAACGAGTAAATGCGGGGACGCTGCCCCGCTCTGCTCACGTAATCGTTAAAAGCCTTACGCGGCGTCCGGACACCCACCCATGCCTGCATATCAGACAGGATGATGACCCGATCGTAGCGGCGTTCGGCTCGTTCGAAAATGGCGTGAAAGTTAGTTCCACCCCATTCCGCTTTTTCTTCAATCCGCTGCGCAATCGACAAGGTCGCATCGCCATGATTGAAGGTTTCAAAGCGGGCATCTGACGCAAAGAGCATCAGATCTGCCTCGTTCGATTTGTAGAGCGCCGCCGCGAAGAGCGACCCGATTTTCATGGGCTGCCCGAGCATTGAGCCGGAGCAATCCATCGCCACCAGCGTCCGACCACCGAAGCGGGGAACGTTCGCGAGCGACCGATCCGCCGCGTTGTTCAACGCGGAAACCACTTTGCGTCGAGTTCCGGGAGGAGCCTCGATTTCTTCGACCGCCTCAAGGGCAGTGCGAAAGCGGAACGGCAGAACGAGCGAACGCCGGATCAGGTTCTCATTCTGGAGAAGCTTCGTCACCTCATCGGTCAGCTCCGGAGCCTGTTCGAGAATGTTTCGAAGGTTCCGCAGGAGCGCGAAATAACCGAGCTTCTTTTTGCGAATGAGCGACGCCCAGGCTTCCGCTTTGCGGACCGCCTTGTCGGTATCCGAAGTCGCTGCCTGACCGGCTTGAGTCAGCTTCGTCTCCCACGTTTCCGCAGGAGGAAGCGTTCCCTCGACAAGGCGACGAAGCGCCTCGCTGTGAGGCGGGTGAACAAGGTTCACCGCATCGACCATCTTCAGTTCGGCTGAATCACGTCGATACTTCGCCAGTTGGTAGTCGTCGAATCCGGCGAGCGCTTCACCGAGTCCCTTCTTCAAGGCGTTCGGGATTGGCTTCCCATAAACGGCGAGACAATACGCGAGGATCTCAAGGACATCATCGGGGCGGAAAACGACTTTTTTGAAAAAGCGTTTCGTCCACTCCTGTCCTTTGACCGAGTGAGCAAGCTCACCGGCGACGAGGTGGGAAACAGATCGCATTCCTGCCTCACGACGCGCATAGAGCGCAAGCTTGGCAACGAACTGTTTATCGCCACACTCGTTGATGAGTTGGATCAACCGGGTCGCCGTTTCGTCGGCGGTCTGGTAGAACTGATCGCCGAGGAAACTGGTCAGCATGATGGAAACCAGTTCGAGCTTCGCGGATGTCGCATGAGCCTGACCACCGGCCAGGTTCACCGTGTTCGGGGAACGGGTTTTTTGTTTGAGCGATTGATTGAATTTCATGATGGAGTTCGTTACCTCCTTTCGTTTTGGTGGTTTAGTTAGTCCTTCCCGCATGAGGCGGAAGGGAAAGGGATTGGGGAGAATTAGCGATCAGGGTTGTCGTCTGGAGTCGAACCAGTTCCTCGGCTTTCACCGGGTTCCTCACTTTGATGCGTTGCCAGTTCACATCGGTTTAACGGCATTTTTTGGCTTCCCATAACGCGGGCGAAGTAGCCCTGATCTTCACTGCCCCAAAGATCGAAAAAGGTGATTCAGAGAAAACCGGCCGGAGAACAGACGTGCTCTACCACTGAGCTACCTCCCGAAGTCGGGAGGGCGGGATTCGAACCCGCGACCTCGCGAGTAATATTCGAAGTATCTCCATGCCTCACTGCTGAATCATTTAAAAATTGGCACCCGAGCACGGAATTGCACCGTGATCCCCGGAAGGCCGGCCCCGCGGAATCAAAGTCCGGTGCAATGACTGTTGTGCTACTCGGGAATTGGCGTCCCTGCCGGGAGTCGAACCCGGCTTACCTGATAGAAAGTCAGGTGTGTTAATCCGATACACCACAGGGACCGAAAGCAGGAATGAACTTCCAACGTTCAATGCCGAACTTTCAACCTTGAAGGTTCAGAGTTGAAAGTTGAGGGTTCGAATAAAGGTTCCAGGGGCGGGAATTGAACCCGCGTAGTCAGGCTTATGAGACCTGACAAGGAAGCCAGCACCTTCCCTGGTATAAAAATTGGCTGTGCTAGAACTTGCCGGCAGCTACTTGACACCCCGATGCCACACTTGCGCCAAGGAGGAGCGACACTCTTGTCGCTCGCGATTTGCACGGGCATTGCGGCTGGGCTTGCCGGACGACAGGAGTGTCGCCCCTCCTTGATTCCCCGAATCACGATTGCGCCAAGGAGGGGAGGTTTTCTACCGCCCGCAGAGGATTGGCACTTCCCCAGGCCTTGCCCAGCGATAGAAAATCGCCGCTCCTTGCTCTTGTCTATAAAGGAACCGGTCGACGGGATTTGCACCCGCTCCGTCACTGTCACAGAGTGAAATGCTGCTGATTACACCACGACCGGGGTCTGAATCTGAAATTACGGTCCTGACCGGTGCTGCCCCGGCTGTCTCCACGCTGACAACGTAGCGAGTCTGCTGTTTCTCTTCAGAACCTGAAATTGGTCCCTCTGGAAGGTACTGCCCCTTCTTCTGCGGTTTAAAAGACCGCGACATCACTTTAATGTTTCAGAGGAATTGAAATGGTCTCCCCGCCAGGATTTGCACCCGGTCCAACGCCTTCGTAGGGCGACATGCTTCTCTTACACCACGGGGAATTCGAAAATGGCGGCTGCGATTGGTAACGCTCCAATCTCTCGTCGGCTTCAGCGACGCGCTGATCTGTCTCAGCTACACAGCCAGAATGGTCCTACCGGAAGGATTTGCACCCTCAGCCTCTCGATTATCAATCGAGCACTCTCCTCTTGAGCTACGGTAGAAAATAGGCGCGGTGGGATTTGCACCCACTCAGCACAAAGGCACTGGTTTTACAAACCAGTTCGGCTCTCTCACTCCGACGCACGCCTCTTACAAAAATCGTCGCGGCGGCAGGACTTGCACCTGCTTTCCCGTGTTTCCAAAACCCGTATCTCGACTCCTTCGACCTCGCCACGTCATGAGATCCCGAATTGGGATCCCGAATTGGGATCTCACACATTCAATCAAGACCGTCCGGATATCTCCGGGCGCTCTTGATTGAATGCAAACCATGCCAGCCCCGAGCGGGACGGCATCGATTTGTCATTCAAGAAGAAGAACAAGCGCTGAGGCCCCCTGTTTTTTGTGGGCAGGGAAATGATCGCAGGGGACTAATCTGCAAAGTTAATTTTGAGTCTGTTTCGATCAGCCTGACCGATTGGGAGCACGAAGACGCGCTTCTCTTCTTCCTTATCTTAATAAGAACGAACACCGTTATCTCCTCCTTCGAGATAGCCGCAGGATTTCCCGGCGGACGTTTCGATGTTTAGCAGGCACATCTCCCAAAAAAGCCTTTCGTTATGTAGTTAGTTAAATTTTTCATCACGAAGTATCTTTAGTTATGGGCACAGCGGTTCGGTAGCAGACTATTAAAGTCCGCTCAACTTGACCGACTGTGAATCGACGCTATCTTTGCTCTGCGGGAGCAAGCGATCCATTCAAAAGATCCTTCGCTTTCTACGGCCCATCTTCAGTTGCTGCTGGAGGTGGGCTTTTTCGTTTTCGTAATTTTCGTTTCAAGACCGGAATCGATCCGATCAAATTCTGTTTTGGTTAATTTTTAGTCAATGAGGGCTGAAGCCCTTGTAAATACTCGTAAATCGTAGGGGGTAGGCACAAAAAAACCCGCCTCTTGGTGAGAGAGCGGGTCCACGTCGTCTATTTCTACAATAGATCCTACGTTAACCGGGCCCTCCCTGTCTTAAGTTGAAATTCACTCTGGGTATCTTCGAGATCCTGAAATCTGTCGATGGCAGCACACTCTAAATACTGAAGATTTATCTTCCCCGCATGATACATCCCTTTCGGACAGGCCATGCCTGACTCCCATCGGCTCAGGGCCAATGTCGGGTTGAATCTTTGTGAATTGAAAATCATGTGAATATTTGTTGGTTTTGAGACTATGATCCCTAATAGACAAAAGTCAAGCGATCATTTATATATTTACTCGATTCCTCACGGCTCAAGCTCACCGGGAGCATGGCCGTGAATCCTCTCGTGGTCCTCTGCGGGTTCCAGATGAGAAGTCACCGCCGTCGCGGGCCCAAGCTTCGCTTTCACGGCCCTTTCAATGTGCGTCGCAATATCGTGAGCCTCTTTCACTGACGTTTCATCCTCGAAGACCAAATGAAAGTCGACCCAATGTCCGTCGCCGAGATGGCGGTGGCGCAGATGGTGCCAAGTGATGCCGAACTGCTTGGTGGATTCATCGAGACACTCCACGACAACCGCTTTTATCGAAGGGTCAGCTCGATCCATTAAGCCATTCGCACTTCGCCACATGAGCCTCACCCCATTTCTCAAAATATGAAGCGCCACGAAGATCGCGCACAAGGGGTCAAGCCAGGCCCAATCGGTCAGCCAGGTGAGGAGCAATCCAACGAGGACACCGAGACTGGTCCACGCATCAACGAGAACGTGCATCCCGTTGGATTCGAGAATGAGCGAATCGTTTCTCTTACCGAGACAAATCAAGTACCAGCCAAGCCATCCGTTAATTAGAAGTGAGATGGCAATGAGGGCGCTACCAAACTCAAGATCATGAGGCTGCTCACCCGCATTCCATTGCAGCGCCGCTTTGATAAGAATGAAAACCCCGGCGACAGAGATAAGCCCACCTTCAAAACCAGCGGAGAAGAACGAGATCTTCGCATGGCCGTAGGGATGATCTTCATCCGGAGGTTTCTGCGAAAGGCGAAGGCTGTAGACGACGAAAGCCACCGCTGCGACGTGGACAATCGATTCGGCAGCGTCGCTGAGGATCGCGGACGACCGCGTTTGCCACCACGCCGTCATCTTGATGATGAGCATAAGGACACCAATCCAGAAAGAGAGCCAACTGGCTTTCCTCAGGAGTGACGGACTGGCGCGATCTTCTGACATGATATGGCGGGACGATTCTTATCAGAAAACGGCTATTTCCACACGCCGATTTCGCGCAACTGTTTCGTCGCCGATCCGGGCCAGTCACTATTCGCGGCGGGGCTTGCGGGGCTCGGGTGAAGAATGCGCCCGAAGGTGGCTTGGTAAGAAATCGATTCGGCGATGCGTTTCAACCCGGTTTCTGCGAAGGCACCGACCCCGATGAGAAACTCCGGCGCAAGCTGACGGATGTGTTCGGCGACGTAGTCATCGCAGGCGGTCGACACTGGGGCCATCTCAGCGGCAGGTAACTTGTCAGGAGTCCGGTTTTTCCCGCTCTCCTCCATCCAGACGAGCGGGCAGTAATTCACGACATAGTAGTCGGCGAAAAAATCTTCTGCTTGGGGGAAGATTTCCGAAAAGAGCCCCCAAAGACGCCGCCCGCTGACCTCTGACTTTTCGCAGTCGAAGCCGACGATGGGCCGCTTCGGATGCTCGCACTCCGGCTTGCCGACTTCAGCGGAAATCCCCATCCAATCGCGAACCATCGCGATCTCGCCAAAGGGGACGCCGGTTTGCGCCATCCCCCATGGACCCGGATTCATTCCCATCATGAGGACCCGCTTTTTCGAATCACCGAAGCATTTCACGTATTTTTCATGAGAGGTCCTCGCGTATTCGAGGGGGTTGTAGACGTGGGTGACCGGAGACTCAAACGTGAGTCCGCCGAGTTCAGCGACGAGCGAGTCAGTCGCTTGAAGAATGGCGCGGGATCGGGACATATGCCATTCAAAGAGAACAAACGGTTTCGTCAAGGGATTGTAGGGCGACCGTTCCGGTTGCCGACGGTGGGCACCGGCAGGCGGAGCGCCCGCCCTACAGAGTTGCTCTCAGCCAGACTCCGTGTCATAGAGGTGAGCAGAACCACATGGCTGAGATCAAAACTATTGCGATTGTCGGCTCCGGAGCGGTCGGAGCCTACTATGGAGCGAGACTGGCGAAGGGAACTGACGCTGCGGTTTCTTTTCTCATGCGACGCGATCTCGTGGCAGTCCGGGAGTCGGGACTGCAAATCAAGAGCGTCGATGGAGACTTCGACTTGAATCCAGTCTCGGCTTTCGCAACGACCCAGGAAATCGGGCCGGTCAATCTCGTTATCATCGCTTTGAAGGCAACTTCGAATGAGGTGATTCCGGAGCTGCTCCCCCTCCTGCTCAAAGAGGGCACTCGAATTCTCACGCTCCAAAACGGTCTCGGAAACGAAGAATTTCTCCAGTCGCACTTTCCTGATCATCCCATCCTCGGCGGCCTCTGCTTTGTCTGCATCAATCGCGGAGAGCCGGGCGTGATACATCATCTCGCGCATGGTCGAGTCGAAATGGGCGAGCTCACCGGGACCGGATCCGTCGAGGAGGTGCATGAACTTTTCATCCGTGCCGGCCTCGATGCGCGACTTCTTCCGAATCTCGGCCTTGCCCGATGGCGAAAGCTGATCTGGAATGTACCCTTCAACGGCCTCTCGATCGCTGAGGGCGGCATCGACACCGAAAAAATTCTCGCAAGTCCAACAAGAGTGGACCGCGTCAGAACACTCATGCACGAGGTCATCGCCGCGGCGGCGGCCTTTGGCTACGAGATCGATCCGGCCTTCGCTGAAAGCAACATCAAAGGCACCGCCGAGATGGGTGCCTACCGCCCGTCAAGCCTCATCGATTTTGAGGCCGGTCAAGCCATCGAGGTGGAACCGATCTGGGGCGAGCCGCTGCGACGTGCGCGGGAAAAGGGAATCGCAATGCCCGAACTGACCCGCCTATATCAGCAAATTTGCGCTGCCGTGGAAAGTCGTTCATCTTAACTCATGAGCGCCCCCGAATTCCATCTCCCAAAAAATCTAGGAGACCACGCTCCAAAGATCGGACTCGTCCTCGGCTCCGGCCTCGGCAACTTCGTCGACACCCTGACGGATACCAAACAGGTCGCCTACACCGAAATTGAAGGCCTCCCAAAAAGCGGCGTCGAAGGCCATACCGGAAAGCTCCACCTCGGAAAACTGGGCGGCGTCGAAATCGCAATCGCTCAAGGGAGAGTTCATCTCTATGAAGGTTGGTCGGCGAAAGAAACGGCAGCAATGATACGCCTCTTTCATCAACTAGGCATCACAACGGTAGTCCTCACTAATGCTGCCGGAATCGTGAACGCGAACTTCAAGCCGGGACGCTGGATGCTGATCTCGGACCATCTCAATTTAACTCGGCAGTCCCCCCTTACTGGCGGACCTACTTTCATCGATCAAACCGAAGTCTATTCCCGGGCGCTTCGCGAAATGCTGAAGACGGAGGCGGCTGAGTTGGCGCCTACTCACCTTTTCGAAGGGGTCTACGCCTGGGTCAACGGCCCGGAATATGAGACCCCCGCCGAGGTCAAAATGTTGCGGGGCCTCGGTGCCGATGCCGTCGGGATGTCAACCGTGCCCGAAGCAATTCAGGCCCGCGCTCTCGGGATGCGAGTCGTCGGATTATCGTGCCTTACGAATTACGGTGCGGGACTTACGGGAAAGCCCCTCAGTCACGATGAGGTCGTCGAAGTGGGGAAACACGCCGCCGGGGAGCTTTTTGCTCTGCTTGAGAGTGCGGTGCCCGCGATCGTAGAGATTTGAGAGAACTCTCATCCGTCCCAACGAGTTGCCATTCCCTCAACGCCCCTCTTCCGCCGCGGGCTGCATTTTGCTTTCAAGTGTCTTGATATTCCTTTGAATCCAATACCCGAAATAGTTGAGCCAGGGACCCTCCCTTTCACCGGAATCGACCAGCACCCGAGTCTCCGCCGCTCGAAGGGCAAAACTCATTCTCCGTTCCCCAATATTAAACAATGTCACAAGCAGAGGTGCATCATCGCGGATATGAAACCCCTCACTGTCATATCGATTTGCCGCGTAGTTCATGTAGGCGCAGATGATATTGATAGAACCCTTCCAGCAGTATTTATCCATCTCATCCTCAGTGGCATCCGGCCGGATTCGTTCGATCTCAGATTGCATCGCGGAAGCAATAAACGGCTGGACCTGACCGGGACCAAAAGAAGCGTCGCCGTGAGCCCCCCGGAATTTCACATTCAAATTATTGACGAAGCTCTCGCCTGATTTCCCAAGCTTTTTCCCAATCAAATTGATCCCTGATTCACCGACCTGTTTCAGGGTACTACGCTGATTCATCGAATGCTCTCCCATAATTGCCCCAAAAACCGCCAGTGGGGAAACTTCGTAAACCTCTGACATTTCGATGAGATAGGCCAGAAGATCCGACTCTTCCTCTGTCGAGGTAAAGTGCTTTTTGTAGAAGACAATGTTGAAGTCCTTTTCTGTTCGAGGGTAGAACTGATCGCTCCGAATTTCCCGCATGTTTTCACGCGAGATCTCTCTTCCCTCAATGTTGACGGCATGCACTAAGCCAATTGCTGACATGATCACAAGCGCGATGAGGCCGGAGCTAATTACGGAGGGAATCTTCTTCATCACAAAGGGACAAAACTACATGACACCATGTGCTCAAGCTGTCAATTATGGGTGAGAAACCAATTAATTGTCTTTCGCCAGTCGATCATGCGAATTGGCGTGCCATGGGTGCCACTTTCGAATCGTTCGAAGCGGATTGGATAACCGGGGCTCTTCTCACGAATCTGCAAGTAGAGCGAGTCCATCTTTTGAAGATACGACACCCAATCACGACTCCCGTGACCAATGTAGACGGGGACACGCGATTGGAAAGCATCAGACCCAATGAATTGATTATTCGGGAATGAGCCAAGAAGAATAATGCCTCCTAACCGGGCAGCAAGGTCATTCTGCCGACACAGTTGATAACAGACCACTCCGCCAGCAGACCCACATGAGATGATGATTTTAGCATTGGGAGAAAGCGCTGCATAATGCATCAACATCCCGTGTATTTGCTTCGCCCCGCGTCCCGTGAAGCTAGCTATATCAGGAGATAGATAGAGCCCGCCACTTTTCGACACGAGGTTTTTAATGCGATTAAAGTTACCTCCAAAAGTTTTGTCATCGACGCCCTGATCACGACTCCCACCTTTTCCGTGGAGATAGACAACTATGATGGATGCATTCGTTGTACGCCCGACTGCAAAATGCCGGATCGACCCAAACTTGGTTTTTAGGCGGGTATCAGTTTGGGCAGAATTCACCTCTAGGGAAACTCTTTCAGGCTTAGCTTGTTTCTCCGGGATAGCATCGCGCCCATTGATATCTCGTGAGGAAACGTAGTCGAGAATGAGATAATCCCCATCGTGTCTCGATTCGATAACTTTCGGGACTTTGAACATGTCATCTTTCCAAGGCACCAACTGAAATGAAGTCGAAGCCTGGCTTAAGAGAACACACGGGAAAGCGCTCAGAAATAGCAGATGAATTGGAAGACAAAGCCTCATGAAATTTCAGCCTTAATTAGTGAACACAAATCATGAGGTTCTTCCAGAATAAACTCCGCGCCAGCACCAAGGAGTTCCTCGACGGGGCGGAAACCCCAGCTCACGCCGACGGCATGCATCCCGGCATTCACGGCGGTCATCATGTCGACGTCTGAATCGCCGATGAAATGACAATCGCCCGATTTGAGACCGAGGACGGCGGCGGCTTCGACAGCACCAGCTGGATCGGGCTTTTTCGGGATGCCATCGCGAGCGCCAAGCACTACATCCCACTTCCAGTCGCCCAAAAACGCTTCAACGCATTTCACGGTAAAGTCGTGGGCTTTGTTGGAAAGCACACCGATGGGAATCCCCTTCGCGATCAGCTCATCGAGCAACGGGGCGATGCCGGGAAATATCACCGTGGTGTTTTTCCACCGTTCACCGTAGGCGGCGCGGTATTCGGCGAGGACCGCATCGGTTTCTTCCCCCAAAGCAGGACGATGCTCTTCCGGGAAAATATCGCGGACGAGGTTCATCATTCCATTCCCGATAAAAGTCCGATAAGCGTCCGTCGGGTGGGCGGGAAATCCGCGAGCTTCGAGAACGGCGTTGCCCGAGTCCGCTAAATCCTGCAGCGTGTCGAGAAGAGTTCCGTCGAGGTCGAAAATAACGGCTTTGTCAGGATTCATACGGCTTCCTTTCGCTGCAAGTTCCATGCGCAGATAAGAGCTTTTAATCCTGCCATCTCGATCGAGGGATCGATCCCACAACCCCAGAGGAGTTTCCCTGACTCGCTGTGCTGAATCTGCACGTAGGCGGCGGAATCGGCGTCCGATCCTCCGCGAAGGGCCTGGCTGCGATAGTCGGTCACGTTAAAATCCTTGTGGCCTGACTCTTCGAGAAAATTCACAAAGGAGTTGATCGGGCCATTGCCTTTTCCGCTGCCGGACACGGTCTCGCCATTGATCACCACGGTGGCATGACAGATGACCCCGCCCCGTGGCATCGTGGTGTGATCGAGTTCGAATTCACTGAGGCTGAGGGGCGCATCGATGTTCACAAACTTGTCCGCAAAGATTTCACCGATCTCATCGTTGCTGAGTTCGCGGCTTTCCGCATCAGCGCGGTCATAGACAAACTTGCCGACCTGCGGGTGCATCGACTTCGGAAGATCGAAACCGTGCTCGCGATCGAGGATGTAGGCAACGCCGCCTTTGCCACTCTGACTGTTGATGCGAATGATCGCCTCGTAGCTGCGTCCGATGTCCTGAGGATCGATCGTGAGATAAGGAACGCCCCAGGGGAAATCATCACTCCCATGGTCAGAGAGATCGCGTTCCCGACGGTCGATGCCTTTCTTGATCGCATCCTGATGACTTCCCGAGAAAGCGGTGAAGACCAACTCGCCGGCGTATGGCTGTCGCTCCGGCACGATAAGGCGAGTCACTTCTTCGTAAATCTGCCGGGTCGAGGAGAGGTCGGAAAAATCGAGACCAGTGTCGATCCCGTGGCTGTTCATGTTCAGCGCGAGGATGACGAGATCGAGGTTGCCGGTTCGCTCGCCGTTTCCGAAGAGCGTCCCTTCGACGCGATCCGCACCGGCCAACAAACCTAACTCAGTCGCGGCGATGCCGGTCCCGCGATCATTGTGCGTATGCAAACTGATGATCGAATGCTCACGCCTATCGACGTGCCGACAGAACCACTCGATCTGATCGGCGTGCACATTCGGCGTCGACCATTCGACGGTGGCGGGCAAATTCAGAATAATTTCTCTGTCTTCGTTAGGCTCCCATACCGCCGAGACCGCATTGCAAACTTCGAGCGCATAATCGAGTTCGGTATCCGAAAAGCTCTCGGGAGAATACTGCAAGGTCACCTCCGTTCCCGGCAAAGTCGGGACGAGTTCTTTGATCAACTTCGCTCCCTCGATCGCAATGTCGCGAATCTTCTCCTTCGACGCATCGCCAAAGGTGACGCGGCGCTGCAAGGGAGAAGTCGAGTTATACAAATGCACGATCGCTTTTTTAACGCCGACAAGACTTTCGAAAGTGCGGCGGATGAGCTGCTCACGAGCCTGGACAAGAACCTGAATCGTGACGTCTTCAGGAATGCGATCCTGCTCGACAAGCGCGCGGAGAAAGTTGAACTCGGTGTCAGCGGCGGAGGGAAAACCAACTTCGATCTGCTTAAACCCGATCCTGACCAATTCATCAAAGAGGCGGAGCTTTTCCTCGACACTCATTGGCACCGGGAGCGCCTGATTTCCGTCGCGGAGGTCCACGCTCGCCCAGATCGGCGCGTGCGTGATCGTCTGATCCGGCCAGGTCCGGTCAGGCAGCGCAACCGCTGGAAACGGTCGGTATTTTTTGATGGATTCAGGTTTCATGGATTCGGAGGATAGAAAAGAGCAAAAGAAGGCGGAACGCAATGATCCCGATGAGACAAATCGGGGAGTTGGAAAAAGAGACGAATACTGAGCAGACTAGCCCAGTAGCACCAGCTCGAGAGCGAGCGGGAGAGAGATTGATTCGGTGCTCAGTGTCGTGATTTTCATCCGTTTCTCAAATCTAGGGTCAAAGGCGGGGCTGTCCAGTCTCAATCTCGACGCTGAAGAAGGACCCGAAACGCTTCCCCCACGTCCGACGCCGCCATCGCATCGCCCCCTTCGCCGTGGCGCTGGAGAAATTCCGCCTGCGACTCCTCGCGCACCATTTTGAGATCGAGGTCTTCGCCCCAGGAGATGAGATCCTGAAAATTCACATCGACGGTGAGGTCCTGCTTTCCGAAACGCTGATAAACCCCGCTCCCTTCGATGCGCTCCTGTTTGTAATACCCGCGCAGACTCCCGCCGGGGCGGCGGTGATAAATGTCCTCCGGCTTCCCCCCGTAGTCGATCGTGAGGAGAGAACCCTGCTGAAGATGTTCGGACAAATTCGCGAGCCAAAGCTGAAAGAGCAGCTGAATTTCGACACGCTGACCGCACTGAGGGCTCTTCAAATTCAGGGCCGAATAGTCGTAATCCGGAAATCCTTTGGGAAGCGGTTTCAGCATTTCACTGAGTCCGGCATCGCGATCAAATTTCACCAAGACTTCGAGCCAGCACGCCTCGATCTCGCTCCAGCGCAGCCACTTTGCGGGGAAGGCATCGACGAGTTCATTGGAAAAAATGAGGGCGCGCCCATCTGTTTTTTCCAGCGCTTCGGCGACAGTCGTATGCCACTCAACGGGCAAGGACTTCAGCGCGGCCTCCTGTTTTTTCCGCAAGGGAGCCGAGACATCGACGATGTGATAACGGATCTGGCGGCGCTTCCACCATCCGAACGAACGCAGGACCTCGACAGCGAGAGCACCGTTGCCCGGCCCGACTTCGATCACCGAAACCGGTCCGTCCCATTCATGATGCTCCCGCTCTTCCTGTATCCACGCCGCGACGGCGCGACCGAGTCCTTTTGTCAGCGTCGCCGAAGTCGCAAAATCGCCGCGCGCCCCGCCGACATCTTCGATCCCGCTCGTGTAATAACCAAAATGAGGATCGTAGAGCGCCATCGCCATGAATTGGTCAAAGGGCACGGCACCTCCCGCTTTTTCAAAAGTCTCATGGAGAAATCTGCGTAAATCAGGCATAGTTCCGAGCGATTAAACAGGGTTTAGTCGCTCATTCAAGAGGGTTTCATCGTACCTTCGACGTAATTTTCTCTCCCATTTTCCCAGCATGCTTCGACTCCTTGCAGTCCTTCTCTTCTTTTTTGTCAGCTTCCTCAGCTCCTGTGGTCCCGAGGAGGCAACGGACTTTGTTTCCGAAACCGAATCCGATTACACGCCCTACCATGACGTGCCCGAAGCCTCCTACGTCGGGCTGAAGAACTGCACCTCCTGCCATGAGCAGGAGTATGAGGACTGGATCCAGAGCGATCACCACCTCGCGATGAATCCGGCGACGGAGGAGTTCGTGCTCGGTGATTTCGACGACGCGGAGTTCGATCACTTCGGGCAGAAGTTTCGCTTTTTCCGCAAGGGCGACGAATACTGGATCAACGCGCAAGATGAGAACGGCAACTACGTGGACATGAAAGTCGACTACACATTCGGCCACGATCCTTTGCAGCAGTATCTGATCCCGTTCGAGGGCGGAAAGTATCAGGCCCTGCAAGTTTGCTGGGACAGTCGCCCCGCCGAAGACGGCGGACAGCGCTGGTATCACCTCTATCCCGATGAGCCGGTTCCGGCAGATGACCTCCTCCACTGGACGCGTCGCCACTTTAACTGGAACTACATGTGTGCGGACTGTCATTCCACGAATCTAAAGAAGAATTTCGACCCTGACACGCTCACCTACAACACGGTCTGGTCCGACATGAACGTGACCTGCGAAGCCTGCCACGGGCCGGGGTCCGAGCACGTCAAATGGGCGGAGGCGCATGAGAAAGTCGCGTCCGGCGAGGCGAAAGAATCTGATTTTTCGGAACTGAAAAACTATGTCGCGAGCAAAGGACTCGTCGTGAAGTTGAAGGAGCCGGAAGAAGGTGCCTGGACGATCAATCCGGAGACGAACCTTCCGGTGCGGACGCAACCAATTGCCTCGGATGTGCAGGTCGAAACCTGCGCGCGCTGTCATTCGCATCGTCAATTGATCGAGCCGCATCACACGGCGGGTGAGCCTTTTCACGACGGCTATCAGCCTTCCGTGATCTCGGACCCGCTCTATCATCATGACGGCCAGGTCGATGAGGAAGTCTATGTTTACGGCTCCTACGTGCAGAGCAAAATGTATCACGCCGACGTGCGCTGCACCGACTGCCACAACCCGCATTCGATGAAACTCAAGTTGCCGGGCAACTCCCTTTGTCTCCAATGTCACCAGGCCGATTACAACACGCCGGCGCACCATTTTCACCCCATCGAGAGCACCGGAGCGAGCTGCGTTGAATGCCACATGCCGCACACGACCTACATGGGGGTCGATGACCGACGTGATCACAGTATCCGCATTCCCCGACCCGATCTCGCGAAGCAACTCGGCTCGCCCGATGCCTGCACGCAATGCCACGAGGATCAGAATCAGGACTGGGCCACAGAGCATTTCAAGGAATGGTGGGGCGCAGGTCCTCGCAACGCGCACTATGGGGAAATCCTCGCGGCGGCACGACGCGGCCAGCCCGGCTCGATGGATCGCCTCCTCGCCCTCGCGAATGACGACGACCGCCCCGGCATCGTCCGTGCCGCTGCGGTGGAGACGATTGGCCAGCAGGCACCCAGTCGTGAGACGATCCAGGCGATCACCGAGAGCCTCAGCGATGAAAAACCGGAAGTTCGCATTCAGGGATTGCTCGCGCTCGTCAATTACCCGGCGGAGCAGCGGGGAGCGGCGATTGCGCTTCTTAACGATCCGAACCGTGCCGTGAGGGCGCAAGCGGCGAGAACAGTCGCGTCACTGAGCTCCCGCTTCGATGAAGCGCAGCAAGCTTCGTTTGATCGGGCGAAGGCGGATTTCTTCAACAAGCAGGAAGCGATTTTTGACCGGGCTGCAGGGCATTTGAACCTCGCCCTTTTCTTCACTGATCTCGGTCAGCTCGACAAAGCGGAAGCCGCCTATCGTGCCGCCTCACGAGTCGAGCCGGAATTTGTCCCCGCGCGAGTGAATCTTGCCGAATTGCTTTACAGCCAGAACCGCCCCCAGGAAGCCGAAGAGGAATTTCGGAAGGCGATTGAGGAAGCCCTCCTGCCGGAGAATAAAGGCGTCGCTCGCGATGCCCTCGCAAGGTTTTTGATCCGACTGAAGCGCTACGACGAAGGGATCGAAGAGCTGCGACTCGCGACCGAGCTGATTCCGAATCATGCGCAAACGCATTACTTTTACGGAGTCGCCCTGAACTCGACCGGCAAGTTTGAGGAGGCCCTCCCCTATTTACAGCACGCGCAGCAACTCGATCCTTACAATGTCGAGTATCTCGTCGGCCTCGCCACGATCTGCCGCGATGCGGGCAAGCTGGATCTCGCGAGGAAGTATGCGCAGGAAGCGTTGGCCGCGCAGCCGGAGAATACGCAGCTACAGCAGTTGGTGCAGAGTCTGGGGCAGTGATGACCGGTGCTTCCGGGTTAAACCACTAATGGACACTCATTTTCACTAATCATTTCCTCCGCATCAGCCCTGACTAGTGTTTCATCAGCGTCAATTAGTGGCTCCTACCTCTTTGCACCTGCTCTCACTTCCGCACATACCGCCGCAGCTCGAAGTCATCGTCACGGTAGAGGATTTCTTTCATCACAAAGTCATCCTCAAACGCGGGCAGCTCGGTGTCGCCTTCGTAGGGATGAAAGACATAGCTCAGCAACACCTCATCGCACTGCGGGAGCATCTCTTTGTAAATTTGCGCTCCGCCGATGATGCTGATTTGCTCCTCACCTTCGAGGCCCTGCAGCGCTTCTTCGCAGCTGTGGACCAACTCGAAGCCGTCCGGCAACTCGGTTGCGTTGCGTGAGATCACGATGTTGCGACGCTTCGGGAGTGGACCTCGCAGAGACTCCATCGTCTTGCGGCCCATCACGACGGGATGCCCGACGGTCATTTTTTTGAACCACTTCAAATCCTCCGACAAACGCCAGGGAAGATCACCGTCTTTGCCAATGATCCGATTCGACGCCATCGCGACGACGGCTTTGAGATGAGGGCGGCTCATATCGCAATGGGAGCTTTAATTCCGGGATGCGGATCGTAACCGACCAACTCGAAATCGTCGTAGCAGAAACCATCGATCTCTTTGATCTCAGGATTCATCTTCATGACCGGGAGCGGGCGCGGCTCGCGGGTGAGCTGGAGCTTCGTTTGCTCAAGGTGGTTTTGATAGAGGTGAAGATCGCCGAAGGTGTGGACAAAATCTCCCGGCTTGAGACCGCAGACCTGGGCCATCATCATGGTGAGGAGCGCGTAAGAGGCAATATTGAAAGGCACCCCGAGGAAGAGGTCGGCGCTGCGTTGGTAGAGCTGGCAGCTCAACTCACCGCGCGTCGTGTCGACGTAAAATTGAAACATCGTGTGGCAGGGCGGGAGCGCCATCTCATCGACGTCGGCGGGATTCCAGGCGCTCACGATGTGTCGACGGCTCGTCGGATTCATCTTGATCGCTTCGACGACTTTCGCGAGCTGGTCGATTGTCTCGCCGCCATCGCCCTCTTTGTTCACGGCCCAGGAGCGCCACTGCTTTCCGTAGACCGGGCCGAGGTCGCCATTTTCATCGGCCCATTCATCCCAGATCGAGACGCCGTTGTCCTTGAGATACTTGATATTCGTGTCGCCGTTCAGAAACCAGAGCAGCTCGTGAATGATGGAGCGAAGGTGCAGCTTCTTCGTCGTGAGACAGGGAAAGGTTTCGCGCAAATCAAAACGGGCCTGAGCCCCGAAGACACCGATGGTGCCGACGCCGGTGCGGTCGTCGCGGGGAGTGCCGTTATCTAAAACGTGCTGGAGGAGGTCGTGATAGGCCTTCATGTTCGGTAGAGAGAGGATGGACCGCTCGCAGCAGCGGCGGCAAGCTTTTCGATGAGGTCCGGAATCTCGTCCGAGCAGACGAGGTTGGCGGCATCGACCGCGGTGATGAATCCGGCTTCAACCTGGGTCTTCGTGCAAAACGAAATCAACTCGTCGTAGAATCCATCGACATTGAGGAGGCCGCTCGGCTTGTCGTGCTCCTGGAGTCGTGACCAGGTCAGCATTTCAAACATCTCATCGAGCGTGCCGATCCCGCCGGGAAGGGAGATGAATCCGTCGGAAAGTTCGGCCATGCGTTTCTTTCTCGCGAGCATCGTATCGACGACCTCCATGCGATGCGCGAGTGGGTGAGCGAGTTCCCGCTCTTCGAGGTAATGAGTGATGACACCCACCATTTCACCGCCCGCTTCGATGCAGCCATCGGCGACTGCGCCCATGAGGCCGAGGCTCCCGCCACCAGTGACAAGGCGGATTCCGTTTTCCGCGAGATAGCGTCCCAGCTCTCTCGCGACCCGGTCAAAGGCAGGATTCGTGCCTGAATGGGCGCCGCAAAAGACGCAAAGGGACTGGAAAGGAGCCGACATCGGGAGCAGAGAGGAAGATCTATCCTCATTCAAGCGGACCTGTCTGCAACCAAATCCTGAACGGGAGATGATTTTTCGCGGAGACTTCACGACACTTTTTTAGAAATTCCATCGCAGGAAAGCGCCCCTTTTGCTACGGTGTCCTATGACAGCGCGGCAATACATTTTCGACGGTCGAGTCCAGGGGGTCGGCTTTCGATATTCGACAAAGAAGCTCGCCAAAGGCTTCGACGTCCTCGGCTGGGTCAAGAATCTGCCCGATGGCCGGGTCGAGCTCCAGATCATGGGCGAGGAAGAGGAACTCGACGAATTTATCCAGGAATTGCACGACAGCCCGCTCGGGCACCACATTCAGGAGCAGGAAGAGCGCACCGTGCCGCTTTTAGAAGAAGTGATGGGATTTTCGATTCAGGAGTAACATGAGCGAGCCAGCCGTTGAGGTAAAAAATCTGACCAAGATCTTCAGCCCCGATCTTTCCAAAAATCATGTCATCGCGGTGGACAATTTGTCCTTCGAAGTCGCCGCCGGTGAAGTCTATGGACTGATCGGCCCGAATGGCTCCGGTAAATCAACGACGATGAAAGTGGTCCTCGGTCTCATGGCCGCGAGCAAGGGTTCGGCCAAAGTATTCGGCCTCGATAGTGGCGACATTCGGGCGCGCAATGAAATCGGATTCCTCCCTGAAAATCCTTATTTCTACAAGCATCTCTCGGGCGAGGAGACGCTGAAATTTTACGGCAAACTCTGCGGGATCAAAGGAAGCGAGCTGAAGGACCGCATCGCCGAGCTCCTGAAGCTCGTCGATCTCGAAGGTGCCGCGAAGCGCCGTCTCGGCGGCTACTCGAAAGGCATGCTCCAGCGCATTGGCCTCGCGCAGACCTTGATTCAAAATCCGCGGCTCGTCATTCTCGACGAACCCACTGCCGGGGTCGACCCGGTTGGTTCGCGACAGATCCGCGATCTCATTCTGAAATTAAAAGAGGATGGCTACACCGTCTTTCTCTGCTCGCATCTCCTCGAACAGGTCCAGGAAGTCTGCGACCGGGTCGGGATCATTTTTCGCGGTCGCATGAGGCGCGAGGGCACCCTCGATGAGTTGATCCAGATCGAATCCCAGACCGCGATGACCCTCGAAAATGCCTCCCCCGAACTGATCGGTAAAATCCACGAACTCATTGCCTCGGACGCTGCCGCAAAAGTGATCGAGGAGGGCCATCCACGAACGACTCTGGAAAGACTCTTCATTCAAATCGCCGACCAGAACAAAAAGGAGGAATCCGCATGAGCGAACCAAACACCACTCTGCAATCCCCCGCCCGCGAGGTCCCGCTTTTCTCGATGAGCCGGGTCTGGACACTCGCGATCAGCACCCTCACGCAACTCGTGAGGATGAAGACCTTTTACTTCCTCTTCGCCTTTGCGGTTCTGCTCCTCGCGGTGGGAAATTTCAACTTCGCGTCCTCACCGGCCCAGGCGCTTTCGACGGTGAAGAAAGTCTCCTTCGGGGCGATGGATCTCTTTGCCTGGCTCTTCGCGATTGTCGCGACAGCGCTCCTCATCCCGCGCGATATCGAGGACCGCACTCTTTACACGATTTTGTCGAAGCCGGTCCGCCGTATCGAGTATCTCCTCGGGAAACTCTTTGGCGTTCTCATTGTTATTGCGATCTCGCTCTCGGTCATGTTCGTCGTCTGCGCCGGCATGATTCAATGGAAGGAAATGGGCTATATCGCGGATGAAATCGGGGATTCGACTTCAGAACAGATCACCGAAGACACCCGCCAGGCGATCCTTTTGATTCAGAAAAACGGATTTCACCCCGAACTGGCGATCGCAACCCTGGCTTCTTTCATGAAAGCGGCCGTCGTCGCTTCGGTCACAATCCTCCTCTCGACCTTCGCCTCGAGTTCACTCTTCACGATCATCGTTAGCGTGCTCGTTTTTCTCGTCGGTCACGCTCACACCATGGCGACGAATTTCTGGCTCGCGGAGACGGATAACAGCATCGTCACGCAGATGCTCCTGAAGCTGTTTAAGATTGTGATTCCGAACTTTCAGATCTTCTCCTTCAGCGAAGGGATCGTGCAGGGAGCGACCGTGGTGCCCGCCGCGATCTGGCAGATGGGGGGATTGACCGGAGCCTACCTCATCGTCTTCATGCTCCTTTCCCTCCTCACTTTCGTCGACAAAGAATTTTAATCCGGTGAAAGCGCTGCTCCAGAAATCTCCCCGATGGGTTCTCGTCGTCCTTGGCCTTGCGGTCTTCGGATTGTTGCGGGCACCCTTTGAGGACCGGATGCAAAACCGGATGATCGAGTCCAATCTCCTCCTCCCGCCTCCGGCTCAGGATGCGGTTCAGCAAATGAGCCAGTCCGCGCTCATGGGCACCCTCGGTGGTCTGCGGACTCTCGTGAGTTCCTACCTTGTCCTCGAAGCTTTCGGGCATTTTTCCAATAAGGAATGGGAGGATCTGCGCCGCTCCTACGCGATCATCACGAGCCTGGAACCGCGAGATGAAAACCATTGGCGCGACGTCGTCTGGCATCTCGGCATCAACGCAACGGCGAACATGGAAATTGATGAGTCGATCCCCGAATTTGAGCGGAAGCGAAGGTTCAATGAATACGCCCTCCTCGCGGTGGATCTCGCGGAGCAGGGCATCGAACAGAATCCGGAGTCCACGACTATTCGTCAGCAGCTCGCTGAAGTTTATCGCGAGAAATTGAAGGACTTCTGTGCCACCGCACGAGTCTACGAGGAGCTCGTTGGACTGCCCGGATCGCCTCAATACTCGGATCGGTTCGTTGGTTATTTTCTGGCGAAATGTCCCGGTCGCGAGCGTGAAGCCTATGATCATTTGCGGAGGCTATATTACGAGGGAGACTTCAATCACACCGCCTCGCTCATTGTGGAAATCAAGAATCTCGAGGAGAAATTCGATGTTCTTCCTGCGCTTCGGATTCCTGACCCCTACCCGGACCTTCCCGGAGGCGCTCAACGGCAACCCTGAATTTTTGGAAAAGGCCGTCCTGTCAGGGTTTTGCGGGGTTTTGTCTTTCCGATGCGTTGCGAAAACGGTTATCTATGGTTAGTTCAAAGGCTACCCTCGGTTCAAAAAACAGGGGTAGCTAAACCCTTGTGATGAAATACGCCATTTTCGGAGACATCCATGCCAACCTAGAGGCATTCCAGACGGTCCTAGCGGATGCTCAGGAAATAGGATGCACCGATCATGTCTGCGTCGGCGACATTGTCGGATATGCCGCTAACCCGAAGGAGTGTCTTCAACTAATCCGCGAGATGGGATGTCCCGTTGTCAAAGGCAACCACGACGAAGAAGCCATCCTCGACACCTCTCTCGAAGGGCTCAATCCGCTCGCAAAACAGGCGATGGAATGGACCCGTGCGCAACTCAATCCTGACGAGCGGGAATTTCTTGGAAACCTCAAACTCGTCCGTCAGGTTCGCGATTTCACGATCGTCCACGCCACTCTCGATACCCCCGGCGGCTGGACCTACGTGACGAACAAATTCGATGCGATGGCGAGCTTCAGCTACCAGTTCACGCAGCTCTGCTTTTACGGCCATACCCACACGCCGCGAATCTACACGAAAGGCGACAGCGTGGAGCCCTCCGAGGAACTCACCGTGAATCTGGAGATGGGGCGGAAATATTTCATCAACGTCGGTAGCACCGGTCAGCCACGCGATGGCGACTGGCGTGCGTCCTACGCCGTCTACGATGTCGAAAATCAGGAAGTGTCGATTCGCCGACTCGAGTACGATGTGCAGTCCGCGCAGGATAAGATCATCGAAGCCGGGCTGCCGGAAATGCTCGCCCATCGTCTTTCACTGGGGAAATAAGGTGCAACTGACCGGCAGCGAACGGATTCTCGTGCTGAAACCAAGTTCGCTTGGGGATATCGTTCATACCCTTCCCGCCGTCGCGTCAATCAAACGGGCATTTCCGGAGACACAAATCGACTGGCTCGCGAACACCGAGTGGACGCCGATTCTGGAAGGCTGCCCGATTTTGAATCGCGTCATCGCCTTTCCGCGCCGCGAGTTCAAAAGGCTCTCCGGCCTTTGGAAGGGCAAAAAGTGGGCACAAGAGACATTGGGTAAAATCGACTACGATCTCGCCCTCGATTTCCAGGGACTCCTCCGAACCGGTCTCCTCGCCCGTCTCTCCGGGGCGACGAAAATTGTCGGATTTCAGCAGGCCCGTGAAGGAGCGCATCGCCTTTACGGCGAACGAATCTGCGTTCAGAACTGGCAGGCGATGCACGCGATTGACCGGAATCGGGAAATTCCCGCCGCCTTCGGGATCGAAACCGCCCCGGTCGAATTTCCTTTTCCCGTGGGCGATCCGGTCGATCCGGCACCCTGCTCAGAGCGCCCCGCCCTTTTGCTCCACCCCTTCTCGCGGGGAATTGGAAAATCGCTCTCCATCGAAGAAGTCACCGAGATCTGCCATGCCGTCAGCCCCGCCCCGGTTTGGCTTGTCGGCATGACCAATGACTCAACTGCCGCCCACGAGTGGCCCGAAAACGTTACCAACTACCTCAACCGCACGGACCTGCGACAACTCATCACCCTGATCCGCGCCGCCGCCTGGACCGTCAGCGTCGACAGCGGCCCGATGCATCTTGCCGCCGGGATCAGTGACCGCGTCCTCTCGATCCACACCTGGTCCGATCCCCTCATGGTCGGCCCCTGGCGACCCGAAGCGTGGATCTGGCGAGGCGGGCAAATTCGCGAGATGAAAACAATTTTGCCCGGTGAGTTTCCTGAACTTCGCGCCGCGAAAAAGAAGATGGAATCCGAGCAGCGCCTCCTCAGCCGGGACGAAATCTCCACGATGGCCGACTTTCTCCAACCCCGCCTCCAAGCATGAAGCAGGTCGAAATTTACACCGATGGATCCTCTCGCGGAAACCCCGGCCCCGGCGGTTATGGAACCGTCGTGAAATTCGGCCCCCACCTGCGTGAGCTCGCCCAGGGTTTTGTCACGACGACGAACAACCGCATGGAGATTCTCGCCGCCGTGGCCGGGTTGGAGATTCTCAAAGAACCCTGTCACGTCACGGTGTTTTCAGACTCCCGCTACCTCGTCGACGCCCAAACCAAAGGCTGGGTCGATGGATGGAAAAAGCGGGGGTGGATCAAGAAAGACAAAAAGGAGGTTAAGAACATCGACCTCTGGAAGCGACTCGAAATCGCAGCGGAAGGCCACCGGATCGGCTGGCAATGGGTCAAAGGCCACGCCGGTCACGAGATGAACGAACGATGCGACCTCCTCGCGACCGAAGCAGCTGATGGCGAGCGTGGCGGATTGATCCCCGACGCGGGATTCGCAGGGTAACTGCGCGCGTCCCCGCGGGCTGAATGCGCATTTCTACCCAGCGCGAAGTGAAACGGCCTCTAAGAAATCTGGAAAAATAGCGTATGGAACTAATGAGGGGTTTATTTATTCCTCATCAGAACCACTTAAAATAAAATGGAAATGCTTGAACCAGTCCCACCCGAACCCACCCATCCGGTCTTTCAACGAGAAGGAAAACTTTACGTGACGACCGGAAGTCCACTGCCTACCGATATTTGCGTTTGTTGTGGATCGCCTACGTTAAAGAAAGTTAAGAAAGCTCTCCGAAATCCTTTCAACCCCATGACATGGTTTGGTGGGCAACCGCGCGAAGAAGTTGGATTCTGCAAGAAGCACACCGAAAACTACCAAATCGCGCTCGCCCTGACCTTCTCCCTCTTGGCGGTTGGAGGCATCCTGCTTGGGATTGGCCTCTACACGCTTTCGCTCAGTGAAATAATCGTCGGGTTGCTCCTGATTTTGATCTGCGGGACTTTCAGGGCACGCGTTCCGATTTGGTCCCCCAACAATAACGAAGAGCCGATGGAAATCCGGGGTGTCGGTAAAAGCTTTCTGCAGCAATTTCCGACTCACTAATCCGGACGAAGGATTCGCAGGGTGAATGCTGCAGCTGCGCGCGTCCCTGCGGGCAGAGCGCACACAATTCAACGAGCGGGACGCTCGCTGCTACCTTCCCAGGTCCTTCAGGTACCGCCAGAGTTCGCTCACTTTTTTCTCCGCTTCAGGGTCGTTCTCCAACGCCGGAATCATCGGCACGCCGGGCTGCGTCGTCTGCGGGTCAAGGATCATGGATTGGAAATACGGATACTGAAGACGCTCTGCTGATCGCTGCAAATTGATGCCCGGCAGCTCCGTCGCTTCGATCTCCCCCGCGCCATGGCAGCGGCGGCAGTCGGTCTGGAAAAAATCCGGGGCTTGCAGATCGCCACCGGAAGGAGGATGAAAGAGGCTTTTTCCCCGAACTTTCTCGGCATGATCTTTCGAAAGAGCCTTCGCGAGCGGCTTGACGCGTTCGGCGGCATATTGAGGCATCCGCGTGCTGAGGTAGGTCCTCACTTTGGGTTCCTCGCCACCAAGCAGGAGAGCGTCGATCCAGTCATGATTCAGCCTCGCCCCGACCTTCGTCAGGTCCGGAGGGAGATGCCCCCAGCGCCCTAACTCAACCGCCTTTTCCGACTCAAACCCGAAGTAAACCTCCCGCGCTGTCTCCGCGCCACCGACCCCGTCGCGCTCGTGGCAAGCATAGCAGTTGAGGCTTTTCATGCGCCAGTCGATCTCCTCCGGGCCGCTGAGAGGCTTCTTCTCTGACAAGCGCACCAAAGCCGCCGTGATCGCCCTCTTCTGCACCTCGTCGAGTCCATAGAAAGGGACTCCGCCGGAATTCGGTCGCTCCGAGAGACAGGCAGTCCAGTCCTCGACCTTGAGCTTTGCCAGCGGCAAGGCTGAATGAAGATCCCGCTTTGCCCCCTCGTCCGGCGCGGTGTGACAGGCGCTGCAACTCTTCGCAACGAAGAGTCCTTTGCCCTGTTTCGCCAGTTCCGGATCCAGCTCAAAAGGGATCGACTGCGTCAGGGCCTCCGTGAGATTCTCCGGCAGTTCCAGATCCGGACCCGCTTTGAGATAAGCGGCGAGATCCGACGCTTCCGCGAGGCTGAGATGAAACTCCGGCATGCGACCGGAGGGACGATGCGCGTTCGGGGTGAGTAGAAAATGGGTCAGCGCGTCGAGATCGTAAAGATCCGCCAGGTTCATCGGCACACTGGGAAGTCCGGCCATTTCGATCTCTGCATTTTCCGGAATACCGGGCGGTCGATACCCCACCTCGGGCGCATGGCAGGCGGCGCAGCCAACCCGATGATAAAAGGCCCGCCCCTGCTCGATATCACCGACGGGATAATCGGGGATCTCCTGCTCGAAGGTGGCGAGGTAATGTTTCAGCGCTGTGACCTCGTCGAGATCGCGGTCCGGTCCTGCGAAGAGACTCGGCATCACGGTGTCCCTTTTCACAAAGCGCGGATTCCGGATCATGATCTCGAGATCGATGTCGTCGAGACGGGTCGCAACGCCGGCGAGGTTTGTCGCTTCCACACCCTGGAGCTGACTTTTGAGCCGCGCGGGCGGTTCGTGACAGGCGACGCAGTTGAGTTCGTTGAGGAGAATCATCCCGCCCTGCGCGAGATACTCGTCATCGTCGAGGCTGGAGTGGAAACGCTCAAACCCGACAACGTAGGGGTAGTTCACCGGCTTGGCGTGAGCGGGATGCCCCGGGGCTGCTTGCGGGAGCATCGCGAGAGCGAGGAAAAGAACGAAGCTTAACAGGGTTAGGTCCCTGACCTTACCCTGTTGGGTCCGATGGTTTGTTTGAGCCTGTCCCCATCTGCAAAAAAACTTCATTTCTACGGCCGACTTGACCCGCTCGGCAAGGTCTACTCACCAATGTTGTCGGAAACGATCAGCCCGTCGACGAGCGTGATCGTTCGATCCCCAATCCTCGCGATCGAGCTGTCATGAGTGACGACCATAAGGGTCCGCTCTTCTTCGTCAGCGAGTTCCATGAGAAGCTCCATCACGGCGACTCCGGTTTTTGAATCGAGATTGCCGGTTGGTTCATCGGCGAACAAAATTTTGGGCTCGTTCATGAGCGAACGGGCAATCGCAACGCGCTGCTGCTCGCCCCCGGAAAGCTCATTCGGAAGGTGAGCGGTCCGTGCCCCTAAACCAACTCGTTCGAGTAGAGAGGTCGCTCTTTCTTTTGCCTTCCTTCCGCGGATCAAGGAAGGCACCATGACATTCTCAAGCGCGCTCAGTTCGGGCATGAGAAAGAAACTCTGGAAGACATAGCCCATTGTCTCATTCCTGACTCTCGCCTGCTCTTTCCGGCTGAGGTTATAGAGCGAGCGTCCATCGATGAGGACGTCCCCTTCGTTTGGTTTCTCAAGACCGGCCAAGGTGTAAAGCAGAGAAGTCTTGCCGGCCCCGGAAGGTCCGACGAGGAACAGCTTTTCGCCGCGCTTCGCATCGAGCGAGACACCTTTGAGCACTTCGATCCGGTTTTCACCGATTTCAAAAGTACGAAAGATGTTCTTCGCTTCGACAGCGGATTCCACAGCAAGATTTATTTCAGTGACAGCCACGCAGAAACATGGCCCCTGAAGCGGCTGCCGACGAATGAATTTTGCGACGAAAACGGATTCTTACCCGTTTCCTTTGAGACCGGCACGACGGGCTTTTTTCGCCATGTCGAGGGCCTTGTCGCTACCATAACGTTTGATCGAGAACTTGGCGGTCTTCCGCTTTCCATCTCCATCAACCCAGGCAGCCTGCCAATACTCGTAGGTTTTATCCTTCGGAGACTTGGAAACGACATGAGTGACACCCACGACGCCGGACTGCTTGATGCGGCGCTTTTTCTTCGCGGCTGCTTCCTGCTTGTACTTGGGCATCTTTGCAAGAAGAGCATCACGATGATCTTTGGCGGCCTTGAGCGCCTTATTTTTTCCGCCGGACGCTTTGTCGGGAAAATACTTCTGATGGCTCTTACCACGGTGAGTGATACGGACGTAGAAACCGTGATTTTTTTTCTCCGGCTGATCGATACGGGTGATGCCGTAGTTGGGTCGAGAAGTCACCATAAGGGAAACAAGGGTTACAAAGTTAGACAAGCTAATTAGACAAAGCAGAAATTAACTAGCGTTTTTTTAAAAATCTAACAAGGCAAAATGCAGTATTTCCGATGAAATTAGTCGGATTTGTTGCGAATAGCCCCTATTTATAGGCGGAACCGTGTAGAACGGTTAGGGTTTTACTGTGATCTGGCGGATCGCTTCATAGAGAACGATTCCCGTAGAGACCGCTAAATTCAAACTGCGCCCCTTAGTTTGGGGGATCGTGAGGCAGGAATTCGAGTGCAGACTCAGGAGTGTTTCCGGAAGGCCTCTCGTCTCTGGTCCGAAGACAAGGTAGTCATTTTCTTCAAACCTAGCGTCCCAGTAGAGGCGCTCCGTTTTCGTCGTGAGGTAATAGACCGAGGCATCGTCGGCCGCGGCAGCAAGGCAATCATCAAGTGAGGCCCAGAGCGAAGGCTCAAGCTCGTGCCAGTAATCGAGTCCGGCACGCTTCAGAGAACGGTCATTGATCGAAAAGCCGAGTGGCTCAATCAGATGAAGACGGCAGGCTGTCGAATGACAAAGCCTACCGATGGTGCCGGTGTTCGGAGGAATCTCCGGCTCATAGAGGACGACGTTCAGCATTGAACGCGTCCTTTCAGTTTCGTGCGCCCAAAATCAGGCTTCGAGAGCGTCCACATTCACACGGCGACCATTGCGGTCGAAGCGAACGTTTCCGTCAACGAGTGAAAAGATCGTGTAATCGCGACCAAGTCCAACATTCTTCCCGGGATGCCACTTGGTGCCACACTGGCGGAGGATGATGTTCCCGGCGATCACTTTCTCGCCACCGAATTTTTTCACGCCACGACGCTTGCTGTTGCTGTCGCGACCATTCTTGACGCTTCCCTGTCCCTTCTTATGTGCCATGACGAATTGGAGTAGAAATTTTAAAAAGTGAATTAAACCGAAACGATCTCGAGGCGGGTGAGATGACGGCGATGACCCTTGGTCTTGTGGTGGCCCTTACGGCGCTTGAATTTGAAAGCGATCACTTTCTTCGCACGGAACTGATCGACGACCTTAGCGGTCACCTTCGCTCCATCGATGAAAGGAGCACCCACGGTGAGTCCTTCTCCGCTGCCGGAGGCGAGGACTTCTTCGAAGGTCACGGTATCTCCGACTTCAGCGCTGAGCTTCTCGACGTCGATCTTGTCGCCTGCTTCCACGCGGTATTGTTTTCCGCCGGTTTTGATAATTGCGTATGCCATCTTTCTCTACCCTTGTTGAGGGCGGGGAATTTGCCACCGGTACCCCGGATCAGCAAGCTGTTTTTTTAAAATGAATCAGCGCGCTCAGATCCTTGAGTTTACTCCCCGAAATCCCGTCCCCTGAAGAAGAGAAAACCGTTCTCATCGATCTCTGCCTCCCTCGGCCCCGGGAGCCATTCGCCCTCGCTCATTTCCTCTCCGATGGGCTCGAATCGAACCCATATCTGCCCATCCCTGACGCGGGGCGCAATTCCCGGGAGAAACAGTCCGACCGATTTGGCGTGTCGCCCATGCTGATGAGCATGATGGGCGAGATTCGCCTCGTCGGGATCGGTCCGGCTCATCGTGACGACGCGACCGTGTGCCTCCCACGCTCTTGCGAGTGGCATTTCGATCGCTTCCTCCCAATCTTCGATCTCCCAATGGTTTGCCCTCCCAATGAGGACCCCGTATTTAAGGGAGCGAATGCTGAGGGGCTGGCGGAGTTGTTCGTAAAATTCGCGCGACCCCACGATCACCGCAACATTTTGATCGAGAATGGCCCGCTCAAGTTCATCGAAACTATCGCGCAGCGAGAAGGCGCGGGCGACCACTTTTCCATGAGAAAGCGCAGGGCCCCAGCAGCCGATCATGAGACCGGCAGGTGTGCTGAGTGACTGCTCCGAGAAAATGTTTTCGGTCGGGGTGATGAAGCTCGCCGCGGTGATCTGCAGCGCATTGGTCATTAACTCCCGCGCCGTGAGCATGATGGGATCTTCGCCGGGGCGCCTCACGATGCCGACCGCTTCGCGATCAAGTGAGCGGTGTTTTAAATCCAGTCTCCAGCAGGTGAGCGAGGCAGGCTCGATCATGGCCCGAATGCGCTCGAAGAGGGTGACGCCCGCTCCCGGCGAAGTCATGACCGATTTCATGTCGATGAAAACGCCTTCGTCCCCCTGCCAGAAATCCATGAGGTGCGGCATGAACGCCCGCGAGGTGATCACGGTGCGAATCCCGAGCGGGGCGATCGACTTGGCAACTGCTTCGGTCTCTCGTTGATCGATCGTGAAGGGCAAATTTACCGGCGTTTTCCCGGCGAGGAAGAGACCATAGTTAATCATCGCCGCCATCGGTCCGGGCGGCAGGAGAATCCCGATGCGATCCCCTTCCTCCGGCGGATTATTGATCCAGCGACGTGCCATCGCCGTTGCGAGTCCCAGAGTGTATGCCCTCGACCAGTCGCGGGGACCATTTTTCCCGAATTCGACGAGGAAAGACTTTCGGCGATTCTTTTTCAGGCCCTTGATAAGCGCTATTTCGAGAGGTTCATCCAACTCGCGCCGCTTGTTAAATGCTTCAACACTCTGTTCCCAAATCGCTTCACGAACCCTCTCGACAGTGGCTTCTTTTGCCGCAATAGGACGACCGAACGCGACTTGGAGCGGACAGGAAAGACCGAGCGGTTTCTTCTTAAAATAGCGATCCCGTTCAAAGGAAAAGATCGAATTCCAGAGTCCGTCCATGTAAACCGGAACAACGGGACAGCCGGATTTCCTCACAATGAGTTCGAAGCCTTTTTTAAACTCGTAGATGACGCCGAGACGGGTGAGCCCTCCTTCGGGGAAAAGGCAGACGACATCGCCCTCTTGCAGTGCGGCCACGGTGCGGGTGATCGCCTCTTTCGCGTGGGTTTTGCGAATTGGGATCGCGCCGAAGAGCTTCATAAACCACGCGATTGGCTTCACTTTGACGTAATCCTCCAGAACTACGAACCGCACCGGTCGCGGTGAGGTAAGGTAAATCACAAAGGCATCAATGTAGCTGACGTGATTCGCGAGGAGGAGGACCCCGCCCTCACGCGGAACAAAACCCACGCCAGTTCGCCGGACACGATATAGCAACTGCACCACCGGCAGCATCGTGATCCGGAAAAAGAGGCGGGCCAGATACTTCATTCGGCAGATTCAGCGGGAACGTTGAGGATTTTGTTCAGCAGGATACTGACCGCGAACACTAACGGAACAAAAATCAGCACCTGCGTGGAGACGGAGAGCCCCGCCAGCTTCATGAGCGAACTCGCGGCGATCGCCATGATCCCCGAGAGCGAGCCAAGGAGGTTTTGCGCGGAAAGCACCCGACCGCGATGGTTTTCATCGATCTGATCCTGGAGGTGCGCGTTCAGCGGCACGATGAAAAATCCGCTCGCATAACCCATCGCACCGACACAGGCGAACCAGGCGGTTGATTCCGGCGGGAGAAGTCCCATCCCAAGCAGTCCCATCGCCATTCCGAAACCGCCGAGGATCGAGAGGGTGCGCTTATTTCCACCTCGAGTCAGGTAGGAAACCGTCAAACTTCCGACGATGAGACCAATCCCCACGACGATAAACATGCGTCCCGAGGAACTGCTCACGCCGCCCTTGGCGACATCAGGGTTCAATTCTTTGGCAAAGCCGAAAAAGGCGAGTCCCATAAAATTAGCGATGAGCCAGTAAAAAGCGATGAGGAGTCCGGTCCGTCGCAACACGGGATGGCTGAAAAGATAACGAAGATCGAGGAAGTGACTCCAAAAAATCTTCTTCTGAAACTCCGTCCCGGGATGGTCAGGAGTCCGGACAATGAAGAGCCCGATGATGAGCGGGAGCAATGAAGCCAGCCCGATCGCGATGACCGGGATCGTCGCCGCGCGCCATGCATTTTGTGGATCAATACCTTCGGCGGCGTTGATCGATTTCAGCCCGGCGTCGAACCATTCCCCGCCCAGCGCCATGCCGCCGAGGATGCCCGCCATCGTCAGCATTTGCATGAGACCATTCGCGAGGCCCAGCTTTTGAGAGCCGATCACTTCTTTGAGAATCCCCTGCTTCGCCGGCGAAAACATCGTCGACTGAACCGCGAGGAGGAAATACCCGAAAATCGCGAGCTGGACCGACCTGATGTAAAGGCTCCCCACGATCAGCGAAAAGATCACAAACTGGGAAATAAGGCAGAGGAAGATGACGCGGCTCTTTGAAAAGCGATCCGAAAACCACCCCGCGACCGGAGCGAGGAGCACGAAAGGAAGCGGAATCATCGCCGCGAGAACAAACTCGATATTATCCCCGATCGCAGTGCCTGCTGCGACCGTCACGGCAAGACCAATCAGGGCGAGCTTGACGAAATTGTCGTTAAACGCATTCTGCGCCTGAACGATCAGGACCGCCCAGAGAGAAACCCAGGAGCGCCCTGAAATCGTTTCGTTAGGTTTCGGATCAGCCATGCAGTGTTTTAAAGGTTTTCGGGAGGAATCGCGAATGGAATTTCGGCGTTTCAGTCTTCCGGAACGTGATAGAGACCGCAGACCTGTTTCATGGCCGCGATTCTGTTTCCCCACTTTCCCTCATAGGGTCGCGGCGGAGTCATCGTGCGCCAGCCCTTTTCGAGGCCGACGCGTTCAAGTTTCTCTCCCGGATGAATCATCACGCCGTGCTCGACGATTGAGAGCAGCGGAATATCCGCCGGGCTGTCCGAGTAGGCCCAGGAATCTGGAAGGAGGACTTCCTCTTCGGTCACGCTTTCAGGAATGAGCCTGCGGGTTTGCATCGCGACCACTTTTGCCCCGTGCTTGTTGTTCGGGCCGGAGATCTTCGGAAGGAAAGCCATTTTCTCCCCGACCTCTATATCAGTCCCAATGAAATGATCGAAACCGAGCTTTTCCGCGATCCCTCCGAGGTAGAACTCTGGACTGGCGCTGTTGAGAATGAGAATTCGGCCCTCCTCACGATTCCGCTCCAGCTCGGCAACGACGGAGGGATAAAGCGCTTTTTGAAAATCCTCTTCGAGAAAAGCATTCACATGGGCTTCGAGTGTTTCTTTTTTCATCCCCACGAGATAGCTCGAAAAGACCCGCTTCATCGTTCGCAGGCTGATGAGACGCAGCGCGGCAAAGGGGAGGCTGAGAAAAAACCAGATCAGGAAGACGCGACGCCAGCCCTCCCGTCGCAGAACGAAGTTACAAAACAGCGCCTGCGTGTCGTGGGGGAGAAGAGTGTGATCGAGATCAAAGAGCGCAAAACCGCGGGACATGGCGCAAACGATAGCCTCATCCGCCCGATTCGCTACTCATGGCGATTATAGAATATGCGTTGCAGGATGAAACTTTACTGGCACACTCTTGCTTCGCTGATCTTAGTTCAGTGATCTTAAAGAATCCTCCATCATGAAAGCCCACGAGATTTTCCAGGAAGTCGATGCCGACACTGCCGCTTCCGTTTTTCAGTACCTCCGCGATGAGCAGCGGGAGGTCTACACCATGTCGCTCTCGACTCTTGCGTCGAATCGGAAACTCCGTCCGGTTTTCATTCAGCGAAAGCCGGCCCCGGCCCAGATCGAATGGCTCGTGAAAAATGTGAAGCTTAAAGCCTCCGATGAAATCGCCGAGCACGTGATCCAGCTCTGGCTCATGAAAGCCCATCAGAGTGTCCTGATCCAGTTCCTCGATGGAATGGGCATCGAGCACGATGGCGAAGGCGCCGCCGAAGATATCCCCGATGATATCGATGCGAAAAAGCTCAAAACCACGGTGACCAAGCTGCTTCAAGATCACAGCGCAGGCGTGATCCGCGTTTACCTTCATGTCTTTCAAATGCAACGTCCTGAGGGATGGCCTGAAATCACGGCACTGATCGAAGCCACGCCTGAACTGCAGTTTGGTGAGCCGAAAAAAGAAGAGCCTGTGAAGGAAGCTCCAGCCAAAGAGGAACCCGCCAAGGAAGAGGAAGCGCCCGCCGCTGAAGAGGAAGCTCCCGCCGTGGAGGCTGCTGAGGAAGCGCCCGCCGCTGAAGAAGCGCCCGCCGCTGAAGAAGCGCCCGCCGCTGAAGAAGCGCCCGCCGCTGAAGAAGCGCCCGCCGCTGAAGAAGCTGCTGCTGAGGAAGCGCCCGCCGTGGAGGCTGCTGAAGAAGCGCCCGCCGTGGAAGATAACTCAGCAGCGGAAGAGAAATAGCCATGAAAAGCGCTTACGAACTCGCGATGGAGCGGCTCGCCGCATCAGGGCCTGAAGTGAAACTGACTGATGAGCAGCGGGCCGAACTCGCTTCCGTTGATGACAAGTTCAAAGCGAAAATCGCAGAGCGTGAACTCTTTCTGACCGACTTGATTGCGAAAGCAACTGCTTCGGGCAATTACGTGGAATTGCAGGAACTGAACACGCAGAAATCGCGTGAGATCGCCTCGCTGAAAGAGCAGTGTGAGTCCGAAAAGGAAAAACTGCGCGCTCAGCAGTGAAAGTAGGCCGGGTTGCCTAACCCGTCTCGCGCATCCGACGAGCGGGACGCTCGTCGCTACCTTCCCCGATCCCGCTCACTGAAATTCTTTCTTCAGCGCCTCGGCTTCTTTCTTCAGCAAGCCGCCGACGCGGTGCTTCGCGAGATAGACCTGAGACTGGCTCACGCCGAGTTCCTTCTTCACCTTGGAAACATCCCATTCCTTGATGACATAGGCGTGGAAGATCTGAAACTGCTTCGGTGAGACGAGCTTTTTGACCCGTTCAATCGCGACTTCGGAGATGTTGTATCTCCACTCGTTTTCCCAGAGTCGTTCAAGAACTTCTTCGCCGTCTTCTCCCTGCATCCGCTCGATCGTCGCGGTGCGTCGAAAATCCCCCTCTCCATCGGGAGTGCCTCCGGCTTGATTCATCGCCGCCGGGTTGCGCTGCTTTTTCCGGAACTGATCGGAAATCCGCCAGCGCGTGATGTTCATAAGCCAGGTCTTAAACGAGCCTTTCGCCGGATCATATTGCTGTCCCTTTTTCCACTGCTTCGCGACCGAGAGAACCGTCTCCTGCACGACGTCGAAGGCTTCATCCTGACTCAGGCCGGACTTCACCGAGACGCTGTAGATCAGCCGCCAGTAGGTCTTGTAAAAATCATCCCAGGACCGTTGATCCTCCCAATCGCCGAGACGCTCAATGAGACTCATGCGGGTCTTCTCGAACTGTCGCTTCACATCCATTTTTTCCATCGTTTTCATACCTTATGACCCCCGGATTCGCCGGTCCATGCTTTTCGCTTTGCCATTCTACGGGGGACTCCTAGGTTTCTTTCATGATTCGTATCGGAATTATCGGATGTGGCAGAATTCTTGCCGCTCACCTCGAAGGCTATCAACTCCTGCGCGAAGCAGGGATCACTGATTTTGAAATCACCGCACTCTGCTCGCGAAAGGCGGAGGACGCTCAAAGCTACGTGAAGCGCGGCGAAGGACCGCCCCAGCGAAAACCTGTCTCAAACATCCCCGGCGACCCCCTTGCGGTGGGCGATCAGTATTTGTCGGATTTTCAGCCGGGAACCGAAGTCGAAGTTTTCACCGATTATCATGACCTCATCGCTTCCGACCGCGTCGATGCGATCAATGATTTCACGATCCACAGCCTTCATCACCAGATCGCAGAACTCGCGTTCGAAGCGCGAAAGCCGGTCCTCTCACAAAAACCGCTCGCGGTGACGATGGCCGGCGCGCGGCAGATGTGCGAACAGGCGAAAGCCGCCGGGGTGACCTTCGGGGTCTTTGAAAATCTCCGCTTCGATGTCGGCGTTCGTCATCAGCACTGGGCATTCAGTGAAGAAGGGCCGGCCGGGAAATTGCAGATGGCGGTGATGGGAAACATCGGGACCTGGTGGGCTCCGGATCTCATCGTCGCTGAAACGCCGTGGCGACACGACCTCGTTCAGGGCGGCGGCATGGCACTGGATCTCGGACCGCACTTTTTCGACATGATCCGCTACATCGGGGGCAGCGAAGTCGAGACCGTCACCGCGCAGACACAGGTCGTCGAACCGACCCGCTACCTTCTCCGCGACGGCGAGCGGGTCAATCCGATCACCTGCGATGCCGACGACACCTTCTATGCCCATTTTGAGCTCGCGAGTGGAGCCGCCGGGACGATGTTTGGAAGTTGGGGCGGGCACGGCACCGCGACCTCAATCGGCGATGGCCCCGTTTTTTATGGAACGAAAGGTCGTATCACCGGTGACCGCATTCAGCTCGACGGCGGCGAGGAGCAATCGCTCGCGGAGTTGTATGGGGCCCACGCTCCGGCAGCGATGAAAGAAAAGCACTTCCCGCTCGGCCTCACCAATGACTTTGCCCTCTCCCAACTCGACTGGCTTCGCGCCGTTCAAAACGGCGACCAGCCCGAGTGCTCCGGCGAGGAGGGTCTCCGCGATCTCGCCTGCGCCTACGCCGTCGTCGAATCTGCAAAAGCGGGTCGGAAAGTCAGCGTCGAAGAGATTTTGAGCGGGGCGCTGCGAGACTATCAAACTCCTATTGATGAACGATTCGGGCTGATCTGACGCGATAGCAAGCGGCGCGGTCGCCCTCCCAAAAGCGTTCACGGTTTCACAGCGCCTTCCGAAAACGAACTCTTCTTCCCACTTTTACCTTTTACTCGCCGCAGGCGAATCCCCCCATGAAACGCATCGCAACCCTCGGACTTCATCACGACCACGTTTGGAGCAATCTTCAGCAACTTCAGGAAACGGGACAGGCCGAACTCGCCGCCGCCGCCGATACCGACGCAGGGCTCCTCGAAAAGTATCGCGCCGAATTCCCCGGCAAAACCTATTCCACCTACGAGGCCCTCCTCGATGACGAGGACCTCGACGCGGTCTACATTTTCGCGAGCAACCGCCTCAGCGAAGACCTTACCGTGATGGCGGCAGAGCGCGGCCTTCACTGTCTCGTCGAAAAGCCCATGGCGTCCACCCTCGCCGGAGCGGAACGCATGAGCGCTGCCGCTGATGCGGCCGGCGTCCGCCTCATGATCAACTGGCCCTTCACGTGGTGGCCGCAACTTCGCCACGGGATCGCGATGGCCCAGGGCGGTGAACTCGGCCAACTCTGGCAGGTCAAATATCGCGCCGCTCACCAAGGCCCCGTCGAGCTGGGATGCTCACCGCAGTTCTGCGAATGGCTCTATGACAAAGAACTCAACGGAGCTGGTGCTCTCATGGATTACTGTTGCTACGGTGCCGTCCTTGCCGATGTCCTCCTCGGGAAACCCGAGTCCGTGAGCAGCACAAAAATCAGTACGGGATTAAAGCCGGACCTCGCCCTCGAGGACAACGCCATCCTCGTCCTCAGCTACCCTCACGCCTTCGCCACGACTGAAGCGAGCTGGACACAAATCGGCACGCTCACCTCTTACAGCACGACCCTCTACGGCAGCAAAGGAACCCTCCTCATCGAGCCGGATCACGAGGGCCGCATCCTCCTCGCGACTCCGGAGAATCCCGAGGGGATCACCCTAAATATCCCGCCGCAACCGAATCATCTCGAAAATTCCGCGACCCACTTTCTAGCCGCGATCAACGATCCTGAGTTTCAAATGCACCCGCTCTGCGAAGCCAGTCACGGGCTTGGAGCGCAGTGGATCCTGGAGGAGGGAATTCGGCTATCAGACAAGGATTAATTCGAACCGGCACCGCTCACATTCTTCATGAAACGAATCACCAATATCCCCGGAGAAATCCTTCTTGAAGAATACCTGCAACCCATGGGCATTGCGCAAAATGCGATGGCGCGGGCGATTGGAGTTTCTCCCCGGGCCGTGAACGAAATCGTTCTCGGAAAGCGCTCCATCACGCCAGCCATGCCTGTCCGCTTCGGGACCTTCTTCGGCCAGTCCGATGAGTTCTGGCACGGCATTCAGGTCGAATGCGATTTTCGCGCGCTCAAGCAGACAAGGAAGAAACTGGTCGCCGGGATTCTTCCCGCTTCCGAGCTTGCCGTCAAATAAACGGAGTCAGTGCCCTAAGCCGCCGCCGCCTCGTCGTCCGAGGCTTTTTTCTTCTGCTTCACGACCTTGGGCTCTTTTGTTCCTTTGACGACTTCGCGGTCGACAGTGACTTGGGAGAACCCGTCGAGACTCGGGGCGTCATACATGACTTCGAGCATGAGTTTTTCGAAAATCGAGCGCAGAGCGCGAGCGCCGGTGCCACGATCAATCGCCTCTTCGGCCATCGCGGCGAGTCCGTCTTCGGTAATTTCCAGATCGACTCCGTCCATCGCGAGAAGCTTGCTATACTGCTTCACCATCGCATTTTTCGGCTCGGTGAGAACGTGAATGAGCTCCGCAACCTTAAGCGGACGAAGCGTTGAAACGATGGGAAGACGGCCAACGAATTCAGGGATCAACCCGAAGCCGTGAAGGTCTTCCGGCGAGACGTTACGAAGCTGCTTTTCGATGTCGCTCTCGCTTGCAATCGTGGTCGTTTCCTCACCAAAACCGAGGACCTTTTTGCCGAGGCGACGGCCGACGATTTCTTCGAGACCAACAAAAGCTCCGCCGCAGACAAAGAGAATTTTCTCAGTATTCACCTGAATGTATTCCTGCTGCGGGTGCTTGCGACCACCCTGCGGCGGGACGTTGCAAACAGTGCCTTCAAGCATTTTCAGAAGCGCCTGCTGAACCCCTTCGCCGGAGACGTCGCGGGTGATGCTGACGTTCTCGGTCTTGCGACCGATCTTGTCGATCTCATCAATGTAAATGATACCCATCTCGGCGCGCTTCACATCGTAATCGGCGGACTGCAGAAGGCGGAGGATAATGTTTTCGACATCTTCACCAACGTAGCCGGCCTCGGTCAGGGTCGTCGCATCTGCGATGCAGAAAGGAACGTTGAGCACTTTCGCGAGCGTCTTCGCGAGGAGGGTTTTTCCCGAACCGGTCGGCCCGATGAGGAGGATATTGCTCTTTTCGATCTCGACATCCTCGAACTCTGAGAACTTGCCGTGAGCGCGGATTTTCGCCGGGGCGGAAAACTGCTGAAGTCGCTTGTAGTGATTGTGAACCGCAACCGAGAGGACCTTTTTGGCGTGCTCCTGCCCGATGACGTATTGGTTCAATTCCTCAAGCAAATCCTTCGGTTTCGGCACGCTGAGTTCGGTGGAAACTTCCTCGACATCTTCGTGGAGCTCTTTCTCAAGAATACCCTGACAGACGTTGATGCAGCCGTCGCAGATGTAGACACCGGGACCGGCAATCAGCTTTTTGACTTCCGCGTGGCTTTTGCCGCAGAAGGAACACATCGTGAGGTTGGACGCTCTTGCCATGATTTTCAGGAGAATGTGCAGACGGAGCGCAAAGCGCCGACTGCCACAGAAGGTTCGGAAAACTTACTCTATTCATCCGGCATGTAAAAGCCAGTCAGAATTTAAATTTTCAGAATTATAAAAGTTTTTCTAATATATTAATAATTTCACCAGTGTCGCCCAAGGTGTAATCTGCTTCGATGCCGATCTCCTTTTCCCCTTTGATTCGAATCGTCCCGGCAAGACCGGCGGCCTTGCCCATCACGATGTCGCGGTCAGCATCACCGATCATCCAGGATTGACGTCGATCGATGAAAAAGCTTTCAGCGGCGGCGAGGATCATGCCCGGGTCGGGCTTGGGGGGAAAGGGACAGGTCTCTTCTCCGGTGTAGGCGTAGATGCCGTCGAAGGCAGCGCCGGAAGCGGCGAGTTCCTGCTGCATTTTCTGATGAATCGCGTTGAGATCCGACTCCTTCATGAGGCCCTTCCCGACGCCTTTTTGACTCGTCACCAGAATCGTGAGCCATTCACGGTGCTTGAGGTAGGCAAGCGCTTCTGGAATTCCGGGATTGAGATGGAAGTCTTCGTGCCGCAAGACATAGCCGCTTCCGGGGCAGCGATTCACGACGCCGTCCCGATCAAAAAAGAAGCATTTCCTCTCACTCAGTCCGGAGCTTACCTGCTCCCATTCGTTTGCGGTATCGACGTCGATCCGTGGCGCGAGGAGATGGGTTTTTAATCCGGCGGACGCGGCGGCGACGCGGCTCGCTTCGAGGGTCGTTGGGGCGCTCCAGGGAATCTCGCGAAAAAGACAAGGCTGGGGAGATTTCATCGCAACGAGGTAATAACCGCCATCTTCGGTGGGGCCGTAGACGACGTCGGTGTCCGAATCGAGACGGGCCGAGACTTCGTCAAAAAGCGCGCGGTCAAGATCGACGCAGTCGGTTCCGATGATGCTCAGGGCAATGCCAGGATGGGCAGAGAAGACGGCCGCGGCGGCGGCTTCGAGACGTCCTCCGAGATCGCTTTTCACCTGCGGGATCCAAAGCACCTCGCCGGTAAAAGCCCCGAGGTAAGGAGCGAGCCACTCGCGGATCTCGCTCTCACGCTCTGACGGATCGTAAGCGATCGCGAGCAACTCCGCGCCGCTCTCGCGACATCGCTCGAGGACCTTTGCGACCATTTGCCGGTAGGCGAGGAGGGCCGCTTCGTCTCCAATTCCAGCAGCGAGGCGTGTTTTGACCCGACCGGGTTCGGGGAGCTTCAGAAAGACTAGGATCGCACGTTTCATCGCAATCGTCTGAGGAGGAGGCTCTCTGCCCGGCGGGCAAGGGTGACCTTGTCCCTCCAGACTTCGCCTTGAAGATGAAAACTCATTCGACAAAGGGCAGCGAATAGCCCTTCACCATCGTCGCCTCCGCCGTGAAGGTGATATGATTAAAAGGAAGCGGACCATCGGGAAGAAAGTCGCAAAAATCATCCTCGGGACCGGCCGTGAATTCGCAGGCGGAACTGGAGACCCCGGAGTGAAAGACGCCGCCATGGAATAGCTTCAAACCACGATGAATGTGCCCCGTGAAGACGCCTCGCAGTTGCTTGCCCGCTGCTTTGAGGAGCCTTGCCTGAAACTCGATCCCGTTGCGGGTGAGTAAGTGCTCATCGATCCACTTCGATCCAATCGGAACGAGCGGGTAATGGAGAAAAACGGCGACCGGCTTGTCTCCGGTGATGTCACTCAGCACCGCTTCAATTTGATTTTCACTGAGAAACCCATGAGGCCCCTCTTCCGGTGGCACCCATCCGTCCATGACGTAAAACTGAGCCCGCTCACCGGCAGCCCCCCCGATGCGATAACAAAGCTGGTTCGCCGATTCCTCAACGAGCAACGTGTGCTCCCCGATCGCGAGTGCGTCACGCATCATCGGAACGTCGTCGTGATTCCCCGTCGCGCAGTAGACCGGGGCCTTGAGTCTGGAAAATACCTCCTGAGCAAGCGCATAAGCACCGGTGTCGGGGTCATTCGCGACATCGCCGGTGTGAACGATGAAATCCGGTTGAAACGGAAGCTCGTTGATCGCTTTCACGAGGGCTTCAGCGCGGGCGCAGGCATTCGCGCCGCGGATATTGAGAGAGCGGTCCGGACCGAAATGAGTATCGCTGATGTGAATGACTTCCAGCACGCCTTGAGTCAGTTAGAAGTTTTCTCAAGCTGATGAGAAAGCAGCCAGGAGTAGAGTTCCGGGTTGTTATACGTCGGAGTCCAGGAATCATGCCCCGTTTCCGGATAAATCGTGAATTTCACCTTCTCGTTCTTCAGAAAATTCAAGGTATCGACAAGGCGTTTTGACTCTTCGAGAGGAACGACCGCGTCGGCGTCTCCGTGAAATGCCCAGACCGGCAGCGTTTTGATCCACCGCATTTTGTAAGGCACGCCCCCTCCGCAGACCGGTGCAATCGCCGCGAACCGCTCCGGTGCTTCACAGGCGAAGTGCCACGTCCCATAGCCGCCCATGCTCAGCCCGGTCAGGTAAATTCGGGAGGCATCAATGCGATGCGTCGCCTCAAGCTCATCGATCAATTCGAGAACCGGCTGCTCGGTCCACCACTCATCGGCAGGGCACTGGGGGGAAACGAGAATAAAAGGGAAGTCCGCTCCCTCCGCGACGCGCTTCGGCGGCCCGTGAACCGCGACTTTCGCAAGGTCAGCCCCCCGCTCGCCGGCTCCGTGAAGAAAAACAACGAGCGGCCAGGGTTTCCCCTCGTCGGCGTCATCGCCTTTCGGAAAAGAAATCAGGTAGTCGAGGGACAGCGTTTTTGTGACTGACTTCTCGAAACGCGCCGGTGACTGATCGGCGAGGACAGCCGATGATGTCAGACAGAGAAAGCTCAGCAGGAACATGAGGGGGGATTTCTGCATGGAAAATCCTAGCACTCCCGTCTTTTCCCGCCACCGAAATCGGCGAATATCATCAAGCCGTGAAATTTGGAAATCCCATTGATCTCTGACCGTTCTTCCCCCATGGAATACCCATGAGCGAACACAAAACCACTCTTGAATGGAAACGCGGCGATCACGGATTTGGCTACAAGGAGTATCCGCGAGGTCATCAATGGAGCTTTCCCCGCAGCGGTCAATCGCTCCGCGCCTCCGCCGCGCCCGACTATCTCGGTGACGCCGACTGCACCGATCCTGAGGAAGCTTTCTCCGCCGCCCTCACGAGTTGCCACATGCTGACCTTCCTCGCGATCGCCTCGATGAGCGGCTACGTCGTCGATTCCTACACTGACAATGCGGTGGGAAATCTCGCCAAAGCCGACGACGGAAAACCCTGGCTCGCGAAGTTGGAGATGCACCCCGAGATTGTTTTCTCAGGCGAAAAGCAGCCAACGGCGGAGCAGATTGAGACACTGCATGAAAAGGCGCATCACGAATGCTTTCTGGCGCGATCGGTGAAGACGGAGATTAGTTGGGGTTGAGGAAAAGTTAGAAATACCCAACTATGCAGGCACGAAATTCGAATCACGAAGCGGCTTCTGCGGGGACGGGCTTCAAAATTTAAACATTCGGATTTCTTTGGATGTTCGGGGATTTCGTGTTTTCTCATTCCTCCCCCTCGTCATTTCCGAGCAAAAACCGCTCCTTCCCCTGCTTCCAGTTCTCGAACATTTTCTCGGCCTTATCCACCTGCGCTTCGTCGAGGATCGGGCGCAGTTGCTCCAGCGCCTCCCTTGTGATCCCGATGTCCGCGTCGATGTAGACTTTCCGATGCTCGTAGCGCTCGTCGAGGGCTGAGAAGACAATCGGCTCAACCTGCTCGATCTGCGCCCCGGTGAGCTTGAGACGATTCGCGAGATGTTCGAGGACAAATTCTTTCGACTCTTCATCCCGCCAGCCTTCGCTCAGGGGAATCACTTTCACGATCACGAAGAAGAGCGCAAGGGCTCCGCAAAAAGCACCGACGAGGAAGACTGAAATGAGACCGCAACCGGCCTTGAGCTTTGTTCGTTTGGCCATCGCTTAAAACAAATCACCGGGAAAAAGGAGAGACCATTGCGAGATGACACCGCCAAGTCCTTCCGGCAAAAACTCGGCATGTTGGAACCCGACAAAAAGCGCCGCCACGAGCACGACAGGGAGAGCAGCGAGAGTGAAACGCCAGGAGAGTCGGGCCAACAGTTCGATCTCCGAAGATCCGGCATCTCCGAGTGCAGCGCGCAAGCGGGTCTCGAATCCGAACGAACCCGGGTCGCCCAAAGGCTGATGTCCCCGGGCCTGCTCAAACAATTTTTCTAAAGGTGTCTTCCTCATCGTTCCAATCCAAGTTCTTCAAAAATCGTCCGCATTTTTTTCCGGGCGCGGTGAGCCCTTACTTTCACATTCGACTCACTCCAGCCGGTCAGATCCGCCGTTTCCTTGACGGAGTGCTCTTCCAAATCGAGCAAAGTGATCACGGTTCGATCTTTGGCATCGAGCTGATCGAGGAGGACTGAGACCGTTTCCCAGGCTTCCTTACGAGCCCGCTCAGCATCCGCGCGCGAGTCTTCATTGTCGCGGCTTTCCTGCGGATCGACGATCTGCTCCAGCTCGCGGCGGCGGCGATTTTTTCTGAGAAAATCATAGCAGCCCCGCACCGTCACCTTCATGAGCCAGTGCTCGAAGGGAGCATCGGAACGGTAGGAGGCGAGACCTTTCCAGATTTTCAAAAAGAGATCCTGCGTGAGATCCTCCAGCTCACCCTTTGACCGGGCAAACCTTGAAGCGGTGTTCCAGACCCGACCATGATAGCACGTCGCGAGTCGGAGAAACGCGTCTTCATCACCGGATTGTGCGCGAGCGACCCATTCAGTCTCTGGTAGGTCGGTCTCCACGTGGTATCGGGTTCCTGTCGGGTCGAAAAAAAACATGAGCCGGTTTGGCTTTAGCAGAATGCTCTATTTTCCTAGACGAAGCAATCTCCGACGCGGTTACATCGAGAGCATTGATTGCGTCCTTGCCCTGCGCCGCATTCCTTGGCTAACTACGCCCCATGAAAAAGATTTCCCTCATCGCTGCTTTCGTCGTCCTCGCGACCACGCCTGCTCTGAAAGCGCACGAAGCCGCCACCGAAATGGCTGATGCCGCCAATCTCTGGCTTTCGATGCTCGACGACGAGCAAAAAGGACTCGCCACCTTCGAGGTGACTGACGCCGAGCGCGAGAACTGGCATTTCATTCCCAAGCCCTTCGAAGGCGAAGAAATGCGCGGCGGCCTCACCCTCAAAGCGATGAGCCCCGACCAGCGCCACCTCGCCTACGGACTTCTCAGCACCGGGCTCAGTCATCGTGGATTTCTCACCGCCGTCCAGATCATGAGTCTGGAGCAGGTTCTCTGGGAAATGGAAAATGATCCGAAACGAGATACGCTCATGTACTACGTTTCCGTGTTCGGCGAGCCGGGTTCCAAAGCCTGGGGCTGGCGTTTTGAAGGACACCACATGTCGATGAATTTCACGATTGCCGATGGCGTCGTCGTTTCGAGCACCCCGAGCTTTTTTGCTTCCAACCCCGGGGAAATTCTCGAAGGCCCACGCAAGGGGCTTCGCGTTCTCGCCGCCGAGGAAGACGTCGCCCGCGCCCTCGTCAAAGCCCTTTCCGATGAGCAACGCGCCAAGACCATCGTCGACGAAAAAGCGCCACGCGACATTCTCACCGCCGCCGAACCAACTGTCGCCTCACTCGGGGACGCGGGCCTTCCCTGGGGAGAGTTGGAAAAAGAGCAGCGCACGATGTTGCGCGAATTGATCAACGTTTACGTGCATCGGATCCGTCCTGAGGTGGCCAAAGAGGACCTCGCTGCGATCAAAGAGGCCGGGATGGAAAAGATCGTTTTCGCCTGGGCCGGCGGGATCGAAAAAGGCGAACCTCACTACTACCGCGTGCAGGGACCGACCTTCATTCTCGAATACGCCAACACGCAAAACAACGCGAGCCACGTTCACGCCGTCTGGCGCGACTTCACCGGCGATTTCGGTCGTGACATTCTCAAAGAGCACTACCAGGCGCACCACGCGGCTGAATAACCCCGGGGAATGTCCGATCGCTTCCAATCAGAGACCGCGGAGGACCTGCGGAAACTTCGCAAAATGCTCCGCCGCGTCACCTCGGGTGACGACGAAACGGTGCGCCGCCGTCTTGCCGTAAAGAACGAAGCACGAATTCTCGACCTCGCCTGTGGCGACTGCCACGAAGCCGAAGTCCTCACCGATTTTCTCGCAGAGCTGAAGGCACCCGGCGATGACAAGGCCGTCAAACTCACCGGCATCGACGTTCGCGCCCGTGAGATCGCCGACGCGAACCGGCGCTTCGGGGGAAAGAGGAAACTTCAGGGAAAACCGGGCTTACAGGAATGCGAATTCTTCACCGGTGACGCCACAAAGCTCGACGGACACGAAGAGCTCGGCGGGGATTTCGATCTCGTTTTCATGCGCCACCAGAACTACTGGAACGGCGCGAAAACCTGGGAGGAAATCTACGATCAGGCGCTGAACAAACTCGATGAGGACGGCCGGCTCATTATCACGAGCTACTTCGATAAGGAGCATCAACTCGCTCTCGAAGCGATCCAGCGACTCGGCGGAGAATTGATCAAAAGTGAGTTTAATCCGGAGACTCGCGAACTCATTACCGAAGGAAAATCGGTCGATCGCCACGTCGCGATTTTTAAGCGGAGGAAGTGAAGGTGGCGTTTGCTCTGCACTTGCGCTAGAGGGGCAAATTTCACCTTGTCCACGATTAGAACGGGCATCGTGGCTTGGCTTGCCGGCGGACAAGAGTGTCGCTCACGATTCGCACAGGGTATTGCAGCAGGGCTAGCCGGCAGGTGGAAATCGTCGCACTTTGAAGCTCCCTCAAATGCACCGGGATTTCCACTTTCTCACCGTGCCGTCGCATCGTAGGATATCCCCTGACTCATGAGTGAACTTCTTATCATTCTCGGCGTTCTCGCCTTTTCCTTCGGCCTCCGCAGCTTTCGGAGTAAAATCCTGCGGAAGCTGGGAGCGGTCGGCGTTCTCGCGGCGACATTTCTTGCGTTTTACCTACCGACCCAAAGCATCATCGCAGGATGCGGAGGCCTCCTCATGTGGTTTCTCCTTCCCTGGGTCGAGCTGCTCACCCGTATCCGTCAGCTTCGCCTCCCCGTCGATAAGGCCCTTGAAAAAACGCCGCCGCCCAACTCTTCGCGCTTTCCCGACTTTCTGGATCTCACCACCGAAGTGGAAGACGAAGGCTTCGAATACGTCTCCGACAATGGCTGGGAATGGGACGGCATGAATCAGTTCTATCGAATCTTCTATCACGCCGACAAACGTCAGCAGGCCGCGATCTGTTTCACCGAGCAGGACGGCATTGCCTGGGGCTGCCTCACCCTGACCTCACGCACCGAGCGGGGCCTCACCTACCGGACGACGAACCTCCCCTTCAGCAATCCGATGAAAGCCGCGCCGGATGTCCTCCTGCGACAGTCCCCCGACTCCGACTCCTTCGCCGAGTTGCTCGACGTTCATGAAGAGTGGCTCGATGCCCTCGCGCTCGAGACCAAACACTTTGTCGAGGAAGATCCGGAGACTCTCGTCGGACTCGTCGAGAAAGAAACCGGTCGCCAGATCAAATACAATCTCGAAAACGGGCTGATCCGCCTCGCCGAAAAGGCGGGCACCTTTCGCTACTCATGGCGCGGGCTTTTTTATCTCTACTTTCAGCTCGTCAAAGATATGGTGAGAATGTGCTAGGGCAGTCCCGCCGTCACGAGTTGTCATGTCGTTTTCTTTAAAGCCCCCCGTCCCCCGCATCGATCAGACCGGCGTCGAAGAGCGCGCCGCGACCTTCACGAAGCGCTCGATCAAAAGTGACGCCAAATCAGTCGGCCTCAAGATGGCCGTCTCGATGATGGATCTTACCACGCTCGAAGGGGCCGACACGAAGGGTAAAGTCTCCCGCCTCTGCCGCAAAGCCCTCCAGCCGATGGCCGCACGCTACGACTGCCCTCCCTGCGGTGCCGTCTGCGTTTACCCGAACCAGGTCGCTCACGCCGTGAAGGAACTCGAAGGCAGCAGCATTCCCGTGGCCTCGGTCGCGACGGGGTTCCCCAGTGGACAATACCCTCTTAAGTTGCGCCTTGCCGACGTTAAAGACGCGGTTCTGTCAGGGGCGCAGGAAATCGACATGGTCATCAGTCGCGGCACTTTCCTCGAGGGGAATCTCGCGGAAGTGAGTGATGAAATTTCCGCCGTGAAAGAGGCCTGCGGCAAAGCACACCTCAAAGTCATTTTCGAAACCGGCGAGCTCCAGACTTATGATCATGTCAGGCTCGTGAGCCAGCTCGCGATCAAAGCGGGAGGGGATTTCATCAAGACCTCGACCGGCAAAGTTTCGCCCGCCGCAACCCTGCCCGTCACCCTTGTCATGCTTGAAACAGTGCGGGATCATTTTTTGAAAACCGGCCAGCGGATCGGCGTCAAGCCCGCTGGGGGAATTCGCACCGCGAAAGAGGCGTTACAGTATCTCGTCATGGTCAAAGAAACGCTCGGCGACGACTGGCTCACGCCGGAACTTTTCCGCTTCGGGGCGAGCTCACTCCTCGGTGATGTTGAGCTGCAACTCGCGAAGCTGATCGATGGAAATTACCAAAGCCCTGACTATTTCTCAAAAAGTTAGGAGCACCTTAGGATGGATAAAAAGAAACATCACCTCAAATTCGGAAGCGCCTTCGACTACGCACCCGCACCCGAGACGACTCCGGTTCCGCTAAAGAAGCAGTATGAGCTGTTCATCAACGGGGAGTTTGTCGCACCTCAATCCGGCAGCTATTTTAACTCGGTCAATCCCGCGACCGGGAAGCGTCTCGCGAGGATCGCCAAGGCAGACGACTCGGACATCGATCTCGCCGTGAAGAGCGCACGTCGCGCCTACGAAAAGGTCTGGGGCCCGATGGCTCCCGCCGAGCGCGGCAAATACCTTTTCCGCATCGCGCGGATCATTCAGGAAAAAGCCCGCGAGCTGGCGATCCTCGAATCGATGGACGGCGGCAAGCCGATCAAAGAGAGCCGGGATATCGATCTCCCCCTCGTCGCGGCTCATTTTTTCTACTATGCGGGTTGGGCTGATAAATTGAAGTATGCCTTTCCCGGAAGAGAACCGCAGCCTCTCGGCGTCGCCGGTCAGGTCATCCCGTGGAATTTTCCCCTTCTCATGGCTGCCTGGAAGATTGCTCCAGCGCTCGCCTGTGGCAATACCGTCGTCCTCAAGCCGGCGGAAACGACTTCCATCACCGCGATGCATCTCGCGGAAATTCTTCAGGAAGCCGACCTCCCTCCCGGAGTCGTCAACATCGTCACCGGGGCCGGGGAAACCGGTTCGGCGTTGGTCGAACATGGGGGGATCGATAAGATCGCCTTCACCGGATCGACGGCCGTGGGAAAACACATTGCTCGATCCGCCGCCGGAACCGGGAAAAGACTGACTCTGGAGTTGGGTGGCAAAGCGGCCAACATCGTCTTCGACGACTGCGCGATTGATCAGGCCGTCGAAGGCGTCATCAACGGGATCTACTTTAATCAGGGACACGTTTGCTGTGCGGGAAGCCGCCTTCTCATTCAGGAATCAATCCACGACGACTTCGTTTCACGGCTCACGCGCCGGATCGAGACGCTGCGCGTCGGTGATCCGCTCGATAAAAACACCGATATCGGGGCGATCAATTCGAAAGCCCAACTCAAGCGGATTCAGGAACTCGTCAAAGCCGGTGAAGCCGAGGGCGCGGATTTCCACGAATCCTCCTGCGCGCTTCCGGATGAAGGATTCTGGCATCGGCCCTCCTTTTTTACCGGAGTGACCTCAAGCCACCGCATCGCTCGCGAAGAAATCTTCGGGCCGGTCCTGAGCATCATGACATTCCGCACCCCCGCGGAAGCCGTCACGCTCGCGAACGACACCTGTTATGGACTGAGCGCCGGAATCTGGACCGACAAAGGGAGCAAGATTTTCAGCATCGCCGACCAGCTCAAGGCCGGAGTGATCTGGGCCAACACCTTCAATAAGTTCGACCCAACGAGTCCCTTCGGCGGCTACAAAGAAAGCGGTTTCGGTCGCGAAGGCGGTCTTCAGGGATTGGCGGCTTACGTGAAGTGAGCTTCCCGCGACTCCCCCGCAGGTTTGAGCGTGGAGCGAGAACCAAATCGCACCCATCTTCGGCGCGCGGGACGCACGCAGCTACCTGTTCACCGTTGGGAAATAACGATACAAAGCGCCGAAATACGTGTTAGTTTGATCACAACAATGAAGGTCGGCGAAGAAAAATTACCGGACGACTATGGCCGTCTGAGCCCTACTTCTGCCCGCCCCGTCAGCGCTGAGGTGCTGGAAGAGGCGCGGCGATTGGTGAAAGAAAACGGAGGTGTCTTCTGGTTCCGACACCCTGATGCTACCGTCGAAACCTGGGAAGATGTGTATTTAGTCATCACACGACTTCGCGAATACGGTGGTCATAAAGAGTGGTTTACCGCTCAGAAACTTTGGAAGGAACTCTCGATATGCCGCTAAATGGTTTTCAGCGCGAGGTGATGGCGATCATCTCCTGTAACCAATCCCCAGAGAGCCATTTTGCCGGCAGCCTTGTTCTTCATGCTATCGAAGGATCAGTTCGCTACAGCAACGACTTCGATGTATTCCACGAAAGTTCTGCGGCGGTTAACGAAGCAAGCCTGAATGACTGCGCCTCCCTTGAATCGGCGGGCTACGAAATCGAAAGACAAAAAGGCTGGGATGCAGTGGGAACTTTTCGAGACGCCAAGGTGCGACGGGGAGATCAATCAGTTGAGATCGACCGGGCCGCCGACTCAGCCTTTCGTTTTTTCCCGATCGAACAGGATCCCGTCCTCGGTTGGCGACTTCATTTGTTCGACATGGCGACAAATAAAGCTCTCGCCCTTTCCGCGAGGACGGAAACCCGTGACTACGTGGACATTCTTGAATTGGCAGATCGTTTTTCTCTCGAAGCGATTTGCTGAGGCGCCTGCGGGAAAGACCCGGGGTTCAGCCCCCTCTTTCTCGCGAAGATGATGAAACGTTTCGCAAAAATCGATCCCGCAACTTTGCAAGATATCCAAGCCCGCCAACTGGATCCCATCGCGATGAAGATGAAGTGGCTCGACATTGCCGACCGTGCTGAAGCCACCTTCGAGCGGATCGCAAACGACCAGCCCGACCTTCCCATCGGGTGCGCCTTCGTCGATGAAGAATTCGAGCCGCACTGGATCGAAGACCGCGAAGGGTTGAGCACTCACTTTGCTTCACTCCGCGGATGCTGGCCGCAAATTGTGGCGCCGGGGTAATCGCCGGGCCGCGCTAAAAGTGCTCGGGAAAAAGTCGGATCGTCGAGACTTCCCGCAGCTTCCTCATGAGCTGCTTGATCGTGTCGAGAGTATATTCGGTCTCGAGATGATTCCGGATCTCCGACGCCACTTCCTCCAGGGTCACGGGGCGCTCCGCCTGCCGCGCTTCGATTTTCACAATGTTCCATCCGATCGAGGTTCGGAACGGTTCGCTCATCTCATTGACCTCCAGACCGAAAACCACTTCGCCAAAATCTTCAGGGACGCGGTCACGGGCAAACCAATTTAAGTCCCCGCCACGCTTCTTCGTTCTCAGGTCTTCGGAAAATTCCTCCGCGAATTCTTCAAAGGTTCCCTCCCCCTCGCTGATTTGACGATGGATCAAGCGGATCAGTGCTTCGCGTGAGTCATCATCCGTGATCACCGTGCTGAGAAAAATATTCCGCGCCCGAATCTTTTCCGGCTCGATGAATCCCCTGCCGCTCTCCCGATTGGCCTCAAACCATGCTTGAACCTCGTCATCCTTGACGTCGATTCCGGGCGCGATTCGTTTTTCGAGCCACTTCTTCCGCGACCAGATCCGACCGAGTTCCTTCCGTCGTTCCTCCTCACTCAGATCCTGCAAGCCGGACCGCTCCGCAAGTTCCTCCGGAGTCTCAAACTGAGCCTCCCATGTCGCGATGAATTCGTCGATCTCCTCCGTCGGCGCTTCATATTTTTCCCCGTCCGCATATTGCTTCACGAGGAGGTCATCAATCAAAGAATCGAGCACCGCGAGGCGGATCATCTCGAGATTCTTTTCGGGAATCACATCCTCCTCTTTGCCCCGCTGATAAAGATGACGAAAAACGGCGACCTGAAGTTGTTCCTGTGAGATGGGCTCCTGATTGACAATCGCGACCCATTGATTCTCCGCCACCGCCTCGACCAATGAATCCTGCCGCTGCGAAAAAGCCTGCCGCAACGGACCCTGACAAACCTTTAAATCAAGAACAAGATAGGCCAGAAAAACCGTGTAAAGGAGGGCGCGCCAGGGGAAACGCTTCATCGGTTCTCTGGATCAAGCCACGAGCGAAGCGGAGGTCTTGAGCCCCAGATTTGCATAAATCTCACGCGTCGCATGAGACTGGTTGAGAGTGTAAAAGTGAATCCCCGCGACGTCGTGTTCGAGAAGATCCGAGCACTGTTCGGTCGCATAGTGGATCCCCACTTTCTCGACCGCCTTGGAGTCGTCACCGGCCCGCATGAGGGTGCGCAGCAGCTTCGCGGGGTAACGTGCCCCGGCCGCAAGGTCCGCCATCCGCGCCATTCCCTGAGTCGAAGTCACCGGCATGATCCCGGCAATGATCGGCACATTGATCCCCGCCAGCGAACAACGATCCCGGAAATCGTGAAAGTCATCGTTACTGAAAAAGAGCTGGGTCACGATGTAGTCGGCGCCCTGATCGACTTTCGCCTTCAGATAATCCATCTCTTTGAGGCGGTTTGGCGTGCCCGGATGCCCCTCGGGGAACCCTGCCACTCCGATGCCGAAGCCGCGCGAATCCGCATGCCCTCTGAAATTCCGAATGTAGCGGACGAGGTCGGCGGCCTGCTGAAAGGCGTCATCCTCTTTCCGATAACTCGTGAGGTCACGAGGCGGATCACCACCCAGCGCGAGAATATTGCTCACGCCTTCCTCAGCGTAGCGGGAAAGGATCGATTCGATATCACTCTCCTGATGACACACGCAGGTCAGGTGAGGAATCGGATCAAGCGAAGTCGTCGTCTTTAACCGAACGACGAGGTCATTGGTCAGTTCACGGGTCGATCCACCGGCACCGTAAGTCACGCTGACGAAGGCCGGCTCATAGGCCTCCAACTCGGAAATTGTTTCATAGAGCGCCCCGGACGCCTTCTCTGTTTTTGGCGGAAAAAACTCGAACGAAAAAGTCGTCTTACCCCGCGCCAGTATGTCCTGTATGTGCATGTGGCGGCTATTGTCGCACGAAATCGGGAAGACGGGAGTGATTTTTCCCTTCGATTTCCTTCGTCGGCCCATCGCTTCCGATAGCCTCGACGGGACAATCATCGAGCGCGTCGCGGCAGAGGTTCACCTCAGCTTGTGTCGCGGGCTGCCGATAGACGTAGGAGTGAGCTCCCTCGTCTTCGCGGGTGAAAAAATCCGGGGCATTGAGACGGCACATGTCGCAGTCGATGCACTGGTCATCGACGTAGAAGGCTCCGGGAGTGTTAACGGGGTATCGATCCTGATAATCTGCCATAGTGGCGGATGGATACGCGACTCACTTCTTTTTCTTTCCGTTAGGCCAATGTTTTTTCTCGAGAGCGAGACCTTCGTCTTCGCTGAGACGCCCCGGCTCGCGGGTTCCGGGCCCCTCCTGCTTAACGAGGCTGTCACCCAGCTCCGCCCGTGCCGCCTCGACGTGCTTCATCATTTCGGCGACTTTTTCGGGCATCGCGTCGGCAAGATTCTTCGCCTCCCCGATGTCCTTGCTGAGATCATAGAGTTCGAGGCCCGACTTCACGTTTTCATAATTGATCGGAAGCCCGTCGCTCGTGCCTTCATGCCCCGCGAGGGTCCGGTAGGTGTGGGGCAGGACCAGTTTCCAGTCGCCGCTCATGACGGCCTGAAGTTCGTTCTTTTTGTAATAAACCCAGTAGGCATCGTGCGGATTTTCAGCCCCCTCCGCCCCCGAAATGATCGGCCATATATCGAGTCCATCGATGTCCTTTTCAGGAAGATCAGCCCCGATCAGATTCGCAATCGTCGGGAGGAGATCAATGTTCATCCCCGGCGTGTCCGTCACCGTTCCTGCTGGAATTTCACCCGGCCAGCGCATGATGCAGGGTTCACGATACCCACCCTCCCACGAGGTTCCTTTGCCCTCGCGAAGCGGGCCCGATGAGCCCGCGTGCGTGCCATAGGAAAGCCACGGACCGTTGTCGCTCGTGAAAACAACGAGCGTGTTTTCGTCGAGTCCATTCGTGCTGATCGCATTGAGAATTTCGCCGACCGACCAGTCAATCTCGGCAATGACGTCGCCGTAGATCCCGTTTTCAGTGGTTCCGGCGAAACGATCACTCACGTAAAGCGGCACATGCGGCTGAGGATGCGGGACGTAGAGAAAGAATGGATTTTCGCGATTCCGATTGATGAAATCAACGGACTTGGCAGTCAGCCAGGTCGTCATCATTTTCTGATCGTGCTCGTCGGCGTGGCGCAGCCAGTCGTTGCCTTCGATAAGCGGGAGCGGCGGGAAATTTTTCGCGGTCGGGTGCATTGGCCACATGTCATTCGAGTAGGGAATTCCGAAATATTCGTCAAACCCATGGTTCAGCGGGAGAAACTTCTCGTGATCGCCAAGATGCCATTTCCCGAACATCCCGGTCGCGTAGCCTTTTGATTTGAAGACTTCCGGCAGCGTCGTTTCATCCGGATTCAGCCCGTGAGGACTGCCCGGCCCAAGGGCCCCATGCATGCCGAGACGATTCGGGTAGCAACCGGTCAGGAGTCCCGTTCGCGACGCCGAACACACCGCCTGCGCCGCATACCAGCGGGTAAAGATTCGCCCCTCAGCCGCCATCTTATCGAGATGTGGCGTTTCGTAGCCCTCCGCACCGTAAACGCCGACATCGCCGTATCCCTGGTCGTCGGTGAAAATGATGACGACGTTGGGAAGTTTAGAATCCTCTCCCCCCACCGGTGAAATCAGAAAAAGTGCGAACAAAGACAAAAAGAAAGCAGCCGATTTACTCATAAGAAACATTGGAAATTCGAGAGTGGAGTTCCTATCATACAGGGCGGACCCTTGCGACCCCGTAAATACGGACCACTCCTTCTTCTCATGACAAAACGATCTCTCCTCTTTCTTCTCGTTCCGCTCATGATCGCGAGCGGGCTTTCGACGACAAGCGCCGAGGCTCAATTCGGATTTCGACCCAATCGCATCAACGATACTCTCCGACGCCAGGAGAGACGTCAACTTTATCGCCCGAATGTTCACCTCACGAGAGATTCGAGCGGATCCCGCACTTTTAGATCAGGATCCTCGATTCCTTATGAATATCGCACGAGGCAGGGGTTTGTTTCGAAGATCGAAATCCGCTCAGGGCTCAAGGTCATCAAAACAATCTACCCGCCCGTTTCATCTGCAGGCCAGGGTCGCGTCACCCTCACGACGACCGATTTTGCCAAAGCGGGCAAAACGGGATCGAAGCTGAAATTTAAACTTTGGGGATGGCAGGGTCGCACTGGAATGCAGAGCGTTCATGGCGAATCGATCTCCTACACGCTCATCCCCTAACGCATCCTTTTATCTATCATGGACATCAAAACTGACTCCTACGAAAAGCTCGGCAAGTTCTACCTCGGTCGCGAATACGACCTCGGTGAGAAGAAGTTGGAAGACGACCTCGTCCTCTATGACTCCAAGGACCTCGTCACCCACGGCGTCGTCCTCGGGATGACCGGCTCGGGTAAAACCGGTCTCTGCATGGCCCTCCTCGAAGAAGCGGCGATGGACGATATCCCTGCGATCGTGATCGACCCGAAGGGCGACATTTCGAACCTGCTCCTCACTTTCCCGAATCTTGCTCCGGAAGACTTCCGGCCATGGATCAATGAAGACGACGCCAAAAAGAAGGGACTCACTCCGGATGAGCACGCCGCAAACACCGCCGAAATGTGGAAAAAAGGCCTCGCGAGCTGGGGTCAGAGACCGGAGCGAATTCAATCCTTTCGCGACAAGGTTGACCTTACCGTTTACACCCCGGGTTCCAACTCCGGACTTCCCGTCTCAATCCTGAGTTCGCTCGATGTCCCTGAGTTTGAAGTGATCGATGACGCCGAAGCCTTCGCCGAGCGGATCGAGTCCACCGTTTCAAGCCTCCTCTCCCTCGTCGGGGTCGAAGCTGATCCGATTCAGGATCCTGAGCACATCCTCCTTTCCAACATCTTCAGTCACGCCTGGCGTGCCGGGCAGGGGGTCACTCTGGAAACCCTGATCCGTCACATCCAGGTCCCGCCTTTCGAGAAAATCGGGGTGATGGATCTCGAAACAGTTTGTCCGGAAAAAGACCGCCGCGAACTCGCGATGAAGATGAACAATCTTCTCGCCTCCCCCGGCTTCTCGACCTGGCTGCAGGGAGAGCCGCTCAACATCAAGCGCATGATGCACACCGAGGCGGGAAAACCGCGCATCTCGATTTTCTCAATCGCGCACCTCAGCGACTCGGAGCGGATGTTCTTCGTTTCCCTCCTCCTCAACCAAATGCTCGGATGGATGCGGTCGCAAACCGGAACGACGAGCCTCCGCGCGCTCCTCTACATGGACGAGATCTACGGCTACCTCCCGCCCTCGGCGATGCCGCCTTCGAAAAAGCCGATGATGACGATGCTGAAGCAAGCCCGCGCCTTTGGTCTTGGTGTTTTGTTAGCTACGCAGAACCCCGTAGACCTCGACTACAAAGCGCTTTCGAACATCGGGACCTGGTGGCTCGGACGCCTCCAGACCGAGCGAGATAAAGCCCGCGTTCTCGATGGCCTCGAAGGAGCTGCCGCGAGCAACGACAGCGGATTTGATCGAGCGAAAATGGAGCAACTCCTCGCCGGTCTCGGGAGCCGTGTTTTCCTGATGAACAATGTTCACGACGACGGACCTGTCGTTTTCCATGTCCGCTGGGTCATGAGCTATCTGACCGGCCCGATTGCCCGTCGACAGATCAAAGAACTCATGGACGGCAAGCGCGCTCAGATCGAGGCCATCGCAGCGGCTTCGCCCACCCCGGAGTCCGAAAGTCCGAAGCCGGCCGCCGCCGAGAAACTCCGGCCGCGTCTTCCCCGTGGCGCGGACGACTTTTTTATCCCGGCAGGCCCCGATGTTCCCGCCGAGGAAATTAATTATGTCCCTGCCGTGATCCGCGTCGGCGAAGTCCGTTATCAGGACAGCAAAAAAGGAATCTCCGGAACCGAGTCTGTCGCGATGGTCAACAAGATCGATATGGAAAGCGGTGAAATGGACTGGTCCAAAGATCTCAAACTGCCCAATGAGCTGCAGGTCAGTCAACTCGGACGCGAGCCGGTCAACGGCGCCGCCTTCTCCCCGATCCCACAGAAAATGCTGGACTCTAATCTATGGTCAAGCCTCAGCAAAGAACTCGTCGATTACCTCTACGGCAATCACACCATCACCGTCTTCAATAGCCCCCTCACCGGACAATATTCCAACCTCGGAGAAACGGAGGGCGATTTCCGCGCGCGCCTTGTCCATGCCGCCCATGAGATCCGCGATGAAAAAGTCGAAGAACTCCAGGACTCCTACGCGAAGAAAATCGAGACGATCGAAGACCGCATTGGCCGCGCCATGGACACCGTTGCTGAACAGCAGGCTCAGGCGAGCAGTGCAAAAATGGACACGGCGATGAAGATCGGCAGCACAATTCTAGGCGCCGTGTTAGGGAGAGGGATTTCGACGAAAAGCCGCAGCGCCATGTCAGGTGCCTCGCGCGCCTGGAAAGAGGGACGCGACGTTGCGAGGGCGCAGGAAAAAGTCGAGGACTACGAGGACGACCTCAAAGATCTCGAGCGGGAGTGCGAAGAGGAAATTGAGAAGCTCAAGGAGGCGATGGACCCCATGAATGAAAAGCTGGAAACGCTCAGCCTTTCTCCTTTGAAAAAGAACTGCTCCGCCAAGTCCGTCGGCATTGTTTGGATGCCCTACCGGGTCAATCCACAACCACAACTCGGAGCGGCCTGGTAAAAGGCCTCAAGGCCGCACTCCCGCATTACTGAGCTATGGCCGGAGATACCGATAAATTACGTCAGCTCGACAAGGCGCACCTTTGGCATCCTTTCACGCAGATGAAAGCGTGGCGCGAGTCTGACGCGGACCCACTCATCATTGCCTCAGGGGATGGAGCAACCCTGACCGATACCGAAGGAAACCGCTACCTCGATGGGAACAGCTCGATCTGGACGAATCTTCACGGGCACAATCATCCGACGATCAATGCGGCGATTCAAAAGCAACTGAGCCGGATCGCGCATTGCTCCGCCCTCGGCTTCTCGAACGAGCCGGCAATCCTCCTTGCCGAAAAATTGGTGAATTTATTTCCCGAAGACACCCTGACAAAAGTCTTTTTCTCGGATGACGGCTCTACCGCCATCGAATGCGCCTGCAAGATGTCGATTCAATACCGGCAACTCACAGGAGAGGAGGCACGCACCGGCTTCATTACCTTCGAAGGAGCCTACCATGGCGACACGATGGGTGCCGCTTCCCTCGGTGGCATCGGCGTCTTTCAGGACCGCTTTTCCTCTCGTGGATACGAGGTGCACCGCATCGATAGCCTCGCCGACCTCGAGGCGATGCCTCAGGAAGTGCGTGAGTCAGCCAATGCACTCATCATTGAGCCGCTCATCCAGGGAGCTGCGGGTATGCGAACCTGGCCCGTCGGTATGTTGAAAGCGCTGCGGGAATGGTGTGACCGGCATGGTATTTTTCTCATCCTCGACGAAGTCATGACCGGCTTCGGGCGCACCGGACGCATGTTCGCCTGCGAGCACGAAGAGGTCATCCCTGATTTCCTCTGTCTCGCCAAAGGTCTTACCGGAGGCTACCTCCCTCTCGCCGCGACCCTGACGAACGACAAAATTCACGATGCCTTTCTCGGCGAATACGATGAGTTAAAGACTTTCTTCTACGGCCACAGCTATTGCGCCAATCCTCTAGGATGTGCCGCCGCCCTCGGAAGCCTCCAGGTTTTCGAAGAGGAAGAGGTGCTTGCGTCGCTCCCTTCGAAAATCAACGCCTTTTCCAATCAGCTTCGGGAGGCCGTGGATCGCTGCCCTCACTTTGGGGAACTGAGACAGGTCGGGCTCATCGCCGGGATTGACCTCATCGATGCGGCTTCAGGATCAGCCCCTGATTGGAAAGCCGAAACCGGTGCCCGAATTTGTCGCACCGCCCGCAAGCATGGCCTCCTCACCCGCCCCGTCCGCGACACCCTGACATTGATGCCGCCACTGGCGATGTCTGAACACGAAATCAGCCAAGCCATCGACGCGCTTGAAAAAGCGACACACGATGTGCTTGGCTGAAAAATTTACGTCGAAGCGAAGTTTGACGCCGGGGCCCTAGCAGCCACAGCCACCACTGCTGCAACAGCCGCTTTCTTCCATGTCTTCCGGCTCAGGGAGACGTCCGATTTCGAGCGTCTTTCCAACCGTCTTCGAAATTTGAGCGACGATACCGTTGAGCGTCTGCTCGGCGGCCATGAACTCACCGGTGACCGGATTTGCTTTGAGGGCTTTCAACTTTTCGTCGTAACCAGCAACATCTTCATCGGAGAGCAAACCGGCCTGCTGCTTCTGATGAAGCGTTTCGCCGAGAGCGGCAAACTCCTTGTAGGACGCCTGTGCTTCGTCATCCTTGAAGAAGGTATCAATTTTTTCGACATTCTCCTGATATTCCCCGGACTGGAGAATGAGGGTGCAGAGCTCACGGGTTTTATCAAGAATTGCTGAGTTAGGGGAGAGAACTTCCATGAGATACTCATACAATACTTTTGCGAAACCCTCAAGAAGGGGTTCGCAATGATCGGAACGGGATGCCGTGCCGGGGTGACTTCTGCACCACGGACGCCGGCAGTTCAGGAAGGGAAGCGAGAGGGCTTCGGCGATCCCGCTTCGCGAGTTCGCGGGAGGCGGCTGCCTGCAACTCCCGCCAGCGCTCGTCGTCCACATCGGGAGCGTAGCTGATATGCCGCAGGAGGCTCAACCACTCGACGAAAGCCCGCTCGACATCTCCAGCACCGAATTCGAGCTGAGCCGACTGCGAGAGAAGGCGGAAGAGCTTTCCCTCAAACATCAAAGACATGACTTCCGCCGCTCCCTCCCCGTATTGAACCGGCAAGCCGAGACGAAGATACCCTTCAAAATCAACCGCCCCGTGTGCCTGACGCGAGGCCGCCGCAAGCCGCTCGCTCCCCACCGACTCAACGAGGCGCTCCGCATTGGGCACCGCATCCAGCTCAAAGCGATGGCCGGCCCGAAGGTTCGCGAGGTGCAAAATAATTTCATCGACCGGGTAGTGCGGATCCTCCAGGGCCGCCGCGATCGCCAGTCCTTCGCCCCCTTGAAACAAACTGAAAAGAAGACCCCGTTTCGTCGGGATTCCCGCTTCATCAATGAGACGCAATTTCCGCCAGGCATGAGCTGCGGTTCCCGGGGCGGTTTCGATGATTTCACCGGATTTTTCATCGGTGAAATGCGTCGTCGATTGAATTTCAAAGAGTCGCGTTTCAGGCCGACAAAGCGGGACCTCACCGGAATCGAGGTAAACCTCTATTTCGGCGTCTCGAAAATGCCCGACGAGATAGAGACTCCGCCCACGCTGAACGAAGTGTTCCAGTTCCGCCGGCGCGATCATAGGAGCGATCACCTCGGGCAGCAGAACCTCGATCTCCTCCTTCCCATAACTGGATTGCTTTCCGGTTTCCCCGACCACTTTTCGAGTCGATTTCGTGAGCAAAAAATTTCCCGCACCCGATTCGGTCGCCACCGCCATCTCCATGCCGTATCGCCGTGGCCCGCTCCCCTTTCCATCGAGCCGGCAGAGCCTGGCCCTCGCCGGGAGGAGACTCGCAATGAGTTCACTGTCACCCTCAGCTGGCCGATAGCGCCCGCGACTCCAGGTCAATGCGTGCGAGAGCCCGCTCGTGGACTCCCGATTCGAGCGAACCGGCTCCCACTCACCAGCGGCGTTGCGAATTTCCTTTCGCGTCGGCTTGAGTCCGAAAAGTGCCCCTCCCTCCACTTCCGCTTCTGCCCCGACATCACGAAATCCAAGAGGAATTTTCTGACGGGAAAAAAGCCGGTCACGCAACTCGCGGGCGGCTTCCACGGCCGATCCTCCCGATTCTGAAGCGAAATACATCCGGCGAATTAAAGTCGGCCAATCCAGCTCATTCTGACGATGGAGATCGAGTGGGTGAGCATCGTAAATCCGGGGGCTGCGATCCCCGACGATGACATACCCTTTTTTATCAAGGCCCCGCCTTCCGGCACGGCCAAACATCTGAAGCAACTCGTCCGGGCTCACCTCACGCTGGAAAGGGCCGTCCTGATAACTCGTCTCCGCGACGAAGACGGATCGCACCGAAAAATTGATGCCGGCCGCGAGTCCCATCGTTGCGACGATGACATGCAACTGCCCGGCTTTTGCGAGCGGCTCGACAACGGCGGCGCGTTCCGCAAAACTCAGCCCGGAGTGGTGAAAGGCGACCCGTTTCTGAATGAGCCGCCGAACATCGGAGGAGCAAATTGCCTCAAACTCACGGGAGCCTTGCAAGGGGTCATCCTCAGGCAAAACCTCGGCAATCTTCCAGGCTATTTTTTCCGCTGCTTTACGATGAGGCGCAAAAATCAAGAGCGGCCCGCAGTCCGAGAGCAAGGTATTGATCGCGAGACGCTGCCAGAAATTGCGATATTTCCCCGGAGCGGTGCGGTGAAATGCCTCCACCGGGATTTCATCGAGCGGGACGGGGCGGTCTTTCGTTTCGACATGGATCACCGGTCGTCCCAGCCGGGTGAGCCATTCTTCGACCCGCTTCGCATTGTTCACGCTGCCGCTCATGAGGAGGAGGCGCGTGTCCGCCGGCGCCAGCGCGACCGCCAACTCGTAGTGAAGGCCGCGGCGGCGATCACCGATCATTTGGTATTCATCGATCACGAGAAGCCACGGCCCCTTGCCAGAAAGAAACCGTTCCCGCTGAGTCTCAAGAGTCGCGACAATCACCGGCGCATCGAGATTCTCAGCGAGATCACCCGTGGCGATCCCGACATTCCATCCCGCGCGGCGCCACTCACGCCACTTGTCATTCGCGAGGGCGCGGGTTGGGACGGTGAAGACGGCTTGGCGGCCCTGAGGGTGCTGCTTCCCTTCGTTCGCGAGCACCTCAAAGATAAACGTTTTCCCCGCCCCCGTGGGAGCAGAAACGATGACATCATTTCCGTCGCGGACCGCCCGGATCGCCTTCTGCTGCCATAGATCGGGGAGCCGCAGGTTTACCTGCAGCCCGTCGAGTGCTTCTTCCAGTCCGCCGAACATGACGGAGATACTACGCCGCTGAGGGATGACGAGATCGGATCAAGACTCCCGTCCCGCTCGACTTAGCGGACTCAGTTCGCCTGCGGAGCCTCCTGATTGCGGGCCGGAATCGGAACCGTCTTGTCCCGCTGCATTGGCGTAGCCTCGGAAATATTCACCGGCTGACCGGTCTTGGAAATGGCGATGAGGTCCTGCATGATCTGGACGGTCTCACGCTCGTAGGGATCAAATTTGTGAGGGTACTCGAGGGCCTTGTTGTCCTCGTTTTTTTCATCTTCCTTACCTCGGGACATTCCGCTGAGATCCTCGGCCGAAAGATCATCACGAAGCGTGAGATCTTCATCACGGAAGTTATCCTGCGTCAGCTTGTAAATCGTAAAGACGTCTTTTTCCTCCTCACGAATTTTCGCGAAACGCTCAATCCGCTCGGCTTTCCGATCTTCAGACTCCTGCATGTTCTCTTCCACTTCGCGCTTCCGTTCCTCAAGATTCAGCGAGATCTTGTTTTCCTCAATCCGCCTCTTCTCCTCTTGAATGTCCTTGAGAATGTATTCGAAGGCCTGCCCCGTGCTGACCCGACCGGCTGACGCCTGGCTGAGGAGATCGATAGGCAGAGCGCTCTCAAAGAAGGGCTTGTAAGCCGCCGGTGGAATCGGCTTCACATCCAACGCAAATGGGAGGGTTGCCTCACCAATCTCCGCAATATCAAGAATCGATGGCAACTGAACATCCGGCACGACGCCATCGCGTTGGGTCGAATATCCATTGATGCGGTAAAAGGTCTGAATCGTCAGCTTCAGCGCGCCCTGCTGGTTCGTCTCCCGATTGAAAGGAAGAACGAGGCGGTTCGAAAGCACGGGACGCAGTTGCTGCACGGTGCCCTTACCGAACGTTGATCCATCACCGACAATGACAGCGCGTCCATAATCCTGGAGTGCTGCCGCAAAAATTTCGGAGGCACTCGCACTGGCATGATTGACGAGCACGATGAGCGGACCGGCATAAACCGCTTCGATATTATTAGAGACTTTCTGCCCGGCACGGTTCCGCGAGTCCACCGCTTGAACGACTGGTCCGCGGCGAATAAAAAGCCCCGTCATGTTGATCGCCTCCTCGAGCGATCCTCCCCCATTGTCGCGAAGATCCACGACGAGTCCGTCGATTCCTTCAATCGTGAGACGGGTTAAAAGATTCATGACATCAGTCGTCGTGCTCGTCGTGCCGCCACCCATATCTGCGTAGAAGGAAGGAAGCGTAATCCAACCGAGCTTCTGCTCTTTACCGGTAGGATCCTGCGTTTTAATCAGGTCGGCGGTCGCAAGACTGTCTTTCAAGTCGATCTTGTCGCGCTGGATATCGACGAGTTTAATTCCGCTCGTCTTCCCGGCAGGGACCACTTTGAGACGGACCTTACTTCCCACTTCACCGCGGATCAGATCAACAATATCGGAAAGCTTCATCTCGACGACATCGACGAAGTCACCCTCTCCCTGGGCCACCCCGATGACGCGGTCTTTCACCTCAAGGTTTTGACCTTTGAAAGCAGGCCCACCGACGACGAGTCCCTCGATCGTGGCACCGCCCTGGTCCTCGTCTTTTTGCAGCATCGCCCCGATTCCGGTGAGCGACTTATTCATTCCAATCTGAAAATTGTCATACTGCTGCTGCGAGAAATACTCGGAGTGAGGATCGTAGGCCCGCGCGATCGATTTGATAAACAGGGTTGCAACATCCTCGGTCTGATTTTCATCAACCCGTTTCTGGATTCGATCATAGCGATCCGAAACCTTCTCGTAGATTGATTTGCTGTCTTCTTTCTGCGCCTCAGGCGATTTTTCCTCGACCGCCTCCCCCTTTTCCAACTTCTCAGCCTGCTCCTCCGCCTCTTCCTGCGCGAGAGCATCGGCAATCAGCTTTTCACGAATGAGATCCCCCTCGATGAGGTTACTCCAGAGTTGGTCGTGCGCTTCCCCGGCAGGAACCCAGTCAAGATCTTTGCGGGAAATTTGGACAGTCCGGTCCGAGTCATAAGTGAAATTTTCCGGAGTCGCGAGTTCCTGAGCCATTGTCACCCGGCTCGCGATGCGCTCCTGATAGACCTTGTAAATTTCAAACGCCGCCGGGATCGACTCGTTTCTCGCCTGATCATCGATCGTCGTTTCGTGGCGGGCGCGGAAACCATCGACATCCTCTTTCGTGAAGTAGATCCGGCTGAAGTCCAGCATCTCAAGGTATCCCTCAAGGACCCGGGCGGACATTTTGTCGTTGAAAGGCTCCTGAAGAAAGTGCTCCTCCTCCAGCATCTGCACTACTTTGTAGGCAAGATCTCCATACTGGGTTTCAGCCCGAAGGTTCGGGACGCCAGACAGCGTAATTGTAAGCAGGAGAATGAGAAGAGGCAGGCGTTTGAAAGACATAAGAAAAAGTCTGAATCTGATTTGTCAGTGATCGGTTTCCCTTTGAGGGGATTCGGGGCGAAACCTTACACTGTTTAGATAACGTGGAAAAGCCTTTTGTCAGACGCAGTAAGGGCGTTTCGGGGTCATCAGGAGCATTGCAATAGTCTCGCTTCTAGCTTATCAGCCTCACATGGAAACACAGACCTTCTGGCGGTCAGGCGCGTTCAAAATCCTTGTCTTCCTGTCAGGAATCGTGATCCTCTCCGCCATTCTCGCTCCTCCGATCTATTTTGGGGGTAAGCACATCGTCGCCAAAGGGTGGCTCGAAGGCGGATTTCTTGAGGGCCTCAACGGATCATTGGAACGCGCCAAGTTTTCCCGCTATTTCAATCGCGCCGTCCTTCTCAGCGCCCTCCTTCTCCTCTGGCCGACTTTGAAATGGATGAATGCTGGACGCCGCGAAAAGGTCAGCCTCAGAGCCTTCCTCAGCCTGGAGCCCAATCCCGCCTGGTGGCGGCACTGTCTTCTCGGCTTCGTCGTCGCGGGAGGCACGCTCCTCCTCCTCGGCGCATTCTATGTCAATCAGGGTTGGTATGAGTCCCGCGACGCCGGGAAAACCCTCGCTAAAATCCTCCTCCAGGCACTGGGAACCGGCTTTGCCGTGGGCTTCCTCGAAGAATTCGTTTTCCGCGGCGCCCTTCAGGCGGTCCTCGCGAAGGTTTTGAAACCCGTCCCACTCTTCTTCTCGATCGCTGTTTTCTTCGCCGTGATCCACTTTTTTAATGCCCCTCCCACCCTCGAAATCGGTCCCGTGACCTGGGGGACAGGTTTCTGGATGGTCGGCCGGATTTTTCAATACTTTTTCTCCCAGTTTGCCGACCCCTATTTCCTGCTCTCCGAATTCGCGGTCCTTTTCGCGATCGGACTCGTCCTCGGATACACGCGCATGAAAACCGGCTCCCTCTGGCTCGGCATCGGGCTGCATGCCGGTTGGGTCTTCGGGGTCAAAACCCTGAGCCCGATGACGACCCGCGCCTTCGAACGGGCCGAGATGATGCCCTGGCTCGGGGACACCCTCCGCGTCGGACTCGTCTCCACCTTTGTCGTCCTTCTCACCGGCGTCGGCGTCTGGTTTTTCCTCCACAAGTCGCGACGCGATCCCTTCGCCGAGATCGAAAAATGAGTCGGCTCGCGATCTGGCGGCAAGCGGCCACCGGGTGGATCTATCCGCCGGGATGTGCCGGCTGCGAACTGCCCCTCACCTCACAGCGCCAGATCGACCTCCCCTTTCTTTGCGTTGATTGCGAAGACAAGCTCGCCCCCATCCCCGAGGGCTACTGCCCTGTCTGCGGCCAAAGTTACGACACCCCCGTCGGGATGACATTTCGTTGCGGCAACTGCGGCGACCGCGAACTAGCCTTCGATTTCGCGGTGAGCGCCTATCGCAGCAGCGGCGAAGCGCGGGAAATGATGCACGCCTACAAATACGGCAAACAGGTTCATCTTTCCCGACTCATGGGCAAACTCATGCAGCGCATCTGGGATGACACCCGACTTCGCGAAATTGACACCTGGCTCGTCGTCCCCGTGCCCCTGCATCCAAAAAGACAGCAGGATCGCGGATTCAACCAATCCCACGAAATCGCCCGCGAATTTATCCGGACTGCCCCACCCGGAATTAAGCTCAAGCTCTCTCCGCTCTTGAAGAGAACCCGCCACACCGTCCGTCAGGCGCAGCTTGATCGACGGGAACGTCTCAACAACCTCAAAGGTGCCTTCAAACTCCGGAAAAAGCTGACCGCCGAAATCGTCAACGAGCATGGGATTCTCCTCATCGATGATGTCATGACCACCGGGACAACCGTCTCCGAATGCGCTGAAATCCTGAGAGCTGCCGGAGACGCAGTTTCAGGCGAATGGCCGGGCATCGTCGGACTCTCAGTCCTTCGCGGCTGAGTTCCGCATCGAGGAATTTGGTTGTTAAAAAGCCAATTCTCGCTAACCTTGGCCCCACACGACCCCCCGGATTCGTCCGGTTTGAGACACACCAACACACCTCACCCCCCCGGCTTCCAACCATGGGCATCTTTAAAAAGCGCTCGATCGCATCACTTGGGAAAAAGAAATCCGACATGCCGGAAGGCTTGTGGAATAAATGTCCCTCCTGTGGCGCGATCATCGATGAAATCACCCTGAAGCAACGCCACCGCGTTTGCACCAAATGTGATCATCACTTCACCCTGACCTCCCAGGAGCGGGTGCAGATGCTGCTCGATCCCGATTCTTTCGACGAACTCGATGCCACCCTCGAGCCCATCGATGCGCTCGGCTTCAAAGGCTATGGAGACAAGATTAAGGCCAACCAGAAAAAGACCGGCCTTAAAGAAGGGGTCATCAGCGGACGTGGAACGCTTCTCGGCAATCCCGTGACCCTCAGCGTCATCGATTTCCGCTTCCTCGGTGGCAGCCTCAGTTCCGCGGTCGGGGAAAAACTCACCCGTGCGATCGAGACCGCGACCGAAGAAAAGCGCGGTGCCATTATCATCAGCGCCTCCGGAGGAGCGCGGATGCACGAAGGAATTCTCAGCCTCATGCAGATGGCGAAGACGAGCGGTGCTCTCGCCCGTCATCATGCGGCCGGCCTTCCTTATATCTCTGTTCTCACCCACCCGACGACAGGTGGCGTCACCGCCAGTTTCGCCACCCTCGGGGACATCAACATGGCCGAGCCAAATTGCATGATCGGATTCGCCGGCCCCCGCGTGATTAAAGAAACGACTCATCAGGACCTCCCCTCCGGCTTCCAAACCGCAGAGTTCCTCCTCGAGCACGGTCTCATCGATCTCATCACGCCACGCTCGCAGATGCGCGAGCGCCTTGGCCAGTTGCTCAGCTACATGATGCCCGCTCAGGGAGCAGCCTGAAGGCACAAGCTCGGGAAAATCGGGCTTCCGCTTCCATCGGTTTTCTGAGACCCTCCGGGTTTGATGAAAGCGGTAACCTTCTCGATATCACACCTGACTCTGCTGGGCCTTCTCCTCACCGTCGCTGCGGCAAACGAACCCATTCCGGAAAAAGACGGCATTATCGCCATCGAAATGGAGTCCACCGCATCCCCGCTCGACTTGTGGGAGGAGAAGACTGAAATTAACGACTTCTCCGGCGAATCTTACCTCGAATTCACAGGGAACAAACCGACCCACGGCCCACCCCTCTCGCCACTCGTCTATCGATTTAAAGCCGGGCGGGGCGGACTCTACCACTTTTACCTCCGCTGCGCGCGCGAGACCATCGAGGAGCGCAGCGACCTCGCCAACGATGCTTACATTCGGCTGGAAGGAGACTTCGGGGCAGGACCAACCCCCGGCGACAAACATGGAATGGACGCGCCACTCGCCATGTTGAAAAACGACACCAAATTCTTCGGAGGCAAAGACCGAATCTTCGTTTGGGCTTCCGGAAACCGCATCGATCCCGGTGGCCACGACAACAAACGCGTCGCCATTTACGAGTTGAAAGCCGGGCAGGTCTACACCTTCACCATTTCAGGACGTTCGCAGTTTTTCAAAGCCGATTGCTTCGAATTCCGACATCAGGACGCTACCGCCAGGGCGGACATTAGGTAGAAAAAGATTGTCCCAACAAAACGCCCGACCGGGAACAATACTGTGCTCCCCATTCACTGAGAAATCCCCACGCAGTCCCTCAAAACAGAGCTCTCAAAATCTACCTCGTTTTCAACACTGCGATTTTCCACTCACTGCCAGTTCGTTCGATCATCATGTGCATCTTGAGGGTGCCACCCCGATACGCTCGTGATTTCAACTTCACTCCCGGTTTGCCGGGGACATCCTCGTCGATTTCCTCAAAAAATCCGACTTCAAAATCCATCTCGTAATCGATTTCGGCCATCAAACCATCTTTGCTCAGTGAGAGGATTGGCGTCCCTTTGAGCCGATAGGTTCGCAGATCATAAGTCTCGCCGTATTCAGCTATGTCCGAGATGATTTCCCGGTGTCCCAGTCGATCCCCGAAGTAATCAACCTGTTCGGTGAATTGTTGCACGACCCTCTCGACCGGTGTCGCCGCTTGCTCGAGATTTGCGGAAGACAGATTCAGATAGCGGTTCAAAAAGGTTAGTGGATCCTCCACCACAATCTCTCCGATCATCCCAACGACCGGAAAATCGACCGCGAGATTAACCGCTCTCGAAGTGGGACGCTGGGTGCCCTTCGACATTCCGAGAACCATTGTTGAAACTTCCTCAACGAGTTCCGATGCACTCAGCAACCCGTCTTCATTGCTATCGCCACGGGGCGAATCGCGAATCGAGTCAATGACCGCGTAGGTGAAAAACCCATTATTCCACTCATTTGATTCTCCAGCCACCTCAAGCCCACCCGACGCAGTCAGAACCGTCGCGCCGGTTCCCTTTCGCAAATCGGTAAAAAGCTCTTCAATGAAACGCTGTCCTCTTATCTCCATCTGCGGCGTAATCGACGCCAGGCTGGATGGACGGCTCGCAATACTTGTTTCCAACTCTTTCAACAACCCGCCATCGACTCCCCCCGCTTGGCAGGTATCAATCAGCAAGAGCCGCTCCCGCGCTGCGACCCCCGTGAACAGCGACTCGATCTGTGCATAGTTCATTGCTGTATCGGAAAGGTTCTCTAACTCAATATCAGTGGTCGCGAAGTAGTAGTCATAATTCGAATCGAGCAGCCCATGCCCCGCGAGGAAAACCACGACCCTATCTCCCGGTCGACTCTTTTGCAGGAATTCGCGGGCCGCGAGAATCCCCTCGCGAGTCGCCTCGGTATCGAGCACCAGCTTCACATGAACATTCTCAAAACTTGATCCGACCTCCGCAAAAGCTGTTGCGAGATCAGTGGCATCTTTCGATGGAAACGTCAGATCGTACGCATCATTCTGATAATCGGACACACCGACCCCGACGAAATAGAGATCTCTTGATACCGCCCTCGCGGTCCGATGAACTTGAATCGATTCCGTCGGTGAACGGTTCCCCTCACTGTCTTCGAGGTGAAATTGTAGAAAGTTACTTCCCGGTGCGAGCGGGATTTTGATTTCCTCATTAAAGGAGGTACGCCCTTTCAGATCCGTCAATGCAGCCGATTCGACAAAAATCCCATTCGCGAGAACTCGAAGTGCTTTGATCTCCAGAGCATGCCCCGCCCCTCTGCGCCGACCTACACTTCCTCCAGAGACTTCACCTGCGAACCGAATCGACAGCGTTTCACCGTCGCAAATTAGCGGTGCTGTCTCCTCCAATCTCAACTGAGGCAACGCCGACGAATCTTTGGCCGTCAGGTCTTCACGCCCCAACACAGCGAGCCGCCTTGAATGAGCCGCCCGAAGGGCAGAAACTGTTTCCGCGCTTGCACCTACCGACTCCGCAACCAGATCCGGACGATTCAGGACCGCGTCGAATTGCTCGAACGAACGAACCGTTTCGCCATCACGGAAAGAGACATGCCTTTCGCCGCCAACCGAAGCCGAATACCAGCCCGCCGGAGTGATCGCGAACCAGCCGTTCCCCGGCAGACTCCACAGATCAGCACGATGAATCAATTCACCACCTTCTACCAGATCGACGATACGAATCCCGCCCTCCTGTAGTGGAAGAAAAACCCTTCCGCCTGCCGAAGCGACGACCCGCTGCATGAAACGAAATCCGTCTTCATAGTCTTGAATCGAGGGACTGAACGAATCCCATTGCAGATCATGCTCGAGCCTCGCAGCCCTTGGATTCCACGTCGCGAGTCTACCCCTGTTGGTATAAATCACGACAAGCGGATCGACGTAGCCCGGAACCCGGGCAAAAGAAGTCGACCAGGCATTTCCGATTCGTTCCGTAGGAAATTGCTTCTCCGATACCTGAAACCCCGGAATCGTCACCCCGCCCTGCCCATCAAAAACGACTGCATCACCCGAGTAGTATCCGAGACTCGCCCCTATTGTATACTGGGTGTAGGCGACCTGGCCCGAAGCGCCATCAAATGCCCCCGTAACGATCGGAGGGTGACCGACCGTAGAGACATCCCATCGATGCACACCCCTCCCGGTTTTACTCTCGTAGATGAGCACGGGATAGAGAACGTTATCCCCACTCTCAATCGATTCTCCGACAAACCCGCATCGGCTCCCATCGTCAGCGACAAAGACCGGTTCGCGACCCGACATTGGCAGAGTCGAAACGGCCGCGACACCTTTCTCATCCCACGAGACGAGGACCACCTGCCCATCCCTACCGGGAGAAATCACAAGCTGACTCCCGTCATCAGAGAATACCGCGCGAATTTCCGAATCCCAAAACGATTCGAACTCCGCCGACGCAATCCGATGCGCGACAACTGACTTCTCCGTCGCCAAATCATGCGACACCAATTCCACCGCATGATCGACAGGATCGATTCTCGCGTAGCGAAGAAAACGGTTCGACCCACTAAACGCCGGAGCAATCCCTCGATAAAAATCAGGCTCAACGATCGTCAAAATCCGAAATTCCGATAAATCCCAAATCGTCAAACCACCCTTAAGGCCACTTCGCCAACTCACGAGCCGGGAGCCGTCCCGCGAGGGCACCCAGTTCTCCCACGGAGCCGAAGAACCTCCCATATCCGAAACTTGCTCCCACGAATCCGTCCTCCAAAGCCCCGTCCCGTGACGGCTCGTCGCGAGCGCAAACCCCGCGTCTGTGGCTCCCACGTTCTTCATCCAGTTAGGAGCATCACGAGCAACATTCAGATGAGGATCAGAGATCGAGGCCCACTGCGTTGCCAGGGGGACCGTTGACATCGTCAAAGCCGGACCGCTACGGGGAAGTGTGTAAGGATGATAAACCAACTCTCCCCGCCCCGTGGCAGGATCTCTTCCAAAGCCCTCGTCTTCGACGATGACAAAACCACCATCCGAAGAGACACGCAGATCAATCCGATCAGAAAACGAATGATGCGGAGGCCATTCGCCCAACAACTCCCCTGTCGTAAAATCGAACAGCTGAAGGAATGGTTCGTTGAAATCCTTCCCCACAGGTCCGCCCGCAACAGCAATCTGCGTCGTGCCGGGAACCCGGGAAAGAGCACCAACCCGGGCCGGGAGCCGGATCCGACTTTTAAGATGCCCCGCACCGAGATCCCAGATCAAAAGCTCACCGTGGACATTGAACTCGCCTTCCTGGATTTCGCCAGTCGTGACTGCGATGCGGTCATTAATCGAAAGAAGTGAGTAAAGCGGTTCACCAAAATTGTCAGCGAGACGAGGCTCGCCTTGGTAAATCACAACCTGCGGAGTGGTCTTCCCGAAAATAGGAGATTCCTCGCATTGAACCGGTTCTGCACGTGTCGCGAAAAGCAGCGCCATGACAGCGCGACCCATACAAAAGCACTGACGATTGCGGCTCTTCACGAAGACTCCATTCTTGGTCGAAACTGACAGAACGCATAAGTTTCGTCAAGCCCGGGTGGAGATGCGAGTTTTCTCAGTTTCCGCTTTGAACGCAGAACTCCAATCAGCTCCGGTCGCCAACTTCTTAGCATCTTCAGCAACGACAACATTCAAGGTAATTGAGGCCAAAGGTAAGAACCGGTGCAATCGGGACCTAACTGCGAGGTGTCCTCTTGATGGATCAACCGGGATAGGCACTCATCGTTCTGATAAACCTTGCGGAATCAGCGGGTGCGGGACATTCTCGCTGAGAGCACATGACTTTTACCGATAGCCGAAATAGATCATGAAGCGTTTTCAAGCACCGTGGAGCACGCCGCTTAAGGTGATTACCCTGTCGTTCTCGGCTCTTTGTCTCACGGTTGCCGGCGTGTTACTTTTCAGCGGTGAGCCAGTGCTTCCCTGGATCGCGATTTTTCCGATTGGCCTGCTTTTCGGGACGGCGCTGTTCGCGGTTCGCGATTACACGGTCACATCGGGGGCGATCATCGTTCGTCGACTTCTTTGGGAGACTGAATTGGCGACTGCCGATTTGATTGGTCTCGAGTTTGATCCAGACGCGATGAAAGCATCTCTTCGGGTAGGGGGGAACGGAGGGCTCTTCTCCTTTTCAGGTTTTTTCACCAACCAAAAGTTGGGAAGCTACCGGGCCTGGGTAACCGATCCAAAACTGTCGGTGATTCTGACTTTCGAGGATCGGAAAGTGGTGGTCTCGCCTCGCGATCCTACCGGGTTTGTTCGCGATGTCCTCGAGATCATGAATCCTGATCTTGAAACTTCAGCGGAACCTCTGAGGTCGAGACTTCGTTCCGTGGAAGATTGATCTCCTGCCTCAACGAGTTTTCGAAATTGGACGGAAAGCCATCGGGGTTTTCCGGGGCGCTCGTCCGGGCTGCTCCCTGAGCGGGGATCAATGCCATTGCCTTGATATCAGCCGAACCTTTTAGACGTTGCAGCCTGATCCGTCGGCGTTTATCGGCGGATCTCCGTCGACGATTATCACTCCACCTCAGCGGCGATCTTCCGCACGAGGGCGGCCCCCTGATAGACGAGTCCGGTGTAGACTTGGACGAGGGCGGCGCCGGCGTCGATCTTGGCCTGCGCATCGGCGACGGTCATGACGCCGCCGGAACCGATGATGGGAATGGCGGCGTCCATTTCATGTCGCAGCAGGGCGAGAATTTCGGTGGCTTTTTCCGTCAAGGGTTTGCCACTGAGTCCTCCGGCTTCGCCGGCGTGCTCGTGCCCGGCGACAGCGGCGCGTTCGATCGTGGTGTTGGTCGTGATGACCCCGTCGATCCCGGTTTCGGAAAAGACTCCAGCGAGAGCTTTGACGGCATCCTCCGCGAGGTCGGGCGCGATCTTGATGACGAGGGGGACGTATTTTCCGGTGGCGGCTTTGAGTTCTTCGCGTTTTTCCTGAAGCTTGAGGATCAGTTCCCGGCAGGTGCTTTCACTCTGTAAATCGCGGAGGCCTTTGGTGTTCGGTGAGGACAAGTTCGCGGTGATGTAGTCGGCCGCTTCGTAGACACCTTCGAAACACTTGAGGTAATCGTCGATAAAATCCTCGTTCGGGGTGTCTTTGTTTTTCCCGATGTTGATCCCGAGAATTCCGCGAAATCCTTTCCGCGACTGCGCGATGTTTTCCATCATCGCGGGGACGCCCGGGTTGTTAAACCCCATGCGGTTAATGATCGCGTCGTGCTCTTTGAGGCGAAAGAGGCGCGGCTTCTCATTCCCGGCCTGCCAGAGTGGCGTCACGGTGCCCACTTCGACATGGCCAAACCCGAGGTTCCCGAAGGCGCCGATCGCCTCGCCTTTTTTATCCATTCCCGCCGCGAGCCCGACGCGATTGGGAAAGGTCAGGCCCATGACCTCAATTTCGCGGGACTCAACAGGGTTAGGTCCCTCATCCAACCCTGTTATCTGACCGAGAACTCCGAAGGCGTTAGCGGTTTTCATCATCGCGAGGGTGGCGTGATGAGCGGCTTCCGCGTCGAGCGCGAATAAAATCTTCCGGGCAATCGGGTAAAGATCGGGCATGTGAATTGATAGACCGCGCCCTGCTTTCCGGCAAGTCGCAGCAGGGAAAACTCCGCATTGCCCCGAAGCGTAAGTTACGGGAGACTATCTTTTGCAACTCTATGAACCGCATTGTCACCGGCGCCGCCTGTTTAAACCAGACCCCTCTTGACTGGGAGGGCAATCTCCGGCGCGCCGTCGCGGCGGTCGATGAGGCTCGTGAAAAAGGCGTGGGCTTTCTCTGTCTCCCCGAGTTGACGATGACGGGCTACGGTTGCGAAGACATGTTTCTCGCGCCGGAGGTCGGTGCGCAGGCGATGCGGTCTCTCCTCGAACTGGCGCCGAAGTGCCGGGGTCTGGTCGTCGCGGCGGGACTTCCGGTCTGGTTTGAAAGCTGCGTCTTTAATGCGGTCGCGCTGATTGCCGATGGCGAGATCCTCGGCTTTGTCGCAAAGCAGAATCTCGCCGGCGACGGGCTCCATTACGAACCGCGCTGGTTCAAGCCGTGGGCTGAGGGCGCGGTGGAGTGGATCGAGGTCGATGGCAAAAAGATTCCGATCGGCGATCTCGTTTTCGACATTGGCGGGGTCAGACTCGGTTTTGAAATTTGCGAAGATGCCTGGGTCGCGAATCGTCCGGGGACCCGGCTTGCCCGACGCGGGGTGGACCTGATTTTCAACCCGAGCGCGAGTCACTTTGCTTTCGGAAAGCAGATGGTGCGTGAGCGTTTCGTGCTCGAAGGCTCCCGCGCTTTTGCCTGCAGTTATGTCTACGCCAATTTACTCGGCAACGAAGCGGGGCGCGTCATTTACGATGGCGGCACGGTCATTGCCTGCGGCGGAGAGTATGTCGCGGAAGGGCGGCGATTTTCGTTTCACGATCATATTCTGACAGCGGCGACGATCGACCTGAACCTGACGAGATTGCACCAGGCCCGGCAGGTGAGCCATCGCCCGATCCTCGGGGAGGATGAAAATCTCACCGTGAAGGTCGAGTTTACGCCGGAGTGGCGAGGGCCTTACACGACTGAATTCAGCCATGCGGATCTCGCGGCAGACTCAAAGGAGGAGGAATTCACAAGGACAATGGCGCTGGGTCTTTTCGACTATCTGAGAAAGAGCTACTCGGGAGGATTTGTCGTTTCCCTCAGTGGCGGCGCCGACTCGGCGGCGACAGCGGTGCTCGTGAAGTTGATGACCGCCCTCGCGATAGACGATCTCGGTGAAGCCGGTTTCAGGAAGAAACTGGGGCACATCCGCTTTGATGATCGCCCGCTCATGACTCAACTGCTTTCCTGCGTTTACCAAAGCACCCGCAACAGCTCGGAAACGACGCGGAGCGCCGCCGAAACAATCGCCAAAGCAATCGAGGCGGACTACCAGGAGTGGGACGTCGATGCCCTCGTGGAAGGCTATCGCGCCATCGTCGAAACGGGAATGGGACGCGACCTGAGCTGGGAAACCGATGACGTCGCTCTGCAAAACATCCAGGCTCGCGTCCGCGCCCCCGGTGTCTGGATGCTCACCAACATCCGCAACGCGCTGCTACTTTCGACGAGCAATCGCTCCGAGGCAGCGGTCGGCTATGCGACGATGGATGGCGACACGAGTGGCGGACTGAGTCCGATTTCAGGTATCGACAAAGCGTTTCTGAGGCAGTGGCTGAGCTGGATGGAAACGGAAGGCTGCCTCCCGGATATCAAGCCTGTCCCTGAATTGAAAGTGATCAATGTGCAGGCCCCGACGGCGGAACTGCGCCCCTCGGAAAACAAGCAGACCGACGAATCGGACTTGATGCCCTACCCTGTTCTCGATGCGATTGAGAAACTGGCGATCCGGGACAAAAAGCTGCCGGTCGAGGTCTGGGAATTCATGTGTGAATCCCACGACGAATACGACGCGGAAACGCTCAAGGCATGGGTCACAAAATTTTTCCGCCTCTGGAGCCGGAATCAATGGAAGCGCGAACGTTATGCTCCCGGTTTTCATCTCGACGATAAGAATCTCGATCCAAAAACCTGGTGCCGGTTCCCGATTCTCAGCAGCGGGTTTCAAGCGGAGCTGAAGGATTTGGAAAGCCGATAAAGGCTCGCGAAGCTTAAATCGACCTCCCCGCCGGTCTGGCGAAAGCATGGAGGTCGCGCGAATTCGGACCGGCAAGGACTGATGCGGAGAGCAGGGACACGGTCCCTCCACGGGTGTCGGCCGCTTTTCACTCGCCAAGTGCGCTGAAGATTTAGTTTGTATATCCTGATAATCAGAATATTCTGATATTTATGGTAATGAACCAAAATGCGGCTGGGTATAGCCTTGCCGATTTTAAGTTCGCTCTGCGTGCGCGGTGGACTTCAGTGGTTCTCGTGGGTTCGATTCTTCTGATCGGCGGATCTTACCTAACCGTCAAAAAACCAGTAAGTTACGAGGTTAACTCCACCCTCGCTTTTTCGGGGGAGCCGGTTCAGACCTCAGTGTTCCGCACGAGCACTGACGTTCGCCCGATGACTCCGGGCGTCCGGACTCAGGCTCGTGCAGAACTCATGAGTGGGGTTCTTTTTTTGAAAGTGATCGATAAACACGGCCTCACTCAGCTTTGGAATTCGAAAAATCGCGCCGACACGCTCAAGAAAATGAAGCGACTTGTCTCGGTCGTTCACCGCGCTGAAAACGGGACCGTCGAGATCACGGCGCGCGACACCAGCCCGGAAGGGGCGGCGATGCTCGCCAACGCGATTGCCGATGAATTTGTCGCCCAGAAGGAACTGGAGGCCCAGCTCGAAGCCGAGGATCGAATCCGTAATTTGAGTCTTGAACTTGAAAGTCGACGTGACGCGATCGCCGGGATTTCCCGGCAACTCCGCGAGCTCTCTGTGCCCTCCGAAGGGAGCTCACCACAAAGCGAAAGACTGCGTGAGGATCTCGTGCATCAATCCCACTTGATCCGTTCACTCGAGGCGCGGCATCAGCTCGCGGTAGTCGAACACCGCGAGGCCCGGCCGACCGTTTCGATTCTCACCGGGGCGATTCCGGACGAGGCTTCGTTAGTCACGGGGAGGTGGTATCTACCCGCCGTTCTCGGCCTCCTCGGAATCGCTCTCGGCGTCATTCTCGTGGGCTTGTTTGCGATTCGCAGCGCGCCTCTTCAGGTCGCGACCGACCTTCGAAGTAGTCTCGATCTCCTTCTGATCGGGTTTGCCCCGGTGCCCTCTGCGCCGCTCGCCAAATTAAGCCGGGCGTCTGACTCCATCGTCGAACCCTACCGCTTTCTCCGAAACGCGATTCAAAAACTTCCCGCCGGCGACTGTTCGATGATCAGTTTCGTCTCAGCCGATCCTGATTCCGAACTGCCCAGTGTGATCAGTAATCTCAGTGTCATCATGGCGGAAGCAGGGCACACCGTTCTTCTCATCGATGGCGATCTGCGCGACCCTCAAGTCTATCGGCAATTCGATGCCGCGAACCACCCCGGGCTTTCCGACTATCTCTCCGGGGAGATGAGACTGGAGGAAACCGTCGTGAAGACGCGAAAGAACAATCTCTGGTTCATGCCAAGCGGGCCCCCGCGCGAAGATCCCTCGGGGCTTTTTGCGGGCAAGCGCATGGAAGACCTCATCTACGACATGAAGTCGCGGTTCGATTACCTGCTCATCACTTCGCCGTCACCCCTTTCCTACTCTGAAGCGGGAGTTGTCTCCGGGATCGTCGATCACACCATCGCGGTGACGTCCTACAAGCGGCATTCGGGAAAGATTCTCAAGCAGTTGAAGCAGGCGCTCGAAGCGTCAGGCGGTCTGCTTTCGGGCGTTGCCTTGAGTCAGCTTCTGGAATCTCCGGTGAAGCCACCCCCTGCGAAAGCGGAAGCTGCCCCTGAACAGGCAAACGCGGTGAACATGAAACGTGAGGCGGCTCCTGCGCAAAAACCGGCCGTGCCCCACGACGAAAAGCCCAGGGCAATTGAACGCCGCGGGTGAGATGAAACCGCCGGAAACGGTGGCTGCATAAATTGCACGGGCCGATTTTGAAAAAAATGCCTTTTCTGCGGATGGGCCGCAAGCAGATCCATTGGCCGGATCGTTCAGCTTGCTGCCACGATCGCGAACTCGTCCACTTTATGCCGGATGGTGCGGGAAACGATGGCGGTGAGGATCACGTCATTACCATCATACTCCGTGGTGAGGATTTTTGCTTCACGATGCAGGAGGGCGACGAGGTCTTGTCTCGCCTGCGGAATTCGCAAAGTAAGACGGGTGACACGGTCGACCATCATTTCGCAAAGACGACCGGTCAGCTTGTCGAGACCCGCCCCGGTCACTGCGGAAATAAAAACAGATCGCTCGTCGAAGTGACTCTTTAACTCATGGAGTCGGTCGAGGTCATCGGTGATGAGATCGACTTTGTTCAGCACCGTGATCATCGGTTTGTCGGCGGCTCCAAGCTCGCGAAGAACCGAGAGGGTCGTTTCGTGAAACTCAAAAATCTCAGGAGCACTCGCGTCGAGAACGTGAATCAGAAAATCTGAGATGACCGCTTCCTCCAGCGTCGCTTTGAAAGCTTCGACGAGGCGGTGCGGCAGGTTGCGAACGAACCCCACGGTGTCGGTCATCAGGAGCGGCTGGCCGTCGGGCAACTCGACGCGGCGCGTCGTGGGGTCGAGCGTCGCGAAGAGCTTGTCTTCGGCGAGGACATTTGAACCGGCGAGAATATTCAGGAGCGAGCTCTTTCCGGCATTGGTGTAGCCCACGATCGAAGCCTGCCCGATTCCTTCATCGGCTCGCTGCTTTCGCTGCGTCTCGCGGTTGCGGCGGACTTCATCGAGCTCTGTCTTGATCCTTTCGATCCTCTTCCGGGCAAGGCGTCGATCCACCTCGATTTGCTGCTCCCCTTCTCCCCGGGCGGCACCGCTGCCACCGCCGCCGCCGGACCCGCGCTGGCGGTCGAGGTGACTCCACATCCGCGCGAGTCGCGGCAATGAATACTGCATGCGGGCCAGCTCGACCTGGAGGCTCGCCTCTTTGGTTTGCGCCCGCATTTTAAAGATATCGAGAATGACTTCTTCGCGATCAATCACCGTGAGATCTCCCGCTTCCTCCCAGGTCCGCTGTTGCGAGGGAAGCATTTCATTGTCAAAAATGATGCAATCAGCGTCGTAGTCACCGGCTTCCTCGATGAGTTCGAGGGCCTTACCTGATCCGGTGAGGTAGCGCTTGTTCCGATCCCTGACAAAGACACATCGGGTCGCGACAATCCCGATTCCGAGCGTCGTCACGAGTTCCTCCAGCTCTTTGAGAAGATTTTTCGCTTCCGCCTCGTCAGCGCGGTCAAAGTAGGCGCCGATCAAAAAGGCGCGCTCTACCATTTGTGGTTTATCCCGGGTATCAAACATCAGGCAAGAAGCTCTTTCAGCGTCGCAAAATCTTTTTCAATCGCTTTCAAAACGGCGGGGACGATTTCAGGATCTTGATGACCGAGATATTCGACGTGAAGACTGATCGGCCCTGAGAAATCGCTCTTTTTCAGCAGACTGAAGAATGCCTTGTCGACGGCCCCCTCCCCGACGCCGCCCCAGGAAAGTGTGTTGTCCTTCCAGGCGGGTTCCTTCACATAAATCGTGTCCACATAGGGCTGGATTCGCGCAAAGTTCAACGGCCAGGCTTTGGCGCCTTCGACGGTGGCGTGGCCAATGTCGAAAGCGACTCCGATTTCTTTCGGGTCGAACTCATCGAAAAGTTCCGCCATGTCCCAGATCGGCCCTCCGAAATAGTTTTTCCCGGAGTGATTTTGATAGACCGGCTTGATACCCAGTTCATTCGTGAGCGCGACGAGGTCTTTGAGGCGGGGACGAAATTCGTCAAGCTGGGGAGCGATCGGCTTAGCGAGATCATACTTATAATAACCCATGCGGAAACGCTTCACCCCGAGCCCGGCGGCGGTCCGGAGCACCTTTTCGGTAAATTGCTCATCGCTGACTTCACTGATCGCCGAGGTCATGAGGGTGAGGTCGAGGCCTTCCGCCTTAAGCGCTTCGACCATTTTGGGGAGGTCTTCTTCGACGCGCTCAGGGACGACGTGTCCGCCGGGTCGGACGGGACCTTCGATCCCGTCGAATCCCATCGCAGCGATTGCTTTCGCCATCTCTGAATAACTGAGGTGCTGGAGCGGCTTTGTGAAGGTGCAAAACTGGAACCGGCTTTTCTCCTGCGCAAAAAGGTTCGAGCTCAGGATCGGTGAAAGCGCCATCGCAGCAGGTGCGAGCTTAAGGATGTCCCGTCGACCGGGCAGGGATGAATGACTCATAGACGTATGCTATCGGCGCTTGCCGGTATCGGCAAGAATTGAGATACTCGCAGTCACGTAGTGTCTCAACTCATGAAATTGCCAGTTCTTACCTTCATCACTCTCTCCGCCTTTCTCGCGATCCTAACTCCCGGCGCATCCGCTCAGACTATCGGCGGAGGCGAAGGTTGGTCGATCAAGGGCACCGACCCGATTCAAATCTTTTATGGAGATGAGCATATCACGAGCTATGTGTCGGGCTTCGACGCAGGGAAGCCTTACTTTTACCCGATTAATGGACCGACCGGCGAAAACCTGACTCGTCACTGGCCGATGGAAGAAGGCTTCGAAGATGAGGAAACCGATCACATTCACCATCGCGGATTGTGGTACGGCCTCGGCAACGTGAACGGTCTCGACTTCTGGCATTTCCCGCTCGATGAGAAAAAGAAGGACAAGACTTTCGGCTCAGTGCGCCACATGGGCATGAACGGAGTGACGATGTCGAAAGACGACCTCACCTTCAAAACCAAATCCGAGTGGCTTGCCTTTGACGATGAAACGAAGCGGGTCATGTCGGACCGCCGCGAGTTCCGTCTTTTCTACGATGGCAATGGCTCGCTTGTGATCGACATCACACTCACTCTCATTGCTGACGCCGGCGATGTCACGATCAACGATGATAAAGAAGGGGCCTGGGCGATAAGGACGATTCCGACGCTGCGCCTCAAAGGGGAGCACGCCAAAGGGGACGCCATCAACAGCGAGGGCGTCGCAGGAAAAGAAGTCTGGGGCAAACGCGCCAAGTGGGTCGATTACTTCGGCGTGGATCGTGCCGGAAATGCCGTCGGCATCGCGATGTTTGACCACCCTTCCAACTTCCGTCACCCGACCTGGTGGCATGCCCGTGACTACGGCCTCTTCACTGCGAACCCCTTCGGTCAGGGACATTTTGAAAAAGAAGCGCCGAAGGAAGCCGGAAAGCACGTTCTGAAAAATGGTGAGGAACTGACCTTTCGCTATCGGACCATCTTTCACAAGGGATCCCCGGACGAGGCGGGAATCGCAACGGCATATGAGGCATTCATTAAGAAGTAGCTCCATCACCGGATCACAAAAAAGCCGCCTCGCTTTCGCGGGACGGCTTTCACACAAACTTTGGTTTTGCTAGTCGTGGGTGTTGATCAGGCTCCGCCCCAACTGCTGTAGACGTTCACGCGGGTTCCGTAGGTGGTGTTATCGAAAATGACACGGGCCGACTCGGCAGGAAGACGAATGCACCCCGCAGAGGCAGGGTATCCCGGTAAATGTCCGGCGTGCACTCCGTAGGCACTTCCACTCAGTCGCATCCAGTAAGGCATCTCGACACCGTAAATGGTCGAGATTTTACCAGTGCGAACCCGCTGGCTCATGCTGAAGCTCCCGCGGGGAGTCCACTTGCCAGGACGTGCCGTCGAAACAGGGGTATCGACAGCGACTTTTCCGTCGACGAGAAGATAGCCGCGCTGGTCCGCGATATCGATCACGACACGGGTATTGCTCCGGTTGCTCTGGGAAAGCACCATCGGGTTGACCCTGGCTCCACTCCTGTGACGCTCAATGGTGGGTTGAGGCTTGAAGGCGTTCTGAAACGAACTGCCGTTACGATCCGCCGAGGCGGAATTCTGGCTTGATGTGCACGCTGAAAACATCGAGGCCCCAAAAATAAGGGACGCCGAGAGAGCGCACGAGAGTATTCTTCTCATGATAACTGTCTGTGTCTGTTGTTTGTGTGTGTTTGCGAACGAGGCGTGTTAAATCCCGATCACAGAAAACATAACAGATCCAAACAGTTATGGAAATTATATTTTTGGTTTTCCGTTATTATTCGGACGGAAGAGGTCTTTCCGGATTGGTATCCGCCTCATAATCAACACTTTCCAGACCAAATCCAAAGAGTCTCAGGAATTCATTTCTGTATCCCGAAAAATCAGAAAGCTCCGAAAGGTTGTCCGTCGTGACATTCTCCCAGGCCGAGGCGACCGCGCTCTGGATCTCATCGCGCATCTCCCAGTCATCGATGCGGATGCGGCCCTTTTCGTCGAGCGTCGCCCCCGTTCCACTGGAGAGATGATCACTGAAAAGTCGCTGGATCTGCTCGATTGTGCCTTCGTGAAGGTCGGCCTCTTTCATGACCTTGTAGAGCAGGGAGATATAGAGCGGCACGACCGGAATCGCCGAACTCGCCTGCGTCACGAGCGCTTTGTTCACGGAAACGTAGGCGGTGCCTCCGCCAAACTCGCTGTTGAGCCGCGCGGTGGATTCCTCGAGATGCTCCTTCGCTTTCCCGATCGTTCCGTTGGTGTAAATCGGATACGTGAGATCCGGCCCGATGTAGGAATAGGCCACGGTCGTGAAACCGTCGGCGAGGACACCGGCTTCTTTCATCGCGGCAATCCAAAGCTCCCAGTCCTCGCCACCCATGACTTTGACGGTGTGCGCGATTTCCTCTTCGGTGCAGGGCTCGATCGTGATGCTGTTGACTTCACCGGTGTCCGTATTGAGATTTTTTTGAGTGTAAGGCTCTCCGATCGGCTTAAGCACGGAGCGGTAAGTCTCTCCGTCGGTAGGATCGGTGCGACGAGGTGAAGCAAGGCTGTAAACGATGGAATCGACCTGGCCGAGATCGGCTTTGATCGTCTCGATCACGGTGGCCTTCATTTCCTCTGAGAAGGCATCGCCATTGAAGCTTTTCGCGTAAAGACCGGCCTCGGCAGCCGCTTCTTCGAAGGCGACTGAGTTATACCACCCGGCGCTCCCTGACTTCCGATCCGTGCCCGGCTTTTCAAAAAAGACGCCGATCGTCGCCGCTCCGCCACCAAAGGCAGGAACGATGCGTGAGGCCAGCCCGTATCCGGTCGAGGCGCCGATCACGAGGACTTTCTTCGGTGGGTTTGCGAGCGGCGGGCAGGACTTCACGTAGTCGATCTGCGATTGCACATTCGCGGCACAGCCTTCGGGATGGGCCGTGGTGCAGATGAAGCCTCTCGTTTTCGGGGTAATAATCATGTCGATATTGGGTCAGTAATTTCCAAAAGGGGTAGCAGGAGGAAGGCCGGAAAACAACCGCTTTATCCTGGCCCCCGGGGAAAAGAAAAACCCGCAGCCGAACGAATCGACTGCGGGTTTTCGAAAAATCGGTTCGTGGACCGAATTACTTCAACTCAGTGGAGTGGAAGATTGCCCAGTCGTCGAGGTTGTTCAGATTGACGGCGTCTTTGATCGTGCCGTCGTCTTCGCGACCTGCGGCGTCGAGGATTTCCTTACGGGTTCCGTCGTCGTGGATGTAACCGGTGATCGCTGCGTTGAGCTTATCAACCGCATCCTGGTCAAGAGAGCCACCCTTCTGCTGGAGAATCCAGTTTTCGAGTTCGATGTAGGAAGGCTTGGAGTCGGCGATGAAGGACTCGAAGTCCGCCTTGTCGATGCCGATGCCGTCGAGGACCATTTGGTCATAACCTGCACCGATCGCAGGATAGTCAGCATGAAGCTTACCGGCAGCGCCGAGAGAAGCCTTCATCCAAAGACGGGGAAGGTGAAGAACCCCGAGAGGGCCTGCGGTACCGGAACTGATAGTTGGGACGATATTGCTCATAGATTGTAGTCGATTCTTTTGTAAAATCCCGACAGAGTAAAACCAGCTATCGGGACGCGCATGCTATTAGCGACGTCCTCTCTCTTCAATCATTTTTCATCCTTAAACCCGTGCCGCGAATTGAGCCAAAATAAATGACACCGGAGCCGGAAAGTTGAAAGGCAGCTTGAGGTATCGTTGCGCCAGAATAAATGACACCGGATGGATCCCCCATCCGAGATGAGCCAGAAAAGTAAAAACGA
>Ga0222662_1000086_pt1 | contig 88281 bp, 51 predicted proteins | sample AntAcemetagen600_FD_179821 | JGI IMG/M metagenome (GOLD analysis project Ga0222662, IMG submission 179821) | Saline water microbial communities from Ace Lake, Antarctica - #600 | ecosystem: Environmental > Aquatic > Non-marine Saline and Alkaline > Saline | place: Antarctica: Ace Lake... | reverse complement strand
TCCAGCAAGACCACCCACTGCCGGTCTCCGCGGAGCAGAGCGCGGCGTGATCGGGCGCGTAGACTGAGCGCATGCCTCGCATCGTTGACCACGACGCCCAACGCCGAGACCTGCTGACCCGCTCCTTCGCCCTGTTCGCAGACAAGGGGTACGGCGGCGTGACGATGCGTGGGCTCGCCCGGGAGCTCAAGGTCTCCACCGGCACTCTCTATCACTACTTCGACGGCAAGCCCGACATCTTCGGGCAGATGCTGGGCTTCCTCGCGGAGCGCGACATCGAAGAGGTGGTCGCGAGCCTGACCCCCGATCAGAGCACCGCAGAGGTGCTCGCTGCATTGACCGCCTGGCTCGAAGGCCGGACCCCGTACCTGCGTCGGCTGCTGCTCTTGGCGCTGGACGCCTGGCGCCTCGATCCCGACCCTGCCTCCAGGGCAGCCCTGGCGACCATCGCGCGCACCTACCGGGCGGCCCTCACGGAGCGGCTTGGCCTGCCAAGCCCAGAGCTCGGCAGCGTCCTGTTCGCCTTCCTCTTGGGGAGCGTCGTGCACGGCACCCTGGACCACGAGGCGGAGGACGTTTTACCCGCGCTGCAGATCTTCGCTCAGTGGCTGCCGTCGGTCCGCTAACTTGCTTGTCAGCGGCCTCCGCGCTTCGTGTCTCCCCGCGACCCGACGGGATGGCACGTTCCTCGCAAAACCGAGGCGCACTCTTCCTGGCTTTCGACCGACACGGGCTCAGCCCACTTGCCCTCAGGGGACCCATGAACTCCGCCAGTACCTTCCTCCGCTTGACCATCCTCTGCGCCGCTGGCGCCCTCACCGCCTGCGGCGGCGAGCTCGACGACGCGCGCTTCCAGACCGGTAGCTCGAGCGTGGTGGCCTCGTCCGACTACTCGGCGCTGTACGTCGCGAACACAGACCAGGGAACCATCTCCCGGGTCCAAGTCGAGACCGGTGACGTGACCGAGATCGAGGTCGGCATCGAGCCCGTGCGCATCGCGCGGGCCGGAGACCGCCTCTTCGCGACCCTTCGCGGCGAGCGCACCCTGGCGATCTTGTCTGAGGTCGATGGCGTCCTGGCCGTCGAGAACCGCATCGAGCTCGGGGCCGAGCCTTACGGCGTCGTCGCGGACGAAGCGGGCCGCTTTGTGTACGTCGCCAGCCAGCTCGGCGGCACCGTGGATGAGATCGACGCGGAGACCCTGACGGTCACGCGCACGTTCGCCGTCGATGGCCAGCCACGGTTCGTGGCGCTGCACCCCAGCGGCAAGCACCTGTACGTGGGCAATGCGTTTGGCGGCGGCCTCACCGACATCAACCTGCGCAGCGGCGAGGTCACGGCGCTGAGCCTGCCCGAGAACATGGGCATGGACCCCATGACGTTCGAGGCGGTCACCCTGAGCCCCCGGATCACCGGCGACATGAGCGTGTCGCCCGACGGAACCTCGCTCGCCATCCCCGCGCTGTACATCAACAACACCACGCCGGTCAGCGCACCGGTGACCGACGACTTCGAGGACGAGATGGGCGGCGGCGGTTACGCCGGCGGCCCCGACGGCACGCGGCGCTTCAACCCCGCGGTCGTGCTCATCGTCACCAACCAGGACGGCAAGCTCCGCACCGACTTCAACGACACCCTGACCATCCAGGGCTTCGGTCGGAACCAGACGCTGGCCAGCTACCCGTCGAGCGCGTCGTTCGCGCCGGACGGCGAGACCGTGGTGCTGACGCTCGAAGGCAGCGACGCGACGCTGGTCGTGGACATGCCGGACACCATCGGCGACTCCAGCCTGCGCCGCGAGCGCAACGGAGGCGGCCGGTCCGTGGCCATGGACATGGAGATGGGCGGTGAGTTCTTCGGCAGCACGATGCAGTTCGGGGACGCGGAGACCGTGCTCACGGGCTCGGCGCCGCGCGGCGTCGCATTCGTGGACGACACCAGCGCGTTCGTGCACACCGGCTTTGACTACTCGGTCGCCAACCTGGGCTTCGAGGAGGCGGCGAACCGCGTCGCGGCACGCAACGCCCCGCGCAGGAACGGCCAACGCGGAATGGTCGGGGACGTGGCGGAGCCCATGTCGATGGAGTTCGACGAGGACGGCGAGTTCGTGTTCGAGGGCCCGGAGCCGGTGCTCGCTGGCGAGCCCATCGCCGTGACCGGAGAGGTCCTTTCGGCGGACATCGCGCAGGGACGCGCGATGTTCTTCTCCGCGTCGAACGAGCAGATGGCGCTGCCCGGTGCCGCGGTCTCCTGCTCCACGTGCCACTTCGACGGCCGCAACGATGGCCTGACCTGGCAGTTCGACGAGGGCGCTCGTCAGACCCCGAGCCTCGCAGGCGACGTGTCGCTCACGGCCCCGGTGACGTGGATGGACAACGTCGAGTCGGTGTTCGACGAGGTGCTTCTCACCTCGCAGGGCCGCATGGGTGGGCAAGGGCTCGGCGACAACGACGCGCTCAAGGTCGCCGCGTTCGTAGACTCCACTCCCCTGCCCGACACCCCGAACCGCGGCGTGGGTAGCGACGCGGTCGTGCGCGGCCAGGAGATCTTCGAGAGCGCCGAGGTCGGCTGCGCCGACTGCCACAACGGCGCGGCGCTGACGGACAACGAGCCCTACGACATGTTCGGCTTGACCAACGTGCGCACTCGCGGCCTGCAGGGCATCGCAGCGAGCGCTCCGTACCTGCACGACGGCTCGGCCCCCACCCTGCGCTCGGTCCTCGAGGCGGCGCGCAGCGGGGAGATGGGCACGACCGCCGGACTCAGCGAGGCCCAGATGGTGGATCTCGAGGAGTACCTGAAGAGCCTGTAGAGGCCGCGAGCGCCTGCGCGAGCAGCCACTGGCCGGTCACCGGCCACAACCCTTGCAAGACCGCCACGTTCCCAGCTTTGTTGGGGTGGCGGTCTTCGTTGATCACGGCGGCAGGGTCGAGGCCGGCGAGCGCGGGGTAGAGATCGTCGGTGGCGATGCCCCGAGCGGTCAGGGCCGCCACGAGGCGCTCCTGGGCTGCGCGCTCCGCGTCCGCTGGGTCATTCAGATCCTCCATATGGGGTAGCTGAACGACCGCAAAGCGCGCGCCGGATGCCTCGACGTCCGCGGCCAGCTCCGCCGCCCATGCCATCGAGCACTCGAACCCGAAGTGGCCTGGGACCAGGACGTCGGGCCCGGACCACGGCGCCAGCGGTGATCCCGTCCTGGCGACCCAGTAGAGGTCGTGGGCGACCCGGGCCATCGCGAGTCGCTCTTGCAGCGCAGCCCAACGCGCGGGCCCGACGGGCGGCTCGAGAGGGCAGATGGGGTACACGTTCGGCACCCGGCGATCGAGCACCGCGTCGTTGCTGTAGTAGCCGAGCAGGACTGCATCGGGCCGGTAGCGCGAGACGACCCTGCGCCAGTGCAGCAGCTCCAGCCACGTGTTGTAGCCGGGCACGCCGAAGTTGAGCACCTCAGCCTGGACGCCGCTGCCTGCGAGGCTCTCGTCCAGTCGCTGCTGCAGCAACGCGGGCCAGGCCTCATCCGCTGGCACTCCCCAGCCGAACGTGAAGCTGTCCCCGAGCACCGCGACGCGATAGGTGCCGGGGCGGCGACTCGGCGGATAGAAGGTGCCGTTGTAGCCACCCTCGTTGGCCCGGGTCTCGAGATCGAGATGGCCGATGGGGTGGTTCGGCTCAAAGCCCAGCACGTCCGGCACAACGTCGATCTCGAACGGCCCGAGCAGCACGTCCGTGGTGCGCTCAGCGATCCGGCAGAAGCCCTCTACCGCCGCCAACGCGCCGACCACGACCAGCGAGCCGAAGAGGAGCGTGCGAGGCAGGGAGCGTGGGGCCATGGGGATCATCCTGCCGCAGCTCACCGCCCGAGAGGAGTCGCCGCCGCGATCAACCCGGGTGATCCGGAACGGTCGTTGCTGACACTGTGAGAGCAATGCGACGAATCCTCCTTCTTCTCCTCGCCCTCCCCCTCGTTGGCTGTCTCGATCCAGGGCTCGCCTTCGACCCGGGTCTGTACGACAGCGCGCCCGTGGCCCGCTTCACCACCCCGAGCAGCGCAGCGCTGGACCGCGCCCTGGTGCTGGACGGGTCCACGTCGTACGACCCCGACGGCGACACGCTGACCTGGCAGTGGCGCATCGATGCGCAGCCCGCCGGCAGCGCGCTCCCCGCGAGCCCGTTCGCCGCAAATGGCGACCGCAATGCGGAGGTCACCTCCTTCGTCCCCGACGTCTTGGGCCGCTACACCGTGGCGCTCCAGGTCCACTCCGGTCTGCTGGTGAGCGAGTCCACCTATGCGGTGATCAACGTCGTGCCTGACGGCACGCTGCCCGACGCGGACGCCGGCCCCGACCGAGTCGCGCTGGAGGGCACCGAGGTGTGCCTCGACGGCTCCGAGTCCAGGGACCCGCTCGGCGTGAACATCACCTACGCGTGGTCGCTCGCGTCCCAACCGGACACCTCGGCGCTGTCGTCAGTGGATCTGGACGGTGCCGACACCTCGATCACGTGCTTCACCCCGGACGCCGCTGGGCTCTTCACTGTGGGGCTCACCGTCGCCGCGGGTCCCCGAGTCGGTCAGCCCGACTACGTCGATGTGCTCGTGCAGAGCACCAACCAGCCGCCGCTGGCGGACGCGCTGGCCCTGGACACCTCGTCCTGCGCGTTTGTGCGGTTCGACGGCAGCGGGTCCAGTGACGCAGACGGTGACGCGCTGGCGTACCGGTGGTCGCTCCTGCTGGCCCCTGAGGGCAGCGGAACTCCCCTCGGAGGCGCAGCCTTCGACGATGACGCTGCGATGCAGCCCAGCCTCTATGCCGACGCGCCGGGGACCTACACCGTGGAGCTGTCCGTGTTCGACGGCGAGGCGTGGTCTGCGCCGCATCTTGTGCAGGTCGACACGACGCCGAAGCTGAGCAACACGCCGCCGACGGTGGCGCAGCAAGGCGACATCTACCTCGCCGACAGCCCGCTCCCCTGCAACAGCTCCTGCCCCCCAGCCCAGGTGATGCTCAGCGCCGAAGGAACACTCGATGCCGACGGCGATCCCCTGACCGTGTCCTGGGAGGTGGTGATCGGAGATGCGAGTGTAGACAGCCAGCAGGGACCGCTGACCGAGCTGACGGTCGACGGGCTGCCGGGCTCGTGCGTCGCGAACTACCCGTCGAGCGAGCTGGTCACCGTGCGGGTCACCGCCACCGACTGCAGTGGAGACACCGACTCCAGCGAGTTCCTGGTGCTCTACGAGTGCGGGCTGGGTCTCTAGAGAGGTCTACCTCGCTAGCCACTCGCCGACCTCGGCCAGCGTGCGCAGCGTGCGTCCGCTGGCGTGGCCATCGAGGTAGTCGATCTCGTACTGCGGCGTGTGTTGGTTGACCACGAGCCCCACCGTGGCGCCCATGGCCAGCGGCAGCGCCAGATCGAGCTCAAAGATGTCGCCGACCACGGTCAGGTCTGACCACCGCGCGCCCGTGGTCTCGAGCAGCGCGCTCAGCACCTCGTGGTACAGGCGTCGCCGCAGAAGGATGGGCCGCTCCAGGTTCGGTACGCGCAGCTCTTGTGGGACCGCGTCGAAGTCCGCGTCCAGCACGTACTTCTTCGCTCGCCCATGGACCCGGGGCACCAGCCAAGACAGGGCGTCCACGTCCTCGCCCATGGCGGAGAGCTGCTGGATCTTCTCCTGGACGGGCACGGTGTGCGAGTTGGTGACGACGTAGGTCTCCGCCGGAGTCCTGAGCAGCAGCTCCCGCGCGCCCTCGCGGAACGCGGTGCGCGTCTTGGGGTAGTTGTACTTGTAGAGGATGCCGTCGAGCAGCCGGTCCCGATCGGATGCCTGGGGGAAGCGGCCGAAGTGGTCGAAGATCATCCGGGCCACCGGCATCATGCGCAGGTACGGGTCCACCGTCGCCGGCGCGACGATGCGTCCGCCGAAGACCCAGCCGTGGGCCTGGGGGTTCGCGGCGACCTCGGCCTCGGCGTCCACCGCAAGGGCAGCCACCTCGTCCAGCGAGACGTCGCAGAGGACCGCGATGTCCTCGAGGTACCCGTCACGGAACGGGCGCCCCTCTTCCTCAGCGTCGGTCAGCGTTCCATCGAAGTCGAAGACGATCAGTCGGCTCACGGGCGAACTCCTGCATGCAGCGGTGGGGTGAGGGCCAGAGTACGGGTGGCGGAGACGGTCCACGAGGAGTCGTGCTCCATGCAGGCGGTCAGCAGCGCGCTCCACCCGCCGGGGTCCCGGTGCAGTCGCTGCGCTCTGTGAATTGCGTTCACAAGGGGGCCGGGGGCGTGAGGCGCGAACAGCAGCCCCGTCCCCTCCCCCCGCGCCAGCGCGGCATCGCCGGGGTCGACCACCGTGTCGGCGAGCCCTCCGACCGGGTGGGCGATGGGCACCGACCCGTAGCGCATCGCCTGGAGCTGAGTCAGCCCACACGGCTCCACCCGGCTCGGCACGAGGATGGCGTCGCATCCCGCGAAGATCCGTCGAGCGAGGCTGCCGTCGAACCCGATGAGCACCGCAACCCGGTCTGGATGCCGCTGGGCGAGCCTGCGGAACCGCTCCTCCAGATGGGCCTCACCGTTGCCGAGCACCACCAGCTGCGCGTCCGAGCGCTCGAGCGCATCCACGACAATGTCGAGACCCTTGTTCCACACCAGGCGCGACACCACGCCGAGCAGGAGCCCGCCAGCGTCGGGCAGTCCCATCTCGGCGAGCAGCGCCGCCCTGCAGCCGGCACGACCGGCCTGGTCGTGCGCGGTGAACGAGACCGGCAGCGCCGGATCCGTGCCCGGGTCCCACATGCTGGGGTCGAGTCCATTGAGGATCCCACTGAAGCGGTCGCCCTGGGCTGCGAGGAAGCCATGGAGCCCCGCGCCGCCCTGGGGCGTCAGCAGCTCGTCGGCGTGGCCGGGGCTGACCGTGGTCACCGCGTCCGCGAACGCGATCCCCGCCTTGAGGAAGCTCAGGTTGTCGCACCACTCGTAGCCATCGATCGTGAAGTTGTGCCACGACAGCCCGAGGCGAGGCACCATCGCCTTGGGGAAGACGCCCTGATACAGGATGTTGTGGATGGTGAACACCGCCCGCGCCTCGGCCCACGGCCCACCGGCGCGCCGCATCCAGTACGGAGCTAGCCCAAGGTGCCAGTCGTGGGCGTGCAGGACGTCGGGGCGTCCGCCCAGCAGCGCTGGCGCGACCTCGATGACCGCTCGGGCGAACCAGGAGAAGCGCTCGGCGTTGTCCCTCCAGGCGACCCGGTTCGCGTCGTCGTAGATGCCGGGCCGGTCGAACAGCTGGGGGCAGTCGATGAACCCCACGGTCAGCTCCGGAGTCGCGGTGTCCACCACCAGCACGCGACCCACGGGCCCACCGGGGATCGGGGCCAGGGCGTACCCCGCATCCACGAGGGTTTCGCCCCGCCGGGCGGCCACCTCACGCACCCCGCGGTGCAGCGGGCACAGCACCAGCACGCGACTCCCCGGCGGGGCCAACCGGGCCTCGGCGTTGGGCAGCGAGCCCACCACGTCAGCGAGGCCGCCGGTCTTGCACCACGGCTCGACCTCGGCGCTGGCATGCACGATACGCATCAAGGGGTTTCGCTCTGGGAACCCCGGTAGCGCGAGTAGCGAGGGCCGGAGCTCTCGTAGCTGTGCCGGTGGCGCGCGCCGATGCGGTAGTGGCCGTCCATGGCCGCCATGGCGTCCCGGGTCGCGGGATCGCTCTCCAGCATGTGGCCGATATCACCGGCGAACTCGATGGGCCCCGAGGCCGGCACGATGGTGCCCTTGGGCAACACCACGATGCCGCCTTGCGTGCGGAACGGGAAGCGGCGGGCGTCTTCATCGGCGTCCAACCCGATGCGGGCGCCGGGCGCGATGTGGCAGTTCTTGTCGAAGAGCACGTTGGCGATCTGTGCGCCCGCGCCCACGTTGCACCCCGAGAACAGGATGCTGTCCGTCACGCTGGCCCCCGCGTGCACGTAGCAGTCGTAGCCGATCAGAGCTCGCTGGAGCGTGGCGCTCACCACGATGGACCCCTCGCAGACCAGGCTGTCCTCGACCGCGACCTCGGCCCCGCCCGGGGCCCGGGTGAAGCGCGCAGGCGGGTAGTCACGCTGGGCAGAGCGGATGCGCCACGTGCGGTTGTACATGTTCAAGGTCGGCACGGGTGAGCGCACATCGACGTTGGCCGCGACGTAGCTCTCGATGGTGCCCACGTCGCGCCAGTAGGGCGTGGCCTTGTCGGGTTCGCCACGCACGTCGTTGGCGCCGAAATCGTAGACGCGCAGGTCGCGCCCCTCGGCGAGCAAGCGCGGGATGATGTCCTTGCCGAAGTCGTGGCTGCTGTCCGGGTCCTCGTTGTCCTCGTACAGAGCCTTCATGAGGAGATCGGCGTCGAAGAGGTAGTTCCCCATGCTCACCAGGCAGGTGTCGGGGCGACCCGGGACGGGGGTGGGGTCCGCGGGCTTCTCCTGAAACCCGACGACGCGGCCGTCGCTGTCCACCTGGATGACGCCGAAGGCGCTCGCTTCGCTGCGCGGAACCGGGCACGCGGCGATGGTGAGGTCCGCGCCCACGTCCCGGTGGTACCGCTCCATCTGGCGCACATCGAACTTGTAGATGTGGTCGCCGCCGAACACCGCCACCAGATCCGCGCGGCTGTCCCGGATGAGGTTGAGGTTTTGGAAGATCGAGTCGGCGGTGCCGCGGTACCAGTGCTCACCGTGGCGCATCTGGGCGGGCACGATCTCGATGTAGTGGTCGAGGCCGCCCAGGTGCCAGTTGCGGTTGATGTGCTTGATGAGCGAACTCGCCATGTACTGGGTCAGCACGTAGATGCGCCGATACCCAGAGTTGACGAAGTTGCTCAGCACGAAGTCGATGATCCGGTAGCGCCCGGCGAACGGGACCCCGGGCTTCGCGCGGTGGCACGTCAGCGGCCCCAATCGGCTGCCTTTGCCGCCGGCCATTACCATCACCACGGTCCGCGCCATCACGCCTCCTCAGCGAGCCGCTGGTGGCTCGGGCGCAAGCCTATCTCGACGGGCGTGACGGCGGTGTGACGGACGTTCAGCGCGGCCGAGGAATGAGCTTGCGCACCTTCATCTTGATGAGCAGCTGGCTCGCCTTCTCCGCGTCGGGGTGCTCTCCCCAGCCAGCGGACTGCTCGAGGGCCTCGATGGCCTCGTCCTTGCGGCCAGTGACGCGCAGCAGCACTCCGAGGTGGTACAGCGCAGACGGGTCGCCGGGACGCACCACGAGCGCGCGGCGGTAGGCGATCTCTGCATCCTCGACCTCTCCGTCGAGATAGAAGGCGTTGCCCGCGGCGATGTGGTCGTCCGCTTCGTTGACGAGCTCCACGTCGAGGAAGCTGCGCAGGCCGAAGTTCACCAGCAGCACCCGCAGCGGCCCCATCCACCAAAACGAAGCCGCCTCGCCGGCGAGGAACACGGCGATCGGCAGGTCGTCCACCAGGCGGCGGCCCTTGTAGGACAGGCGAACCTTGCTGTGCCGGTGCCTCGCGAACTGCTTGTTCAAGCGGTCGGAGAGGTCCTGGAGCGTCTGCTCGACGTTGTCGGGATCGAGGTTGAGCCGGAACGCGTTGGGGTTGTCCTGCGCGTCGTCCGGCGTGATGTCGATGGGCTCGTCGGTCAAGGTGCCTCCTGGCAGTGCTAAACCCCGCGGGGAAGGGAATCGTCCCCCGGGCGCGGGTCGCGTGCAATGCACTACGCTCCCAGCCCGTAGTTCATTGCGTTGGAGGTGACCGTGGGGAGCGTGTTGATTCTGGGCGCAGTGGTGACGAGCATCGTCGGTTTCGTCATCGGCATCCTCTACAGCGTCCCTTTCCAGAAGTGGACGTTCCAGCATCGAGGCAGGGTGATCACCGTGCGCAACTACGGACTGCGGGAGACCGTCGCCGTCGATGGCGCTCTCCAGGCCAAGACCCGGTGCGACGGAGACAGCCTGACCTGGGCCCACCACGTGGTGTCCCTCGATGGACACCCCCTGCACATCGGGGTGCGCTCCGAGAACGGCGTCAGCGTGCACTGCGAAGCCGCCGACGGGTCGACACTGGTCTTCGATAGCCGGGACAGCCGACGGCTTCTCGCGCGCGCCACCTCTGCGGCGCAGGGACAAGCGGTGCAATCGGACCCCCGAGGTGTCGCCCTCACCGCGCTCCTCGCAGAGTTGGCGCAGTCTGACGACCCCGAGGTCATGGCCCGAGCCGAGATCCTCGGCGAGCGAGCCCACGCCTTGCTCACGCGGACTGCGCAGACCCAGCGGGCCTCGGAGTTGCACACTGCGCTCGGTGGCGGTCAGGAGATCGCAGCGCTGTTGGCAACCCTGGAGTCGGACCTGCAGCCGGTCCTCGCAGAGCTTCGCGCTCTGCACCTCAGCGGCTCGGTGCCGGGGGCGGCTGCTCCCGACATCGAGCCGGCGCGACCACGCCCGGTGCTCAAAGCAACTGTTTGACGTTCTCTACCGGCCGACCCATCACCGCGCGATCTCCGAGCACGAAGATGGGACGCTGGATGAGGTTGGGGTTCTCGGCCATGGCCGAGATGAGGACGTCCTCGGCCTCGTCGCCAGTCAAGCCCGCGCCCTTTGCGTCCCGCTTGCGCAGGATGTCGCGGGCGGAGAGACCCAGCTTGCCGAGCACATCGCGGACCTCGCCCTGACTGAGCGGTTCCTTGTTGTAGTCCCGGTACTGGAAGTCGAGGTCGAGGTCCTTGAGCAAGGCGACCGCCTTGCGACAAGTGCTTCAGGTGCGTTTGCAGATGAGGTCGATCATGAGCGCAGTCTAGACGCTGCTCTGCCCCCCGACTACAGCCGGGCCGCCGCCGCGCGCTGCATCATCTCGGCGATGCTGGTGCCAAAGGCCGCGGGATAGAACGTCAGGTCGACGTACACCTGGGACCACCGGTTCGCCAACGGGTTGTACCAACCGCCGTTGGGCCGCATGCCGCCCGGCGTCCACAGGCCCACGCTGACCGCAAAGCTGTCGTGGGGTGCGAACGACAGGTCCATGAGGAACGACGAGGTCAGGTTCACCGGGGTGCCGCCGCTGGGGTTGCCCGGGGTGCCGAGCACCGCCTCGCTGTACTTCGGGCTGGGCGACAGGTCGTACAGAAATCCGTAGGTGACATCCATGGACACCGACAGGCTGAGCATCTCCTGCAGCGTCGTGATGGACGTGCTCATCCCGTGAGTCAGCTGCAGCTTCGTGTTCAGCCAGCCCGTGTCGGTGCTGCGACCCAGGGCGCACCCCGTGGCTGCCGAGCAGGGTCGCGGCGCGGCATACGCCATCGTCGTGAACGTGTGCAGGCGTGGCGCGGCGGTGAATCGGTAACCCCACCTCCACCCATCGAGGATGGGCACGGTGATGGCCCCTTCGCCGTACACCGCCGGCGACAGGATGAGGGTCTCGGCCTGAGACGCCTTGCTGGTGGGCAGCGACGTGTTGACGCCGAAGCCGCCCGACAGCGGGAACTCGGCCTCGCCAGCCAGGGTTGGGGTGGGCACCGTGACGTCGGCGCCCAGGGTCAGGTCCTCCCACCACGTCTCGTTCTTGAACGTGGTGTTCACCTCGAACAGGAAGCGCTGCACCCCGATGCCAGCGCTCAGATCGAGGTGGTCGGTCACGCTCATCGCCAGGTTCAGCCGCCGGATCTGCGTCCACTCTCGGGTGTTGATGGGGTCGGTGTTCGTCCCATGGGCGACGCTGAACGAGTTCTCGAACAGCAGCGAGGTGCCCGCGAACCGCTTCATCAGGTCCGAGGCGCTCTCGGTGCCCGCGGCGTGCGCGAGCCCCGGCCCGCTCATCGCAAACGCGAGAGCGAGCGCGAGAGGGAGCTTTGGCAGGGCGCGACTCACTCGTAGTCCAGCCAGCCGAGCTCGAGGTGAATGGCGCGCAGCAGGTTCAAGTTCTCCCGCTGCTGGTCGAGCTCCAGCGCGATGGCGGCGGCCAGCTCCTCATCCTGCGCCGCGGCGAGGCGGTCGGTCAGCAGGTCTGCCCGGCCGATCATGCGCGCCGCGATCCCGGTCTCCACCAGCGCGTCGTCGAGATAGCTGATAGCCACCCAGGTGAGGCCGCTGCCGGGATCCGTATGGGTGACCGTGTCCAGGGTGGTGCTGATGGCCTCGGCGCTGCCGTCGAGCCAGATGCGGGTGCTGTCGATGATGTCGCTGTCGAACGTGTCGGGCAGCAGCACGATGCCCAGCACCATGCTGTGCAGCTGGATGGTGAACCCGGCGTTTGGATCGATGGGCACGCCCTCCACGGGCGGGGTCCAGGACGCGTCCGCGTAGTCGGGCCACACCAGCTGGTCGTCCACCTCCCACGGCGAGAACCCGGCGCGGTTGCCGACCATGAGATCGCCCACGAGCTCGCGCAGCTGGGGGAAGAAGTTGCTGGCGTAGTTCACCCGGAAGCCGCGCAGATCCGCTGAGGTGTCCTGGCCCAAGAAGTAGGTTCGGGGGTCGAACAGGGACTCCATCGCCAACACCTTGTCGTGGAAGAAACCGATGCGCTCCACCGCGTCGTCCCAGAAGTAGCCCTGGTCGAAGTCCCAGCTGGTGTCGGGGTAGCGTCCCTGGGCGAGTCCGATCTGGAGATCCTCCGCCCACCACACGTCATCCCAGGAGACGTTGCCGTCGGTGTCCTCGATCTGGGTGTAGTAGCCCACGTTGGGCCGCGCCAGCGTGCGCGCAAAGACGTTGAAGCTGTCCCGCACCCCCATGGTGAACGGCCCAAAGCCGTCGCTCTTGGTGAGGAAGCCGTCCACGTCGTCGCCCTCGGCCTCGGTCGCGTACAGGTCCTGGGCGTTGAGCACCCACCACTGGTTGAGCGAGACCAGGGTCTCGAAGTAGCTCGCCCAGATGCTGTAGCCGTAGCCGTCTGGCGTGAAGAACTGCTGGTCCCGGGCGAAGTTGTTGAAGATGTACCAGGCCTCGTAGCGGTCCCCGAGATCGGTCGGGATCTCGTACAGGTCGGCGCCCTCATCGAAGTAGATGCAGGTGAGCCCGCTGCCCGCGAACTCATCGGAGCAGAACTTGTAGGGCACCGCGGGGTAGCCCTCGCCGTAGTTGAGGTAGGTGTGCGGGGAGTCGAAGTACTCCGCCTCTCCCCAGTAGTCCGTCATCAGGCGCTGCGGCACGTCGATGCGGTTGTTCAGATCGCCGAACATCGCGGGGAACTCGGTGTAGTGGCGCATGAACAACGCGCCATCCTCGTCGTACTCCACCGCCCCGGGCCAGCCGAGCAGCTGGTACAGGTACAGCTCGTTGGCGACGTCGCCCGGCCAGCGCCCGTCGGGCAGCGGCACGTCTTGGGCGTCGTCGTACATGACCTCGAACAGCCGGCCGTAGCCGAACTTGATGGCCGCTTTGTCGTACGGCTTCGCGCCGGCGGCGTCGCTGTTGAAGCGCGACAGGTAGTCCATCACGGAGCTGTACTGCTCTTCGCGGATGCGGCCGTCGATCTCCGCCTGACTCTCGGGATCGAGGTAGCGCGGAGCCATCTGCCCGTCGTCGCGCAGCTCCCAATACCGCTCGCCGTAGTTGAGTGGGTCCGCGCTGCCCTCGAGGTTGTGCCGAAGCCCCAGCGTGTGCCCGAACTCGTGGGCCGCCGTGCCCCGGAACAGCCCCTCCATGAGGATCCACCGGATCTCCTCGGGGTCTACGCCGGCGAGCTCGGTCGCCTGGCCCTGCACGGACGGGTCGATGAAGTGCCGGTGGTACACGCATCGCTGGGCGTTGCGCTTCATGCGCGCCTTGGTCGCCCGGCGGAAGCGGTCGTCGTGCACCCGCCGCAGCGGGCTGGCCCGTCGCCGGGTGGTCTCGCTGACCGGGTCGCTGGGGTGCTGGCCCGCGGCGAACTTCGCCTCGCCCGTCAGTAGCAAGTCCTCGATCTGGGTCCCGATGAGCGCCTGGGCGCGCACCCGGCTGCGGTCACCGTCGCTGCTCAGCCACGGCATCTGGGCGAGGGCCTGCCGGGATTGCCGCAGGGCGTGGCTCTTGAACGCTGGGGTCTTGGGCGCGTTGGGCGGAGAGAGGTTCGGCAGCGCGTGCCGGTGGTGCAGCTGCACGTCGGCGGCGAGCTCCTCGGCCTCCAGTGCGGTGTACTGGATGGGGTTGTCCCACTCGTCCTCCCGGGCGCTCACCCAGTCGGACACCGTCTCGCCTTGGACGTACTCCTCCTCGTCGATCTCGCCGTTCATCAGCTGCACGACGTCCCGGGCCCAGGCCCCATACGAGCGAATCGCGGCCTCATACATGATGGCGCTGGCGGAGATGATCTCGCCGGTTTTCGGGTCCAGCTGGGCCGGGCCAAAGCCGAACGGGCCGCCACGCTGGGGGTTGGTCACCGAGTACAAGAAGTTGTAGCGAAGGTCGCCCAGGCGGGGCGCGAAGCCCACGGGACCACAGGCGGCGGGGTCACCGGCGGTCACCGGGTTGTTGGGGCAGAACACGAACACCTCGTGGTCCTCTGCCTCCGCCGTGCAGGTGTCCTCGTCGATGCCCTGGTCAAGGCACTCCCAGAAGCGCAGCCCGTTGATGGTGTCCGAGAACGCTGGATTCCACTGCTCGATGACCTCCTGGGAGACCGCCTGGAAGCGCGGGTGCATGCCGGCGCTCGCGTAGTACGGGATGGTCTTGGGCTCGCGGTCGCGGTACGGCAGCGTGCACTGCTCATTGACCACGTCGCAGTGGCTGCCGATGACGTCGTCGCAGTCCAGATCCTCAACGCAGAAGCGGTCGTCGTGATCGTCCTCCCAGATGTCCCAGCGCGACTGGAAGCGCACCCGCCCGGTGTTCGTGGGGCCGTACTGCTCGTCGTACGTCCATCGCTGCACGTCGAAGTAGCCGAACAGCTCCATGTCCACCCCGGTCCACAAGGCCGGCTCGAACTCCCGGTCTCCGACCTTCATGAAGCTGTTGCGCACCTTGATCTCGGCGGGCGCGCAGTCATCGAAGTGATAGAAGTACCAGCAGATGGGCACGGCCCCGTCTTCGGGGAAGTCCGGGTCGGTCTCGGTCAGCGGCTGGGCGAGGAACGCAGACGTGACCTCGATGTACTCGTCCGTCCAGGTCGGCGCGTCGGGGTGGGTCGGGTCCGTGACCGCGTAGTTCAGCGGAGACACCGTGACAACCTCGGGCGCGTAGAAGTTCCAGTTGGACAACACCTGGGTGGTCCAGTCCACGCGGATGAACTCGCGCTCGAACCACTGGCGGTCCCAGCTGTTCTCGACGAGCACGTTGGTCTCTTCGCCGGTCGTGGCGTTGTAGTCCCGGCGGATGTCGAAGTGAGAGACGATGGGCCACGCCGCGACGGGCGAGCCCTCGTACTCGCCGTCCGGGGCGACCTCGGGATCGCTGTCTGTGATGCGCTGATAGCTGCGCACGGCGACGAGCAGGTTCTCCTCGATGCGCCAGCGAATGCGCTCCAGCTCGCCCTGGTCCCCGATGAACGTGAACTCGGTCTCGTACGGCACGTCCACGACCGTGCGCTGGAAGTAGTACTCGCCCTCGAACAGCGCCTTGGGGATGGCGTTCGCCTGGGTGCGATCGATGGGCGGACGGGCCTCGGGGCACCCCGCCAGAGAGACCAGACCAAACAGCGCGAGCGCGAGCCCGGCGACACGAGAAATCAGGGGGACCTGCATCCGTCCACCATACGGAAATCCGGTCCGACGTGGAGCCTGCTACTGCACGCCGAACGGCGCTGCCTGACCGAGGTCGTTGGCTCCCCAGCAGACGACAGTGGCCCCGTTCAAGACCGCGCAGGTCGTCTGCCCCCCCGCTGCGAGACCGCTCAGGGCCCCGACGGGAGCAGAGAGCTGACCGGCATCGCCATCACCCCAGCACGTGGCCGCGCCGCCGGCGTCCAAGGCGCATACGTGCGCGCTGCCCGCCGCCAGCTCCACGAAGGCGCCGCTCGGAGTGCCGCTGGGGGCCTGGGGGCCCCAGCACTGCACCTGGCCTGCGACACCGGTCGCACAGGAGAAGCCGTCACCCGACACCAGGTTGTCGAACGCGCCGATCGGAGCGACGAACGCTGCGGAGTCGCAGTCCACGGTGCCATCGCTGCGCTCCACACACAGGTGGTCCGCACCCAACGCCAGCCTGTCGATGCCGCCGGGCGTGATCCCAGTCGACTCAGTGCTCGACAGGAATCTCACCGTTCCCGTGAGCGGGTCGAGCCCCGCCATCGACGTGCCGTAACCATCCAGCGCGGTCAGGTTGGCGAACAAGGGCGTCCACACCGACTCGCCCGCGTAGCACTGCAGCGCGCCGCCGAGACCGGTGACGCAGACCTTGCCTGAGTCCACGGCGAAGCGGGAGACCGGGTCGGCGGGGAGCGTCGCCGGAGTCACTGCGCCCCAGCAGTACACCCGCCCATCCGGGCGAAGCCCACAGCCTCCGCGGTCGTCGAGCTGGATGGATCCGAGGGTGCAGGACGCCGCCGAACCCGCGAGATCGTCATCGCAGTCCCCGTCACACGAGCTGACGCCGTCTCCGTCCGCGTCCGCCTCACCCAGGTCGGTGGAGCCATCACAGTTGTTGTCGAGCACTCCGTCGCAGACCTGCGGGGCACCGGGGAAGACCCTCGGGTCCAGATCGTTGCAGTCGAAGCAGAGGTCGACCTGGTCGCCGTCCTCATCGATCCCCGCGGACGGGTCGATGAGCCCATCGCAGTTCCAGTCCAGCTCGGAGCACGCGGGCTCCTCGGCGCCTGGGTAGATGCTCGGGTCAGAGTCGTTGCAGTCGCCCTCCGTCGTGCGGAAGCCGTCGCCGTCCAGGTCCCGGTCGCTATCCACCACCAGCACCGCCCCGAGGTCCGTGCAGTTGCTGGTGCCCGTCGCGACGTCCTGGCTCGCAAGCTCCGTCATCTGCCACGCCGGTGCGTGCCACTCCCCGCCCACCGCGCCACCCCAAGACGTCCCGGAGCCCAGCGACAAGCGCACCCGGGAGCTGATGCGTGCCGCCACGACGAACTCCCCGCCCACCCCGACGGGCACGTACCCATAGGTAGAGCCCATGTAGTCGACCCCTTGCGAGACCACCACGACTCCGCCGGCGGGGCTGTTCCACTCGTCCACGAGCCGCCCCGAGAAGCAGGTCGTCTGCAGCGGAACGTCGGCGTTCCACCAGGAGAAGTGCGGAACCTGGGCGACGAACAGATCCCCCTGCACGACGCCATCGCCTTCCTGAACCCACAGCCCTTGGTCCTCGTCGAAGTGCCACAGCGCGATGCTCTCGCCGTCGGCGAAGTCCGCGGTCTCAGCCAGAGGGATGGCGAGCTCGGCCGGGGCCGCGAGCTCCAGCTCCTCGCCGTACTGCGAGATCGTGACCTCGGCCATGCCAAAGCTCTCGAGCGGGAACGGCGCTGCGCCGGCGGTGGCTCGCATCCCGCCGGGGGCCGCGGCGATCTGGTCTGGCCGGTTGAGCAGCGCCCATGAGACCTGAATCGGGCCGACCGCGGGGCGACCGTCGGCGTGCACGAACGCGTCGGCCGGGAACGAGACCCGAAGCCCCTGCTCGCCGGTCACCACTCCGCCGTTGCTCCCGTCCACCGTGGCTGTCTCTACCGGAAGCACCGTGATCTGTGCGCCCAGCGCACCGGGGGCGATCTGTCGGTGGCCCGTCGTAAAGCCGGTGGCCTTGACGAGGATGTCCACGGGATCGCTCGACGGGGCGATGTCGAGCGCGAAGCGCCCCTCGGCGTCGGTCTGGGTACTGAGCCCCGCGATGAGGACAGAGGCGCCGGGCACGGGCTCGCCGTCGGTCGAGACCACCGCGCCGGAGATCGTGTCCACCGGTGCCGCCTCGGGCGGCGGGTTCAGCTGGGCCTCGTTGCAGGCGACCAGCGCAAAAACTCCGAGCAGTGCGACTCGCTTCATCGGGCCCTCCCCCTCAGGGGCGAACCCCCGAATCAGTCCTGGCGGGCCTTGATCAACCCGTCAATTTCACTATGGGACGGAAAGCGCCCTTCTGTCAGCTTGGAAAACAGCAGAACTCCATCGACGGTGACCTCAAAGGCTCCGCCGCGGCTCTTCTGCAGGGTGACGCTGGCTCCCCAGGTCTCGGACAAGTGGGCCGACAAACTGTCGGCGCGCGGCTTGTAGTTTCAGGGCACGCACCAGGCGATGTGAACGTTCATATGACCTCAGGGTGGGTTTGGTCCGGTCAGGATAGATGGACCGCTGGCACAATGCCGCAGCCTCGGATGATGTCGCCGCCGAGGCTGCTCGACTCTGCGACACGAGGAATCCCCATGAAGAACTCCATGCTGCGCTCTGCCCTCCCCTTCCTTGCCGGTGTCGCCATCGCTAGCGCCGCTGCCGTCGGCTACTTCGCTGGCACGACCGAAGCCGAGGCTGGCGGCGGTTGGGCTTGCTACGTCACCGACCGCTTCCCCGACATGGACAAGGCCGCCGAGTGGAAGGGCGCGGTCAAGATGACCGAAGGCCTGGACCAGGTCGCCGCCCACGTGGCGTCGGGCACCGCGATGGTGCTCGAGCTTCCGGTGGTCAAGGGCTGGGGCAGCTACGGCGGCAACAGCCAGGGCGCGCCGTCGGTGCTCTGCATCAAGCAGTAGCCCCTCAGGATCAGTCGTCGGCCTCGGGGGAGATCCCGAGGTCGTCGGCCACCCGCCGGTTGCGCCGGTCCACGACGTCGCGCAGCCGCTCCGCGGTGTAGTAGCGCCCGTAGGCGCGTCGATGCCTCCCGGCGACGACCGCCCGCTGGACGACCCCAGCCAGGATCGCGCTGACTCCGATCCCGATGAGGGAGCCGCCCACGATGCGGGCCACCTCGGGATCCGGGGCCCGGCCTCCGCCGACCCCGTCAAACGCCTCGGGGCTGGCGGCGACGAGGCTCAGCCCGCCTCCCACGGCGGTCCCAAACCCGCCGGCGAACAAGCCGCCGAACACTCCCCACGAGCGCCGGGTCTGGCGCTCGAGGATGGACGCGATCTCGTCGTCTCTGACTTTGTAGACGAAGCGCGACAGCGGAACGCGGACGCCTTCGTAGTCCACCACGTGCAGGCGCCGGTCCACCCCTCGCAGGTAGAGCCACTTCCGCTCGAGCAGAAACCGCGCCGCCTCGTCGCGCCCCGGCCCGTCTTCAGTCGTGGGTGGGCCCTGGCCGCGGCGCGCCGCGAGCGTCGCCTCGTTGCGGACCTCGGGGTCGGCGTGCAGGGCCGCGATGAGGAACAGGCGCACGATGTAGGGGTCTTCTCGCTTGTCGGCGGCCAGCGCGCCGAGCACCGAGAGCGCGCTGCCGAGCTGCTCGTTCTCGAGCGTGGAGTTGCTGGGGTCGCTGAGCTCCTGCACGAGCCGCGCGCGACGCCCGTCGGGCGACGGCAGGCGCATCAGCGCCGCGATGAGGTCGTCGGACACGCCATCGGCGGTCGCCGGGCCAGGCAGCAGCAGCGCGAGCAGCAGGAGCAGCGCAAAGGGGCGCGACAACGGGCCTACCCAACCAGGAAGGACATGAACGCCGTGAGGAAGAGCCCGACCAGCACCGGGAGGCAGCCTGCCTTGCCCGGAGCCGCCTGGGAGGTGACCTTGGGGCCCTGCGTTGGCGGACTCCACGCGGGTGCCGCGTCCCGCTGGAGCTGCGCCGGGTCGGGGGAGCCTTCCCACAGCGATGGCGCCGCACTGCCGCTGCGCGCGAAGCGGTGCACCTTGCCCGCATCGAACCACGGCGGCAGGCCCTTGGGATCGCGCATGAGCACGGAGACGTCTCCCGAGCCCTCGACCTGGATGAAGTCGTAGCCGGCCAGGGTCAGCACGAAGCCGTCGGGCAGCTCCTCGACCTTCCTGAAGTGCCCCCGCACCTGCTGTTTGCCGGCTTCCCCGTCCAGCCGCAGGGCGGTCGCGTCACCGGGGAGGTGGGTGTCTCGGCCGTCGGGGTGGGTCACCATGGGATGGGGATCGGCGGCGGTGTGCAGCAGGTGGATGTGCACCACGCCGTCGTCATCGAAGCGGAACACGCCGCTCTCAAACACGAGCGGCAGCGAGTCGGTTGAGTCCATCGCTCCACCGTACCGCCGACCGCGCCGCTACGCTCCCGGCGTCGTGCTGCGCTCCCTTCCGCTCATCGCCCTGCTGTTCGCCCCCGGACTCGTCCTCGCGACACCGCGGGTAGGCGGGGTGCCGCTGGGGCCGGGCGAGGCCATCTCCATCGACGGCCGGTTGGACGAGTCTGCTTGGAAGCGGAGCGAGCCCCTGAGCGACTTCTTCGGCACGCAGCCCGTGGAAGGAATGCCGGTCGAGGCGAACACGACTGTGCGGGTGCTTTACGACGACAAGACGCTGTACGTAGCGTTTGAGTGCGAGCTCGCCGACCCCGACGACCGAGTCCGCGGCTACGTCGCCGCCCGAGAAGACGTCAACCGCGACGATCAGGTCGGGATCTACCTCGACCCCTTCGGTGATGGACGCCGGGCCTACATCTTCTACATCAACGCGCTCGGCGTGCAGCAGGACATGGTCACCACCATCGACGGCTATTGGAGCGGGGCCTGGGACGCGCGCTTCCGCTCCGCTGGGTCGCACGAGCCCGGTCGCTACAGCGTCGAGGTGGCCATCCCCTGGCGGTCCTTGCGCTTCCCCAAGGAGTCGAGCCGACCTTGGAGGGCGCGCTTCACCCGCCGGTTCGGCGCATCTCAGGCAAAGGCGGCGTGGCCTCCCTACCGGCAGGACGCCGGGCCGATGCTCACCCAGTTCGGGGAGCTGCACGGGATCGCGCCGAAGCAGGCGGGCATCGGCCTGGAGCTGCAGCCATCGGTGGTGCTGCGCACCGGGCTGGACCGCGATCCTGACACCGACACCCTGTCCTGGCGAAAGCCAGGCTTCCCCGAGACCGTCGACCCCTCGCTGGGAATCAAGTGGCAGGTGAGCCCGTCCGTCACCCTGGACGCCACGGTCAACCCCGACTTCTCCCAGGTCGAGGCGGACCCCAACTTCATCGACAGCAACCTGCGCTTCCCCATCTTCCTCTCGGAGCGACGGCCGTTCTTCCTCGAGGGGCGCGAGCTCTACGACGATGACCTTCTGTACACCCGCTCGCTGGTGAGCCCGCTCTATGGGGTCAAGCTCAGCGGCAAGGTCAAGCGCTACAGCATCGCGCTGCTGCACGCGCTCGATGAGACCCCCGCTCCCTCGTTCGTGCAGGGACGCGACACGCCGGGGTTCGGTGTCCAGGACGTGGACGGCGCCATGGCGTTCGTCACCCACGTCGGCTCCCGGGTGGATCTGCCGGGCCGCAGCTCGGTGGGCTTCGCGGTGTCGGACAAGGAGCTGGTGCGCGATGGGCAACACCACGCGGACCACCACGCGGTGCAGTTCGACGGCATCGTGGGGCTCGACCCGAACAGCAGCGCCCGCGCGAAGATCGCGGTGTCGGACACCGGCGCGGTGGGCGGCGCCCGGGTGCGCGGCGCGCGAGGCCAACTCGGGGTGAGCCGCGCCACCCGGCGGGGGAGCTTTGGCCTGAGCACGAACTTCGTGACGCCTGGATTCCGCACGGAGAACGGCTTCCTGTTTCGCACCGATCTTCTGAGCTGGAACGGGAACGTCAACCTGCGCCTCGAGCCCAGCGCGCCTGCGGTGGAGTGGGTGCAGGGGGGGGTCTGGATGAACGGTTCGCTGCAGAACGTCTCGATGGGGGCCGAGCCAGACAAAGGCGATCTTGGTGGTTGGATGTCCATCCGTCTGCCCGGGCTGACCGAGCTCGAGGCGTGGAGCGAGGGCTGGCAGACGCGCTTCGCCGGGCGCGATTTTGAGGGCGGGCGGCTCGGGTTCCAGGCGAGCAACCGGGGGCTGGACTTCCTCGAGGTGTCTGTCGATACGGAGCTCGGCGACGCCATCCGCTTCTCGGATGCGACCCGCAGCTTTGTCCGCAACCTGCGGGTCGAGGTGGGGCTGCGCGCGCTGCGGCGGCTCAAGCTCGACCTGAGCTACGCCATCTCGGCGCTGGGGAAGGCCGGCGAAGAGCTCCTTCTCGATCAGGTGTACCGCGCTCGGCTGCGCATCGGCTTCACCCAGGCGCTCTCCTTGCGGCTCATCGCCCAGGGGGCCATCGGCGAGCGGCTCGACCTCTCGGCGCTCTTCGCGTTTCAGCCGTCGGCGGGCACCGCAGTCTATGTGGGCTGGGGCCAGCGGTTCAGCGCGCACAGCACCCTGCGCACCGACAGCATCGACCTGTTCGTCAAGGGGACGCTTCAGGTTCGGCTGTAGAGGCAGCGGTGAGCGCATCCAGCGCCGCACCGAGATCCGGCACGCTGCGACCGGCGAGGTCGGCGGCGAGCGCAGACCAGTCCTGATCGTCGGACAGTTCCCGCCAGTCCACGACGACCCGGCACTCGTATCCGCGCAGGTGCAGGTCGAGGCCGGCGGTCAGGTCACGCCCCGCGGACACCGTCCACTGCTGGCTCTGCTGGTCTTGCAGGCCATACATGCGGCTCGGGTCGAGGCCGAGGGCGTCTCCCAGGACACCGGCGCCGAGGCGGCCGCGGGTCTCGGACCAGCGGTTGTTGAAGACCACGAGGCTGCGGGCGGAGCCCGAGCGATTGCAGTACGCGATGACGTGCTCGTCAACGCCGTCGATGGTCTCCAGGTCCAGCAGCGCGAACTGCGCGGCGGTGCAGAACTCCTCGCGACGCCTCAGCAGCGGCAGGATGACCGCCTCGTGATGCGCCACGAACCCTGGGTCCGGGGTCTCGTCCGTGTAGGCGCGGGCGTATTCCATGCCGTACTTCTCGGTGTAGCCCTCGATCTGGCCGTGCCCGAACATCGGCAGGCCCGGCAGCGTCGCCATCAGCGTCGCCACGCCAAAGTACTTGTCGCTCGTTCCAAACTGGCTGGCCGCGGACTCCTCGTCGGGGTTGTTCACGAAGTTCACGAAGCGCTCGAGGATGGCCGGCGACACCGCGAGGATGTCGCGGATCATGCCGCGGAAGCCGGCGTTGTCTTCGTCGCGCAGCATGTGCATGAACGCCGAGTTGTAGACCCGGTGCATGCCCAGGTTGCGCACAAAGTAGCCCTCCATCATCCAGAACGCCTCGGCGAGCAGGAGCGTGTCGGGCACCTCCTCTTGCACTCGCTGCACGACCTCCCGCCAGAACTCTTGGGGCATGCCCAGCGCGAACTCCTCGGGCGAGGCGCCGTACTGCGCCCGTGACGGGACGGCGCCGGCGGCGCCGGGGGTGGGGTGCCACAGCCGCTGCACGTGGCGGCGGGCCAGCGTCATCGCCGCGTCGAAGCGGATGATGGGGAAGCGGCGCGCCACCGCGAGGATCTGCTGGATGACCGCTTCGCGCACGACGGGGTTGAGGTAGTCCAGCTGCGCGGTGTCGTTCCACGGCATCTGCGTGCCGTCGTTGCCGTGGTAGACGTACCGAGCCTCCCCCGTGTCGTGCGCGACGCGCTTGAAGACGACCGCGGCGTCCGACTGGTCCCAGTAGCCGTCCTCCAGGTAGATCCCTACCGACTCGTCCTCACTCAGATCCGGGCCAGAGAAGCTGTAGCCCGGGTACGGCGGATGCGGGACCTGCACGAACCACTCGGGGTGCTCTACCAACCAGCGGCCGTCGATGCCCACGTGGTTGGGCACCATGTCGGACGCGAGACGCAGGCCGCGCGCTGCGGCGCGCTCGCTGAGGTTCTTCCACGCGCCCTCTCCACCCAGGCGCTGGGCGATGGCGTAGTCGTGTAGCGCGTAGGCCGAGGCTTCGGCCTCGGGGTTGCCCATGCGGCGCTTGATCACGCGGGACGCGGTGCTGCGCTCCCACAGACCGATGAGCCAGAGCCCAGTGAACCCTTGGGCCACGAGCCGATCGAGCTCCGCGTCGGGGACCTGGTCGAGAGTGGTGACGGACACGCCGTAGTCCCGAGACAGCTGGTGCAGCCACACGAACGCCTGCTTCGCGATGAGCACCAGCGAAGGCATCCAGTCGCGGTCTTCGGTGAACACGGTGGTGGCGTCATCCTCCACCGCGCCGCCCATCTCGGGCCCCTCCACCCCTGGGCCCTGCACGGGACCAGGGCCGCCCGTTCCGCGCGCGCGCGCCTCCTCCGCGAGCGTGCCGACCACCCGACCGATGGACACCAGCAGGGTCGGCGGGAGCAGGTCCGCCCACTCCTGCCGCAGAAAGGCGAGCTGGCCTTGCGCGTCGAGCGCCGCCTCAGCGGGAGCCGCGAACACGGCGGGCAGTGGGCCGAGATCGCGCAGCGGGGGCTCCTCAGCCGCCAGCCAGGTGGCGGCGCGCTCGACCTGAGCGCCGGCCTGTGGCGAGGACGAAAAGCTCCACAGCCCATGCAGCGGGCTCAAGGCTGGGTTGCTCCCTAGCGCCCGCGCGATGAGGAGCGCCACCAGGCGCGCGTCGTCGCCGTCGTGCAGCGCGGCACCCGAGAGGCCAGCGACCTGCACGGCCTCACCATGGCGGGCCCGGCCGAACGCGCCCTCCTCCTGCGCTGCGTACCGGCTCGCGACGGCGAGCATCGCGGCGCACAACGCCGACGCCAGCAGGAGCTCGGAGGCCGGATCGCCGGGCAGCGACGCAGCGAGGACACGCAGGCCCACCGCCCCGCCCTGGTCCGGCAGCTCGAGAGGCTCTGCTCGCAGGAGGATGAGTTCTTGGGGGCCGAGGAGCCCTTCAGTGGCGGCGATCTGCATAGTGACTCCAGACAGAGTTACGCCGAAGACTAGTCGGATCGCGCGGGGAGTCAACGTGCATCGCGCCCCCAAGGAGCGACGCCCCCAGACCGGAGTCTGGAGGCGTCGCGCTCAGTCTCTTGCCTCTGCGGTTCTCAGTCGCGGCGCCGGCGAATCACCAGCAGGCCGGGCAGCAGGGCGAGCAGCCACACTGCGGCTGGGGCCTCGGCCCCGCTCACCGACGACAGGCAGCCGGAGCAGCCGCCGCCGCTGACGAACGAATCGGGGTCCACGAACGGTCCCGAGTCTCCGTCGCCAGTCGCGATGAAGCGGTTCGGAGTCGCCCACTCGGACGCCTCCCCTTCCTCATCGATGGCTCGCGCCGACCAGTAGTACTCGCCGAGCAGGGTCTGGGTCACCAGCGTCGACGTGGTGTCCTCGCCCTCATCGGGGCCCGACCCTTCGGCCACGCCATCACGAGACAGCACGACGTCGGTCAGCTCCGCGTCCCGGGCCAGGACGATGTCGTAGAAGACCAGGTCGTCCTCGGGGTCATCGACGTTGCCGAGCACCAGCACCACTCCGACACCAAACACCTCAGACCCATCCTCGGGGCTGATGAGGGTCAGGTTCGCCGGCGGGTCGTTGGGGCCGCGCACGAAGAACGTGATGGTGTCTGGCGCCGAGGCCACGCCCTGCTCGTCCATGGCGCGCACCCGGGCAAATGCCCACTCGTTCTCGTCGAGCTCCACGCCCGCGTCGAGGAGCTCCCACCACACCGTGCCGGTGTTGGTGGCCTCGATGTCGGCGGTGCGGTAGTCCACACCCACGAAGTCGCCGTCCTGGTCGATCTCGAACTGGTAGGTGACCTCGCCACCCTCCGGGTCAACAACCTCCGTGGCGGTCAGCCGCGGCGAGATCTCGTCGATCTGGTCGTTGTTGAGCGGGTCGATGAAGACCGGAGCGTCGGGCGCGCCGTTGCTCGTGCTGAGGAAGAAGTTCTCGACCTCAGCCCAATCACCAGCGAGGCCTTCGTCGTCCACGGCCCGCGCGGTCCACCAGTACTCGGCGTCGTCGGTCAGGGCCACATCCACCAACCACAGGCTGGTCGGGTTGCCCGAGTCAGCCACGTCGAACGTCTGGGCCACCACGGTCACCCCATCATCGGCGTAGACGACGATGTCGTAAGTGATGACGTCACCGTTGGGGTCTTCTACCTGCGTCCACTCCAGCTCAGGGTTGAGCGTGGAGACCAGCTCGCCCTCGATGGGGTAGACCAGCACCGGCACATCCGAGGGACCGTCGTTGAACTCGTTGAGCACGAAGCTCTCGATGTCCGTCCACGCTCCTGCGACCCAGGGGTCGTTCGCGCGGGCATGCCACCAGTACTCCTCGTCCTCGACGAGCGGAAGGTCGACCTTCCACGACGTCTGGCCCGAACCGTCTTCGCTGACCCCGAACACCGAGGTGACGAGGATGGTCATCGCCTGGTCCTCGAACAGCTCGAAGTCGTAGAGCAGCGGCTCGTTCTGCGGGTCGGTCGCGTTGTCCACGATGAGATCGGGCGACACCTCGGTCACCTCTTCGCCGCCGATGGGGAAGATGGCGACGGGTGCCGTCGGGCCGTCGTAGGAGAAGGGGTCCTGGTCGAGCCCGAACTCACCGAGGTTGGTGATGCCGTCGCCGTCCGGATCGTCGCCGGCGTCCGTCGGGTCAAGCGGGTCGAGGCCGTTGGTGATCTCCCAGTCGTCCGGGATGCCGTCGCCATCCGTGTCGGTGTCGAACACGGTGATGGTCCAGGACTGCTGGTCGATGCCGCCGTCCCCGTCGTCCACGGTCAGCACCACGTTGTGGGTGCCGGTCAGGTAGTCCTGGTAGGTCGGCGTCCACGAGATCACGCCCGTCGCGGGGTCGATGGTCATCGCCGGCGGAGCGCCCGGGGAGAGGCTCCACGTGAACACCTCGTCGCCCGGGTCGATGACCTGCGGCGCGTAGCTGTACAGGCTGCCCTGGCTGGCGTTCACCGGCGGGCTCGTCGAGATGATCGGAGCGACGTTGAGCACATCGATGGTCAGGGTCTGGGTGGCGATGCCGCCGTCCTGGTCATCGACCGTCAGCGTGATGATCCACTGCCCGTCGTCGGGGTAGGTGTACTCGCTGTCGCTGCCGGTGTCGGTCGGTGCGCCGTTGCCGAAGTCCCACGTGTAGATGAGGTCGGGGATGTCGGCCGCGCCCTGATCCGTGGCGGTCGCCTCGAGATCGATGGGGCTGCCCTCATCAGGCGTCGCGCTCGGCAGCGCCACCATCGAGGTGATGACCGGGGCCACGTTGCTGATGACGACGTCGTCGGAGCCGACGCTGAACTCGCCGCCATCATCGGTCACCGTCACGCTGACGAGGTACAGGCCGTCATCGTCGTAGGTCTTGGTGGCGGTGTCCCCGGTGGCGAATGAGCCGTCGCCGAAGTCCCACAGGTAGGTCAGGGTGTCGCTCAGGCCGACATCGGAAGCGACCACGCTAAAGGTCAGCGCCACACCTTCGTCGCCGTCGGGCGCGGTCAACACATCCACGGTCGGCGCGGAGTTCAGCACGTCCACCGACAAGGTCTCGATGTCGATCCCGCCATCACCGTCGGTGACCGTCAGGGTGATGACGTACGTGCCCTCGTTGGCGTATGCGTGGCTCGGGTTGGGGCCCGTGCCGGTCGTGCCGTCGCCGAAGTCCCAGGTGTACGTCAGCACGTCGAGGATGCCCGGGTCCGTCGCGGTCGCGGTCCAGAACAGGACCTCCGACTCAAAGCCCGACAGGTCGCCCGTCATGGACGTGATCGTCGGGTCCACGTTGGCCACGTCGATGACGGTCGAGACCGAGTCGCTCAGGCCTCCGTCGTCGGTCACGGTCAGCGTGATGGTGAAGGTGCCGTCATCGGCGAACGCGTAGTTCACGACGTCGCCGGTCTCGCCGACGCTGCCGTCACCGAAGTCCCAGCTGTAGGTCAGCACGTCGAGCACGCCGGGGTCGGTCGCGGCGGCGGTGAAGTTGAGCAGCTGCCCTTCGTCCGACGCGATCGGGATCGTCCAGACCGTCAGCACCGGGGGCAGGTTGCCGATGGTCACGACGACCGTGTTCACGTCCGTGCCGCCGTCGCCGTCGTTCACGGTCACGGTCAGGTTGTACAGGCCGTCCTGCAGGTACGTGTGGGTGACCGCAGTGCCGGTGGCGGACTCGCCGTCACCGAAGTCCCAGCTGTAGGTCAGCGTGTCGTTGACGCCGGGGTCGGTCGCGTTTGCGGTCCAGTTCAAGGACGCGCCTTCGTCGCCGGTCGTCGGGCCCGCGGGGCCAACCAGGGTCGGCGCCACGTTCGCCACCGCGATGGTGGCGACGGCCACGGCGGTGTCGCCGTCGTCATCGGTCACCCGCAGGGTCACCGTGTAGTTGCCTTCGTCCTCGTAGGAGCAGGCGTTGCCCAGCGGCTGAGGCGCACTGAAGTCGTAGATGCCGTCGCTGTTGCAGTCCCACTCGTACAGCACGATGCTGCCGCCCGCGTCGGAGCTGCCCGAGCCGTCCAGAAGGATGAGGCTGCCCTCGTCGCCGGTGTACGGACCGCCCGCAGACGCTACGGGGGGCGAGCTGACGATGACGACCGTGGCCGTGTCGGTGTCGGTGGCGCCGTCGTCATCGGTGACGGTCAGGGTGACGGTGTAGGTGCCGCCCGAGACGTAGGTGCAAGCGGCGCCGTTGGGCACCGGCAGAATGGCGTTCGGCAGACCGTCGCTGGTGCAGTCCCAGGAGTACTGGACGATCACGCCGTCGGCGTCGCCCGAGCCCGTGCCGTCGAGGGCGACCGGCGAAGCCTCGGTGCCGGTGTAGGGCCCGCCGGCGTCGGCCACTGGCAGGATGTTCGCCAGGGTCACGACCGCGGTGTCGGTGTCGATCAGGCCGTCATCGTCGGTGACCTGCAACTGCAGGGTGTAGGTGCCGGTGGCGGAGTAGGTGCAGGTGACGTCGTTGGCGTTGAACGAGGAGAACTCGTAGATGCCGTCGCCCTCGCAATCCCACTCGTACGTGACGAGGTTGCCGTCCGCGTCCGAGCTGCCCGAGCCGTCGAGCGCGATAGGCACGCCCTGGATACCGGCGTAGGGCCCGCCGGCATCCGCGACGGGGTTCACCGCGGGGATGTTCACCGTCGCAGTGTCCGAGTCGGTCCCGCCGTCGTCGTCGGTGACGATGAGCGTCGCGGTGAAGACCCCGATGCTGGAGTAGATGCAGCCGGCGGACGGCGTCGCGAGGGTGACGTCGATGACGCCATCGCTCTCGCAGTCCCAGGCGTAGCTGACGAGCGTGCCGTCCGCGTCGGAGCTCGCCGAGCCGTCCACGGTGACCGTGACGTTCTTCGTGCCGGTGTACGGACCGCCGGCGACCGCGACGGGCGCGCCGTTGCTCACGATGACCTGGGTGGTGACGGTGTTCGTGGCGCCGTCATCATCGGTGACCTGCAGCGTCACCGTGTAGGTGCCCACCGCGCCGTAGGGGCAGACGATGGAGTCGCTGGTGCCCGTGGACGTCAGAGAGACGCCGTTCGCGGCGTCGCAGTCCCAGGCGAAGTCCACGATGGTGCCGTCGGTGTCGGCGCTGGCCGAGCCGTCGATGGTGACGCTGGTGCCCTGGAGCGCGGAGTACGGCCCGCCCGGCGCGGCGACCGGGTCCTGGTTGCCGATGAGAGCACTCGCGGTGTCGATGGCAATGGCGCCGTCGTCGTCGGTCACCCGCAGCGTGATGGTGTACGTGCCGATGGTCGGGTAGAGGCAGGTGGAGCCCGTCGGCGAGCTCGAGACGACGTCGTAGACGCCATCAGACGTGCAGTCCCACTCGTAGGAGACGATGGTCCCATCGGGGTCCGTCGAGCCGAAGGCGAAGACCGGCATGGCCACGCCCTGGTTGCCGTTGTAGGGGCCGCCAGCCTCGGCCACGGGGGCCTGATTGGTCACAATCACGGTGCCGGTGCCGGTGTCGGTCGCCCCGTCGTCGTCGGTGACCAGCAGCGACACCGTGTAGGTGCCCTGGGACGCGTAGGTGCAGGTGAACACAGGGCTCGCAGAGGCGGGGGAGAAGCTCACGCCGTTGATGGAGTCGCAGTCCCACTGGTAGCTGACGAGGGAGCCGTCGGGGTCGGACGAGCCCGAACCATCGACGGTGACGACCGCGCCCTGGACTGCCGAGTACGGCCCACCCGCGTTCGCGTTGGGCGCCGCGTTCGAGATCGTGACCGTGACAGTGTCCGTGTCCATTGCGCCGTCGTCGTCGGTGACCTGCAAGGTCACGGTGTACGAGCCGATGGTGGTGTAGGTGCAAGACGCCACCGGGGTCGCCGCGCCGGCGGACAGGTTGACGCCGTCGCTGGCATCGCAGTCCCACTGGTAGTTGACGATGGTGCCGTCAGGGTCGACGGACGACGCGCCAGTCACCGCGATCTGGGAGTTCTTCTGGCCGGTGTAGGGCCCGCCCGCGTTGGCGATGGGCACCGTGTTGGTCACGGTGGCGGTGGTGGTGGCGGTGTCGGAGGCGCCGTCGTCGTCGGTGACCTGCAGGGTGACGGTGTAGATGCCGTCGTCGGCCCACGTGCACGACGAGGAGGCGCTGGAGCTTCCGGTGCCGAAGGTGACTCCGTCGCTGGCATCGCAGTCCCAGGAGTAGTTGCTGATGGAGCCGTCGGGGTCGCTCGACCCGCTGCCGTTCACGGTGACCGCCACGCCCTGGCCAGTGGTGTACGGGCCGCCGGCGTTCGCGGTGGGCGCGGTGTTGGTCGCGATAACCGAGAAGTTGTCGGTGGAGCAGGCTCCCTCGGGGTCGCACACCCGCAACGAACCGGTGTAGGGACCGTCGTCGGGGTACGTGCAGCTCGTCGTCGCCGAGCCTGCGACGTAGCTCGTCCCGTTGCCGATGTTGCAATCCCAGGCGTAGCTCAGCGAGCCGCCGTCGCCATCCGTGGACGCGGAGCCGTTGATCGTGATGGGGGCGAGCTGGTTGCCCGAGTAGGGACCGCCGGCGTTCGCGGTGGGCCCGACATTGGCGATGGTGATGGTCGTCGTGTCGGTGTCGGTCGCGCCCTGGTCATCGGTCACTCGCAGCGTGACGTTGTACGTCCCGCCCAGCGAGAACGGACCGCAGGTGGCGCCCACGCCAGCCGTGCTGACCTCGAAGCTGCCGTTGCCGTCGCAGTCCCAGGCGTAGTTGGTGATCGAGCCGTCGCTGTCCGTCGAGCCCACGCCCGAAACCGAGACCCCGTTGCCCTTGGTGCCGGTGTAGGCACCGTTCGCCTCGGCCACCGGCGGGTTGTTCGTCGGTACGGTCAGGCCCAGCGGGCACGTGGCCTGCAGGTTCTGGCTGTTGGTCACGATGACCGTGCCGGCGTAGGTCTGACCGAAGTCGGCGGACGTCGGCGTCCATGAGAAGGTGGAGGTGGTGCCGGAGCCGCCGCTGGTCGGGCTGAGCGTGCTCCCCGACGGCGTGCCGGTGGAGCTGAAGTTGATCGTGCCGCCCGTCGGGTTGGTGCCGACGAAGCTGGTGCTGAACGTCTGACCCACCGTCGCGTTGAAGTTTCCACCACCGCTGCACGCCGGGGGGGATCCCGTGGTGATCTCGATCATCCCGTCAAAGGTCGTGACCGCGCCTCGGCTGTCGGTCACCCGCAGTGAGTAGGCCCACAGGTTGCCCGACGAAGGCGGCACACCCGACAGCACGCACGTGCTCGAGTTCAGGTTGAGCCAGCTGGGCTTGTACAGCGCGGACGAGCTGCCCGAGGATGCCTGGCCCGTCGTAGACCACGAGCAGGTGGCGCTCTCGTTGGGATCGGGGTCCACGATCGCGAGGGCGACCGTGTTGTTGGCGCCTCGCACCATCTGCAAGAGCGCCGCGGTTCCCACGGCCGGCGGCGAGGTGTTGCCGCTGCTCTGGTTGACGACGGTCTCCACTCGGAAGTAGCCGTTGGCCGTGCCACCGCTGAGCTGACCGATCCGGCAGCACGACGTGAAGTGCGCCGTGTAGTTGCCCGTGCCGCTCTTCGACGTCGTCGACTGGTACGACGAATAACCGAGGCCGGTCGAGTCGGTGAAGTTGCCGATGTTGTTGTTGGCCAGGGTCCCCGACGAGCCGCCGTTGGAGTAGATGAGGTTCACGCTCGGAGACGTTCGCCAAGAGTGGGTCACGTTGAAGTTGACCGAGCTCCCCGACTTCGTCCACGTGATCGTCCCCCCGCGGAAGTGACTGGCAAACGCAGTCGCGGGAAGGGCAAGCAGGGCGAGCCCGAGGAGGGCTGAGAGCAACCGAGATGTGCGATTCATCGTGTTCTTCCGTCCGTGCACGCGCCTCTGGGGATCCCCTCCTAGAGGTGCGGCAGGATCAGTCTTCGTTGTGGCGGCGAATAGTTCAAGCTCCGTCTGCGGATGACGGTCGTCCGGATAGCCGATGTTTGGGCCGGTAGACTCGGGCAATGCAGATTCGGCTCGTTCTCAGCGTCAGCGGCCTTGGCCTCATTGCCCTCGCACCGAGGCCCGGAGCCGCGCACACCTGGTTCCCGTCGGCGAGCCTGCCTGCGGCGCTTACCCAGGCGGCTGCGGCGTCCGACGGAGCCAGCCTCATCTACCTCGTGGGCGGGGCGACCGACGATGGCGCGGGGGGGACCACCCCGAGCAACCAGGCATGGGCCTACGACGTCTGCGCCGGGACCTTCGCGCTGCTCCCTCCCCTGCCGGCGCCGAGTCGGGCGCCTGCGGCTGCCTTCCTCGGCGGGGTGCTCTACGTCGCCGGAGGCGACGGAAACGGCGGCGCGCTGTTCGAGTACGCACCGGGCGCTGGAACCTGGTCCACCCTGAGCAGCGCGGTCACTACGGGCAGCGGCTTCATGCCTGCGCTCGTCGGCGAGGTTGGCACCGGCCTGTTGCACCGACTGGGCGGGCAGGGTGGCGGCGTCGAGCACCTCGTGTACGACCCAGCAGCCGACGCCTGGAGCCTCGCCGCGGACCTCCCCGCCCCCCTGGTCGGCCCCGGCGCGTTCTATGACGCCAGCTCTACGGACATCTACATGGTCCTTGGGTGGGACGGCGAACCCGTGTCCGGCGGGGCGAGCGGGGGCGCCTGGAGCTGGAACCGTTCCACCGACCAGTGGACGACCCACAGCGTCCTGGCGGGGATCAACCCTGGGCGTTTCGCCTTCGCGGGAGGATGGGACCCCGCCGAGACCGCGTTCTACGCGTTCGGCGGCTCGGACGCCTACCCCGATGGGTCCGCTCCGTACTTCGCCAGCGTCGTGTCCTACTACCCCGGTCAGGATTTTTGGGGGGACACCACGTTCAACCCCGACAACCCATCCGGTGGACGACGGGGCGCCGCGGGGGCGACCGACGCGCTCGGGGAAGTGCACGTCTTCGGCGGGGAGGACGCGACCGGACTGCTCGCGCTGCACGACGTGCTCGGCAACGCGCTGTACGAGGACATGGACGCAGACGGCTACGACACCGGCTGCGACGGAGACTGCAACGAAGGTGACCCGAACGTGTTCCCCGGCGCCGTCGAGGTATGCAACGGCACCGACGACGACTGCGACGGAGTAGCAGACGACGGCTTCGACGAGGATGGGGATGGGTGGATCTCCTGCCAGGGAGACTGCGACGACACCGACCCTGACGTGTTCCCCGGCGCCGAGGAGATCTGCAACGGCCTCGATAGTGACTGCAACACGCTCGTGGACGACGACTGCGTGCCCCCAGGCGACGACGACGACTCGGGCGATGACGACGACTCGGGCGATGACGACGACTCGGGCGACGACGACGACTCGGGCGATGACGACGACTCGGGCGACGACGACGACTCCACGGCAGACGACGACGACATGACCGCGGACGACGACGACAGCGCCCTCCCCGCCGGCTCGTGCGACTGCGGCGGCGGGGAGGGCGCCGCGCTACTGCTCCTCCTCCCGCTGGGGCTTGTACGCCGCCACGGCTAGAGAGGTGAACCGCTTACTCCCGACGCGTTCCATGGACCCGGCGCCGCAGCGGCTTCGTTGCTCGTCGGTCACGCCGTCGTAAGCGGTTCACCTCTCTAGAGCAGTCCCCAAGCAGCGACGCCCCCGGACCAAGGTCCGAGGGCGTCGCGCGCGCTCAAGTAACTATCGGCGCTCAGCTCCGGCGGCGGCGCACCACCATCAAGCCGGGCAGCAGAGCCAGCAGCCACACGGCCGCCGGGGTCTCCGATGCACCGACGGAGCTGGTGCATCCCGCGCAGCCTCCGCCACTGACGAACGAGTCCGGGTCGATGTATGGCCCGTTGTCTCCGTCGCCGGTCGCCGTGAACTGGAACGGAGTCGCCCAGGCACTGGCCGCACCATCCTCGTCCACTGCGCGGGCGGTCCAGAAGTACTCACCCAGCAGGGTCTCGGGCACCAACACCGAGGTCGTCGTGTCCGAGCCGTCGGGCCCTGCTCCCTCTGCCACGCCGTCACGGGCGAGCACGATGTCGGTCATCTCGACGTCACGGGCGAGCATGAAGTCGTAGAAGACGTCGTCACCTTCCGGGTCATCGACGTTCTCGAGCACCATCGTCACACCCACCCCGGAGACGGTCGAGCCATCGTCGGGGCTGATGAGAGTCAGCATGTCGGGAGCGTCATTGGGTCCCCGCACGAAGAACGTGATGGTGTCCGGCGCCGACTCGATGCCGATGTTGTCGATCGCCCGGACCCGAGCAAACGCCCACTCGTTCTCGTCGAGCTCAATGCCGAAGTCGCTCAGCTCCCACCAGACCGTGCCGGTGTCTGTCGCTGCGATCTCGGCGGAGCGGTAGTCGATGCCGATGAAGTCGCCGTCCTGGTCGATCTCGAACTCGTAGACGACCTCGCCGCCTTCGGGGTCAACAACCTCGGTCGCCGTGAGGCGCGGTGACGTCTCCTCGATCTGGTCGTCGTTGAGCGGGTCCACGAAGACCGGGTCGCCCGGCGCTCCGTTGTCGGTGGTCAGGAAGAAGGTCTCCGCCTCCGCCCAGGCCCCGGTCGCGCCCTCGTCGTCCACGGCCCTGGCCGTCCACCAGTAGTCGGAGTCGTCGGCGAGCGCCACGTCCACCACCCAGGTGCTCGTCGGGTTGCCCGAGTCCGGCACGCCGAACACCTCGGCGACCACGGTCACCTCGTCGTCGGCGTACACGACCACGTCGTAGCTGACGACATCGCCGTTCGGGTCCTCGACCTGCGTCCACTCCAGCTCCGGTTGGAACACCGTCACCACCTGCCCGTCGATGGGGTAGACGAGCTCGGGCGCGTCCGTGGGGCTGTCGTTGAACTCATTGAGGGTGAAGTTCTCCAGCACCGACCAGTCGCCCGGCGTCCACGGGTCGTTCGCCCGGGCATGCCACCAATACTCTTGGTCCTCGGTCAGCTGTACGTCCACCTTCCAGAAGGTCTCACCCGACGGGTCCTCCTGGACGCCGAACACCTGGGTGACGAGCACGGTCATCAGCTCGTCCTCGAACAGCTCGAAGTCGTAAAGCAGGACTTCGTTCTGCGGGTCCGTGGCGTTCTCCAGCAGCAGGTCGGGCGAGAGCTCGGTGATCTCGGCGCCATCGATGGGCGAGATCAGCACCGGCGCCGTGGGGCCGTCGTAGGAGAAGGGGTCTTGGTCGAGTGTGAACTCGCCGAAGTTGGTGATCCCGTCGTTGTCCGGGTCCTGGCCCGCGTCGGTGGGGTCGAGCGGGTCGAGCCCGTTGTCGGTCTCCCAGTCGTCGGGGATTCCGTCGCCGTCGCTGTCGTCGGAGAAGACCGTAATGGTCCACGACTGAGCGTCCGTGCCGCCGTCACCGTCACTCACTGTCAGCACCACGTTGTGCGTGCCGATGAGGAAGTCGTCGTAGTCGGGCGTCCACTCGATGAGCCCGGTCGCCGCATCGATGCTCATGCCCGCTGGCGAGCCCGGCGACAGCGTCCAGGTGAACACCTCATCGCCCGGATCTTGGACCTGCGGCGCGTAGGTGTAGAGGCTGTCCTCCAGCGCGTTGACCGGCGGAATCGTCGAGATGGTGGGCGCGACGTTCTGCACGTCGATGACCATCGTCTGGGTCGTGACCCCGCCGTCCTGGTCATCCACGGTCAGCGTGACCGTGAAGAGCCCGTCGTCGGCCCAGGTGTGCTCGGCGTCGTCGCCGGTCTCCGTCGGGCTGCCATCTCCGAAGTCCCACGTGTAGATGAGGTCCGGGATGTCGTCGCTGCCCTGGTCCGTCGCGGTGGCCTCGAGATCGATCTCGGTGCCCTCGTCCGGCATCGCATCAGGCAACGCCACCATGGTCAGGATGACCGGCGCCACGTTGTTGATGGTTACTTCTGCGATCGCCGTGCCGATCGCACCGGCGTCATCCATCGCGGAGATGAGCACCTGGAAGGTGCCGTCGTCGTCGTACGTCTTGGTGACCGCGTCGCCGGCGCCGAACGTGCCATCCCCGAAATCCCAGGTGTAGGTGATCGTGTCGCCCACGCCGGCGTCGGTCGCGAAGGCCGACCAGCTCAAGGCGATTCCTTCATCCCCGCCGGGAGTCGTCGTGCTCGTGATGGAGGGCGCAATGTTGCTGATGACCACGGTCAGGTTCTGCACCGTCACGCCGCCGTCGCCGTCATCCACGCTCAACTGCACTACGTACTGCCCCTCGTTGGCGTACGTGTTGCTGACCGAGGTTCCCGTCGCGGTGTTTCCGTCGCCGAACGTCCACGTGTAGGTCAACACGTCGAGCACACCGACGTCCGTCGCCGCGCCATCCCAGAAGAGCGTGTCTCCTTCGTTCCCGGTCAGATCGCCGCTCATCAACGTGATGACCGGCGCGACGTTGTTCACCACGATCTGCGCGGTGGTCACCGCCGAAGCTCCGTCGTCGTCCGTGACCGTCACGGTGACCGTGAAGGTTCCGTCGTCTGCGTAGGTGTAGACGACGTTGTCACCCGTCTCGGTGCCGCCGTCGCCGAAGTCCCAGCTGAACGTCAGCACGTCCGTGCCGCCGGGGTCGGTCGCCGTCGCCGTAAACGTCAGCTGCTGGCCCTCGTTCGCGAGGTTGGGGATGGTCGCCAGGTTGAACGAAGGCGCGACATTGGCGATCACCACCGTCACCGAGTTCACATCGGTTCCGCCGTCACCGTCGTCCACCGTCACCGTCACCGTGTAGGTGCCGTTCTCTTCGTAGGCGTGGAACGCCGACGGACCCGAGCCGGAGACGCCGTCGCCGAAGTCCCAGCTGTACGTCAAGACGTCGTTCACGCCGGGATCGGTCGCCGTCGCCGACCAGTTCAGGGTGCTGCCCTCGTTCCCGTTTGTCGGGCCCGCCGGGCCCGTCAGGGTCGGGGCCACGTTCTGCACCGCGATGGTCGCGACCGTCACTGTGCTGTCGCCGTCGTCGTCGGTCACCCGCAACGTCACCGTGAAGTTGCCTTCGTCCACGTAGCTGCAGCCCAGGCCGAGGGGCTGGGTCGAGTTCTGCTCGTACACGCCGTCCGACTGGCAGTCCCACTCGTAGAGCGTGATGGACCCACCCGCGTCCGAGGAGCCACTCGCGTCGAGGAGGATGAGCGAGCCTTCGTTCCCGGTGTAGGGGCCGCCGGCAGACGCCACCGGCGGGGAGCTCACGACGATGACCGTGGAGGTGTCGGTGTCGGTGGCGCCGTCGTTGTCGGTCACCGTCAGGGTCACGGTGTAGGTGCCGCTCGCCACGAACGAGCAGACGCTGCCGAAAGCGGCCGGGCTGATGGCGTCGGGGAGGCCGTCGCTGTCGCAGTCCCAGGAGTACTGCACGATGGCGCCGTCTACGTCGCCGGAGCCCGTGCCGTCCATCGCGATGGGGCTCGCCTCGGTTCCCGTGTAGGGCCCCCCGGCGTCCGCCACTGGCAGGATGTTCGCCAGAGTGACCACCGTGCTGTCCACGTCGATGAGGCCATCGTCATCGGTGACCTGTAGCTGCAGCGTGTAGACGCCGACGGTCGTGTAGGTGCAGGTCACGTCGTTGGAGTTGAACGAGGTGTACTCGAAGACCCCGTCGCCTTCACAGTCCCACTCGTACGTGACGATGTTGCCATCGGCGTCGGAGCTGCCCGAGCCGTCCAGCGCCAGCGGCACTCCCTGGGTGCCCGCGTAAGGACCACCGGCGTCAGCGACGGGCCCGACCACCGGAATGTTCACCGTCGCCGTGTCCGTGTCCGAGCCGCCGTCGTTGTCCGTGACAGTCAACGTGGCTACGTACGTGCCAGCGACGGGGTAGATGCATGCCGCGCTCGGCGACGACGTCGAGCTGTCCACCACTCCGTCGGAGTCGCAGTCCCACCCGTACAGGACGATGCTGCCGTCCGCGTCAGAGCTCGCGGAGCCATCGAGCGTGACGGGCGAGTTCTTGTTGCCGGTGTAGGGGCCGCCGGCCACGGCCACGGGGGCGCCGTTGCTCACGATGACCGTGGTGGTCTGGGCCCCGGTGGCTCCATCATCGTCGGTCACCTGCAGCGTCACCGTGTAGGTACCGACCGCGGGGTAGCTGCACGAGAAGACCGGGACCGTGCCGGAGCTGGACAGCGAGACGCCGTTGGCGGCGTTGCAGTCCCAGCCGAAGTCCACGATGGTTCCGTCCACGTCGGCGGACTGCGATCCGTCCACCAGCACGTTCTGGTTCTGCAGGGCGGCGTAAGGACCGCCGGGAGCCGCGACGGGGGCCTGGTTGCCGATCAGCGCCGTGGCGGTGTCGATCGCCACCGCACCATCATCGTCGGTGACGCGCAGCGTGATCGTGTAGCTGCCGATGGTCGGGTAGAGGCAGCTCGACGTTCCAGGAGCAGACACCGAGGTGTCGTAGACGCCGTCGCTCGTGCAGTCCCACTCGTAGCTGACCAGCGTGCCGTCCGGGTCGACCGACCCGAAGGCGAAGACGGGCATCGCGACGCCCTGGTTGCCGTTGTAAGGACCGCCCGCCTCGGCGATCGGCGCCTGGTTGGTCACGGCCACCGTGGTGGTGCCCACGTCGGTCGCGCCGTCGTCATCGGTGACCAACAGGCTCACGGTGTAGGTACCGGTGGACGTGTAGGTGCAGGAGAAGACCGGGCTGCCCGTGGGCGTGGAGTAGCTGACGCCATTGCTGGCGTCGCAGTCCCACCGGTACGAGACCAGGACACCGTCCGGGTCGCTCGAGAGCGCGCCGTTCACCGTGAGCGGCGTGTTCTGCACGGTCGAGTACGGGCCGCCCGGGTTCGCGATGGGGTCGGCGTTGGTGATGTTCACCGTGGCGGTGTCGGTGTCGGTCGCGCCATCGTCGTCGGTGACCTGCAAGGTCACGGTGTAGGCGCCGATGGAGGTGTATACGCAGTTCAAGGTCGGGTTGGGCGAGCCCGTGGACAGGCTGACGCCGTTGCTGGCGTCGCAGTCCCACTGGTACAGAACCAGCGTGCCGTCGGGGTCGGACGACGCAGCGCCTGTGATGGCGATGTTGGAGTTCTTCTGCCCGGTGTAGGGCCCGCCGGCATTCGCGATGGGCACGGTGTTGGTGACCGTAGCCGTGGTCGTGGCCGTGGCCTTGGCGCCATCGTCGTCCGTGACCTGCAGGGTCACGGTGTAGATTCCGTCGTCGGGCCACACGCAAGTGCTGGTGGCGCTCGTGCTGGGTGAGCTGTAGCTGATGCCGTTGCTCGCATCGCAGTCCCACTCGTACGACGCGATGATGCCATCAGGATCGTTCGAAGCGCTACCCGAGACGCCCACCGACACACCCTGTCCGGTGTTGTACGGCCCGCCGGCGTTGGCCGTGGGCGCGGTGTTCGTCACGTTCACCGTGAAGGCGTCGGTGTCACAGGCCCCTTCGGGATCGCACACCCGCAGGCTGCCGAAGAACGTGCCGTCGTCGGCATACGTGCACGACTGCGTGGCCGCGCCCGTCACATAGCTTGTGGTGGGCGAGGTGTTGCAGTCCCAGGCGTAGGTCAACGAGGACGCGGGACCATCAGGGTCCGACGAGCTGCCGCCGTTGATGGTGACCGCGACCCCCTGGTTCACCGTGTACGGCCCCAGGGCTTCGGCGTTGGGGGTGGTGTTGGAGATGCTGATCGTCGTCGTATCGGTGTCTGTCGCGCCCTGGTCATCAGTCACTCGCAGGGTCACCGCGTAGGAGCCACCCAGCGTGAATGGGCCGCAGGTCGCGCCCACCGCCGCGGTGCTGACCTCGAACGTGCCGTTGCCGTCACAGTCCCAGGCGTAGTTGGTGATGTTGCCGTCCGGGTCGTTCGAGCCCACGCCCGAGACCGACACGCCGACACCCTTGGTGCCGCTGTAGGGACCGTTCGCCTCAGCCACCGGCGGGGTGTTGTTCGGAACGGTGAGACCCAACGGACAGGTCGCCTGCAGGTTCTGACTGTTGGTGACGAGCACGGTGGCCGCGTACGTCTGGCCAAAGTTCGCCGATGTGGGCGTCCAGTTGAACGTCGAGGTGGTGCCCGAGGCGCCGCTCGTCGGGCTCAGGGTGGAGCCCGCGGGCTCCCCGGTGACCGCGAAGCTGAGCGTGCCGCCGGCAGGGTTGGTGCCGACAAACGACGTGGAGAATGGCGTGCCGACCGTCGCGTTGAAGTTGCCGCCGCCGCTGCAGGTAGGCGGCGTGCCCGTCACGACCTCGATCATCCCGTCAAACGTGGTCACCGCGGCGTTGTTGTCGGTCACCCGCAGGGAGTAGGCCCACACGGTGGCCCCAGACGGCGGCGTGCCCGAGAGCACGCAGTTGGATGACAGGTTGAGCCAGCTGGGCTTGTAAGGAACGGTGCTGGTTCCGATCGATGCCTGGGCCGTCGTGGACCAGGAGCAGGTCGCGCTGGGATTGGCGTCGGGATCGACGATCGCGAGGGTGACGGAGTTGAACGAGCCGCCCACCATCTGCAACAGCGCGGCGGTGCCCACCGCCGGCGGCGAGGTGTTGCCGTTGTTGCCGTTCACGACCGTCTCGATGCGGAAGTAGTCGTCGTTGAAGCCACCGCTCAGGTTGCTGACGCGGCAGCACGACGTGAAGTGCGCGGTGTACGGCGATGAGTAGCCGGTCTTCGAGGTGGTCGAGTTGTACGACGTGTAGGTCGAGCCCAGCGAATCGGTGAAGCTTCCGATCGAGTTGTTGGCCAGGCTTCCCGAGGAGCCACCATTCGAATAGATCAAGTTCACCGATGGAGACGAGGCCCAGGAGTGGGTCACGCTGAAGTTGACGGTGGTGCCCGACTTCGTCCACGTGATGGTTCCGCCACGGAAGTGGCTCGCCATCGCAGACGCGGGTACCAACAGGAGCAAGAGCCCCAAGAGAGCGACCAGATTTCGTGTTTTACGAAGCATCGAAAGTTCCCTGTGATGGCTCGCCAGCGCCGATCCCTTCGGCAGCGAACCATGTACGCGAGGCACTCTACCTGCGCCACGCATGGATCTGTAGAGGCTTCCTTCGTACCACGATCGCGCCCCGCCTCCGCAGGTTCAATGTGGTTCGGGCGCAAATCGCCGTCCGCAATCTGCGCCTCTCGCTGCCAGCGCGAGCGCCTCGCTAGACGTTGAACCGGTCCACTGTCGCACCGAAGCACAACCGTGGAACGAGGCGGGGGCGGCCGGAGACGTTCTGCATGGGCCGGTTATAGCCCCTTGTGAGCTGCATGGTGTGCGTCGGGTGTGCCCCGAGGAACAGACATCGCAGCGCACAGGAGGTGCTCGTGGCTGCCGTCTTCCTCTCGGCCGATGTCTTCACCCGTCGCTCGTGGCTGCGTCAGGAAGTGCGCCGATACGAGCGGGAATTCCACCTGTTCGCCGATCCGGCGGGGGCGACCCGCAGCCTGCTCGCGATGCGCGAGGAACTAACCGCCCTCGACCACTACCTGGGGGCGGCCCCAGGCGCTGAGCCTGTCGAGCCACCTCGGTACGAACTGACTCCCGCGCAGGCCGCGCTGCGGGTCGGGATGAGCCGCGGGGTCCTGCTCGACAGGGTGGAGCGGACCCCCCGGGAACGACGGCCCTGCATCGACAAGTCCACAGGCGGCAGTCGTCGCCACCTTCGATTCGATCGAGCCCAGCTCTCAGCCTGGGCGAAGGAGAGACCATGGCAAGCAAGCGACCCCATGCCCGAGGCTGGATGCTCCGATGGCGCGAGCCCGACCCCAGTCGCTCGACCCGGCGGGTCCAGCGGTCATGGATCTGCACCGGCTCCGAGGCCCAGGCGGAGGTCCACAGGGAGGAGGCAGCCGACGCTGAGTGTCGTGGTGAGCGCTGGTGTCCCCCTGACCGGCGACCCGGATCTGGACGCGCTGGTCTGAACGCCGAAGTGGCCCGACTCGTGGCCGATCACGGCCTCCGGGGGATTGCGGCCCACTACATCAAGGAGCTGCGGATCATGCGGGAGCGACGGCCCGGGACCGTCGCCGAAGTCCTGCGGTCGCTCCGTTGCTTCCTTCGATGGGCAAGGGGGGAGCTGGGCATCGCGCCCGGCGCGCGGATCGACCCCGGGGTCCTCTGCCTGCCGCTCTATCAGGAGTGGTGGAGCTGGATGCTCGCCGAGGACCGTGTGACCCGCGTCCGCGTGAAGCGCGGTGACTGCACCTATGAGCGCAGCTACATCGGGCCGCTGAAGCGGTCGTCCGCGTACAAGGAGTGGACGACGCTGGTGGCGTTCTGGCGGTGGGCCGCGCAGGTGGATGAGTTCGGCGGAGTCGTGCCGATGTGTCCGACAGAGCGGCTTCGCAAGCCGTACCGGGACCCCAACAAGGTCCGCGCCGCTCGGCGGCCCGTGCTCGCGCCGACCTGGGAGGAGGCGGCTCGCTGCGTTCGTGAAGTCCCGCTCTGGGTTCGGCCGCTCGCTGTGCTCGCCTACTACACGGGTCTCAGGGTGGGGCAGGCGCGGGGGCTCACCTGGGAAGACGTGCATCTCGATGACTACTGGGCGAAGCGCTGCGGAGGCCCCGTGATCTGGGTGGGTCAGGGGAAGACGCCGCAGGAGGGCGATGGGCGCTTCCTCCCGGTTCACTCGGCGTTGGTGGCGTGGCTTCGACGGCGGCGGCTGTCACCAGGAGCGATTGATGATCTGCCCGGAGACCTCCGACGGACCGGAACGAAGGCATACGCGGCTCGGGTGGCTGGACTGGCTGAGGGCCGGATCGCGTGGGAGGTCGGTGCCCAGAACCTCTCGGCCCAACTCGGCCAGTCCTGGGTTCGCGCAGGAGTCGATGCTGAGGTCTGGCGTGGCCGAACCGCGCACGCGTTCCGAAAGGCGCTGCGGACGAACATCATGGAGGCCCAGGACGTGCCGGGTGAGCGAGTCTGGCAGGCCGCCGAGCGGCTGATCGGACACGCCCTCCCTGGGCAGATCGACACCTACCAGGGGGATCGCGTCCTCATGCCGACGATGCGGCGCTTGATCGAGACCATCCCGCCGTGGGAGAGCGCAGCCCATGGGCCTACAGGCACCCTGATCCGCCTCCCCTCCCTGGTCGAGCCGGAGGACTGGGAGGCGCTGGGCTGAGCAGGTCCCCTCCTTTGCCCTGATGCGAGTTCTGCGGCGACTCGCATCAGGGCGACAATCACGGCCGCAAGGTGCCGTGGGTCGGGTACGATGCGGGAACGGGTGAACGTGGGGCGAGACGGAGAGGCCGTCCGCGCACGCACCGGCTGGGGGGGCAATGGACGACAGACTCTCGCTCGATGACTTCTGGGAACTGCTCAGGGCGCGCGCATCGGCGGCCGAGGTCGAGGGGTTCGCGCGGCTCCTCAATGACCTGAAACCCCAGGTGGAGTTGGACTGGCGAGGGTGCAAGAAAGAGATGCCGGGAGGCAGGAACCGGCAGGGTGACTCCCGCACGTATTGGCCCTGGCTGAAGGTCGGAACCGGCCGCTTCCCGCCCATGACCCCGCGAGTGGATGGCCGCATCGAGGTCCCCCTTGAGTACATCGCGAAGGCGAGGGTGGGTGCCAGCGCCCAGAGCGAGGACACCGAGACGCGGCGTGAACTTGTCACGCGGCTCGAATCGGCTCTCGGCGTCGATATCGCGGCCAACGATGGCTTCTCGAATCGACCCACGGTGAGCATGGAGTGTCTCACCGATGTGGCCATCGCATCGTTGTCGGAGGTGTTCGACTGGTACGCGTCCACTCTCGCCCTTGTCCCGGGCTTGAGCGCAGAGGGCCGGGCCGCCGGACCGCCCGCAGCGCAGGACCAGGGGGGCGTGGGGGGCTCATCGGATCCCGTCGAGGCTCCACGGCCGCAGTGGTTCCTGACGAAGGAATGGGGGTTCACCCCCAACACCTTCCCGCTGGTGGGCTTCGGACAGGACGCCGCTCGGGAGAAATTCCTGCGCGAAGCGCGGCCGGGAGACTGGCTGGTGATCGCGGGAACCAAAGGGAAGCAGACCGGCCCGGGGGATCGAGGGCGACTCCTGGGCATGTGCCGGGCCGGGAAGCCCCGCGTCGAGGTGGAGCCGATCCTCGCAGAGCTGGGAACGCCGATTCTCGACGAGCACCGGGATGAACAGGGTCGCTACCGGTGGCCTCATGGCCTGCCCATGCTGGAGGCCAGGGCGTTCGTGTCGAAACCCGACCTGAAGGAGGTCTTCGGGGACTACCTCCCCGGTCTGGAGTGGGCCACCTACGCCCTCCGACTGGACGACGACCGGGTCGCGGCGATCGAGGCGCTGGCATGGGAGCCGGTGGCCTTGCCCAGCGTCCCCAGCCTTCGCGCCGCGCAGGCCCTCAGCAACGCCCTCGGCGCGGGTGGCCCATCTGGGCCTCGGCCATCCCTCTCCCGCACTGGGTCGGAGCGCCAGGACCAGGGGGCGAGCGCCTACGTGTTCCGCCTTCAGGGCGGGGTGGTCCCGAACGCGTTCAAGATCGGCTTCTCCACCGATGTGCCGGAGCGGCTGAAGACCCAGAACAAGCAGATCCGCCCGACCGTCACGGGATGCTCGTGGGAACTCGTGCTCACTCAAAACTTCCCCGCCGAGGAGCAGGCGTTCCGGTTCGAGCAGGAGCTGATTGACCGCCTGCGCGATCGACTCGTACCGCCCGAAGCCGAGATCGTCTCAATCCAGTTCAAGCGCCTTCAGACGGCCTGGACGGACGTGCTGATGGGCAAGCGATGGGCGCAGGAATGACTTCAGGCGAAGTGGCGCGATCCAGGTGACGTTTCGGCTCGTCCGGCCATAGACGCACACGGAGGTACTCATGTCCCTACGTGTCCATCTGCCACAGGACCTCGGCCTGCGGGCCATCACCTGCCGCGACCCGATCTCGATTGCCGACGCCCTTCGCGCGGAGTTGGCGTTCCGCCAGATCACGTACCGAGAATTGGGGCGACGCATCGGCAAGGCCCACTCGTCGCTCGGGAACTACCTTCGCGGAGAGCGCGAGTTCCCGCCCGAAGTTCTCTCCGAGATCCTGGCTCTCCTCCACTCCGAAGGACGCTTCTTGATCCCCGGTCTGGCCGAGACCGGCGTAATACCCACCCTGGATGCTCCACCGGGGTACCCGACCCTCGACACCTCCCCCTACAGGTTCCCCAGGCCCTACGGGAACGCCTGGATCGACACCCTCTGGGTGAACATCGACATCCCCGTGGAGTGGCAGGAGCCGGTACACCGACATCTTCAGGCGAAGTACACGAACGCCGGTCGGAGGCACCCGGCGGCCCGGCAGGGCGACACGGATGCCTATCGATTGTCTCCCTGGAAACCCGTGGGAGCGGAGCGGAAGAAGGCCGCCCCGATCGTCTCCCACAGGAAGATCGGGCGGGGCGAGAAGGACTGGATGCGGGTCCAGTTCAAGATGACGGACCCAGCGCAAGTCGCGGCCTACTGGAAACTTGCCGACCCTCTGCTCTTCCGGCGACGAGCGGGGTGCGTTCGGCTGAAGCGCATCGACTTCTGCGTGGACTACCCGGTCGAACCGATGCGGCTCGTGCTCCAGAGACCGAGGGCGCGCATCTACGAGTGGATGACCTCGTTCCAGGGAGCCCACAGCATCGGCATCGGCAGGCGGGGCGGACCGGGCGTGTACCTGCGTTGCTACGACGCCGCGCACGTTCACGACCTCCCAGGACCGCTGACCCGCGTTGAGGTTGAGCTGCGCCCCGACGCTGCCTTGACCTGGGCCGACTTCCGAAGCGGCTTCAAGAACCCCTTCGAGGCGCTCTGGGTGGGCACCTTGACGGCCCCGACCCTCACCTCGCGCGAAGTCATCTTGCTCCAGCAAGCTCGGGTCTCGGGTCTGACTGCGTTCCGCAAGATGCTGGGCTCCAGGGAGCGGTCGGAGTTCGACGACGCGATCACGAAGTCTGGGGATGCTCCCGGGCTGCGGCCCGCTCAGGACTTCCACGCGAAGTGGGTCTACATGAAGGAGATGCTTCGGCACCTGCTCGCGTGCGCGTAGCGCTGCGGCGCGCCTGGACCTGAAACCCCGGGGCAGATCGTCTCGCGCATTGTCGCCTCTGGGCAGAGGTCACTAATGGGGCAAGCCGCCGCGCCAGACCCGTCTCGCGGCACCCCCTGGTGGAGGGTCCTCCCCCCTCCACCCGCCGTGCGCGGGGAACTCGATTGTCTGCTCCGCGACGACGACCATGTCTGCGCGCAGCGCTGGGTAACCAGCGCGGCCGATCTTCCGGGGTCGGGGTGATGTTCTGGAGGCGCTGGGGATAGGGCGGTTGAACCCGGAGGACCCCATGGCGACGACCCCACCCACCCTTCTCCTTCTGACCGTCGCGGACCTCGCAGCCGAGTTCCAGGTCCGCAAGCGGACGATCTACGACCTCGTCCGCGACGCCGGACTCCCCGACCTCCGGCTCGGGCGGGCGCTGCGCTTTCGACCCGCGGACATCATTCGACCCGCGGACATCAGTGGGTGGCTTTCCGCCCGGAACAGCGGCACCCCGATCGCCGGAGGCAGCTCAGCGCCTCCGAAGCTCCCTCCCTACGACTGGTCCCGCTCCCGAGCTTGAGGCCGTTTCGACCGACTTCGAGTGCGTTTATCACCGCCTCGAAATGCGGTTTCTCTTAGGAGGTGACCACAGCCGCATGGAAGCGGCGGTCGCACTCTGGAGGCCGGAATGGCCCGCACGAACCCCTGGAAAGTCCGACCCGACACGAAGTCCAACAGCTACATCATCGACTTCAGCTACCGCGACGAGCACGGCACGCTGAAGCGCTACCGGCGCAGCGCTGGTTGCGGAGTCGGCAGGCGCGATGCCGAGCGGCAGGCCCGCGCGCTCTATGGCGAGTTGCGGCACAACCGGCTGGCGTTCGTGGAGACCTTCGCCCAGGACCGACGCAAGAAGGAGGCGCATCCCTTCGCCGACGTGGCCGGACGCTACTTCGAGGAGGAGGTCAAGCTCCGCTGTCGCCCCTCGACCCAGCGAACCCACGAGCAGATCCTCCGCAACCACCTCGTCCCCACCTTCGGGAAGACCGACATCAGGTCGATCACGAAGGCTGATGTGAGCCGGTTCATCGCAGAGAAGCGCAACCACCTGTCCCCGAAGAGCACGAACAACGCCACCAACGTCCTTTCCCGCGTCTTCAAGTTCGCCATCACGATGGAGCTGTGCGCGACGAACCCGACCCAGGGTGTCGATGCACTCCGCGTGGACAACCACGGCTACCACTGGCTCAACTGCGACGAATCCGCGGGCTTCCTGGCGGCGGTCCGAGAGCTGGATCCGGGGCACTACCCGCTCTTCCTCGCTGCCCTCCGCACCGGGATGCGTCAAGGCGAGCTGATCGCCCTGCGCTGGAAGGATCTTCGCTTCGACGCCATCCCGAGCGGCGGCATCAACGTCTGCCACTCCATGTACCGCGGAACGCTGGGGCCGACGAAGGGCAACGAGCCGCGCTGGGTCCCGCTCGCCGACGACTTGCGCGACCTGCTGCTCCCCCTGCGCGGCGAGCCCGACGCCTTCGTGTTCGCGCGCCCGGATGGCAGGGCGACGACCGGCAACGTGCTCAAGAACCCCATGCGCCGAGCAAAGGAGGCCATCGAGAGGAACGAGCTGCGCTTCCACGACCTGCGCCACTCCTTCGCCAGCCAACTCGTCGAGCAGGGCGTCCAGATCCAGGTCGTCCAGAGTCTGCTGGGCCACAAGGACATCAAGACGACCCTTCGCTACGCCCACCTGCGCGCCGGGATGCGGGAGCAAGCCGTCGCCCTTCTCGTGCCTCGCCACACGGCTGGGCGCGAGCTGGCAGGGGTGGCGAAGTGAACGGCCGCCACGTCCTCGTCCCGATCCCGACCTCGCTGCCCTCCCTGGTCATCACGGGACCGATCTCGCCCTGCTCGGCCTCATCCGCCGAAGGCGCGAGCCTGTCCCTCTTCGACGCCCTCGCCGACGCGGCCGAGGATGAGGCCAACGCCCCGGGCTGGTGCTGCTGGTGGGCCACGAGACCCCGCCACGCGGGCCATGTCGCCCGCGTGGATCTGTGGCTCGATGACGACGCTGGGGGGCGGCGCAGCCTGGAGGCCGTCCAGCGCAGCCTGGAGGACGCCAGCTTCCTTGTGCAGGTCCACGGGAGGCCCAGCACCCCGCAGGCGATCTCGCGCGGCGAGAGCCCGCTCCACGCCCGCCTGGGCACCGCGCGGCTGGGCACGCTCGCCGGGGACGTAGCGGTGCCGTGGGAACTGCGGGACGACCTGGAGTCGGTCCAGATCGAATCCGCGTGGAGATGGCCGGTCCAGCGGTGCCGACGATGCGGGCACCGAGGCCACCCGGTCGAGCGCATCGCGGGCTTCCCATCGCGGGAGGCGTGGCTGGCGGTCGCGCTGGGCGAGGCCGTCCTCGCTGGATGCCTCGTGGACGAGGCGACCGACTTCGACGCCGAGTGCGCGTCCTGTGCGGGCGGGTTCAAGCCCCGGCGGCGCTGATCGCGGGTCGCCCCTGAGTCGCCTCAGATTGTCGCCTTCGGACCGGAATCTGGCGGAAAGCTGGAGGAGTCCGGGCTGGGGGCGACAATCTGGCGGAGTCGGAATCGCGCCGACGCAGACCAGCACAGCGTTTCCGCGCGAAGGCGACAATCCCCGGCTGCGGGTCAACAACCCGCTTCCGGCCGCGATCGGCTCGGCTCGGCGGCTGCGGTTCGCAGTTGGAGCCGATTGCGATCTATACTGCTCATCCGTTCAGGTGCCCGCGTCCGGCCGGGCGGGGGTACCGTGGGAGATATCCATGCAGACCGTTGTACAGACTATTGATGAGATCTCGCAGCAAACTCACGCGGGGACCTCGCGCGGGCACAAGAAGGAGTGGGGTCAGTTCTTCACGCCGAACCGGGTTGCCGAGTTCATGGCTCAGCTTCCAGTGCAGGATCTCTCTGACCGGGTCGTCAGAATCCTCGATCCGGGTGCTGGAACAGGAATCCTCGGCGTGGCAGCAGGCATGGAGGCGCTTCAGCGGGGCGCGAAGTCGGTAGAAGTCGTCGCGGTCGAAGCAGAGCCAGGAGCACGCGCAGGGCTCGCTTTGGCCCGAGATGCTGCAGAAAAGGTGTACGGAGACCGCCTGAAGATCGAGGTGGTTCCAGAGGACTTCCTAGCCTGCCTCCAGCCGAGCCTCGGCGCGCGAGTCCTTCCTTCGGGCTTCGACATCGCTATCTCAAATCCGCCCTACTTCAAGATGTCGCCGTCGAAGCCGCATGGTGGCGACGCGCCAAACGCATACGCTCGTTTCATGGAGGTCTCGGCCGCGCTGTTGCGCGATGGAGGCGAGTTGGTTTTCATCATCCCGCGCAGCTTTGCTGCCGGTTACTACTTCAGGAGGTTCCGAAAGCGCTTCAATCGGGCGCTGGAGCTGACTCAAATCCATGTCTTCGAGAGCAGATCGCGGGCGTTCAAGAGGGACGACGTACTTCAGGAGAACGTGATCGTGCACTACCGAAAGGTGCGCCCCACCAGCCCGACTGTGACGATCAGCCAGAGCACGTGCCCCGAGACCTTGACCGACTCCACGTCGCTTGCCGTCCCTCGCTCGACTGTCCTTCCTGAGCCCGATGGGGACTGCGTGATCAGCCTGCCCACCAGCCCCGGCGATCTCGAAGTACTCCGGCGTGTGAACTCCTGGCCGCTGCGACTGGCTGACCTGGGCCTGGAGGTTTCGACCGGCCCTGTGGTTCCGTTTCGAACCGAAGCGCTGGTGAAGGAGCCAGGGACACCCGACACGGTTCCACTCCTCTGGCTCCAGCACGTGACCGTCGGCCGCGTTAGCTGGCCGCTCCCGAGCTTTCGCAAGCAGCAGGCGATACGGGCAGATGCGGATCCGAAGCTCCTGGTGGCGAACAGCACCTACGTGCTCCTACGGAGGTTCTCGGCGAAGGAGGACCCTCGGCGACTGACCGCGGGGGTGATCGAGATTGGTGCCCTTCCAGGTGCGGTGGTCGGCCTGGAGAACCATGTGAACTTCATCCACCAGCCTGGATCCGTCTTGAACTCGGACCTCGCGCACGGCCTCGCTACCCTCTTCGCGCTCCGGCTCGTTGACCGGTATTTCGCTATCTCGAACGGGAACACGCAAGTCAGCGCGACGGAGATCCGACAGCTCCCGCTCCCGCCGGCCGAAGCGATCGAGGCGGTGGGCAAGTTGTCACAAGAACGAGGGCTGGATACCGTCTTCGATGATCCCGAGTTTCAGGAGCAAATCCTCGGCATGTTGCCGTAGGTAGTCCTGCGCGGGGTTCGGAGATCCTCGAATGGCCATCGACGATGTAGTCCGCACGCTCCGGCAACAACGCACGGCGGACGGGGGACCCCCGGTTCCCGATACCTTCCAGGGTGTAAGCAAGGAGCGGGTCCGAAGCGTCTTGCGGAGACTCGATCGCGAGACCGACGACATGGTCGATGTCGTGTTCGCTCTCCTCGATAACCAGACGCCCAGCTTCTACCGCGCCGTCAGGGCCACCCACCGCGTCAGCGACGGAGCTTCGACGGCTCACATTTGCTGCCTCGTGGGCATCCTCCAGCGGGGCGGGAATCGGCTCGACCGAGAAGGCCGTGACTACTGGATCAAGCCCTTGCGGGAGCCGGGGGCCATCGAGCCCGTCTACCTGCATCCAGCGAGCAACGGCTTCATCGACGGGTGGCCCGTCCCAAAGTCTGGCAACTGCGCCAGTCGCCTCTCCAGTGACTTTGTCGATATTCTGACGGCGGCCGAAGATGAGTGGCAGGAGCTGCTCGACATCTGGACATCCGAGGACAACCAGCGCCAGCGCCTCCGACTCCAGGCTGCAGCCGCGGAAGCTTCTCGCAGACTGGTCGATACAAAGCATGGAGACCTAATCACGCGGTGCGTCAAGGTGTATGCGCCGCACTTTCTCCCAGGTTTTGTCGTGCTCTACACCGACCAGACGGACGGAGATCGAGTTACCGACGCCGAGCGGCAGCGGCTGTCGGACGCCGGGGTCCATCTCCAACTGGGCGATGCGATGCCCGATGTCTTGCTGCTCCACCCGGGCGAGGCACGGCTATGGGTCGTAGAGGCCGTGACGAGCGATGGTGAAGTGGACCGTCACAAAGTCGAACAGCTCTCGATGCTGGCTAGCCGGTCCGGGTTCGTCGAGATCGGGTTCACGACCGCGTACTGGAGCTGGAAGGACGCAGCATCCCGACAGGGAAGGCACAAGAACATCGCGGCGGACACGTGGGTCTGGATCGCAGAAGATCCTGGCAAACACTTCCTCGCGCAGGCGTTCACGAGCAAGTAGGGAGGGAGCCGTCCTCTGCCCGGCCGATTGTCGCCGTGCTCGGGAGTCCTTTTCCTGTCTCAGTGGGAGGCAACTCGGGCAAGTGTGCGTCGGTTGTGCGCCGTGGCGGCCTCAACTTCTGTGCATCCACCGCCCGCTCCGCACAGGACCGCAGTGATGACAGGTACTTCCGGCGGATTCCGACGAGCTTCCGAAGGCTCCCCTACACGTTGAAGCGGAAGTGCATCACGTCGCCGTCGAGCACGACGTACTCCTTGCCCTCGACGCGGAGCAGCCCCGCCGCCTTCAGCGCCGCTTCGGTGCGGTGCTCGAGCAAGTTCGGGATGGTGTACACCTCCGCCTTGATGAACCCGCGCTCGAAGTCGGTGTGGATGACGCCCGCCGCCTGGGGGGCCTTGAAGCCCTCCTTGATGGTCCAGGCGCGAATCTCCTTCGGGCCCGCGGTGAAGTATGTCTGCAGTCCCAGCAGCCGGTAGGTCTCCCGCGCGAGGAGCGCGAGCCCCGGCTCGGTCAGGCCCAGCTCCGCGAGGAACTCGGCGCGCTCGTCTGCCTCGAGCTCGGACAGCTCCGCCTCCACCTTGGCGCAGATCGTCACGACGCCGGCGCCCTGCTTCGCGGCGAGCGCCTGCACGACCTTGACGTGCTCGTTCGCCTCGACCAGCCCGTCCTCGTCCACGTTGCACACGTACAAGACCGGCTTCGTGGTGATCAGCTGCGAATCCATCACGCTCGCCCACTCGTCCTCGGTCCACTCCCCGGAGCGCGCGGGCGTCCCCTCTCCGAGCAGCGCGACGAGCTTCTGGGCCACCGCGTAGTGGAACTTCGCGTCCTTGTCCTGGCCTTTGGCGGCGCGCATGTACTTGTCCGCGCGGCGGCTCGCCGAGTCCAGATCCGCGAGCACGAGCTCGATCTCGATGGTCTCGATGTCCCGCAGCGGATCCACCGTGCCGTCCACGTGCACGACGTCCCCGTCGTCGAAGCAGCGCACCACCTGCAGCACCGCGTCGGTGTTGCGGATGTTGCCCAGAAACTGATTGCCGAGACCCTCGCCCTTCGACGCGCCACGCACCAGGCCTGCGATGTCCACGATCTCCACCGAGGCAGGGATGACCTTCTGGGACGCGATCACGCCCTGGAGCTGCGCGAGCCGGTCATCGGGCACGGGGACCACGCCGACATTCGGCTCGATCGTGCAAAACGGGTAGTTCGCGCTCTCGGCGCCCGCCGCGGTGAGCGCGTTGAAGAGGGTGGACTTGCCCACGTTGGGAAGCCCGACAATGCCGGCCTGAAGCGCCATGAGTGCACTCTCCTACAGCGGCGCAGGCTGGACGCCTACTCGGCTGCGGCGCCCCTATAGGGCAACGCTGGGGGAAAGACCAGCGCGCCCCCGGTGTACCCTGTGCGCTCCGCTTTGAGGAGAACCATGCGCCGCTTCGCTTCCCTGGTGTCCCTGACCCTGCTGCCCCTCGCCCTGACCGGCTGCCCCTCGGAGAATCCCAGTCCGTTCGGGAGCGGCGGCACCACCGACTCAGGAGGTGTGCAGGGCTCGCTGACCGCGCCCGACGGCCAGCTCGCGATCAGCGGAGCCGAGGTGCGGGTCTTTGCGGACGAGGACGAGGACGGCGTGGCCGACTCCGACGCGGTGCTCGCGAGCACCACCACGGACATCGATGGCACCTGGGCCTTCGAGGAACTCGAGTCGGGCACCTACGTCGCGGTCGCCACCCGGGGGCACCACACGCACACCTTCGCCTTCGGCTTCCTGCCCGGCAACCGCGCGACGATCCCCGAGGAGTCCCTGCCGGGAGACGAGGTCGCCATCGTGCAGATCACAGGATCCTGCGACTCGCCGAGCTCGGTCTACGAGGCGATGGGCTTCGACGTCGAGAGCCTGGCCAACACCGGCTCGGAGTGGCGCGATCTCTTGACCAACGCGAACGACATCGACAGCGTCGAGGTGCTCCTGATTCCCTGCGGTCTCCCCGATGACTGGGTTCCGCAGGCCCCGACCGTGAACTCGGTGGTCGGTGGTTGGCTCGCTGACGGAGGCGCGCTCTACGTCTCTGGCAACTCGTGGCCCATCCTCGAAGCCATCGATCCGGACATCATCGACTTCCTGCGTGACGACACGGACTTCGACGCGCCACAGGTCGGCTTCGGCGCGACCCTCACCGCCTCCATCCTGGACACCGACCTTGCCGCGCACTTCTCGGGCGACACAGCATCCATCCGGCTGCCCGACGAGTGGACCGTGATGGCCGGCGTCGGCGACGACGCGCGGGTACTGCTCAACGCCAACGCCCAGACCATCGACTTTGAGTCGGTGCAGGGTGCTCCCCTGCTCGTGACCAGCGAGCCAGACTCCCGAGGCCCCATCACGTACAGCTCGTTCGGCAAGACCGGCGAGTCCAACGCGGACATGGAGCGCGCCCTACAGCAGGTCCTCCTGTCGCTGTAGGATGCCGCTCGGACCGCTCGCACCCCTGGAGAAACCATGCGCCACCTGACGCTGCTCGCTTTGTCTTCCTTCCTTGCCCTGGGCACTGGCTGCCCCGGCAGCGGCCTCGGCCCCCTGCTCACCAACGGTGAGGAGATGCCCGACCGCGAATCAGACGACAGCTGGACGGGGAACCTGAGCGACGGCTCGGTCATCGACCTGGACTGGGCCACCTCGGGCGGCTTCGCCTGCTACCCGGGCACCGAGACCACGAACTTCACCGGTGCGCATGTCTTCGTGAACGACGCGCTGTCCGCGAACGTGGGCGACTTCTTCGCGCGGGTGAACCCTTCGGACCCGACCGTGGATGTGTCGCTGTACGTGCTCAAGCTCGGCGTGGACACCACCGAGTTCCCGCCCGACCTGCCGTCGGCCGTAGCCTGCGACACCTCGTTCGACCGCGAGAACAACGGCAACCCCGGCGTATCCGAGGCCGCGGTCGCCCAGGGCGGCTCGAACCCCTACCGCATCGTGGTCGGCGTGGCTGGCGCGAACGACGCCACCAGCGGCGGCTACGAGGTGGAAGTCTGGTACGGCGAGTAGACCGCGTCCGGCGCCCCTACTCGAGGCTGCGGCCAAACGGCGCGAGGCTCAGAGGCAGCAGCTTGAGATGCTGGATGGCGAACGGCACCCCGACCACGGTGAGGCCGAGCATGACGGCGAGGCTGAGGTGGGCCACTGCGATGGGCCAGCCCGCGAGCAGGATCCAGATGACGTTCAGTACGACGTTGACCGTGGAGTCGGTCTTGTCGTGGACCTTGATCTCCTTGCCAAACGGGGCCAGCGACGCCATCCCGATCTTCCACGACTGAATCCCGAACGGGATGCCCACGATGGTCAGGCACATCACGAGCGCGCCCCAGGTGTAGCCGATGAACGACCACAGTCCGCCGAACAGGAACCAGAGAACGTTTCCGAGAAACGACATCATCGCGGGTCTCCGTGGGCCGGGGAAGGAGTCCGGCCGCAGCGCACTACGCAGCGCGCGCGGCGAGCATTGCAGAGGCAGCCTATGAGCGGCGCAGCGTGCTCGCGATCCGGCTGAGCAGCCCCTCGCCCCGGCTCCGGCGAATCAGCCACTCGACCTTGCGGGTCAGCCGCTTGCCGTCGATGCGCCCCAGGACCGAGTCCACGACTTCGCCGTCGTCGATGAACAGCAGCGTCGGCAGGCTGCGCACCCGAAAGTTGCGCGCCAGGTCTTTGTGGGCTTCGGTGTCCAGCGAATAGAACCCAACCTCGCTGTCGGCGAAGGCCTCGGCCACGCTCTCGTACACCGGCTTCATCGCCCGGCATGGCGCGCACCAGCCGGCCCAGAAGTCGATGATCGCGGGTCCGCTGCCGCGCACCATCAGGTTCTGCACCGCCTCTGGGTCAGTCAGGGAAAAGACGTGGCTCATAGAAGGGGCTCCGGCAAGTCGTCCGGATCCTCGGCGTCGATCACCGCCCGCGCAACTCCAAAGGAGAAGCCCCGGCGCGCCAACGCCGCGAGGTCCTTTTGCCGCCGCTCCGTCCGCTGCTCGGGATCATGCCGGAATGGACCGAGCCGCCGCCGCCGCGCGTAGGCCGCAGCCGAGGCGATCTCGGGGTCTGCGCCTTGCTCCCGCGCCCCGTCGAGCGCCGCCGCGATCGCGTCCCGCTGGTCCTGGGAGCCGATGCCTTTCTGTCGTAGCTTCGCCTCGATCATCCGGGGCGAGACCCCGCCGCGAAGCCAGTCCGCAGCGAGGGCAGCAGCCAGCCGAGCGTCGTTGAGAGACCCGCGCTCGGCCAGCACCTCCACCACCTCGTCGATGTCCGCGATGACTTGCTCGCGGTCAGGAGGCTCGCCGGTCGCCCGATACTCGGCGCGCTTCAGGCGCCGCATCAGCACCCGCCGCAGCTGAGCCTGACTGCATGGATAGCGCTGCAAGTGGTGCACCGCCGCCCGCTCCAATGAGGCTCGCGTGACCCGGGGCGCCTTGGGCTTGCGTCGCTCGCCGTCCATCACGGACGGAGCAGCCACGGGAGCGGCGACGTGAGGAGCGAGGGCATGCGCTTCATGGCGACTCCGCATCCGGGACCTCGTTGGCGGCTCCGAGACGCCGCAGAGCCTATCAGGCAGGCTAGTGCGCGACGGAGGAGCGATGGGGCAGGTCTGGGCAGCAGCAGTGGTGGTCGCGGTGGTGGTGCTGCTGTGGGCGGAGCGCACGAAGAACGGGCCCGTCCGGGTCATCAGCAAGACGATCGGCTCGACCTGCTTTCTCGGCGCGGCGCTCGCGTGGGGCGCGACCACGTCGCTTTATGGGCACCTGCTGTTCATCGCGATGGCGCTCTGCTGGCTCGGTGACGTGCTGCTGCTGTCCCGCAAGGACAAGGTGTTCCTCGGCGGACTGTTCGCGTTCCTGCTCGGTCACGTGGGCTACGGAGTCGCGTTCGTGCGCCTGGGCATCGATCCAGTGGGGGCAGCGTTCGGAGCCGCGGCCGTGCTGATCCTCCTGCCGCTGGTGGCGCGATGGCTGCTGCCGCACGTCAAGGGCTCCATGAAGGGACCGGTGATCGCCTACATGGTGGTCATCTCCGCGATGGTCGCCCTCGCGGTGGGCTGCACGCTGGCGACCGGCCGGCCCGTCTTCCTCATCGCCGCGGTGCTGTTCTTCATCAGCGATCTCGCGGTGGCCAGGGACCGCTTCGTGCAGCCCGGCTACCCCAACAAGCGCTGGGGCCTCCCGCTGTACTACGGCGCGCAGGTCCTGTTCGCCTGGACGGCGGCGTGATGCGCCGCTGGTTCCAGTGGGTCCTCGCGCATCGGGCCGTGGTTCTGGGCATCTGCCTGGCCATTACGGTGGTGGCGGGCTGGAGCGCGTCCCGGGCCGTCGTCGCCAGCGAGATCGGCAAGCTGTTCCTCGGCGATAGCCCCCAGTACCGCGAGTACAAGGCGCTCAGCGCGAGCTTCGCCAACGATGAGATCGTCATCGTGGCGTGGGACGACCCGGCGCCGCTCTCGGACAGCTCCCTCGATCGCCTCGACCGCGCCATGGACGCCATCGACGGGCTGCCGCAGATCCAGCGCGTCGAGTCCGTCGCGACGCTGCAGCGGGTGCGCGGCGACAACGGGACCCTGTTCGTTGAGTCCTGGGCGGAGCTGGCGAGGGACGCCGACGAGCAAGGGCGCGCCGAGCTCCTGACGCTGCTGCTCGACGATCCCCTGGGCGCAGGCCTCTTCGTCTCCCACGACGGCGCGGCCTCGGCCCTGGTGGTGGAGCTGACCACCGACCCCGACCGACCGTCCGAGATCATGCCCACCATCGTGGGCTCCATCACGACCGCGATGGTGGACAGCGGCTTTGTGCTGAGCGAGCTGAAGCTGGTCGGCCTGCAAGCCCAGGTCGGCGCGGTGCTCGATGTCAGCATGACGGTGCTGACCCGCGTCTTCCCGGTCGTGGTGCTGCTCCTGCTGTTCGCGGTGTGGCTGATGTTCCGGCGCCTGTGGCCCGCCGCGGTGTCCTCGAGCATCGCGCTGCTCGGCGTGCTGTGGACCATGGGGTTCGCCGTGGCCCTCGACCCCCAGATCAACGTGCTGTTTGCCCTGGTCCCCGCGGTCATCCTGATCGTGGCGTTCTCGGACATCGTGCACCTGTGCAGCGCGTACCTGCTGGAGTTGGGCGCGGGCGTCAGCAAGGAGGAGGCGATCCTCGCATCCGCTGAGGACGTCGGCACTGCCTGCCTCTACACCTCGGCGACCACCTGCGTGGGCTTCCTCAGCCTCGCGCTCGTGCCCACGCCCGTGTTTCGGCATCTGGGCATCGTCCTGGGCTTCGGGGTGGGGGTCGCCCTGCTTCAGGCGATGACGCTGGCGCCGCTGATGTTCTCGCTGCTGCCCACCCCTGAGCCCATGCGCGCCGGCGCCACAGGGCGAGTGCACAGGTTGCTGGACGCGTTCTTGCTCGCGTGCGAGCGCGCCGCGCTGGGTCGGCCCAAGGCGGTGCTGGCGGTGTTCGCGCTCATCGCGGGCGTGTTCACGTTTGGGGTGAGCCAGCTCACCGTCGAGACGGACTTTGGTCAGCGCCTCATGGGGGATCATCCGGTGCGGGTGGACCAGGCGTGGTTCCTGGAGCGCTTCGAGGGCACCAACGTGCTCGACCTGTACGTCGAGGCCCAGACCGACGACGGCGTGCTCGACGACGCAGCGTGGGCCGGCATCACGAAGCTGCACGACGGCATGGCCTCGCTGCCGTCGGTGGACCAGGTCAGCTCGCTGGTGACCCTCATGGACGAGCTTCACCCCGCGCTCGCGCCCCGGTCGCCCGAAGAGCGGCCGACGACCCGCGCCCAGCTCGCTCAGTACCTGCTCCTGTTCGAGGGCAGCGGCGGGGCCAGCATGGAGCGCCTGCTCGACTTCCCCCGGCGCCGCACCCGGATCGCGCTTCGACTCCGGGGTGAGGGGTTCAGAGAGACGGCGCTGGTGGCGGACGCGGCCCGCGAGCTCGGCGCTCAGGTGCTGCCGGCGGGCATCACGGTGAAGCCCATGGGGATGAGCTTCCTGCTCGGCGACTGGCTCGATGAGATCCTCGTGGGCCAGCGCAACTCCCTGCTCGCATCGTTCATCGTGATCGCGCTGATGATGGTGGTGGCGCTGCGCTCGGCGCGGCTGGGCTTCGGCTCCATGCTGCCCAACCTGTTGCCGGTGCTCGTGTACGTCGGCTGGCTCGGCCTGACCTGGGACACCGTGGACAGCGACTTCCTCATCGTCGCCGTGCTCGCGCTGGGCATCGGCGTGGACGACACCATTCACTTCCTGGTGCGCTACCGCATCGAGCGAGGCAAGGGTCTGGGCCGGGACGCGGCCATCCGGCGCACGTATGCCTTCGCTGGCCGCGCCATCTTGATGACCACCGTCATCCTCGTGCTCGGCTTCGCCCCGTTCGCGACCACCGGCTACCTGACGACCCGGCTGCTCGGCTACTTCGTGCCCCTGGCGCTCATCGTCGCGGTGCTCGCCGACCTGCTGCTGGTGCCCGCGATGCTCGCGGTGTTCGACCCCGAAGAAGCCGAACCCCGTGAGCTTGTCGCCGACTGACTACGCGGCCTGGGTGGGACCGTCATTCGCCGGTGCGGTGCCGGACTCCAGGGGGTCGAGCGCGTCCAGCGCCGCCTCCAGGACCTCGCCCATGTCCTGGGCGAACACGAACTCCAGATCGTCCCGGATGGCCTGGGGGATCTCGTGCACGTCGCGCTCGTTGCGGTGCGGCAGGATGATCCGCTTGAGCCCCGCGCGATGCGCCGCGATGACCTTGCTCTTGATGCCGCCCACCGGCAGCACCCGCCCGCGCAGGGTCACCTCGCCGGTCATGGCCACGTCCGCCCGCACCCGCCGCCCCGTCAACAGCGACGTCAGCGCGGTGAACATCGTCACGCCCGCCGACGGACCATCCTTCGGGATCGAGCCGGCCGGCACATGGATGTGCAGATCGGTGGTCTCCAGAAAGCTCGCGTCCACCCCGAGCTCCGCGGCGTGCGAGCGCACGTACGTCAGCGCCGCGTGGGCTGATTCCTGCATGACATCACCGAGTTGCCCCGTGATCTGAATGCGACCCTTGCCGGGCATCCGCGAGGTCTCGATGAACAGGATGTCCCCGCCCACCGGCGTCCACGCGAGCCCCGTGGCCACGCCCGGCAGCGAGGTGCGCTCGGCCACGTCGTTCCAGAAACGCCGCCGCCCGAGCAGGTCCGACAGCAGCTCGCTGGTCACGTGCAAGGCGGTGGGACGGGCGTCCGGCGACCGGGCGAGCTCCAAGGCCAGTCCCCGGGCCAGCTTGCGGATCTCGCGCTTGAGCTGACGCACTCCGGCCTCCCGCGTCCACCCGGCGATGAGCGCGGTCAGCGCGTCGTCGTCGATCTGGAGCAGATCGTCGGTGATGGCGTGGTCGCTCAGCTCCCGGGGGATCAGGTGGTTCCTGGCGATGCGCGCCTTCTCGGCCACCGTGTAGCCCTGCAGCTCGATGATCTCGAGACGGTCCCGCAGCGGTCGGGAGATGCCGCCCAGATCGTTGGCCGTCGTCAGGAACACCACATCGGAGAGATCAAACGGAAGCTCGAGGTAGTGGTCCGTAAACGTGTTGTTCTGCTCGGGATCGAGCACTTCGAGCAGCGCCGACTCCGGCGAGCCAGCCCAGCCCTCGGTCAGCTTGTCGATCTCATCGAGCAGGATGACGGGGTTGCGCACCTTGGCCCTCTTCAGGGCGTCCAGGATGCGGCCCGGCAGCGCGCCCACGTACGTGCGGCGGTGGCCGCGGATGGTGGCCTCGTCCCGCACCCCGCCGAGCGCGATGCGCACGAACGGTCGCCCCGTGGCGTCCGCCACCGACTGCCCCAGGCTCGTCTTTCCCACTCCGGGCGGCCCCGCGAGGCACAGGATGGTGGCCTTCGCCGCGCCTCCCATGCTGAGCACCGCGAGGTGCTCCAGGATCCGCTTCTTCGGCTCCTCGAGGCCGTCGTGGTCCGCGTTGAGCTTGTCCTCCACCGCCTTGAGATCCACCGCCTCGTCCGCCAGCGCGTTCCACGGCAGCGACGCGATGAGGTCGAGGTAGTTGCGCACGACCCCGTACTCCGCCTGCTGGGGATTGAGCGAGCTGAGACGACCCAGCTCGCGCTGCACGGTCTCCGCGACGTCGTCGGGCAGCTCGCCCAGCGCGTCCAGCCGCTCCCGCAGGTCGTCCGCCTCGCCGCTGCCCTCCTCTTCTCCGAGCTCCTTGCGGATCGCCCGCATCTGCTCGCGAAGGATGGCCTTGCGCTGGGACTCGCCGAGGCCTCGCCGCACCTCGCCCTCGATGCTCTTCTTCAGCTCGCCCTTCGCAATGGTGTTGTCGAGCAGTTCGGCGGTGCGCCGCAGCCGCGCGGGCACATCCACCAACGACAGCAGCTCAGCCTGCTCGGCGGAGCTGAGCGGCAACGCGGCAGCGACCCGGTCCGCGAGGGCACCGGCGGGCACCGTCTTGAGCTCCGCCAGGAAGCGCTCGAACCCGCCCACTACAAACGGCGCGATGGCCGGCAGCCGGTCCCGCAGCACCTCCTCCGCAGCAGCCAGGATCTCGCTCTCGGAGCCCAGCTCGGACAGGACGGTCGCCTCGGCGGTCAGAAATGGCGCGTCTTGCAACACCGCTCCGAGCTGTACCCGATCGATGCCTCGCAGGATCAGCCGCACCCCGCGATCGGTCGTCTGCACCACGCGATGCACCACCGACCGCGTCGCCACGTCGTGAAGGTCGCTCCGGGTGGGCTCGAGCACGTCGGCGTCCTTCTGGAGACCGACGAGCACCTCGTCGCCTCGGGAGAGGCCGGCGACCAATGCCAGCGAGCGGTCGCGGCCCACCGGCAGGGTCAGCGCGGTGGACGGGAACAATGCACCCGCTCGGAGCGGGAGGAGGGGCAGGGTGAGGGTCTGGGTCACGAGAGGCTCCTGGGTTCGGTTCCCAGTCACCCTGTGTCGCTGGTGGCCGCTGTCACGCGCTCCCTGTCCATCCGGACACCGCTGGAGCCCCACCACCCGCAAACCGAGCAGCTAACCCACTCTCATGACAGCCACGGAGGACTTGTTACCGTTCTGTTGCCGGAAGGTGGCTGGACCGCAATGTCAAGGGAATGTCAGGCTGACGCCGTACTCTTCAGGAGTCACCCCGGAGACCCCGCCATGCCCGCCAGCCGCTCCATCGCCCTCATCGCCCTCATCGCCTCTCTCGGCCTGCTGCCGGGCTGCTACGGCGAGCCCATCGGCTTTGTGAACGAGCCGCCCCAGGGTGACGACGACGACGACCTCTTCGGCGGCGGCGGCGACGACGACGACGCGGCCGGTGACGACGACGACGCCACCGGCGAGCCTCTGCCCGGCGACAGCGACGGCGACGGCATCCCCGACAAGGTCGAGGGCGACGGGGACCCAGACGGCGACGGCATCCCCAACTACCTCGATCCCGACAGCGATGGCGACGGCATCCCCGACGCCATGGAGGGCTACGACGACGGGGACGGCGACGGCATCCCCGACTATCTCGACACCGACTCCGACGGCGATGGCATCGAGGACGGCGTGGACGACGACGTGGACGGCGACGGCATCAGCAACGAGGACGAGGGCACCGGCGACAGCGACGGCGACGGCATCCCTGACGCCAACGACACCGACTCGGACAACGACGGCGTGCCCGACGAGGAGGAGGTCGAGAACGGCACCGACCCCGGCTCGAACGACAGCGACGGCGACGGCTGGAGCGATCTGCAGGAGCAGATGTGCGGCTCCAACCCCAACGATCCCGACGACGTGTGCGTGGGCACCAACGGGATCCAGGTGGACGCGTACAGCGTCAACGTGGTCGAAGTGACCTTTGACACCGCCATCCAGATGGGCGACGTGATGTTCCTGCTCGACGAGACGGGCTCCATGCAGGGCACCCTGGACGATGTCGCGGACAACTTCGCGGACGTGGTGGACGAGATCAACACGCTCATCCCCGACCTGACGTTCGGCGTGGCGAGCTACGACGACTACAACTTCACGCCGGACGGGCTGGAGCCGGGATACGGGTTCGGCTCCGGCGACGACCTGCCGTTCAAGCGACACCAGCAGCAGACCACCAACCTCGCGGCGGCCCAGTCGGCGCTGGGCGGGCTGGTCGCGGGCGGCGGCGACGACTGGACCGAGTCCACCATCGAGGCGCTCTACCAGGCGGCCACCGGCGCGGGCTACGACATGGACTGCGACGGCGTGTTCGACCCCGACACCGACGTGCAGCCCTTCGTGACCGACCCCACCGATGCCTTCAACGGCAACGTCATCGGCACCTACAGCAGCGGCGTGACGGGCACGGGCACCCTCGGAGGCAACGCGTTTCGCGCCGGCGCGGTGCCCATCCTGGTCTACAGCACCGATGCGACCGTGCGGAACGCCTTCCCGCCGTACGGAGAGGGCCCCAAGGGCGCGAGCCCACCGACGGGCTGCGACCCTGACGCCTCCGCGCCGATGCTGAGCTCGGCCTTGTCGGACATCAACGCCAGGGCCATCGGGGTGGCGGCGGTCACGACCGACCCGGTCGCGGCGATGGAGATGGTGGCGGGGTTCACCGACTCGTGGCTGGACATGAACGGCAACGGCTCGGCCGACGCCGGCGAGTGGATGGTCTACAGCAGCGACAACGCGACGATCGTGGACCAGGTGGTGGACGGCATCGCGGAGTTCACCGCGAACATCACCTACGACCTGGAGCTGGTCGCCGAGGACCCCGACGGCGCCTTTGTCAGCGTCTCTCCCACCGTCATGTACGACGTGCCCGCGCTCAACACGGTCACCTTCACCATCACGCTGGAGCCCACCCCGGACTCCCTGGCCACGATGTTCAGCGACACGGTGTACGTGGTGCCGGTGACCCTGCTCGGCGACGGCGGAGTGGTGCTCGCCGAGTGGGACCTGAGCTTCATCGTCAGCGTCGGCTCCTAGAGCACCGAACAGATCGTCCGACCGAGGATCGCGACGACGAGGCGTCGTCTCGCCACGAGCGACGAGGAAGTGTGTCGCGACACACGACGAGGAGTCGAGGCAGCGAGAGGGTGGCTCGGCCAGCGAGCCGACCGAGCGACTATCTGTTCGGTGCTCTAGTTCCAGCCGGGAGAGGCCTCATCCGGCTAGGGTGCCGCCCATGCCCCATCCCTGGCACGATATTCCGAACCCTGTGGACTCCGGCAAGCGCGTGCTCAACGCGATCGTCGAGATCCCCAAGGGCAGCAAGGTCAAGTACGAGCTCGAGAAGGCCACGGGCCTGCTCATGGTTGACCGCATCCTCTACAGCTCGGTCGTCTACCCGGCCAACTACGGGTTCCTGCCGCGTACCTGGTGCGACGACAAGGATCCGCTGGACGTGCTCGTGCTCTGCAGCGAAGCGGTGGCGCCGCTGTCGATGATGCGGGTGCGCCCCATCGGCGTGATGCGCATGCTCGACGAGGGCGCTGGCGACGACAAGATCATCGCCGTGCACGTCGACGATCCCTCGGTGGCCGACTACACCGACGTGTCGGGCTTGCCTCCCCACCTGCTGCGGGAGATGCGCCGGTTCTTCGAGGAGTACAAGGCGCTGGAGCAGAAGACCGTGGTCGTCGACGAGTTCGGCGGAGCGTACCCAGCGTGGGAGACGGTGGAGAAGGCCCTGGCCGACTACGACGAGCGAGAGGCTGGCTTGCGGGCAGGGATCGAGTGATCCGCGGCCCGGTCGTCGTGGTCTTGGCCGTCGCGCTGCTGCTCTGCGCGGACGTGGCCCACGCGGATCCGACGCTGAAGGTGGTCGCGCCGGACCTTCGTGCCGGTGAGCTTAGCGCGCTGCGGGTGGTCATCGGTGTGCCCGCGGGAGCCTGGCTCGTGGGCGACGACCGGGGCAGCGCGCTCTCCTGGTCCGCCGGGGAGCAGCCAGCCGGGATCGCGCTCGGCGTCGCGGAGATCCCCACCCCGAGCCAGCGCGGCGATGCCCGCGTCCACGAAGGCAGCGTGACGCTGAGCCTTCCGGTGACCGCGACGGCGAGCGCGCCCTTGGGAGAGCACACCGTGCTCACCACGCTGGTGTGGCAACTGTGCACAGCGGACGGCTGCGCGGCGACGTTGAGCCAGCAGCTGCCCTTGCCCGTGCGGGTGCTGCCGCCTCTGCCGCCTCCCCGGAGCAAGCCGCTGGAGACCCGCTGACCTCGGGCGGTCAGGGCCTCGGGTTTGCTATCTAGAGTGCATGCGCGCACGACCGGTCCTCTTGCTCCTCACTCTCGCTCTGTCGGTCTCCGCGTCGGCCCACGCGAAGAAGCGCCAGGCAGCACCGCCGGCTGTGGATTCGCTCGCACAGCTCGCGGGGCAAGCCTTGACCTCCGACATCGGCTGGGAGCGGCTCGTGTACCTGTGCGACCGCATCGGGCATCGGCTGTCGGGATCGCCCCAGCTCGACGCCGCCATCGCCTGGGCGCAGGAGCGCATGCGCGAGGACGGACTGCAGGCGGTCCGCGGTGAGCCGGTGTTGGTGCCTGTCTGGTCCCGAGGCGAGGCTCGGCTGAGCATGGTGGGACCGCGGCCCATGGAGATCGACGTGCTGGCGTTGGGCGGCTCCATCGGCACGCCGGCGGGCGGCATCGAGGCCGACGTGCTGGTCGTCGATGGGCTGGAGCATCTCGAGCTGATGGACCCCGCCTCGGTGCAGGGCCGCATCGTGGTGTTCGACCGCCCGTTCACCACCTACCGAGAGACGGTCCCCATCCGCACCCGGGGCGCCGTCGCCGCCAGCAAGCTCGGCGCGGTGGCCTCACTCGTGCGATCGGTGGGCCCCCACAGCCTGCAGAGCCCTCACACCGGCAACCAGCGCTACGCCGAGGGGGTCGCGCCCATCCCGGCGGCCGCCATCACCATCGAGGCAGCCGAGATGCTTCATCGCTTGCAGGACCGGGGAACGAGCCCGCGACTGCGGCTGCAGCTCGGATGCTCCACCGGCGAGCCGGTCCCGTCGGCGAACGTCATCGGCGAGGTGCGCGGCAGCGAGCGGCCCGAAGAGATCGTCGTGCTGGGGTGTCACCTGGACAGCTGGGACGTCGGCCAGGGCGCCCAGGACGACGGCGCGGGCTGCGTCGCGGCCATGGAAGCGGGCCGGCTGATCGCGCGGCTGCCCACCGCGCCGCTGCGCACCGTCCGCGTCGTGCTGTACACCAATGAGGAGAACGGGCTCGCCGGCGCAAAGGCCTACGCGCAAGCCCACAAGGATGAGCCCCACTTCGCGGTGATGGAGTCGGACACCGGCGCCGGTGCACCCCTCGGCTTCCGGGTGGACCTGCGGGTGCCTGCGGAGGGCCCGGACGGCCAGCCGACCCGCGACGAGGAGTCGTGGCCTGGGGTCGTGCAGCGCCTCGCCCCGTTGACCCGCGCGCTGGAGCCGTTCCAGGCGACCGAGCTGACCGCCGGATACGCCGGAGCCGACATCTCGCCCATGACCGCGTTGGGCGTGCCTGGGTTCGGCGTCTCCCACGACATGACCGGCTACTGGCCGATTCACCACACCGAGTCCGACACCATCGACAAGATCGACCCTGCGGTCTTCCGCCGCAACGTGGCCGTGTACGCCACCGCCGCCTGGGTGCTCGCGAACATGAGCGAGCCCCTGCGTCAGTGAGCGAGCCGTCCCCCAGCCCGGAGGAGGCGTGGCGCACCCGGCCAGACCCCATGCGATGGGCCCTGGTGGTGGTGGACCTGCTGTTGGGGATCGGACTGTTCGTCGGCTCGCTGCTGTTCTTGCTGCCGCTGAGCCCGCACCTGGAGATCAGCTCCGACTCCATGGACCCGTTCTCCCACGCCTGGGAGATCTGGACCGGCCGGGCCCACCCGCTGTCGTCCCACAACCTGCTGTATGCCTACGGCCGGGCGTGGACGTCCCTGCCGCTGCTGCTCGGCGCGGAGGGGCTGCAGGGCATCGCGCGGCGCATGGCCATCGCGTCGTCCACCATGGCGCCGCTGGTGTATCTCGCCGCTCGCATCCTGACTGGGGGGACCAGCCCCGGGCCTGGTGGCAAGCCCGTGCGGCGCGTCGGGATCGTGCTCGGCCCCCTGCTGGGAGCGCTGCTCCTGGTGCGCTACCAGGGTTTCCTGTGGAGCCAGGTCGCCGGCTCCCACGTCTACTTGAGCGCCGAGTGGGCAGCGCTGGCCCTCATCCCGGCGGCCCTGCTCCTGCGCACCGCGCGCCTCGGCGGCGGCGACGCCGGACCCAGTCGGCCCTTCTCCCGGTCGGTGCTCGCCGCGATCGGGTTGGCGGTGTGCGTGGCGATGTCGGCGCTCAACCACCCCTACGGCGCAGCCCAGGCCGGGCTGCTCCTGCCCCTCGGCGCCCTGCTCGTGTCCCGCCTGGGGCGCCAGGGCTGGCTGCTCCTCGGCGTCATGGTGGGGGTGGGCGCGCTGCTCGGCGCTCCTCACGCGGTGCACCTGCTCGCCGCCCGCAGCGGCATGGGCGAGTCCCTGGTCGAGTATTCCCGCAGCGACGCGGAGTTCGGCTACCTGACGTGGACTGAGTCGTTCCATCGACTCACCATGGCCCGCACCGAGTCCGGTCAGGGCTGGCTGCTGTTTCAGGCACCCGCGGCGGCCCTCATCGCGGGGCTCGCGGCGCTCAAGTGGCGCCCGAGGCTCGGCGGCGCCACCGCGATGGTGGGAGGACTGGCTCTGACCGCCACGATCACTCAGCTGCTGCTCACCCGGGTCTCCCAGCACATCCAGCCGTATCACTGGCACCCGCTGCTGCCGCTGGCGGCCTTGAGCGCGGCCATGGCCATCAGCGCGCTGCTCGATCTGGCGTTTCGCCGCTCCCAGTCCGAGCGGATCCGTGACGCTGAGCGCGGGCGTGGCTTCCCCGCCGTGGTGGGGCGGCGAGCGCCGCTGGCCCTGGTCGCCGTGCTGCTCGCTGGGTACGTAGGGAACACGTCGCGCCAGAGCTTGATGGAAGATCGCGGCTACCTCGACAGCCTGTGGGAGATCTCGATGCCGCGCCAGGCGGTCCACCACGAGCGGGTCGCCCGGATCCTGCTGAGCGCCCACGACGGCCCGCGCACGCCGGTGCTGGGCGGTCTCGACCTGCCCGACTTCGCGGTCACGCTGGACGCCATCGCGCTGACCTTCGAGCTCATCTCCCGCGGGCAGAACATCGAAGACGTCGCTCGGAACCCCGCCGAGGACGAGGTCATGTTCTTGCACATCGGGCTCGGCCGGAGCAGCCCCGAGGAGCTGCTGAACGATCTCGGCGAGGGGATCACCCTGGTGCAGGGAGACTCCAACTTCCTCATGCTGAGAGGTCGGACTCGCGACTTCCGCGCATGGACGCGGCGGTTCTGTGATGGGCGCCCGGGGCCCCGCAGGCTCCGAGCAGAGGAGCGAGACCCCTACTGGGTGCGCGGCTCGCTCGAGACGAAGCACCTCGTGGTCGGCGGGGAGTTCTACCCAGCGCCGTATCCGTGGTCCCACCCGTGCATGGAGCCGTTCGCCTGGCCCGACATCTCCCCCGCCGAGTATCCGCTGATGCCCATGGGGACCGAGCCCGGCGAGCTGAGCGCGGTAGACCAGTACATGTACACCGAGCTCGGCCCGTTCTTCAGCGGCCGCACCGAGACCACCCGGCGCGACTGGGCGCAGTGCGTCGCCGACGGCGCGTGCGAGGTCATCGCCTTGGACCCCGAACCCCTCGCGCCGCGCGACCCATGGCTGCCGCAGGTCGGCGTCACGGCGGAGCAAGCCCTCACCTACTGCCGGTGGCTGGCCGACGACGTGGAGTGGGACGGTCGTCGCTGGACCGGCGACCTGCCGAACTCCGTGGAGTTCGAGATCTTGGGGTCATGGCGCCGGGCGGTGAGCGAGGCGCGCACCCGCTGGCCCTGGGGGGACGAGCCCAGCGATGCTCTGGCGAACGGCGCCGGCAGCGATGGCTTCCCCGGCCTCGCGCCGGTGGGCAGCTTTGTGGCTGGGCACTCGCCGATGGCCCACGAAGACCTCGCCGGCAACGCCGCAGAGTGGGTGCACCGAGCCACCCGTCCGACCCGACAAGACGAGTACCCGTGGGGTCGCCCTCTCCCCGGCTTCCTGCTGGCGGGGGGCTCGTTCCGGTCCGATGTGCCCTCGATGCGCAACGGCGTCTTTGAAGTCCCCGCCCCAGACCGCGCCCTCGACGACGTCGGGTTTCGCTGCGTGATCCGGGGAGTGTCCGAGGACGGGCAATGATCTCGCGCAGCCCCCGAGCCCTCGCTGGGGTGGCGCTGGTCCTGGGGACCGCGCTCGTGACTTCGCTGTGGGGAGTCGAGCTGCGGGATCTCAGCTCCACCGAGCTCGAAGAGTTCACCGGGTCCGGCCCAATGGGGATCCTCCTGCGTTCGATCACCCCTACGGACAACGACTGGGGCGCGCATATGCCGCTGTCCCACCTCCTCCGCTGGGTGCTGGTGGAGCTGTTCGGCGAGAGTCGACCGCTGGCGTGGCGCCTGCACGTCGCCACCGCGTCGTGCGCGGCCGCGGTGCTGGGCTGGCATCTGCTGGCCCGCAGCGGGCGCCAGGGGTGGGCGGTGGCCGCAGGCCTGCTGGTGGCGGTGCACCCAGTGGTGTCCTTTCACGCCCACGAGTCGTCGAACTACGGGTTCGGCGCGTTGATGGGCGGCTTGCTCCTGCTCGCGCTGCTGCGGTGGGAGGAAGACCGGCCGGGGGCGGCCGCCGGGCTCACGGCCGCGGTGCTGCTGGGGATGAGCAACGACCTGTTCTTCGCTTTTCCCGCCCTCGCGGCCTTGGGCTGGACCGGCTGGCGCGCCGCCACCGAGCGTGCGGTCAAGGCCCGGTTCCTGGCTGCATGGGGAGCCGTGGCCGCCATCGCCGCCGCGCCCGTGGTGTGGTTCCTCGTGCACATGGCGCGCCTGCCCACCGAGCGCATCATTGGACCCCACGCGGACCCCATCCCCGACGAGAGTCGCTCGGTGCTCGCGGCCGCATGGGGCGTATCCCAGCGCTTCGCCGATGGCTACGTCGGCGGCTACCTCGATGGCGGCGGAACGTTCAGTCCGTGGCTCGACGGGCCCGCGTTGCTGCTGGTCGCGCTGATCGGGGTCGCGTTCCTGCGGCGACCGGGAACCCCCGCCATCGCTGCCACCGCCGCCTGGCTCTCGCTGGTGCCGTTTGGGATCGTGCTCATGGCCCGCCTCGGCTTCGGGTTCGTGACGGGACGTGAGTTCACGACCGAGCCGCGCATCTTCTCCGCTCTGACGATCCCTCTGATCATTGGCTGGACCCTGCTCTGCGCCCGGCTCGGGCGGCGCGGCGGAGCGCTCGCCTGGGTGGCGCTGCTGACGGCGCTCAGTATCCCCACCGCGCGGCAGCTCGCCACGATCTCCGACCGCGACACCCGCGCCGCCCAGCGCATCACCGAGTTGGCCGGCCCCGACGACGCCATCTTGGTGAGCCGGCAGGTGCGGTGGCGCCTCCCGGACGAGGTGGCCGCGCGTGCTCTGGACTGCCTCGACCGGAGCGCTCCCCTGCCCTCGCGCATCTGGATGGCCGTGGAGCGGGACGCCGAGGAGCCACAGACCGCCTGGGACTGCGAAGGAGAGGTGGTGGCCCGCCCTGGTGACGGCTGGGTGCTCCGGCTGGTCGAGCGGCTCGTGCCGCCCGACTACGAGCGGCAGTCCGCGTCGTTCCTGCCCGAGCTTGTGCTCTCCATGATCGAGCAGGGCGAGAGCCCCGGTGGAGAGCGCTCGCTGCAGGTCACGGTGAGTCGGCCCGCTCCGTGGGTAGGCGCGCTCCTGATCTCCGCGGACTCATTCCCCGAGCGGGACGGCCGCCCGGTCTTCGACGTAGGGGCGGACGGGGTCCGCGTGCCTCTCCTGCCCCGAGGTGGCGAGCTCGCGGCTGTGGTCCCAGCGCTCACTGTCGGGCACTGGGTGCGGCTCGCGGTGCGACCGGCCGACCCACCGGAGTCCTCCATGCTCGGGCTCCTCCTTCCCTTGAGCCAGCCGCTGCGGGACCTCGACGCGGTGCCGGTGCTCAGCGATCCACTGCTCCCCCAGCGCATCGAGCTGACGGCGCTGGCCTCGCCCGCGCTTCGGGTGGGAGAGCGCATCCTGCGGTCCAGTCTCGCCCTGTTCCTGCTCGTAGGCGTGCTGATCAGGCTTCGCCGTGACTGAGCCATCTCCCAGGCGCTCGCTCACGCGCGCGCGGCTCATCGGGTTTTCGCTGGTGACGACCGTGCTCGTGCTGGCTGGCGCCAACGCACTGGTGGACTGGCTGGGCCGCCGCGGCGTGGTGGAGCTCCACCGCCCCGACGACCAGGTCCAGTTCGTGGAAGAGACGCTCCTGGAGAAGCGCGGCGACGTTTGGGTCACCACCGACTACGCGGAGCAGAACATGCTCCCCTCGCGATTCGCAGCCGAGCGCGGAGACGGGTTTCGGCTGTTCGTGCTGGGCGGCTCGTTCGCCATGGGCTCGCCTTACTCCCATCAAGAAGACGGCGCCGAGTCTCCCGGCGGGATGTCCACGTGGCTTCGAGCCCGGCTGAGTGCGCGCTCCCCGGACACGGCCGTCGAGGTGGTCAACCTCGGCGCTGGCGGCGAGGGCTCATTCCGGGTCAAGCGGATCCTGGAGGAGGTCGTGCAGCGCGAGCCGAGCGCCGTGCTCGTGGCGTCCTGCAACAACGAGGGCGCCGCGAGCCCGTCGGCGATGCGCGAGTACCTGCACACCCTGGGCGGCTACCGGTTGATGACGAAGCTGCTGGCCCCCACCGAGTCCCTGCAGGGGCGCACGCTCCACACGGTGCAGCAGGACGTGGTGACGGAGCTGCGCAGAAACTTTGGAGAGAACCTGCGAGAGATGGTGCGCTCCACCGAGCAGGCCGGCGTTCCGCTGTTCCTGGCGACGCTGCCGGTGAACCTGCGCTACTCCCGCTACTCCATGAGCCCGTTCGCGGACGGCGTGGACATCACCGGAGCGATCACCAGGCAGGAGCCCGAGCCTTGCGTCGCGGCGGGGCGCACCGCGTACGAAGAGGAGCGTTGGCAGGACGCCGTCACCGCGCTCGCCGAGTGCGACGACGTGGCGGAAGCCCTGCGATGGACGGGGCTGGCGCTGGTGGAGCTCGGCCGATACGACGAGGGGAAGGCCGCCCTGGAGCAGTCGGTGGAGCTGCTGCCGCGCAATCGATGCCGGCCGAGCTTCAATGATGTCATCCGCCGGGTCGCGGCCGAGGCCCCTGCCCACGTGCACCTGGTGGACCTGCAGCGCGCGGCGGAGGCCTCGGCCCCCCATGGGATCCCCGGCTACGGCGAGGACGGGGACGAGCAATTCCTGGACTACTGCCACATGCACTGGCGGGGCTACGCGGCGATGGCGGGGACGGTGCAAGAGGCGATGGACGCCGCGGGGCTGCTCCCTGCGGGGGACTCCACCCTCGTGCCGCCACTGGACGAGCTGGCCGATTCCCTGGGAGCCCCGGCCATGCACCAACACGGGCGCGTGCAAGCGGCGCGCTGGGAGTGATGGCCTTGCTCTCGGCGGGGCCGACGCTACAAGATGCCGGGCCGCAAGTCGGTGACCTCGATCTGCGCGAGCACGAACTCGTCGCCGATCCGGTCGAACGTCAGCACCGCGTCCACGCGATAGGCGATGAACTGGTCGCCATAGTGAAAGCGCACGATCTGTGGGATCCGCAGGGTCGCGATACCACCGGCCACCGCGATCTCCTTGCTCCCCCGAGGCAGCAGCCCGACCCGGTCGGCGAGCCCCCAGAACTCCTCGAAGCGCGCAACGACGCCGGCGCGGTCTCCGGTACCGACGGGCTGGGGCCCGGAGAAGGAGAAGTCGTCGGTCAGCATCGCCTGCAGACCCGTCGAGGACTCGTCTTGGACGGCGCTGCGCAGGCGGTCGTAGGCCCTCTCCACCCGCTCCTCGTCGGACACGAGCACCCGCTCGATCAGCAGGCCGCCGCCGAGAAGGACCACGCAGCCGAGCACCCCAACAAAGACACGCCTGTTCATCTCCCCATGATAGGCGCCCGCACCCCGCAATCGGCGCTCGGAGGATCCTGATGGCACTGCACCTCGTCGCGCTGCACGGCTTTGTGGGCTCGGGCGCCGACTTTGACGCGCTTCAGGATGGCTACGGCGCCAGCAGCGGCCCCCCGCTGGACTGGACCACCCCGGATCTGCCGGGCCACGGCGGGAACCTGCCGCCGTACGCGGCCGCCTACACCGTGCCGGCCATGGCCGGCTCCGTGGCGGCGCACCTGCGATCGCTGACCGATCCTGCCGTGCTGCTCGGCTACTCGATGGGGGGCCGCGTCGCGCTCCGGGTCGCGCTGGACTGGCCCGGCCTCCTCGCGGGACTCGTGCTCATCGGAGCGCACCCCGGCATCGACGACGAGCTGCAGCGCGCCGCGCGGGCCGCCGAGGACACCGCGCGGGCGGCCCGAATTCGGGAGATCGGCGCCCCGGCGTTTTGCGAGGAGTGGTCGCGAGTCCCGCTCATCGCGACCCAGCGCCGCGCGCCGGAGCCGTTTCGCTCGGCGATGGCCGCGCGGCGAGCCACCAACGACACCTTGGGACTGGCGCTCGCCGCAGAGGTCGGCGGCACCGGCTCGATGGAGCCCATGGGCCCGCGCCTCGGCGACCTCGCGATCCCCACGCTGCTCATGGTCGGCGCGCACGACAGCAAGTACCGCGCGCTCCTGCCCGACATGCTCGCCGCTCTCCCCCGCAGCGAGCCCGCCACCATCGCCGACGCCGGCCACGCCGCCCACCTCGAGCGACCGGCCGCCGCCGCGCAGCGCCTCGCTCGATTCCTCCGCAGTGTGACCCAGGTAGGGTGACTCGATGCTCCCCGACCTCGAGTCCCTGCGCTGCTTCGTGGAGGCCGCGCGCACCCTGAACTTCCGCGCCGCGGCCCGGGTGGTGGGTCTCACCCCGGCCGCCCTGGGCCAGCGGATCAAGCAGCTCGAAGGGCAGCTCGAGGTCCAACTCTTCTTCCGCACGACCCGCAAGGTGGAGCTGAGCGAAGGGGGCTTGGCGTTGCTTCCGGCGGCCCATGCCGCGCTGGACGCCGCCGCTGACTGCGTGCGCGCCGCGCGAGGCGAGCTCGGGCCCGCGCCCCAGGACCTGGTGATCGGCACCCGCCACGAGCTCGGTCTCAGCTGGGTGGTTCCAATACTGCCGCGGCTGCGCGAGGCCCACCCAGGCGTGACCCTGCATACCTACTTCGGCGCTGGCCAGGACCTCGAGCTGCGTCTCTCCGGACGGGACATCGATCTCGCGATCACGTCGCGCCGCCTCGTCGACCCCGAGCTCGACTCGGTGCGCCTGCACCGAGAGGACTACGCGCTCATCGGCGCCCCGAGCCTGCTGGACGGCACCCCTCTCGCCTCCATCAATGACGCCGAGCGGCACACCCTGGTGGACGTCGACCGATCCTTGCCCTTGTTCCGCTACTGGCGCGACGCGCCGGGCGGCTCGGACAGCATGCGGTTTGGGCAGCTGCGGTCCATGGGGACCATCGAAGCGATCCGCTCGGTCGTGCTGCAGGGCGAGGGAGTGGCGGTGCTGCCGCGATACCTCATCCAAGACGATCTCGCAGAGCGCCGCCTCACGCCCCTGCTCACCGACGTCGAGCCGCTGCATGACTGGTTTCGGCTGGTCTTTCGGCGCAACGACCCCCGAGTCCCCCTGTTTCGCTCCATCGCCCAGGTGATGGAGGAGATCCCGCTGCGCTGAGAACGTCACGCGCACGTAAACCGGGCACATGTTCGGGAACCTGTCCGTGCCGCGCCTGTCCTTGGACCCGAACCCGCGCTCCCGGAGTGTTGATGCGACCCCAGCTGACCATCTGTGCCTTGCTCTTCTCTGCCCTGACCATGATGGGAGGCTGCCCCGGCAAGGTGGTCGAGGACCCATCGGACGTCGCGCCCCCTCCCCAGGTCAAGGACGAGCCCCTCGCCGACATCGAGGCGCCGAGTGCCCCCGTCGTGCAGCCCGCCGTCGCGGCCGAGAAGGCGCCCGCAGCGAGCCCGCGTCTGGACACGCTGCCCTCGCGAGAGCGGCTCACCTCCGCCATCGGCACCTACTTTGACGGCCACGTCGGCCGACGCATCCACCTGCACACCGACAAGCCGCTGTATCAGCCGGGCGAGACCATCTGGGTCTCGAGCTTCGATCTCGCCCAGCGGGATCTGAGCGGCGCGGCGGCGGGCAGCAACAACGCCACCCTGCGCCTCATCTCGCCGAAGGGGGCCACGGTCATCGAGAAGCTGCTGCAGCGGACCGGCGGGCGGGCGCACAACGATCTCGTGCTGCCCGACGGCGTCCAGGGCGGCGAGTACCTCGTCAGCCTCACCGCCTGGGATGGGCTGACCGAGGAGCGCCCTGTCATCGTCTCGGTCTACGAGCCGCCGCGCACGAAGAAGAAGCTCGAGTTCGTACGCAAGGCCTATGGGCCCGGCGACGAGGTCACCGCGACCATCGAGGTCAAGCGCCCCACCGGTGAGCCCCTCGCCGCGCACCCCCTGACCGGCGCCATCCGCCTCGATGGGGTGGACCTGCCCCGCGTACGACTCACGACCAACAGCGACGGCGGCGGCATCGTGCGCTTCACGCTGCCCCAGTCCATCTCCCGCGGGGATGGGCTGCTGACCGTGCTGGTCGAGGACGGCGGCGTCACCGAGTCCATCAGCAAGCGTGTCCCCATCGTGCTGAGCAAGCTCGAGCTCGGCTTCTTCCCCGAGGGCGGGTCGATGGTGCAGGGCATGCCCACCCGCCTGTACTTCGAGGCGAAGAACCCGCTGGGCAAGCCCGCCGACGTGCAGGGCCGCATCGTGGACGACCGCGGCCAGGCCGTGGCCAGCTTTGTCACCTATGACCGCGGGCTCGGGCGCGTCGACTTCACCCCGGCGGTGGGACGCGCGTACCACGCGACCATCACCAGCCCGGTCGGGATCTCCGAGACCACTCCCCTGCCCCTGGCCGAGGAGTCTGGCTGCGTGCTGCGCCACTACGATGATCTGGACGGCGAGCAGGCCGCGGTGCGGGTCGGGGTCCGCTGTACGGAGTCCCGCGACGTCGTGCTCGCCGCCGTGGTCCGCGAGAACCTGCTGGACGCCGCCGCGCTGCGGGTGGAGGCCGGCACCGAGGCCGTCGCGCATCTGCGCAGCGATGAGCCTGCGCTGGCCTCGGCCATGGGGGTCGCCCGGGTGACGCTGTTCGACGCGGACCTCGCGCCCCTGGCCGAGCGCATCGTGTTCCGCCAGCGGCGCAGCCGGCTCGACGTCAGCATCGAACCGGACCAAGACGCCTACGTGCCCCGGGAGCAGGTGGCGCTCAAGGTGACCACCCTCGGCCCGGGCGGCAAGGCGGTCCCGGCAGACCTCAGCCTCGCCATCGTGGACGACACGGTGATCTCGTTCGCTGACGACAAGACCGGACACATGCTCAGCCGCATCTACCTGGAGAGCGAGATCCCAGGAGACGTCGAGGAGCCCAATGTCTACTTCGACCTGACCGAGGAGAAGAGCGCGCTCGGCATGGACCTGATGATGGGCACCCGCGGCTGGCGCCGCTTCGAGTGGCAGCCCGTGCTCAACCCGGCGCCGCCGGTGTCGGCAGGCTCGGTGGCATCGGGTCGCGGCGGTGGCGACTGGGGCGGAGCGATGAACGAGGGGATGCTCGACCTGGGCGGCGTCGATCTGGACGACGGTGCCGCGTTCGAGCGGGCACCCGTGAAGAAGCAGGACCAAAAGGGCGGCGCGAAGGCAGAGCGCCCCGCGCCCCGCGCCCCGATGGCTCAGCCCGAGCCCGAAGAGGTCGTCATGCCCGCCCAGGATCCCATGCCGGCGCCCCCTGCCTTGGGTGAGAACCGGGCCAAGGAGATGCCCCGGGACGAGATGAAGCGGGGGCGCCGGGCCAACAAGCCCGTGGCCGGCGCGATGGCGCGGCGCGACATGGCTGGAGAGATGGCCGACGCGGACTGGGCTGCCGACGAGGAGGAAGCCCAGCAGCGGGTTGCCTACGCCCCGGTGCGCGTCTTCCCTGCGCCCGACTACGCCGGGGCCCACGACGGCCCCCGCACGGACTTTCGCGAGACGGTGCACTGGGCGCCCTCGGTGCGCACCGATGCCAGCGGACAGGCCACGGTGACCTTCTACCTCTCCGACAGCGTCACCTCGTTCCGCGCCATCGCCGAGGGCGTGGGCGGCGGGGCGGCCGGCCACGCCGAAGAGGTGCTGACGAGCAAGCTGCCGTTCTCCATGAACGTCAAGCTGCCTCTGGCCGTCTCTCAGGGCGACCGCATGGAGCTGCCCCTGACCCTGACCAATGAGCAGGACAGCGAGCTGCCGGTGTCGCTGACCAGCTCGTTTGGCGAGCTGCTCTCGCTGAGCAAGCCGGTGAGCCTCTCGGGTCCGACTCTCGCCCCCAACGCCCGCGAAGCGCTGTGGCACTCGGTCGAGGTGACCGGCGTGCAGGGCAGCAGCCAGGTGCGCTTCGCCGCCAACGCTGGCGGACTCGAGGACGCGTTCGAGCGCACGGTGACGGTGGAGCCGCTGGGCTTCCCCCAGAGCGCAGAGGCGTCCGGCGCCCTCGCAACGACCGCCACCCACTCGTTCGACCTCGGAACCTCCAGCCCCGACTCGGCCAGCGCCAGGGTCACGCTCTACCCCAGCCCCGTGGCCACCCTGGTGACCGGACTGGAGGGGATGATCCGCGAGCCGAGCGGCTGCTTCGAGCAGACCTCGTCCACGAACTACCCCAACGTCATGGTCATGAAGTACCTCGAAGCGAACGACGTCGCGGCCCCGGATCTGGTGAGCAAGACCAAGGCGATGATGGACCGCGGGTACAACAAGCTGGTCGGGTTCGAGAGCGAGAAAGAGGGCTATGAGTGGTTTGGCCGGGCACCGGCCCACGAGGCGCTCACCGCGTACGGCCTGCTCGAGTTCGCCGACATGCGCGACGTGTACGGCAAGGTGGATGAGGCCATGGTTCTGCGCACCGCCAGCTGGCTCAAGTCCCGGCGCGACGGCAAGGGCGGGTTCCAGCGGGATGGCAAGGCTCTCGACAGCTTCGGACGCGCCGACGGCAACGTCACCGATGCCTACATCGTCTACTCCCTGGCCGAGGCGGGCATGCTCGCCGGGTTCGACGGAGAGCTGGCCCGGCAACGGGATCTCGCGACCAGCGAGGCCGACCCCTACCGGCTGGCCTTGATGGTCAACACCCTGCTCAACGCACCCGGCGAGAAGGCTCGCGGCGTCGCGGCGGCGAAGCGCCTCGCGGCTTTGCAGAGCAAGGACGGGCACTTCCCCGGCGCCGACCACAGCATCACCCGCAGCGGCGGCAGCAACCTCGACATCGAGACGACGTCGCTGGCGGCGATGGCGCTGATGGACGCCGGTGGGTACGACAGCGCGGTGCGCGCGGCGGTGGGGTGGCTCAACGAGAACCGCGGCGGATACGGCCAGTGGGGAGCGACCCAGGCCACGGTCCTCGCGCTCAAGGCGATGACCGAGTACACCACCGCGAGCCGGGTCATCAAGGGCTCGGGCGAGGTGACCCTGCTGGTGAACGGCAAGACGGTGGGCACCCAGCGCTACGCTGACGGCCGGCGCGACCCCATCGTGTTCGAAGGCTTCGGCGCGATGCTGACCTCGGGAGTCAACAACGTCGAGCTGCGCCACACCGGCGACAACGAGCTGCCCTACTCCATCGCCATGGACTACCGCAGCGACAAGCCCGCCGACCATCCTGACGCGGCGGTGCGGATCACGACCGCTCTGGAGCGCACCGAGGTGCCGATGGGTGAGGCCGTGCGACTCGTGGCGACCGTGACGAACCAGACCCAGGAGGGGCAGCCCATGACGTTGGCGCGCATCGGCCTCCCCGGCGGGCTGACGTCGCAGACGTGGCAGCTCAAGGAGCTCAAGGACAAGGGCGCCATCGCGTTCTTCGAGACCCGCGCCCGCGAGGTCGTGCTCTACCTCGATGGACTCGCGCCGGGGGCCAGCGTCGAGCTGCCGCTGGACCTGGTGGCCACCATTCCAGGCACCTACACCGGCCCCGCGAGCAGCGGCTACCTGTACTACACCAACGATCAGCGCACCTGGAGCGAGGGCCTGAAGGTGACGGTGACCCGGTAGCGAGGTTTCCCGCTTCGGGGCTCGCCGGTTCATGGTGCCAATGCGCCCCTACTACGCCTTGCTGTTCTGTCTCCTCGCCGGCTGCGCGGTGAGCGGCGACCTCGAAGACCCCACCCCCGACCCCAGCACCGGCGACGACGACGACGCCACGGAGGCGGAGCCTCTCGAGGGTGAATGGGAGGGGACGGCCGCGGGCGCTGTGGTGTACGGCTCGGCGGGGCAGTACCCCTGCGATGGCTGGGCCGAGGCGTCGATCGACGCCGACGATCGCGCCAGCGGTTCGCTCGACTGCACCTTCCCCCACTCCGGCGATGAGTGCGTCTTCTCCTTTGATGGACTCCGGGTCGGCGGCGGACAGCGCGCGGTCGCCTTTCCGGACTGCTTTGGCGACGGCGACGCGACGTACTCGATGTGGGCGGCGAACGGTCTGGTCTACGGACGGGTTCAGCGCCTGGGCAGCCAGGTGTCCGTCGAGCTGAGCTGGACGCTTGAGCGAGCCGCCGCGCCGTAGCGGATCCGCCTGAGAGCGTGCCCCTGGCTCGATCGCCGACCCTACGTCAGATCAGCTATCCTCGCAGCCGGAAAACTGCGGACCGCCGAGATGGGGTCCGTTCGCGACGGGGCGGGGCTGCCCTCAGCGTACGAGGGATCGCATATGTCTGAATCGTCGAATCGCCCCCCGCTGGGTGTGGCTGTGATCTGTTCACGTGGACCGGGCGCGCTCGCGCTGGTCCTCCTCTGCGCCGCCGGCCTCGCCGTGCCTCAGAGCGCCTGGGCCCAGGTGTCGACGTCCTGCTTTGCGGTGGCGGACGGCGGCGGAGGCAACGGCGGGAACGATCTGCTGACGCTGATCAACAAGTTCGACACCAACTCTGCGACCAACGAGACGAACGTGGGGACGGGGCTCGGCACCGACGACGTCGAGGCGATGGCCATCGATCCCTTCAACGGCACGCTGTACGCCGCGGACGCCAACGAGCTTGGCACCATCAACCCGACCACCGGCGTCTACACGACCATCGGCAGCTTTGGGAGCGGCACCGGATCGAGCGGCAACGAGTCGTTCAACGACATGGATGGCCTCTCGTTCGATCCCACCACCGGAATCCTGTGGGGCTGCGCCCGCAAGGGCAACGAGGACCTGCTGGTCCAGATCAACACGAGCACCGGCGACGTCATCGACGATGCGTTCGGCAGCAACGTGGACTACCTGGAGATCGACACTTTGCCGGGCCTCGGGTCCGTGGACGACTGCGACGATCTCGCGTTCGACATCGACGGCACGCTGTACGTGGCGCTCAACAACGGTGGCTCGACCGACCGGCTCGCCACCATCAACACCAGCACCGGCGACACAACCCTGGTCGGCACCCCCGGCATCAGTGACATCGAAGGCCTCAGCTTCGACCCCTACGGCCAACTGTGGGCGATGCGCGGCTCCGGCAGCCCCAACCTGGTCCCGCTGAACAAGAGTACGGCCGCGGCGGGGTCCGGCATCACGGTGAACAACGGCGGGGACTACGAGTCGCTGGCCTGCATGCTCTCGGGCTTCGACACCGACAACGACGGACTGCTCGACGTCACCGAGGACGCCAACGGCAACGGCATCGTGGACGCCGGAGAGACCGATCCTGCCGACTTCGACACCGACGACGACGGACTGTCCGACGGACTCGAGAGCGGCCTCGCGGCCCCGGAGTCCGCGGGCGCGACGGCCGCGGGCGTCTTCGAGGCCGACACCGACCCCTCATCGACCACGGATCCTCTCGATGACGACTCCGACGACGACGGACTGCTCGACGGCACCGAGGACGCCGACGGGGACGGAAATCGGGACAGCAGCGAGGCTGACCCCAACGACTTCGACACCGACAACGACGGCTTGTCCGACGGGCTCGAGAGCGGGCTGGCGGTGCCGGAAGGCGACGACACCGACCTGACCGTGTTCGCCGCGGACAGCGACCCTTCGAGCACAACGGATCCCGTGTCCACCGACTCGGATCTCGATGGCCTGAACGACGGCTCAGAAGACCAGGACGGCGACGGCGCAGTAGACGTAGGCGGCGAGACCGACCCGAACGACGACGACACGGACGATGACTGCTTGATCGACAGCTTCGAGGTGCTGACCTCGGGCACCGACCCGCTGGACCCCGACACCGACAACGACGGCATCCAGGACGGCACCGAGTCCGGCGTCGCCGCGCCCCAGGGCAGCGACACAAACCTCGCGGTCTGCGTCGTGGATGCGGACCCGTCCACGGTCACCGATCCGCTGGACATCGACACCGACAATGGCGGCGTGATCGACGGCTTCGAGGACACCAACGGCAACGGCTCCATCGATCCGGGCGAGACGGACCCGAACCTCGCCGCCGATGACGGCGTGAACTTCGACTGCGACGGTGACCTGCTCAACGACTTCACCGAGATCTCCATCGGCACGGACCCGTGCGACGTGGACAGCGACAACGACGGCGTGCAGGACGGCATCGAGGTCCTCGTCGCGGGCACCGACCCCACCGACGACGACACCGATGACGACGGACTGCTCGACGGCACCGAAGACGCCAACGGCAACGGAATCGTGGACGGCGGCGAGACGGACCCCCAGGACGAAGACTCGGACGGCGACGGCGTGCAGGACGGCACGGAGCTAGGCCTCGCGGCTGCGCAGGGGCTCGACACGGACGCGGCCAACTTCGTCCCCGACGCGGACCCCAGCAGCACCACCAACCCCCTCAACCCCGACACGGACGCGGGCGGCGTGCCCGACGGCACCGAAGACCCGAACTTCAACGGCGCGGTGGAGACGGGCGAGACGGACCCGAACAACCCCGCGGACGACGGCAACGCCAACGACGCCGACGGCGACGGGCTGCCGGACTCGATGGAGACCCTGCTCGGCACCAACCCGAACAACCCGGACACCGATGGTGACGGCCTGAACGACGGGCTCGAGGTGCTGACTCTGGGGACCGATCCCACCGACGACGACACCGACGACGACGGCCTCACCGACGGAGTCGAGAACGCTGGCGCCACGGACCCGCAGGACGAGGACACCGACGGCGATGGCGTGCAGGACGGCACGGAGTCGGGCCTGACCGCCCCCCAGGGCAGCGACACGGACCTCACCAACTTCGTGCCTGACGCGGACCCGAGCACGACCACGGACCCGACCGAGGCAGACTCCGACAACGGCGGCGTGAGCGACGGCGGCGAAGACATCAACGCCAACGGGCAGATCGACGCGGGCGAGACCAACCCCAACTTCCCCGGCGACGACGGTCAGGCCATCGACACCGACGGCGACGGCCTGCCTGACGCGACCGAGCTGGTCGTGGGCACCGATCCAAACGTGCCGGACACCGACGGCGACGGTTTGGACGACGGCGACGAGGTCCTGAACCAGAACACCGACCCGACCGACGACGACACCGACGACGACGGACTGACCGACGGCTTCGAGGTGAACACCAGCGGCACCAACCCGCTGGACGACGACACCGACAGCGACGGCGTGCAGGACGGCACCGAGCTCAGCCTCACCTCGCCCCAGGGCAGCGATACCGCGCCGGGCAACTTCGTCCCCGACGCGGCGCCGACCTCGGGCACCAACCCGCTCAACGCGGACACCGATGGCGGCGGCATCCCCGACGGTGTGGAGGATCTGAACGGCAACGGCGCGATCAACGCCAACGAGACCGACCCGAACGACCCGTCCGACGACGCCGGCGTGGACAGCGACGGGGACGGCCTGCCCGACGACGTCGAGGTTCTGCTGGGCACGGACCCCAACGACAGCGACAGCGACGACGACGGGCTCAGCGACAGCGCCGAGGTGCTGACCACCGGCACCGACCCGAACGACGACGACAGCGACGACGACGGCCTGCTCGATGGCACCGAGGTGAACACCACGGGCACGGATCCGCAGGATGAGGACACCGACGACGACGGGCTGCAGGACGGCACCGAGGTCGGGCTGGCGGCGCCGCAGGGCACCGACACGTCGGCGGCGAACTTCCAGCCGGACACCGATCCTTCGACCACGACGGATCCCTTGGACGCGGACACCGACAACGGCGGCGTGGCCGACGGCCTCGAGGATCTGGACGGCGACGGCAACGTGGACAGCAACGAGACCGACCCGAACGACGGCACGGACGACGGCTCGGCGACGGACACGGACGGCGACGGGCTCCCCGACGACACCGAGGTCCTGCTGGGCACCAACCCCGCCAACCCGGACACCGACGGCGACGGGCTCAGCGATGGCGACGAGGTCCTGACCCAGGGCACCGATCCGCTGGACGACGACAGCGACGACGACGGGCTGATCGACAGCACCGAGGTCGCGGGCGGCACGGACCCGAACGACGACGACACCGACAACGACGGGCTGCAGGACGGCACCGAGTCGGGCCTGACGGCGCCGGAGGGCAGCGACACCGCGCTGAGCAACTTCCAGCCGGACACCGACCCGTCCACGACGACGGACCCGAACGACGCGGACACCGACAACGGCGGCGTGCCCGACGGGCTCGAGGATCTCGACGGCGACGGCGCGGTGGACAGCAACGAGACCGACCCGAACAACGGCGCGGATGACGGCGCGGCCATCGACACCGACGGCGACGGACTGCCCGACGACACCGAGCTGGTCCTGGGCACGAGCCCGACCAACCCGGACACCGACGGAGACGGGCTCAGCGACGGCGCCGAGGTGTTGAGTGAGGGCACGGACCCGCTCGACGACGACACCGATGACGACGGCCTGCTCGACAGCACCGAGCTGCTCAGCACCAACACCGATCCCCTGGACGAGGACAGCGACGACGACGGCGTGCAGGACGGCACGGAGTCGGGCCTCGCGGCGCCGGAGGGCACCGACACGGTGCTCGCCAACTTCCAGGCGGACGTGGACCCCAGCACGACGACGGACCCCAACGACGCGGACACCGACAACGGCGGCGTGGCCGATGGCCTCGAGGATCTGAACGGCAACGGCCAGATCGACGGCACCGAGACGGACCCCAACAACCCAGCCGACGACGGCGTGGCGACCGACAGCGACGGCGACGGGATCCCCGACGACACCGAGGTGCTGCTGGGCACGGACCCCAACGATCCGGACACCGACGACGATGGCGCGAGTGACGGGCTCGAGGTGCTGACCGCGGGCACGGATCCCCTGGACGACGACACCGACGATGACGGGCTCCTCGACGGCAACGAGATCGCGGGCACGACCGACCCCAACGACGACGACACCGACAACGACGGCGTGCAGGACGGCACGGAGTCGGGGCTGGCCTCGCCCCAGGGCTTCGACACCGCGCTGAGCAACTTCGTCGCGGATGCGGACGGCGGCTTCAGCACGACCAACCCGAACAACCCGGACACGGACGCCGGCGGGGTGCCCGACGGGCTCGAGGATCTGAACGCCAACGGCCAGATCGACGCGGGCGAGACGGACCCGAACAACGGCGCGGACGACGGCGCGGCCATCGACACCGACGGCGACGGCCTGCCCGACGACACCGAGGCGCTGCTGGGCACGGACCCCAACGACCCCGACTCCGACGACGACGGCCTCACCGACGGTGATGAGGTGCTCAGCGAGGGCACCGACCCCACCGACGACGACAGCGACGACGACGGGCTGCTCGACGGCACCGAGGTCATCACGACGGGCACCGACCCGCTCGATGACGACACCGACGACGACGGACTGCAGGACGGCACCGAGGTCGGCCTCATCTCTCCTGAGGGCACCGACACGCTGCTGTCCGGGTTCCAGGCGGACGCGGACCCCTCCACCACGACGGACCCGCTGGACGCGGACACCGACAACGGCGGTGTGCCCGACGGACTCGAGGACCTGAACGGCAACGGCGCGGTGGGCCCGCTCGAGACGGACCCCAACGATGGCAGCGACGACGGCGCCGTCATCGACACGGACGGCGACGGGATCGGCGACGCGACCGAAGCTCTGCTGGGCACCGACCCCACAGACCCGGACTCCGACGACGACGGCTTGACCGACGGGCAAGAGGTGCTGACCGAAGGCACGGACCCCCTGGACGACGACACCGACGATGACGGGCTCTTCGACGGCACCGAGGTCAACGTCTACGGCACCAACCCCACGGACGAAGACAGCGACAACGACGGCGTGCAGGACGGCACCGAGGTCGGCCTGGCGGCGCCGGAAGGCACCGACACCTCGCTGGCCAACTTCATCCCCGACGGCGACGGCGGCGCGACCACCACGGACCCGCTCGACAGCGACACCGACGATGGCGGCGTGCAGGATGGCCTCGAGGATCTGGACGCCGATGGCGTCATCGATCCCGGCGAGACGGACCCGAACTTCGGCCCCGACGATGGCGCGGCCATCGACACCGATGGCGACGGCCTGCCCGACGCGACCGAAGCGGTGCTGGGCACGGATCCGAACGACCCCGACACCGACAATGACGGCCTGAGCGACGGCGCGGAGGTGCTGACCGAGGGCACGAACCCCATCGACGACGACACCGACAACGACGGCGTGCTGGACGGCAACGAGCTGGCTGGCGGCACCGACCCACTCGACGACGACTCGGACAACGACGGCCTCCAGGACGGCACGGAGCTGGGCCTGAGCGCGCCACAGGGCGACGACACCTCGCTGAGCAACTTTGTGCCGGACAGCGACCCCACGACGACCACCGATCCGCTGGACGACGACACCGACGACGGTGGCGTGCTCGACGGCATCGAGGACATCAACGGCAACGGTGCGATCGACGGCTCCGAGACCGATCCCAACGACGGCAGCGACGACGCCTCGCTCACCGACGGCGACGGCGACGGGATCCCCGACGACACGGAAGTGCTGCTGGGCACGGACCCGAACGACCCCGACACCGACAACGACGGGCTGGACGACGGCGTAGAGATCCTGACCACCGGCACCGACCCGGTCGACGACGACAGCGACGACGACGGCTTACTGGACGGCACAGAGGTGGCCGGCGGCACGGACCCGCTGGACGACGACACCGACAGCGACGGCGTGCAGGACGGCACAGAGCTCGGCCTGAGCGAGCCCGAGGGTGACGACACGACGCTGAGCAACTTCGTGCCGGACAGCGACCCCACGACGACCACGAACCCACTCAGCGCCGACACCGACAACGGCGGCGTGCCCGATGGGCTCGAGGATCTGGACGGCGACGGGGCCATCGACGCGGACGAGACCGACCCGAACGACCCCAGCGATGACCCATCGATCACCGACACCGACGGCGACGGGCTGCCGGACGCGACCGAGGCGCTGCTGGGCACGGATCCAAACAACCCGGACACCGACGGTGATGGGCTGAGCGACGGCGAAGAGCTCCTCGATGAGGGCACCGACCCGCTCGACGACGACAGCGATGACGACGGGCTGCTCGACGGCACCGAGGTGACGGGCAGCACCGATCCCAACGACGCAGACAGCGACGGTGACGGCGTGCAGGACGGCACGGAGCTGGGCCTCGGCGCGCCCGAGGGCGACGACACGGGCTCCGGCTTTGTGCCCGACGCGGACGGCGGCGCGACCACCACAAACCCCAACGACGCAGACACCGACAACGGCGGGGTACCCGACGGGCTCGAGGATCTGAACGGCAACGGCGCCATCGACGCCGGCGAGACCGACCCGAACGATCCCAGCGATGACCCGGACCTGACCGACACCGACGGCGACGGGATCCCCGACGACATCGAGACGGCCATCGGCACGGACCCGAACCTGGCGGACACCGACGGCGACGGGCTGGACGACGGCGAGGAGATCCTCGAGTACGGCACGGATCCGCTCGATGACGACAGCGACGACGACGGGCTCTTCGACGGCACCGAGGTCGAGCTGGTCGGCACGGATCCGAACGATCCAGACACCGACGAGGACGGCTTGACGGACGGCCAGGAGGTTGGCCTCAGCGAGCCCGAGGGTAACGACACCGAGCCGGGAGTCTTCGTCGCTGACGCGGACGGCGGCGACACCACCACCAACCCGCTGTCAGACGACACCGACAACGGCGGCGTCAGCGATGGCGGCGAGGACACGAACCTGAACGGTCAGATCGACGGGGACGAGACCGACCCGAACAATCCCACGGACGACATCCCGCCGGTGGACACGGACGGAGACGGCCTCCCAGACCTGACGGAGATCGTGCTCGGCACCAACCCGAACGACGTGGACACCGACAACGACGGGCTGTGGGACGGGGTCGAGGTGCTGGAGCAGGGCACGGACCCGACCGACGACGACACCGACGACGACGGTCTGCTCGACGGCAACGAGGTAGACAACGGCACGGATCCGCTGGACGACGACAGCGACGGCGACGGCGTGCAGGACGGCACCGAGCTGGGCTTGACGGTCCCGGAGGGCGACGACACCAACCTCGCGTTCTTCACGCCAGACGCGGACCCCACCACGAGCACGGACCCACTCGACAGCGACACCGACGATGGTGGCGTGAGCGACGGCGGCGAGGACTACAACTACAACGGCGCGGTGGACGGCGACGAGACCGACCCCAACAACGGCCTGGACGACTTCGGCGCGGGCGCCCCGGCGGTGGACACCGACGGGGACGGGCTCACCAACGACGAGGAGGCGGAGCTCGGCACGGACCCGACCAACCCCGACACCGACGGGGACGGCCTCGACGACGGCCTGGAAGTGCAGATCGGCAGTGATCCCCTGGTGCCCACCTCGCTGCAGGGCGGCGCGGGCTGCGCGACGAGCGGAAGCGGGAGCGGGAGCGTGTGGCTTCTCGCGCTGTTCGGCCTCGCCCTGTTCCGTCGTCGCCGCCAGGCGGGTGTGCCGGTCCTGCTCGGTCTCGCCGGCCTCGCCGGGATCGCCACCCTGTCGATGCCGCTGCCGGCCCAGGCCCAGGACAAGGCTCCCCAGATCGACGTGCAGCGCTTTGACGCCGTGCCTCAGCTGCACGGCTTCATCCGCACCCGGCACGCCCAGCAGATGGAGCGCGGCACGTGGGGCTTCATGCTGGACGTCAACTACGCCCTGAACCCGCTCGAGATCCCCATCGCCGACGACGACCGCAAGCGCGGCATCGGCGTCATCGATCACCTGGTGGGCTTCAACCTGTCCGGCGCGTGGGCTCCCCTCGACTGGCTCGAGCTCGGCCTCGCGTTCCCGATTCTGCAGGTTCAGGGCGGCACCAACGTCAGCCAGTCCGTCGCTCAGGCGCTCGGCCACTCGGGCAACAACATCGGCATCGGTGATCTGCGCTTCTCGGTCGGCATCCAGCCCCTGAACCAGGACCAGCACGGCATCAACGTGGCCATCGCGCCTGAGATCACCATCCCCACCGGCACCCGCAAGCAGTTCGTGGGCGGCGGCGCGGTGGGCATCGGGCTCGACTTCGCGGTGGGCCGTCGCTGGAAGCACCTGCGCTTCGACATCAACGCCGGCTTCAAGATCACGACCGCGGCATCGACGCTGGTGGACATCCAGCCCGACGATGAGCTGCGCTTCGCGGCCGCGGTGGGCTTCCCGTTCCTCGACGACATGCTGATGCCGTACATCGAGCTGGTCGGCGCCACCGTCATCGCGCCGCCCGCGGCCACCAACACCGGCTGGAAGCCGTTCGCGGTCCAGCAGACGCCGGTGGAGCTCAACCTCGGCCTGCGCTTTGACCCCGAGGGCCCCCTGTTTGTGC
>Ga0222662_1000085_pt1 | contig 89450 bp, 143 predicted proteins | sample AntAcemetagen600_FD_179821 | JGI IMG/M metagenome (GOLD analysis project Ga0222662, IMG submission 179821) | Saline water microbial communities from Ace Lake, Antarctica - #600 | ecosystem: Environmental > Aquatic > Non-marine Saline and Alkaline > Saline | place: Antarctica: Ace Lake... | reverse complement strand
AACGACGATAAGCTCGCTTCATTGCAGGCGTAGTTTTCCTCTTTAGATGACGAGGGATTTGATCCATTTGCGTTCGAACTAGATGAAGAAGCCGCAGTCGAGGAAGCCGCAAGTGAAGAAGCCGCAAGTGAGGAAGCTAAAGAAGCCGCAAGTGAAGAAGCCAAAGAAGCTGCAAGTGAGGAAGCTAAAGAAGCCGCAAGTGAAGAAGCCAAAGAAGCTGCAAGTGAGGAAGCTAAAGAAGCCGAAGAAGCCAAAGAAGCTGCAAGTGAGGAAGCTAAAGAAGCCGCAAGTGAGGAAGCTAAAGAAGCCAAAGAAGCCAAAGAAGCCAAAGAAGCCAAAGAAGTCGCAAGTGAGGAAGCTAAAGAAGCCGCAAGTGAGGAAGCTAAAGAAGCCAAAGAAGCCAAAGAAGCTGCAAGTGGGGAAGCCGCAGTCGAGGAAGCCGCAGGCGAGGAAGCCGCAGTCGAGGAAGCAGAAAAGAATCAAACATTCGAATTCTATGAAAGACCATCTCCGCTGAATCCTGCTCGAATGGAATACTTTATCAAAACGGTCAATGAGGATGATGAACCGGCATTCCAATCGGTAGAAGATTTCACATTAGAAATCGAAGAATATATGGATGAAGATGCAACCTTTCAAAAGGTAACGAACCCAAGCACGATACAAATATAGTAGCAATTAATCGATCAAAGCTTAGAAAATGAAGATTGATATATAATAAAATATGGATGAATCTATGTAGGAAGCACTTTCGTCCTTGATGAATCACATACGAAAGGAAATTAAAACTGGAAAGGTGGAATCCCACGTTTCCATTGAACAGAAAGGTGATACATTTTCAATTATTACAAATTTAAAAGGGAAACGACCTACAAAAAAATCGTGGGAAATTCCATAGGAAGATCGGGATGAACATATGAGTTTGCTGTAGTCACTATCGAAGTTATAGTAGAACGATCCGTTTTTCAAACTAATGGAGGCCATCAGAGGTTCTCGACGTATCTATCATAGCGACGAAATCTGGAAAAAGAATATACTTCATTTTATGGGAGAGGGGTACAACTTGGATCGTCTGGTAGATCTTCGACAAAACGCAGAGCCCTTGTTGGAAGATATTTAGATAAAGAAGACCATTCAGAATTCTATGGTAGAAAAAGTAGAGAAGAATGTAATCCTTCAGTCGTTATATCAGGCATTGGTATTGAAAGAATATAGAGATACGAAGGATATTAAGACGTATCGTGTATTGAACGAGCTTCTTTCACCCAAGAAAATCATCCATCAGGTGAAGCGATCCGATGGATCTACTGTATACGTTGCCGATGGGGAACCAATCGAAGGAATTGTGGAAAAAAGCTATACTTCATTGAAGCAGTATGATGTGAATCGTCTGGAGCAAAAGGATGAAAAGGTGGTGGGAGTGGTTGTGAATTGGGCGCGATACAGGGATGCGTTGAAGGAGATGGGTTTGAGCATATCGGTGTTATCGAGTCAGATAATGAATCCCGTAACGCATTTTGTGATGGTAAACGAGCCAAGTAGAGCTGCTGTAGGGATGGGGCGATATGAGGGCTATGTGGATGGAAGCAAACCGTTAGGTGGAAATACAATCCGACGTGCGTTATCGTATGGATAGGACTCAACGATGCCAGCGGTTTGGAATGGAGCTCTCTACCGATCCCGCATTGCGGCGATTATGGCACCGAGCATAGATGGATTGGCCATAGGCGAAGAGAATGAGGCTATGTCCGAAATAGAATTGTGGAACGCATACACGGAAATGGTGGCGGATCGGAGTAAAAAGGGGGGTCTATTGAAGCACGAGCGAGACGTATTGTAGCAAAATTGGAGCGTGTAGGAGAATCAATGGAAATCGTTACTGGCCACCTGGAGGACGGAAGGGATACGACCGGCAGCTCTTCATATATACGGTAAGAAGGTGTATAGTTCCTATGGTGGGCTATGGAAAATTTTAATGGAGAAATTAGACTCTAAATCGTTGGCTCATATTGCCACTGCAAAAGACGCAATAAATCACACGCTGTTATTACGGTGGATTCTAACGAATAAGAAATGGAATACGTAGAAACATACAGATAAGAATGCGAAACATTTACGAATGATGATAGAAACGGAATATGGGATTCGACTCAATCGAGCTACATTGGATGATTTGGAGGAATTTGTAGAGATGTGGATTGAATCAGAGCCGGTCAAGTGGGATTCACCTTCTCTCGAACAATCGATATAGGATTCCGGGTTTGAATCACCGTAGGTTACGGCGGATGAACTTGTGACATTTGTGCGGGAGTATGGAGATGCGGCTTGGAAGAGGTTACGGTCTAGTGTGGATCTAGCAGAACGATATGGATTGGGAGTAGTATTGGGTGTATTTATATCGATTCTCCATCCTTCCTTGCGCGACCATACGGAAACGGAGATTCGTCTTGTATCAGGTAGAGATCTGACAAAGGAGATTGGGAGTATTATCGTGACGAAGGAATTGCGTAATGTGATACGGAGTGTGATGACATCATTCGGAATCGTGTATTTCGAGTTACCGGTGGATGAAGTGCAAGATGATTTCGGAGCATCAGAACGCAAGGAAACTCGTGAGGTCGATGATGCGGAGTTAGAGCGTATAGACGGAAGAAGATCTATGACCATTGCGATCGATACTGGTATGTCAATGCGCTTGATTTAAATAAAAGGTTTCTACATACACTATACCGTATGAGTTCTTAGATCGATACCTCTAAATATTGTCTGTTTATTTAGACCCTCTAGGCAACCGAGATTCGAACCTTAGTGGAGGCGCTGAAGGATATTTTAATTCACACCAACATTGAAATCAACGAAAATGGATTGAGTATTATGGAGATCGGTAGGGAGCGTATTAGTTTGGTGAGCCTAAAGTTGAAAGCAGAGTCTTTCTAGAATTTCCATTGCGAAAAGAGTATGGTGTTGGGTGTAAATTTAATCAATCTGAATTCCCTCCTCCGAACCGTATAGTCGAACGATATATTGACCCTCTTTATTTTGGCAAATGATCGGAATAAATTGGGAATCTTGCTACAGGATGCCAGTAAGAATAAGGTGACTCGGTATATGTTAGATTTAATCGAATTGGAACACCGGCGACACCGGGTTCCAGATATTCGACCGGAGAGCGTGTTAACGATGCTTTCGAGTGATTTCCAGCAGACGTGCCGATCGTTATCGGTGTTTACCGACGAGGTAGAGATCTGCTGTGCCGGAAACCAGATTGAATTTAAGGGAAAAGGCGATTACGTAGAGCAGATCACATAGTTTGGAGAAACGGAGGACGGTGTTGAATTTAAGGAACAGGCAAATCCTTCGCGACCGGTGCAGGGAATGTATAATCTCAAAAAATTATTGTCATTTGCGAAGTGTTCCAATCTATCGAGTATGATTAAAATATCTATGATGAATGATATGCCGATGATTATAGAGTATGATATTACCGATTTGGGTAACATTAAGCTGTGTATCAGTCCAAAAGTATAGTGATTTAAGCCCACGACCCTTTCTTAATCATAAATATGGCTTGGGTAAAACGTATTACAAACGAGTTGCGTCAATTGCAAAATGGAACAAATGAATTTAAGATTGGTTCTACATAGGAACATTCGATGTAGAATCTGAAAGCGATCGTGAAGGGACCGGTGGATACTCCCTATGAAGGCGGTGAGTTTGAATTGATAATATAGATTCCTAGTTAGTATCCATTTTCCCCGCCGAAAATCGCATTTAAGACCCCTATTTATCACGCAAATATAGATACTAGGGGGATGATTTGTTTGGATATTTTAAAGAGTGAGTGGAGTCCATCGTTGACGATAGAAAAGGTGTTGTATTCTCTTCAGTCTTTATTGAATGATCCGAATCCGGATGATCCGTTGCGTGGTGAGTTAGCACATCAATACATTCATAAGAGAGAAGCCTTCAATGAAGAAGCAAAAACAATGACGATGAAATACGCAATGCGACCCATTTCTATTTAGAAAAACTTGGATTGATCGATGGAAAGAACAGGGGGCTGATATACGTTTCCGGGTTTTGCTTGGCTGGTTTGTTGGCGAAGCAAATGTCTCCATCCGCCGCCACCCCTGCTAACAACACCGCCACCCACCTTAATACCTGCACTGGCTCTCTATCCTTGTATGGGACCAGCTCCCTTTCTTCCACTAAATGGGCTTTGTATCGGCTGCTGACGATTGGATCGATTCATCTGCATGGGGGGCTTTTGGCGTTTGCGTCGATCCCGATCGTTGGAACGCGTGTGTTGTCGTCTGGAACCTTGTTGACGTTTAGAGTCAATGGCGATTTTTATTTTATTATTAAAATACATTACTTTTTCAAGGTCAAGAAAGTTGGACATATATGTTTTTAGTTGCGTTACATCACAATCGTCATCTAGACGGTTCCAAATTTTTACCAGACAGAATCCGTGCTTGGGTGTAATAGAAACACCGTTAATCTTTTTCCAGTCTTCTACGACCTATTCGTTCACCATTAGGAAACACAGTTTCTTCCAAACTTCTGCGGCGTGATCCGTATCGATTTTACACGTCCAATAGCCCCCTTTTGAATTGTGTGGATCTTCTCGACACGGATAGATAGCACCAGAGGTCATCTCTCTCATTAGATAGAACATACCCTGATTTGCTTCAGGGAGTGCTTCATCCCAGGAATTAAAGAGTAGAATTAATTCTTCTAGGCTTTCAATCGGTTTTGGGAAAAGGTCTACAAAGGATGACTTGGAATAGTCTTTGTTGATCGTATTGTGATACCACATATGCCATCCAGATCGCAGAATATGGGGTATTTCGTTCCATCCCACAGATCGAAGTATGGAATGATCCATAGTGCGAAGTGGAACAGGAAAGGTATTGGCTGACGACATCCTGTAATATAGAATAGTATGTTTAAATATGTTTAAATGACCGAAGTTTCCAGGGATCAAATTTCAATACGATTACCATCAATATCTTCAGTAACAATGGTGTCGGTCAATAACATATCCAGGTGATCTCTCGATATAAAGTTTCCGGTAGGCGAAATAAAGGGAAATAGTTCAACGGTTATGTCTTCCTCCTTATTCAGTATGTTAATAACGTTGAAGGTTGCGTCGTCTTCGAGTTTGCCTCGATGTTCTTCGATCCAGTTTCGCAGCTGTGAACGATGTTCGTTCCAATCACTTTCACTGTTGACAATCGATAGCCATTGATATTCACGAGAATAATAGACAATCAAACGATCGTTATACACGCGAGGGAGAAACGGTTTCCAGGCTCGAATCGTGTGCGCGGTAGATGGATCCAGATATCCGAGATAATACAGAATCAGAGACCATACATACTTGAGAGACAAAGGGTGAAATTCGGGGATGGGAGGATGACGACTGGGAACCTGCGCATCTATATTGGTGTGCCAAACCGCTACAACATCATCTTTTACGTATTGAGCCGTATGTCCCAACCACAGAAAGTCAACCAATCGGATCGTAGAGCGGAGCGTGGATGCCACGAAAGGATACTACACAACTGTGTGAAACATCGAAATCCAATTCATATTTCATCTACATAGTGTGTGTTCTGCTTAAATAGAAGTGTATATTATAGTATGGATTCGAAATTAGTGTTCGCTATTGTATTGGCAGCTATTCTGATTGTATTTATCTTTATGGTGAATAGTAATAGCGTAATGAAGGGTATCTACAGCAGTGTCTACGGTGTTTCCGGATAGATCAACGCAGAGATGTTTTCATCTCAGTATGGGGAGAACAAGCCAGGTCACCGTGCAGACTTTGTCCCGGCATACGATGAAGACGATTTGGATAAGACCTATGAGAAGCGAGGATCGGGACCCGCGTCTCCGGATAATTTCGAAAAGCCGGCGCCCTTGAGTTCGTATGATGGACTGACGCTCGGTGACGACAACAACGCCGCAGCAAAGGTAATGGGGCAACAGACGAGTGCGAAACATCGTCCCGCGGTGTTATCCAAGAAACCGATGATGGTGTTGTTGGGCAGCGGTGCGCCCCCCGCTCACGAGATGCGGCCAGCATAGCCTGATCCATACCAAACTCTACCGGTGGATGGCAAACCGGGTTCTTCCAAGTCGATGTTTATGTTTTCCAAGAACCCAATGAGCCTTTCCTGTTGCCCTAGTCAGTATACGAGTGATATGGGATGCGTTTGTTTGACGGAGGACCAAAAAAAATGGATGTCGGGTCGAGGAGACAACCGCAGCGCACCGAGTGAGTATTGAGTGGGATTAGATGTAGCCGTGAAGGATAGGTTGCTGTATTTCCGATTTGAGGTATTCTTCCACCATTTCTTTGGTCACGACGCCTTTTGCGTCAGGAGCAATCGTTTTGGTAAAGAGAGGCAAGTTTCCTCCAAGAATCGTATGTAGATTCACTTTGCGGCATATGGTGAAAATTGCGCGTTTGAGGTTACGAACTCCTTTTTCTTTTCGTGTAAAGTGTGTAATAATGTGAGATATGATGGAATCCTCCCACGTTAGAGATAGGGATGGGATTTCGCGACGCACTTCTGGAATAATATAGTTGCGAACGATCTGAATCTTCTATTTTGTAGTAAGACCTTCTGTGCGAATCATATGAATCCTATCTTTCAAGATGGGATTGATTTTGGATTCATCATTGAATGAGAATATAAACATAACTCGGGATAGATCGATAGGGATACCCGAGAAATATTTGTCTTCAAATAAGGTATTCTGGGAAGGATCCGTAAGGTGACACAGGAGATTCGCGATTTCTTCTCCCTACGAGTCTTCGCTGAGTTTATCGAGTTCGTCAAAGTAAATAATTGGATTCATAACCTTTGCCAACATAAGCGCCTATACAATTCTACCATAGGTGCCACCTTCGTATGTATAGTCGTGTCCAACAAATGAGCTGCTATTTTTGGCTCCACCGAGACCGATGAGACAAAAGGGGCGATTCAACGCTTTCGAGATGCCTTTTTGAATGAGGGTTGTTTTACCGTTGCCAGCAGGTCCCTAAATGCCCACGCAGAATCCAGAGGCCGCGGTGTCATCCGGATTCGTATAATCTCTGGCGATTAATTCAAGGATTTGTTCTTTTGCTTGTTCGTGAGCAAACACTGCCTGATCCATACATTCTTTCATTTGTTTCAAATAGGTAACAATCGTAGTTGTGTTCTGTTCGATGACGGTGCGGATCGAGGGAGCATAGGAACCAAACGGTATTTTTTCCAACGACTATACCCAATGAGCCATTTTTGCGTGTTCCGACACACCGGGTTCCATCGCATACAACGCGTCGATCTTTTTGAGGAGCATAAGGCGAACACTTGCATTCATATCGGTGTCATTCAATTGAAGCAATCGAAATCGAGGAGGGATCACATTGCCATCTTCTTTTAAAAGATCCGATTCTGTTTCGATGAAACGTTTTCTCGCATCGACGGTTTGCTTCATAAAATATCCTTTTTCTTCACTACTATACTCAATTTCCTTCGGCAGTTGTTTCATCCAGTAACTCCATCGTTCCTCTTTTGGCTTCAGCTGGAGTTTCCGCTTGCGGCGTTTCGTAATTGGATGTTGTGGAGGATACCAAGTGTCATCGCTATCACTTTCGTCTGTAACGACACGACGCCGTTTGGATTTCGATGACTCGTCGATCATAATGGAAAACTGAATCATATTGTCATTCGCTTTTCGTCGCGGTGATATCTTGGTAGACTACTTTGGTTCCTCACAATCTACAAAGTTGAGCTTGTGCTTAGGCTTCAACTCTAGCAAACTAGGGCGTTGATCGACAATCACGTCTCCATCACTATGACTGTCTCCCATTGTGTATTTAAATGTATGTAGTAGAATTTATATATAGGAGGTGATTCAATTTTATAAAATTGAATCTTTGCCAAACACAAATATAAGTATATTCTAAATTATGGCAGTTCATACGAAAAGCAAAGTAGCAGCAATTCAGTTCGGAATTATGAGTCCGGATGAGATTCGGCGGCGGTCGGTTGTATAGGTGACGTCCATTGGTCTCTATGAGGGGGAAAACAGCGTTGCGGGAGGTTTGTTCGATCCCCGTATGGGAGTATTGGATTATGGCAAGTTGTGTCCGACGGACGGATTGAACAGTCACGACTGTCCCGGTTATTTCGGTCACATTGAATTGGCGATGCCCGTGTTTCACATTCAGTTTATGAAGCAGATCATTGGAACGCTCAAATGTGTCTGTCACGGATGTGGAAAACTTATGGTGGATCCTTCCGATCATTCGGTGGCGAAGATTCTCTAGAGAAAGAAGGGAATTGCTCGTTTCAGCGCAATGTAGGAAGTCTGTGAAAAGGTCAAAGTGTGTCCCCATTGTAAGGCAACTCATTATTCATCGGTTTCACATACGGGATCGAATCGAAGAGACAAAGAACAGCCTACATTTGGAACCATTCAGGTTACGTTTAAGGTGTCCGAGGATGTAGACGGTAAATCGGTTTCGAAGATGGTGCAGGAGATTTGGACGGCAAAGGACGTTCTTATGGTTCTATAGAGGGTGAGTGATATGGATTGTCAGCTGATTGGCTTTGACCCAGTTCAATGCCGACCGGACTGGTTGATTTGTCAAGTGTTGCCGGTATGTCCTCCTGCGACTCGTCCATCCGTCAATAGCGACAACAAGAGTCGGATGGAAGATGATCTGACCCACAAGTATTGTGATATTATTAAGACAAACCGTGCTTTAAAAGCTAAATTGGAAAAGGAAGTTGTGGCGAAGAATCAAGAAGAAGTCATACGGAATTCAAAAGTGATCAATGACTGGTATCAGCTTCTTCAATATCACGTTGCTACGCTGGTAAACAACAAGATTTCCGGACTCCCGCCTGCCCAGCAGAGATCGGGTCGACCCCTTAAGTCTATTTAGGAGAGAATTAAATACAAGGATGGGCGGATTCGTGGAAATCTGATGGGAAAACGTGTGGATTATTCCGCTCGTTCTGTGATTACACCGGATCCAAACATCGGAATTTTCGAGCTGGGTGTTCCCAAGCACGTAGCACAGCGGATTACCGTTCCAGTGAAGATTAATCCAATGAATCGAGCAAGGATGACGGAGATTGTGCGTGCCGGGTATCATTCGTATCCGGGTGCGAAATCCATCAAGAAAAAGAGCGGCCGGGTGATATCGCTGCGTGTCTTGGACACTACGTCGATGTAGGTGGAAGTAGGTGACACGGTAAATCGATACCTGATAGATGGCGATTATGTTCTCTTTAACCGACAGCCATCGCTTCATAAGATGAGTATGTAGATCCATAAGGTTCTGGTGTTGCCGTATAAGACCTTCCGATTGAATGTCCAGGTAACTACTCCTTACAACGCAGATTTTGATGGTGACGAGATGAATATGCACGTTCCCCAGTCAAAGCAGTCACAGGTGGAGGTGGTGGAGTTGGCCGCGGTGCCGAAACAGATTCTATCTCCGGGAACGAATGCGCCAGTGATCGGTATCGTATAGGATACGTTGATTGGAAGTTACCTGTTTACACATCCATCGAATTACCTTTCCGAGAAAGATGTGCAAGATTTGGCCGCGATGCTTCCTCAACTTGGTGCTTCTCTTCCCGATCCGGCGGTAGAGGTGGGAGTTGCCGAGGATGCTTTACCAGACGACTTCCCGAGGCTCTATTGGAATCCCGCGATGCGATACTGGCGTGGTTCAGATATCTTTTCTCGAATTATTCCGATTATTACAATGACAAAGTCTACAAATACAAGTAAGCTTACGGGACGTAGCGAGGACAAGCTTCGTATTACCGATGGCGTGTTGTAGACGGGGATAATGGATAAGAGTATTTTAGGAACAAAGGAGAATGGGTTGATTCACCGTATCGTAAATGATCTAGGCACGAAATCGGCAGAGATGTTCTTAGATGACTGTCAGCGTCTCATTACGAGCTTTATGTTAAAATCCGGTTTCTCGGTAGGGATCAGTGATCTGATTGCGGATGACGCTACATTGGTCAAGATGAAATCAACCATCGATGAAAAGAAATCGGAGGTGATTCAGCTGATGAACCGGGTTCATTAGGGCGTGTTTGAAAACAATAGTGGGCAATCGAATCGTGATGAGTTTGAGTTGTAGGTGATGAGCCATCTGAACAAAGCTCTTAGTGAGGCTGGTAAAACCGGGATGAGCACACTCGACAGTGACAACCGAATGCTTAGGCTGGTGCAGTCAGGATCCAAAGGTAGCAACATCAACATCGGTCAGATGGTAGCGTGTGTGGGATAGCAGGCGGTAGATGGCAAACGGATTCCGTATGGATTCACGGATCGAACCTTGCCCCACTTTCATAAGTTTGATGACGGTCCCACCGCACGTGGATTCGTAGAGAACAGTTTCCTTCACGGGCTGCGTCCCGAGGAATTCTTCTTTCACGCAATGGGTGGTCGCGAGGGCCTCATCGATACCGCCGTAAAAACCGCACAGACGGGTTATATCCAGCGTCGAATGGTGAAGGGGTTAGAGGATATTCGAGTAGTCCAGGATTACACGGTTCGAGATGCAAATCAGCGTATCGTTCAGTTTCAATACGGGTTGGATGGTCTCGATGGAACCTATTTGGAACGTCAAACAATCCCAATCTTTCAGATGTCACTGAGTGAAATGGTGGATATGTATACGATGGCCGGTAAGCGCGGAAAAGAGGGTATGAGTGTAGACACATTGAAGCGACTAGACACATAGATGGGAGAAACGGTCACTATGTTGGATAAACGTATGGCGTATTTCATAGAGGAAAAGGATTATGCGGTAGACCGCTTGTATAACCGCAAATTGGAAGATACGGTCTATTTCTGTGCGAACCTGCCTCACATCCTGTAGCGATTGAATGCCAAGCAACTCGCCCCCGCGAGCACACTGACTCCATTGGAGATATCAAAGATCATTACGCCACGCCTGGCACAATGGAACATCAGATTTCAGTTGCCGCGCATCCACCGCCTATTGCTCACGTGTTATCTTCATCCAATGTATCTGATTCGCAAGTATCGGATCACGGAAGCCTTTTTGGAAGAAGTGTTGGAAGAATTGGAAGACACAATGAACCGTAAGAGAATTTCTCCCGGTGAACTGGTGGGAATCATTGCGGCACAGTCGATTGGTGAACCTTCTACGCAAATGACCTTGAACACGTTTCACTACGCCGGTGTTTCAAGCAAGTCAAACGTGACACGTGGTATTCCGCGTTTCGAGGAAATCCTTCATCTTAGCAAGAACATCAAATCTCCTTATATGTAGATCGAACTTAAGCCAGAATATGCGTTTGATAAGGAAAAGGCGATGAAAGTGCTGAATGAACTAAGCATCACTCGCTTGCGGGATGTAGTGGAAGAAACCGCCATCTTCTATGATCCTGAAAGTAGTCATCATTACACGACTAGCATTACGAAGCATCGTGAGATGATGGAGTTGTATAACGAACTGATCGAGATGACCGGAGGCGACGATTCCGCTACGCGATCGCCCTGGGTTCTCCATATGAGTGTAAATCGAGCCAAGATGTATTCGACACGTGTTTCTATGTAGGATATTCGATACGCAATCGATAACGCAATGAATAGTGGAGAGGCGATTCTACAATGCTTGGTTGCCGACGATAATGCGGATGATCTGTTGATTCGCATACAGGTGTTGGACGAGACGGCGGGAGACGGTCAAAAGACGGGTGAGGAAGAGGAAGACGGTGAAGTGTGTAGAGATATGATTGACAACCTAAAGACGTTGGAAAAGACTATCTTGGAGAATGTAGTGATTCGTGGCATTCCCGGTATTTTGGAAGCTTCCATGTCGAAGGAGGAGACAATGGTGAAAAAGGATGGCGACTATGTAAAGCTGAATCGCTGGGTGATTGATACTGGTGGAGTCAATCTGTAGGATGTATTAATCCATCCCGCCGTAGACGCCACTCGCACGTTCTGTAATCAGATCCATACGATGGCAGACACATATGGAATTGAAGCAGCTCGCTCTATTATTCTGAATGAAATTAAGGAAGTATTCGAATTCAATGATGCGTATGTCAATACTCGTCATATTATGTTACTGGTGGATGTGATGACGTATCGAGGAGTCACGATGGCAATCGATCGACACGGAATCAACAAGACAGAGAACGGTCCACTCGCAAAGTGCTCGTTTGAGGAATCAACCGATGTGATTGCGAAATCGGCTATCTTTGGAGGGCTGGATCCAATGTTGGGTGTTTCTGCGAATATTATGATGGGCCAAGAGGTGCCAATTGGAACCGGAGCGGTTGGTTTAGTATTCGATGAGGAGAACTTCCGTCGTTGGAAGAAGGAGCGCCAGGAGCGGGTCAAGAGCGCGAGTGAGGGTGCAGCTACAGGAGCTGATCTAGTCACATTAGAAACTTCTATGGTTCCGAGTGAGTGCACGATCAGTTCTCTGATGTTGGATGTTTGATCACGATGGGCTCAACGTTCAATTCACGACAGAGTTGATGCGCTACGTCGTATTGTAAGCGAATAACATCATCTCCAATTTTTTTCATAATTAATTGAAGATGACGATTGGTGATTTCCTTACAAATCCGACTATATCCGTGGATCAGATACAAACACTCTTCTGGTATGGAGGTAGGCCAAAGCATTCCCTTCTATAGATTCTCCCGCTTTCGATAGAGGCACAGAGTGTTTGCTAATTTCAATGCCAATTGTATATCGTGTATCTAAAAGTTCCTACAAATAATATATCGCTCGGAATTCAGTGGTCGTGATGTGCGAGGTTTGACGAGTATAACCTGGCGAAAACAACACCCTATGAAATACAATAATTCCTTTGTGGAATAGGTATCTGTCTCGAATAATTTAAGAATAAAGCATCCACCGGGTAATAGAGTTCGCAACATGAGTTCGGTTTGCGCCAGTAAAAAAGGATACATAAGGATTTCCTATTTGTGAAAATTGTCTGACACATCGATGCCACAATCGGCTGTCACCAGGTGGAATCTTTTTGTGTTATCGATGTATGCGTTGGTGATTGTGTGTATACAATCATCTTTCATCAGATCGGTATACATTAAATGAAATTTACAATTACCGAGTATATCCGGAGACCAGTCAGGACTATTTCCGGTAGGTTTGATTGTTACGGCGCAATAATAATCAAATATCTCCCAATCTTTGGAGGTGGAATATTGCTTGCGAAGAACATCGAGTGCCTACAAGAATCCACCAGGAGCCTCTGCGAGTGTTAATATGCGTATGGGTTGACTTTGTGATAGAAAATCTTCAACATACTCTGCCATTTCAATCATCTTAAAATATGCGCGACTACAAGCTTTTTGCTTCACAACTCCATTTGGATACGAATTAAATTTTTCATACATATTAATTCGTTTTTTCTATTGATTCCAGGATTTCTATTGAAACATAGATTGAATAATGATATCTTTTTTGGAATTTAAATGATTACGATTGTTACGATGAACCGCCTATGTGCAATGATTTGCTTCCATAGTCATACATCGATGATTTGCTTCATCCTTTGGTATGCTAAATACACAACAAAGGGGGGAATGATTCATTTCACTACTCTACTGTATAAGATTACACTAATACATAAATTGCGGTATGTTTGCTTGATTGGGCATCCTTGGCCATCTTACTGTCTTTTAGATAGGTCATTAACTACATCACGCGAATAATCGTTTTCATTTGCTTCTTGTTTTCTTTTCCTTCCGCAAATCCGACTTTAAGAGATGTTTCTAGCTTACCCGGATTGTGAAACAGGTGCTGGGCTTCGAGCGGATCAAATGTGAAATTGCGGTCTTTGATGTTTAATTCGGTAACTGGAAGAATCCCTTTATAGTTATGAATGGTAGATATTTCAATTTGTAATGTATTACAATTAAATTCGCGTCGTTTCTTGAGGATTTGTATGAGAGCGAGAGCGCGTTCCCGATACGCATCTACTGATTGATCTTGTTTCATTTTCGCATCTAATGAAGAATTTGCAAAACTTTCTATACTTGTATTCTTTTGTAAAATCGGGTCAAAAAAGGCGGCTGGATTCTCCACTAATATATATTTCAAAAAAGCGTCGATCTTAGCGTCTCCACAAAACTAAGTTTCTGACGTATCTTTACCAATTTGTTTATTGATTTTTTTTACCATTGAATCTATTTTTTTCTTAATATCTTCACTTGTAAACGATTCCATTGCCGATCGTGTCCCCGTATGAACCTATTGCGTCAACGTCTAAACCTCCGTTTTCATCTTTGCTAGTCCAGCCATAACGTGGGCGTCCGGTTTCGGAAGACTCAACATTCCTTTTTCTGCGCTTTCAATCGAACTATGAACCGTTGATAGTATTTCCATCGTTCTTAATGTAACATTCTTTGACGCATCATCCTTATTTGCGAATCCCTCAGAAGGATATATCATTAAAAGAGTTAATACTATGGCACAAAGCAGGCCAAATACGCCCAACTTCATTTCACTTTCATCCGTTATGTATGTAAACAAGAATAATATACATACAACGGAGAAGGTTAGTATGGGATGGCTCCAGATTGTCGAATGAACGGAAGATGTAATGTGGGGCTATAGGGAACGCAAAGCAAGTAAGCATATAAAAAGAGTAAACATAGAAATAACAACCATTGATAGTTCTACGATAGAAGAATCTAAATTCATATTCTTGTTATAGTAGAATTAGAAAGAAAAGCCGCTCCAATCACCCGTTTTATATGTAGGGATCAGACCGTCGGTTTCACCAAAGAACCCCACATATTCTTTCACACAGTCAATAAGGGGTCCTGTTCCAGTATCGAAATCAATACAAAACGCATCTTTACACTTATCCATTGCGGCCTTACAGGCTTTATCGGTCTTATCCATCGTTTTAAAATCAAATTCAGGGATCCGTTTGGATTCAAACTGTTCTCTGTTAGAGTCTCGAATCGTATTCCAATAAGTTATCAATAACAGTAACACGATGATACCAATAAGAAAGAGGGTGGTTGACATTGGAATTTACGAATTAGTTACTATAGATTCCTGTAATACTTCGATTGCTTTCTTTTGTAAATTCGATTCTGCATCCTCTAAGCAACTTAAATCAAAGGATTGGCGGTCAAAGGGAATCGTAACTATATGGCGGATGGTAGATTTAAACTATCTCATTGGATCCGTAAGGCGTTCCACGTTTTGCGAATGTATGCTAAACAGATATTGAATATAATCAATAAACGATGTTGTGGGTGTTGCGGTAACCGAATGTTTCGAATGTGTAAAAAAAGGGTGAATCAGTAGGGTGCGAGAGCCGTCTGCGATTACATTGGGATCGACTGCCCAGTCACTCAGTATCGCTCCATCGATATACGTTTGTTTCTGTATCGAAAACGGTGGAAACACAATGGGGATGGAGCAGCTGGCCATAATGGCATCTAAAATATATACATCGGGTGTCGTTTGGTGGTTGAATGCAGTAAGGGAATTTGTATCTAGATTCGTAGCAAAGATCGATAGGGTTTGCTTTGTAAATCGAAAGAGTTGACAAAACGTAATATTTGGCAAAATACCTTTCTGTTCTAACACGGTTTCTAGGAGTCGACGGAACGGTGTATGGGATACCAGTCCGAATGTATCGGGGGTGGATAGAATCGATTGGGGTGTTAGAGTAAACGACGTTGGAACTTTCTGTATGAGTGGAACAAGTTCAATTGGTTTGACGCCAATGTTCATAAAGAGAGAACAAATAGAGCCGATGGAGACTCCACTCCAGTGCTGAACAGTTGAAAGGGCTCCCATAGAATCGAGTTTATCCAGAACATACAACATCTATAAACCGTATACACCACCACTCGATAAAACAATCGAGGTTAGTTTAAGATCTCTATAATAATCATCCATTTGTATATAAGATGTAGGATCATACTTTAGATGTATCAACGTTGAACGAGGGTTTTGAAAAAAAGAGACAATTGAAATTGGATATTCTAAACAAAGTGCTGACTCGGTGTTGTTCTAAGATTAAATTTCATTCTCAAATGGGTAAATAGTGGTGTGTTTTTCATATTCCTCCATATCTTGTAGGGTATCAATTGTATAAACAGCCGGAAGCCAAGCGTTTTTTAGAATTAAAGCTGACGGAAATGGGTCTGTTATATAAAGAAGTATAGCCGTTTGTATTGCTGATTGGGTGGATGCACGTTCCAAGTGAGTATACGTAGTCCGAACAGATTGATGTAAATCCGTGGAAATAATTCGGCAGATTCAAGAATTCCGTATGGTTTCTGCGAACATATCTACAGCATAAATACTACATATTCCTGTGATTAAAACAGCTAAAAATAGGGTGAGATTCTTATGGGGAGGAGATTGAGTTGATGTAGTGGGGGGCGACTGGAATGGCTCCTATGCGATATCCGGTTCTGGCGGAGTTGGAGTGGAGGCGGTGTCTGGTTTTGGAACGGGTTTTGTTGGAGCGGGTTCGGGTGTCAGAGACCCCCAAACTTCTTCGATAAGTGCCATAGATATCTTCTCTTATAATAAGATAGAGAATATGTTTACGCAATATCTAATCATATTAGTTGGTATATGTATTCTAATCACGTTATCGTATTACATTTATGTTGGAATGGGTCAATACCGTGAGTCATTTGATTCGAAGCCACCCATCAACGCTGGATCCGATCCTCAGATTAAAGGAAAGCCATATGATTATTTATATTAGTTTCTACCTGATATGACATAGGAGATGATTACGTATATCAATCAAGAGCTTGATTCTGCTCCCGTCAAGGTGAAAGCGTCAACCACCCCACAGACATTTACATAGGTAGTGAAATCGAATTAGTAGATCAAATCCGAATATATGGGAAAGAGTGATGCGAATTCATTGAATATGGTTTTACTCACTTCTACCAAACTTGCCATTTTCCTGGGATTAGAAAATAGCGCAAATATAAATGCCAAGTTTCCTTAGGCTGCTGCGTTTTAGAAGACCGCTTCGGGACTCACTCCGAGTGAACTTACGAATACGTTGATTCAGACCTATTTTTAGAATTATATGGTTGTAAATGCGATCGACGCCTATAAAGCCGGAGCGATGCCGGTGTTCAACGTGCTCTCTACAACGAGAACGTTGGATGACGACTTATTAATGAACGAAGCTTCTATTATACTTTCGTTGATGAGAACCGCATAGGAGAAAATGAACGTGAAACAAATGATTCCAGACTTTTCAATGACGCGAATCTATGCGAGTGCGTAGGATCGTCTGGAAGGCAAGGCCGCATTCATCTTTCATCTGTTATCGGGCGTAGATATAGCGGATCCAGATGTGTTGAAATAGAAAACTGGATTAAAGGCAATCAGTAGCACAACCGAGACGGCAAAGAAATTTAAGATACAGGCGTTAGAATAGGCACGTAGTTATCAAAACCCCTTTTTGGTTGCTCTTATGCGTTCTATCATCGAGACGGTTCGCAAGCCTCCCGCACCCTCACCTCGGTATAACACAAAGGGCGAGCTGATTCACGTATCTTCACGAACCGGCATATCATCCGATTCAATGACGTATTACGAAGCTAAAAATATGAATACATTGGGTGCGGGATACGCGCCGAATACATTAGTGTTACTTGGAGACACGGAAGAGGCCGCATTCAAGCTGCGATTTCGCGATATCATTGCGATTATGCTGAAGCAGTTGTAGGCTCATCACGGTGTGTAGACGAAGTGTAATACACGTAATTTACTGAACGCATCTAAGCAGCACTGCACTACATTTACACCAAGCGATGTGGATAACGAGTTGGCAAATGAAATGGTATATTACCTGATGGGCTTCTATTACAAACCGACGACGGAATCGATGATCAAAAAGACGGTGGCCGATATGAAGAAATTGGCGAACAACGATCTATCTGGATTGTCCAAGACATTCATCAACGCCGGTCTGTTTGATACGGATGAATTAACGCTGTTGAATAACGTGGATAATCGTCTCCACTTTGTGGGACCATTTACAGCTTGTTTGCGGTGTATATTGATGGAATTATAGGGTCTCAGTGGAAATTCATCGTTGCGTGAAGATCTGGTTATCTTTGATGATGATCGATGATGGAACAGAATCTTGGAATGGAAAACTCATCACATATAAGACTTTTTAGATTGATCCAATCCTACTTTACTTCGCGAATATCTTGAATAATATGCCATATTTGAACATATATATAAATTTGGACGATTGTAAGGGTGATTCCAACACAACGCCCAGAGATATAACAGATACAGTGGATCCCATACGAACACGATGGAAGGTGGATCTTGGTGTAATGCAAGAGGAGGAATCAGTGTTTCACTACTCTCCGTAAGTTTCCTTGAGGTGAGTGTAGGGGTGATCGATCGGGAAGGAGACAGCATCGAACCTTTTTATATGGAGTGGAAGCATTTTTAAAATCCAAATATATGATAAGAATGTCAGAAACCGTGGCTACAGCAACATTAAATCCATATTTTACCGGAATTTCTATTTTATTAGTCCAATTGGGGGGTCGTTTTTTAACCGACGATTTTATGCCAAGTTAGAGGCTGATATTTGGAAACAGATATGCGAAGTTAGCAGTAGTATTTTTGATATTGCTTACCGCAATTCAGAATGTGTGGTATGTCACTATTATAACAGCGGGATACTATGTGTTTGTATATATTCTATTTCACCCCTAGCATCCACTCTCGATTATGCCAGAGAGTTTAAAAAAATACGATTTAAATCAGGATGGAGTGATTACGGCGGACGAGGTTCGATCAGTGATTGAGCGAGAACGAAATGGAGTCAACGCCGCCACTACTGCTTCCGCTGCCTCCGCTTCTCTTGCTTCCGGTTCGGCCGCGTCCTCGACTATTCCCAGACTTTCGGCTCGATGAACCCTACAGATCGGCCAATACATCATCCACATTGTCGGGAGGGGGGATGACTACACCGCGCGGAGGAGGGGCGCCAGCACTGTTAGGTGGGGCGGCGGAGGCGTTCGATTGTATGCCGCTGTTTCCGCCCATCGCAAGTCCCATCATGGACGCAAGACCACCCCCACCTCCACCCATTTGTTGAGCCGCTGCCTGCTACATTTGGGAGGCAATATTGGGATTCTAGCGAAGAATATCAGCAACTTGTGGTGACGCAGATGAGAACATAGATTTGGTCATGTGGAACATGAGTGCGCTGCCTCCCAGCATAAACAAAAGGCGGAGTTCGGGAGCCATCTTTCCTTGTCCCCTGTATTTTTCGTATAATTCTTCAAAAACATCATCGTAATCACCAACATTCTCGTTGACCGACTCTGACCATCCATCTAATTGGATATCAAACGGATCAAAGCGGTTATTGAGCATTTCAATGCCTGACACACACGTCATTAGCATCTTACGTTGAAATCGAACTGCTTGTTCGGTTTCGAGATCCTTTTTAATTCGATTATATTCCGCTTCCATCTCTTGAAGATCGCTGGCCATCGTAAATGTGCGTGGGAATCGAATACCGCGACGACGAAGTCGTTCCATATCATACAAGATTCTCTCTTTTTTCTCTCGGATCTGATCAAGAGTTAATTCGGGAGCCGGTTTGGGTGTGTCGTTGTGTATCTGAATATCACTCAAGTCTAACACGTTCTCCTTCGGTTTCGGAGTCTCCTCCTTTTCTACCTTTGGCTTCTCACGGGTTTCATCCATTAGGTCGATAACGGATGTTTTAGAAGAAGATTCCTTTTTTTCCGGTGTAGGGGTTGGAGCAGAGGGTGTCGTAGACGTTTGAGAAAAAACGGGCATTTCTTCTTGTGTGTCCTCTTTCTTAGGTAAATCGATCTTATTCGGATCAGCAAGAAGAGCTATAGCCTGGGATTCACTCATCGTTATAATAACCTATATTATTCGATTACTTTTATAAACGAATCGAATCAGACATCATAACCGTCACTGGGATTTTCACTACGCACGATTTGAACCTCGTTATTGCTGGGGAAACGATTGGAGGCTTTCCAAGCGATTGTGCGAATCAAAGAGTATGTTTCTGGGGTTACCGATTGTTGGATCTAATTGCGGGGAACTTCAAGGATCATTTGTATCGATCGCCAGAATGCGATCGTGTCTGGGTGATGCTTTCCGTGGGTCGAGCAGGGAATCGAAAGGAGGGTAGAAAGTTGATGTGCCATTACTTGTTCCATTGTGTTGAGTAGTTTAGGTTGGGGAACGTCCGAGCATCAATTTTTTCGATTCAATCGATACTCCGGTCAGTTCCGCAAACACGTTTACTAATGGATCCTGTTTGTATTCCTATTGATACACGATTCGTTTACAGCCAGCCGCACATAGGATACGCATACAGATCAGGCAAGGGTAATGAGTAATATAGGCCGTAGTGGAATCACAAGAGACGCCTCTACGAGCACAATCGATCACCGCATTTTGTTCTGCGTGGATGGTAGCTTGTTCGTGATTGTCTCTCACGATGGATGTATGAGGGGTTCCAGGAAGAAACCCGTTGTATCCCTGAGACACAATGCGGTGATCACGGACAAGCACACAGCCGACCTGGAGACGTTCACAGGGACTCCTTGTTCGAGTGACTTGCGCAATGTGTAAAAAATATTCATCCCAGGAAGGACGTTCTAAGGATGACATTGGTATATAGGGGTAACGCAGATTTAAGGGAATGAATACAGGTATAGACTGGAGTCTGTCCATTCTTTTCTACACGCCGGACACGTAACGGACTTATTCGCATTGCGACACGTGTTCCACCACTCTCTCATTCCTTCCACGGAGACAGATTGATGGCATTCGGAACATTGATGATAGAGATCACCGGGATCCACGAGTTCCTGTGTGATGACACACGTGTCGTGTTTGGGAGGACATTCCTTAATCGTTCCGGTAAAGAAGGTTTCATACGTGTTAGGTGGACGTTCCGGTGCCGGTTCATTTTCAATTAGTTCTAACCCTCGACCTTCCACATACCGATATCGTCTGGCTCGAAGTTCCGATATATCCTATGTGACTTCAATGATATGAATCATAAACGTATCCACTTCCATTGTATTGAATGCTGTTCAATCGCATCGTGACCGTCTCAATTTTTCAATTACTATAATAAAAAATATGGATTCAGTTATTCTAATATCGTTATGTTTGGCGTTTGTTCTTGTTTCTCTTGTGGTGATTGAATATGCAGCTCGTCCCGTTGATCCTAAATGGCGCCGTCGTCATCACTTTCATCCGTATCAATATCACGATGGTCATCACGGTAATCCTCACGGTCGCTATTATTACTAAGCATCCGCGAAACAGATACGCCTTGGTCTAAGATTGTATCGGGGCTCAGGCTCGGGCTCAGGCTCAGGCTCAGGCTCAGGCTCGGGCTCAGGATCCAACTTATATTGCGGAAACGAATCGTTTACCAGCATATAGTCAACAAATGTCTGTAAGAATCGATACAACGATTCCAATCCCCATACGAACCGTGTTCCAAATGACCGTATTACATAAGGCGGTGTATAGGCCGCGAGTAGGCAGGTTATAAAGCAAATGAGTAAAACGAAAAATGCTACTAGAGTGCTATTCATAATTGGAATACGTATCATTCAAACTTCTACAGCATCAATTTTTGAGAAGACCCAACGGATCGTCTCAAAATGCGTGGAATGGGATTCGAACCCATGTGACTGACGCCAGCGGTGCTTGAAACCGCCCCCTTAACCACTCGGACATCCACGCGTTCCATATAGAACACGCCCCTTATCTTTAAATGGAGATATACAATAAGGACGAAATGTATCATTATACGTATCTATTTCTGGCAACGATTTCATCCTCTATCGCAGTGTATGCACTTTATATCTTATTTTAGTCCATCGATACATTACAGACACCCAGTCCACCCGTGGATTAGGTATAGAAGCAATTGAATGATACTGATCTTAGTTCTACCGGTTTAACTCAGTTTAAACTATTAGACACACACTCAACCGCATAGACATTGATGAACCACCAATATTCATCTACCGATCAACCCGGAAACGCCGCGGCATAGAACACAGTAAAGGGATATTAGAAATCATTCGATTCTATTTCCAATATTTCATATTTACAAAATAAAGATATATACGATTAAACTAAATGTTTTTCCTAATCGTTACATTTGTGTTATTTGGTGTTCTGTTGTGGATCCGAATTCGACCAATCTCAAGACCGAACACACTTCCCACGTATGGGAACACGTTGTCGAATCGAAATCATATGAAAGACTTGGAATAGGCTCGAATCTCTCCCAATGATTTGTTTCTAAATGAAAGTATCAAGAGAGATACTGTAATGTCGGGCGCAGTAGGAGCGTCGAGCCAATCGGCGGCTCTTCGATCACCCACTACCATACACGACGATCAAATGTAGAAACAACTGCATATCTTGTTACAGAAAGCAAAAAAGACTGGATCAGACGCATCCTTTGTGAAAACACTAAAGGAAATCAAACAACTATAGGAGAGTCGCCCAACAAACCGTGTTTTGACAAAGAACCAACTTGCTTCTATACAGGCTGTTGCCGATGGATAGGAGATACCTACCGCGGTGGAAGAAGATTCGATAGAAGACAGCCTTCTTTCACTATCGGAATTCAAGAAGCTTACTGTGGGATTATAGAATATGGAAGGGCGACCTCAGACATTTAATTTCGCAAAATTTTCGATTCAGACAAAGCCTGGATCTGCCGAGACACTCATTGAATCATAGTATCAATAAATTGTTTCATAGATAACGTCTCTGCGTGTTCCGCCGCCCATTTGTTTGCCAGTCGAAAACAATGAAGCCCGCTGCCTCGAATGGGAGGTGTTGGAAACCATTCGTCATCAATGGGAAGTTTTTGTAGCAATATTTTAATATATGTTTCCTACAAAAGCGATATTAACAGACAAATGAGATCGGCTCCAGAGGCGGCTTGTGTATACTGCATCCTATGGTTGGGCTGGAGTGGAAAATCGGCCATTTTCAGTTGACCGTATGCCGCTCCACACACAGTTTTAAATATGTGATTCATTGTCTGACACCCTTCGCGCTATATAGTTGCTCTGCCCCAATCAATGATCGTCCATTGATACGTTCCATCTTTCTGTTTACGAGCCACAATATTGCCTAAATGTAGATCGTTGTGATGAATACCCCATTCTTGTTCCATATGAAGCAGACCCGAAGTAATCTATGCTAGCATAGATGCTAGATGTGTCGCAGCTAGCGAATCATCCATCGTTTTCCATTCCACTATGACATCATCAAATGTAAGCGGAAAATATTCCTACATAAGAAGATACACCGGTTCATTCATTTTCTCTATCTAACTATAGGTGTCACCAATTCGTTTCACACGGAATCCCAATGTTTCTGGATGAGGGATCTGTGCGATGCTTGAAGTGTGAGTTTCAGTAGTAAACTATTTTAATCTCCCTGATACAAACCCGTAACATAGGGCGAGACCGGGCACTTTCTAAGTATGACGCAAATAGGAAGCACACATCGTGGCATACAGCTCGATTTCGGATGAATTCGAATCGGATTCTATGTTAATTTCTTTGATAAAACTCTTTGTGAATACAGGGCGTTTCGATGGAAATTCTAATTTAACTTTACAGATAAATCCGTAGGTTTGTATGCGATATAGTTTCCGAATCACTTTGGTAAGCAGTGGAGCGACATTGGAACAATACTGGGGATGCTCGGGATTTGACGGAATAAGTGGACAATGAGTGTGAATCTTGTCTAATTTCCAGTGCGATTGAAGGGATGATACTAATTGTTTCCATTTGGATTGATTCCAGTGTTTTATATTCATATCTATATTAATTTCATAGCGTAATACACTAAAAGAACCGCATATGGAATATGGGACACATTCAAATTCAGAGATAATTACCAACCGTTTATTTCACTATCATTATACGCCTTGGCACATCTCTATCGTTTCCAAGAGTAGGCGCGGACAGAGACGGAGTATGGAAGATCGGATATGGTTTGAACCACCTATCCACATAGGCAACACCACGTATATTCAGTGTTGTATGGTGGATGGTCATTCAACCTTTCCTCTCGAATTAGAATCATTTTTCAATGCGTGTAAAAAGAAACTGAAGCGTCCATTTGATGACTCAGCGTAGCATCAAAAGGAATGGTAGGATTTGATAGATACGTATGAATCAAATTGGTCTTCTGAGGGTGGGCTCGTGTGCCATTTGGTATCGATATCGTTTCGATCAGATTCAAATCAGCTTACGTGTGTTCGCTATCAGATCGGAGATTGTAATTCAATGTTTGTATCATAGGGGGCTCATATGGGACTTATGTATGTTCATAATACATCATAGGTAGAAGAATTACATCGCGTATTGCCATACTTAGAGAATGGACGTGTTGGAGGTGTGCTGGCTTGCACTCGTGTGATAGGAAACAAGGATCTGAAAGAAACGTTGTCAAGCAATATATTGGATCCGATCTGTATGGTAGATACACAATGTCTTTCGTTGGATCGTGCAAATCCGAAAGGAATATTTATATGTGGAACAGATGGACTAATGAGTGATCGATCCTGTATAGAATGGATATCGCGCCAGACACGTCCGGATACGCATTGTATGAGTATTGCGGATGAGTGTATGTCACGAGCGGGATACGAAGACAACGTGAGTTTTATTGTGGTCGAGTTTCATTATTTAAAGATAAGCGTCTGATAGTAGAGTGGAGGAGTGAAGACGGCTCTATAGTATAACGGCGAGTACAGGGGACTCTAAATCCTTTCATCTGGGTTCGATTCCCAGTGGAGCCTATGTTTAGATTTTATTCTAGACATAGGGTATAAAATTGAATCAACGGGCTGTATAGTAGGAATATATTAACACATAGAATGGCATCATTGAAGTAGAACAGGTTGTATAATGTTGCCGCGTTTGAGGCTGCAAAGTCGACTAGTTTGTATCGATTGGGAGCAGTGGTGGCAAAGGGTCGAAGGGTATTGAGCACCGGTCACAATCACAATAGGACGCGATTATTGGGTTGCCACGAATGTCACGCGCACGCAGAGATGGATGTGGCGGCTCGTTATCTTCGGGAGCAGGGTGTCTATGAGATACCGTGGAATTCATTAAAGATAAAAGGCGCACGTGTAGAAGGGACAGGGCCGTTCCGTCTATCAAACCGTCCGTCGCATTCGGAAATTATGTAGGGGAGTCGAAATGTATGTGACGCGCATTGGAAACGGGGGTCGTCATCATACGTCGAAACCGTGTGAAAGATGTGCGCATTAGTTGTCGTTATTGGGGTTTCGTAAAATTCATTATAGAGACTCCAATCAATGTTGTCGAGTCCATAGGGGGATGAATGAATCGACCAACGATGGGAAGCAGTCGTGGGGGTTAACACATTTACGAAAGAAAACATTATAGGTAGCAAGAACCATATCCAGTGGCAGATGTGTCTCGTATAGAAGCGAATCAGATTCCGACGGATGATCGGATCGTATACTCATTTAAGTTTTTTTACATATTGTATTGTATCATACAATGAGTCTCGCAATTGGAATCGATCTAGGAACTACCTACAGCTGCGTTGGTGTCTATCAGAACGGAAAAGTAGACATCATTGCAAACGATTAGGGAAATCGAACCACACCTTCGTATGTGGCATTTACGGATTCGGAGCGTCTGATCGGTGATGCGGCAAAATCACAGGTAAACAGCAATCCAAGGAGGACGGTATTTGACGCAAAGAGGTTGATTGGAAAGAAGTTTGCGGATCCTAGCGTATAGTCGGAGCTCAAACACTTTCCTTTTACATTGAAATCAGGAGCCGACGCGAAACCAGTCATTTCAGTAGAAACGAATGAGGGACATAAGGAATTCGTTCCGGAACAGATATCCGCGTTCGTATTACAGAAAATGAAAGCAACCGCCGAGTCTTATTTGGGATAGGATGTGACAGATGCGGTCATTACTGTTCCCGCATATTTCAATGACAGTCAGCGTCAGGCTACAAAGGATGCCGGGAAAATTGCTGGTTTGAATGTATTGCGGATCATCAATGAACCGACAGCCGCCGCCATCGCATATGGATTGGATAAGAATCACAAGGGGGAAAAGAATGTCCTCATTTTTGATCTGGGAGGAGGCACGTTTGATGTATCGCTGCTGACGATGGAAGATGGGGTATTCGAGGTAAAGGCGACTGCGGGAGATACCCATTTGGGTGGAGAAGATTTTGATAATAGGCTGGTAGAGTCTCTGTTGAAGGATTGGAATCGCAAGCATACAGATGTGGATGTGCAATCGAATGTTCGTGCTATGCGACGTCTCAAGACGGCAGCGGAACAGGCTAAGCGAAACCTTTCTACGCAGCAACAAGTGACGATAGATATCGATTCTTTAGCAGAGGGAATTGATTTTAGCACAAAGTTGTCGCGAGCCAAGTTTGAACTGATCTGCGACGATATGTTTCGCAAGTGTATGGATCCAGTAAAGCAGGTGATTCGCGATTCCGGTATCGCAAAGGATGCGATTCACGAAGTGGTGTTGGTGGGAGGTAGCACACGAATCCCGAAGATTTAGGAATATCTATCGGAATTATTTGGAGGGAAGGATCTGTGTCGAAGCATCAATCCAGATGAAGCGGTTGCGTATGGTGCCGCGGTATAGGCGGCGATTCTGAGTGGCAATACCGAGGGTGCCGCAGATGAAATTCTGTTACTCGATGTTACCCCCCTTTCACTCGGATTAGAGACGATGGGCGGCATCTTTACAAGTCTAATTTCCCGTAATACTCCAATTCCAACTACGAAGACACAAACATTTTCTACGGCATCGGATCATCAGGTTGGGGTAACAATCCAGGTATTTGAGGGAGAAAGAAAGCTTACCAAGCATAATAATTTGTTGGGAACATTTAACCTGTCTGGAATCCCACCAATGCCCCGCGGCCAGCCACAGATTGAGATTACGTATGAATTGGATGCGAACGGGATCCTATCGGTGGCCGCGAAGGAAAAGAGTTCTGGAAAAGAAGAGAGCATTACGATTACAAATGATAAGGGTCGACTGAGCAAGGATGACATTGAATCAATGGTGAAAGAGGCAGAATAGTTTAAGCAAGCCGATCACGAAATAGCCGAACGGGTGGCTGCGAAGAACGAAGCAGAACAGTATGCGTATACGATGAAACAATCCGTCTCACAGATGGTTTCCAAACAATCATTCACGGAAGAAGATGCCAAGCCGGTCAATGAAGCATGTGATGAGTTGATCCTATGGCTGGAAGAGAACGGTGAGACTGCTTCCACGGAAGAGATCAAGAGTCAGCAAAAGAAAACAGAATCGATCTGTCTTCCCCTATTACAACAAACATCGGCAGAGCCTGAGCCCGAACCTGCAGCCGATACAGAACCTGAAGTGGACTAATTACATACTAGTAAGGGGAACAAGTGACTTAAAATCCGTCAACCGCCAGTATTCCTTTTCCTCATTGGCTAATGTTCTAACAATGAAATAAGGTATTTTACGAATATCGTATTCACGCTTTGCGATGGAATACGGATCTTCATTCGGGTCGTCGATGGGAACAAAGGGTGTGGCACCACTTTCAATGGCTTGTGCTCGAACACTAATCAGCTTTGCCTTTTCAAATTTGGTGATAAATGGCTCGGTCTCCTTTTCCGCCGTGTAATAGGTTCGGTAGACATCTGCCTAACTCATAACGGCCTGTTTTTTCCGCATCAGAAGTTGCTGAGCTACCGTCATAGCCTATTCTTCGGTATCCAGTTCGTCTTCATCTTCGCCCTCGATCGGATCTTCTATCTCGTCGGGTTCCACGACGTTTCCAGCTTCCGACTCATCGTCTACTTCAACTTCGACTTCGGTGTCTGATTCACTGTCATCGGTGATGTCTCCTTCCTCTTCCTATTGCTTTCTACGTGGCATTTTTACTATAGTATTTACACATATTTATATCCCGAATCAAATTTACACAGCAACGCTCAATGATTCGACCAAATCGTTTTACACGTGGAACACACATACGAGTAACTCAAGTCATCCGGATTGGTTCGATAATAGACAATTTGCCTTACAACGGGACCCTTTTCAATCACTCCGTCGGCCTCCTTCAGACCCAAGGAAGCTATGCGCTCTTGTAACGCGGCTTCCGTATCGGCAAATAGGATCAGTCCTGTTTCTCCGATCGTTTCGGCTCGATCTTCTCTGGCAATGATATCCCGATCGTCCGCTTGTTCCATAATGAATCCATATTCTTCTTCGATTAAATGATTGGTTGAACAAAGGGGGTTTACACACGGAATATTATTAATACGTGGGAGGGTCGGATCCAACAGGATTTCCTCAATGTCGTGATCCGTAATCATCAACCGCTATTTCCGTCCCTTGGAAACGTAGATGGGCTTCATCATTTCATCTTCTTCCATCTGTTGTTTCCAACCACAAATAGAACAACACTTATACAGAACTTTACTGGACGTTCCACTGGATGGATCCACGTTGGTATTCTGTTGGATAAACAATAGGGACTCGCAATCAGGACAAAATGTATTACGCATCATATCTTCTTCGCTATCTGTTGTAGAAACAGATTTTTGATACATTCGATGTAACAAGATGCCCAACCGATTTTCACACTGATCCGATATATCGGGATTCCATCCCCAAAAACGATACAGAGTAGACTTATTTTTAGGAATGATACAGTAATATGATTGATCCTAACCGGGTTCTAAGCTGGTCTTAATCTGCTTCATCCACTCCGCGGCAAATAGTTCCTAGAGCGGTTCCGATGCATCCCAGGTGCGAACGGCCGCCTCTAGGAAACCCGTTTTATTCCTTACACGACTCCTTAGCGTAGAAACGGACATTCCGGGTTTCACATCTAGACCCAATAGGCTCCATAAGTAATGTTCAAGAGTAGGACAATTCTCGCGTTCGATATGTTCGTTGGGCGTATCAAGTGAGAAGGCTGTATCTTTGGTAAACAGGGGAATGGAAATGAATCGACTCTCGACTGACATTGGATCGTTGTTGATTCACACTATGATAGATTACAGTTTCAATTTTAAATACTATTGTAACAGATATATGGCACATTGAATGATGTTTTGCGATACCTATTCATTTGCGGAATGCATCCCGGTAATGGGAATGCCAAATTGCACCCATCGTTTCGAATGACGTTTCAACAGACCCAAATTCGTCCCACCTTGTTTCTCTTGTAAGCGCTACGTATGCTTTCGCGAATTCCACCATTCTGAGTTAGAATCGATCACAATACCTTGATCGACACAGACGGATGTTAATTCGCTCAGTTCCGTATCCATACACACAACTTCCATATCTTTCAGCATTCTCGGGGGAAATACCAGTTCTGTTTTCCCGATTTCCTCTTTGACGGACAATTGCAACAAAAAAGGGTAGAACGAGGTTACCTCCGATAGTGCTTTGCACAAAACATACCAACTGACCGCATTGTCGATACCAGATCCAATACAAAAATCTGGATTACAACGGACGACGGAATCAAACATAGCTACTACATTGTATCCATTGTTGTTACATTTCTACACCTTTTGATGAGTGGCATAGCTGTCGAGACGTATCATCACCGATTCTTCATCCACCGACGCATATTCGATCGAATCAAAATGTGGTGGCTTCTATATGATATACCCCTTTCCTAGTTTTCTCTACGTTCGTGAAGTAATACAGTAAAGATCTACCGATTCGCCCCACAGATGATACTTGAGATTCCCATTGGATGTTCCGCGCCAAACGGGAACTCCCGTTTGTTTCGAGATTCGTTTCATATGTCTGGAACAATGAATAGAAACCTCATCCACGTGAATTTCGATGACACGCTTGGGAGGTCGAGTGTCATTAGGTTTTTTTACGGTAAATCCGAGTGAGCCTTCGTCTCCGGTTCGAGTCAACGTAAATAAGGATCGAAGGGATGGAAAATGCTTCCAAGTTTCATCCAACAACGCTTTCGAACAGGTGACAGATTCAAATCCGCTTGGTCGTCTAATTGAGCCGAATATTTGTTCCATCTTATTATAGAATGCCTTCCTTCGAATTCAGCAAAGAAATTTTACCAAACGTATGGCTAGGAACGAAAAACGCCCTACGAGATGCGACCTTCCGAAAACGATATAATATTATACGGGATGTGATCGTGGAATCTTCTTTTACAACGCCGATCGAACCGGTGGAAGTTTCGAATGCGGCCAAGATACTCAGGGTAACGATGAATGGGGATGAACATCAGTTACAGATCAAGTCGATCTGTGACAAAGTATTTCCTATACTTGATGAAGCGATGGAGAAAGACCGGGGTGTGCTCATTAGCGGAGAATCGTGGAATTCCCCTTAGCTACAAATCACTGCTCTTTGGTGTGAACAACGGTCAGGACTGGACTTTCCTACGGTGATGAAGTAGATTCAGAGCAATCTTTAACGATATAAACCTCTATAACTACGCGTCTGATTCCGAAATTCCACGATATGGGATGGATTCACAAACACATTCAAATCTTGTTCTAATACCTATGTGATGTTCAAACGTTTCTTTTCTTCTCTGTATTCATTCATATAAGGTGCTTGGATAAATGATACAATATAGCGGATATACAGTTTAGATTTAATATCTTGTAAGATACGGCTATCAGATTGGCCGATCATAGAATAAAATAATTCCAATATGATTTGCTCTATCGTGGATCCTCTCGCATTGGAAAACGCAAATTGAATGAATCTCTGATTCATAAAAGCGTTGAATAAAAGTGTTCTAAATGCGTTAAAATCGCTATTTTGATTCAGTAAAAATACGTGAATTAGAATGCGCAAGTTGGAAGACGTAAAAAAATCTCTATGTTTGGAAAAGAATTGTCGTATCTAAAAGTAGACAGCTATTTTTTGATCCTGACTGAGTGTATACCACGTATAGAATACAAATAACAGACACTAGATTGCTTGACGAATCATAAAAAGCTTTCTTCTACATTGTTTCTGCTCAGACTCACTCAGCTGAGTGATCAATAATTGAAAAGGGGATATCAAATGTTTATTCTATATCGTATCATATGGTGTCACTGCAAGGGCGTGTAAAACTGGTTCATATGTTTCGGGAACGATGGGACGAAAGGGTGACTGATAGGTTGAAATCGTTTGCTATATATTGTTGATAGAACCTATTATCTTTGTCTCTAAGATTGGTTTTATTTCTTTTAGTATGTTCAGTTCTTGAATCATTTGGACATTGGAATAATGTGTTCTAAGTATATTTCGAAAAGCGGCGTCAATGCTTACCATTCTTCTACCTACTTATTATAGTTGGGAACAAAAATTGTGAAAGAGAACCCTCGCTTCCTATTCTTTATTTTGAAGAAGACTTTTGATTGCCTACATATGAGAATGCTGGGATTGTTTACTCGCATTCTCGTCATACGCACTCTACATCATATTTGATATTAGGGTAATTTCGTGCGGTCTCCACAGGCTGTGGTATATATCAGAAGAAGCGTCATCAATCGCGATATCCTAATGCTGTAATCTTCCGGAAATAAGAGCACTATACATCCGAATCGTATACGCGACGGTTCCACCGTCACTTGAATATGTCTACAGAAGCACATCAAGACCATCTTTTATTTTCATAAGCAAGAAAGCATCACCATCGGGTTCTGCTCGAGCAATCATACGAAGAATTGGTTTCATAAGCCTATCCACATCTCTGCGACTGTCGCCGCTTTTCCACCGAACAATTCCTTGCCAAATATCCGGTGTGTGGAATTTGAGTCGAACGGTTCCAAACCCGAGTTTGGTTCCGTGAGGTAACATGGGAAGCAGCGCAATACGGATACAGCACGCTATCGGTTCTAGGGAGGAAAATTTGGCATTCTTGTGGGACGATTGTGATGAAAAGTGTTGGATCGCACTAGAGACAAGTGTAAGACCGATGGATTCCATTGTGTAAAATTGTTCAAATAACTCTTAACTTACTCTCACACTAAAATATACTATGATCATCCCTATCCGCTGTTTTAACTGTAACAAGATCATCGCCGGAAAATATCGGGAATACCAGAAGCGACTCAAGCAGGCCGGAATTGTAAAAGATCGTATTATCACTGCTTCCAAGGAGAATGAGGAAGAGTTGATGAAGGATACGCCCCAGATGAAGATCTTTGACGATTTGGGTATCGAACGTATCTGCTGTCGTCGCCACTTTCTGTCCCAGGTGGACATATTGGAGTCACAATCTATAGTAAAGGATGCCCGCCAGATTTCTGAATGATGTGGATATTACTTCTTTGAGGATGGGTGGAATCCGAATGTAGGATATTCCTCTTATTACCGGAGACCGATTCAGCGGGATAGTTGAATCGTATAAGGAAACAAATGGTTTTGTCAAATATTAGACAATATTGAAACAAATGATGGAACACATTACCAGCGCACTTGAATCCCTTTGGAACACACGGTCGTTTCAGGATTTAACCCCAAAACAATTAGTGTCTGTCGCGATTTTTTTTGGAGTGCTAGCCCTCTTCCAAGTTTATCTATCCATACCATAAGGATGAATCTATTTGGAATGACGATTCTATTTGTTGGTTTTGTATGGATATGGTGTATATATATATCCAATGCATCCACATCCGTATGGGATGAAATGGTCTCGAAACGTCCAAGTTTACGGTTGATTCGTGATACTCTACCAGATCGATATATGGAATTTCATTTATCTCTACAATCTGCGGAGAAATTATAGAAACATATCATATCAAAACCCTTGCATCATAGCTAGTATCCCTATTAGAGTGTTCGAGATGCTTGGTAGGAAGTGTTGCGGGTATGGGAATCCATTGCAGTCTCTCCGAACGCACAATTTCTACAAGCGGATATTGCCACGGGTGCAAGAATGCTTGCGTCACATACAATGAGGAGATTAGAAGAGCTTCGTAGGTATGATACGAGTCCCTATCGGACGACCTGGTTAGGAACGGGACAACCGAAGGATCCGTATGATTCTCACACGGTCACCTTTGTGTAATCTTCTAATTCTATATTAAACGAAAGATGTCGACACAATCCTATCTGAATCGGATCAAAGAATTAAATTCAGAATACCAGAAAAAAACGAAATCCAAGAGCAAGAATACCCCGAAAGATGCCGGGTCGATCCTGTATTCCTACGCAAACAAGCTGGTGAACAACCGTGTGTTAGATCTGTATCTGAAAGCACTTGGGATCACTACACTGACCCCGACAACTCTCGTTCCAGTTGCGTTGGTGATGGGAGCCACTACATTTAGCGATACGGTGTCGGATATATTGGGATTGGAGAAGCGCGCAACCAAGTCGAAAAAGAGCCGCTCCCGCTCTCGTTCCCGCTCCAAGAAAGATGAGATGCACATTCCCATCCTCGATGATTCGGTGTTCGGCACCTACACGAAATACGCTGGAGCCGCAGTTCAGTTGGCTCTATCCCCTTTTACACTGATTCCTATTGGATTGGCGGTGGCACTGTATGAAATTTACACCTATACACCGGATCAGACCGGAAAGGGATCTAGTTGGATTCTATCCCAAACTTCGGGTGGTCCCATCAATTCTCCGAATATCTGGGCGAATTACCTAAGTTCCAAGATGAGCGCATTTGGTCGAGAGATGACTCCCCTAGAGACTCAGGCGATCACCGGATATCCCTTTTAGTAGCAACCAAATACCCATCTTACGATTGCCCCCCTTTCCGAACCGATGGGTGGTTTAGGAACGGGTGGATACGCAGGTATTGGAGGGCGCCGCCGAAGCCGAAGCCGCAATCGTCGCAGTAAATCTAGGCGTCGGGTCAAATCGATGTATCGTAATCGCAATTAGAAGAATCAATGAGACAATTGAGTTTCTATAAATAAGGTTCATCAAAAAATTCAAATGTTTCGTCAATGAATTCTTCTTTCTATGTTTTGGAAGGCATAGAAGAATGCCAATAAGTAAAATCGTTATCCCACGTTTCCACTTTCTTCTTGGAAGGAAATGGAGTATCCATAATGTGATTCCAACATCGCTTAAAATAAGTATAGGGTGGATCCCAATCGTATATAGGCACCTCCACTACCGTATGATAGGGTGAGTTGGTGACAATTTTTTCAGGACTATCGTCAAACATAATCGCGTGACGCTTGATGCCATAGCTCCCATACGTAGACCGAAGTATGTCTTGCATATTTTTTTCCGGCGTAGTCTTCCTTCTGGGATCCTCTCGTGTATACCAATCTTTAAAAAAGCGGATCGGATTGTTCGTGACTCGTATTTTTCCCGTAATTAGATAATTAAGACAATGTTGTAGAAAGGGTAGAAAGGAATCGTTACAATGATTGGTGAATAAAATAACATCCACCCCTCCTCTATTTTTATATAGTTTTTTTAGAAATGAAAGGATACCTGGTCGCATACAGTGCTGAATTAAATGCGTGGAGAGATACTTGATTTCCTTCGGCGTAAATGGAAAACGTGCTCGATTACGAAGGGTGTGGATGGTATAAAAAAAAGCGGATGCTGCTCCAAAACTTCCAAGACATTCATCTAGATCCAACAATACTACTAAACTCATTGGGAACAATATATGGAATCTATTTCTTCTATTGTAGCTTTCTATAACATTTAAGAATTGTAACTTCACTCAAACGACATACTTTGCTGATCAACGCTTTTGTAATTTTACTTGATAGGACAATATGTTCGTTTAAGACGTATAGAATGGTGGCGGCCAGTGACACACTCGTGCATTCAGGAAGTATTTTGAGAATATAGCATTTGGCCACCATACATTCCGCGATGAAAATTTCACGGGATTGAAATCCGATCTAATCGCAAAAACGGGGGATGTAATCGAGCGCGGTAGACATCGAAGATTGATCCTTTTTACTTCCAATAATCTCCCTAAATTTCTTCATTGCTTTTGTCAGATTCTAAAATTCCACGTTGAATATTTTGGCAATTTCTTTTGAAGTTCTCGGAACGCCCTCATATTTACAGGCGTAAAACAGGCAAGACGCAATGAGACCCTATCTGTGTTGTCCCCTTGTATTACAGGATTCGGATATTTGCTTGTAGAGCCGTTGGGCTTCATCGCAGATGGATTTTGGTATATGGATTTCATCACAGGCAGCTTTTATTTGTTTAAATATTTTCCATTGACTTCTTTCTTTGTAGGGCATTGAGTTGTATTTGTGGTAGCGCATCATACTTCGATATTTGTAACTTCCACCCCCAATACTCGTTCCAAGACTGGATCTCTAAAGAAGGGCATTGGCACTGTTGCTGAGACGGTGTGTGTTGCCGCTTTTATCCGCATCGTGAAACATGGATCCATCGTCGCCTTGAAGAACGGGTCCCAAGTCGGTTCCACATATGCCACATATGGAATGTCCGTGGTGTTTCAGTAGATCTGTGGATCCACATTCGGAACAATGGGGTTCACTTTTAGTATCATTTGTAATATGTAGTTCTTTTGTCTCCGAAAAGAACTATGAAAATAGGTCTTCCATCGCGTAGTATACAATGAATCGTGTATATACTTCAATTCAATTTTTCGTGCTTATACGAATCATAGAAGCAGCCAACAGTGCCACAAGCGCACTTAAAGCAATTGTCATATATATATTGTGTTTACTAAATGATTCATTCATCGATTCAAAATGTTCGAGTGCCACCACTCTTGTTTTTAACTAGGTCGCATTACTTTCTTCAATGATTAGATTATTTTTCTATATGAGATCCTGGTTTGCTTTCTCTACGTCGCCGATTTTAGTTTGTTCCTATTTAATTTCAAAATCTTTTGTTTTTACTTCATTATTCATAGCCTAAATATTTCCCTACAAGCTAGAAACCTGGCCTTTTAGAGCAGAGTTTTGTCTCTATTGATACTCTAATTGAGACTGTGCAGAATCCGCTTTTTGCTCTAGAGAGTTATACATTGCTGGTGTGATGACATCAGGTTCAACCAAAATGGAAGACGTTTTCTTGGAAAATCCGTGCCAACCGAAATCATACGATCCGGGATGAGTGACCTTGAAGGAATCGGTATCATTTAGACCCGCATTATAACACATGACTCGATACCCTTTTGCTACGAAACACGATTCCATTGAATCATTTGGAATCGGGGGACAATAGGTCATACTTTTATCGGTGCGAAAGGATGCGGCAAATCCATACGCTCCCTCGGGTAGAAACATAGAAGAACCTCCATATTTTCCATAACCGGTAGTTGTTGTCACTAGAGCAACTAAATGTAATCCGAATGATTTAGATTCTTCCATTATACCCTGTAAATCTCGTTCCTTCGTGCTTCGTCTCCAGCCATTCGTAGCTCTAGTATAATTTGACGCAATTATATTCAACGCTTTTCCATATACACCATCAATGCTTCTATCTTTCTGTTGAGATAATTGTTTTAATTCACTGATTGTTTTTACTAAGATATTACTCATTTATATAATTGAGCATATTATTAACCTGATGGCGAGGGTATAGCTTGTGATAGTTTAGATAAGTGAGATGTGATGGTAGAGCCAAACATATGTGCGATACTTAATACAATGAATAGAATCACTAATATGATTGTATAGGAAGCCATTACACGAATCGAGCGATTCGCCCAATCGGTGTATTCCATATGATATGTGGATTGGCGCCGTGAATTCAGAATATCCTGAGCGGAATCTTCGTTATTCAAAGATCTACGAGCCTCTTGAAGAGACTTGACTGTTTCATTTAGATATTGTTGGTTGAACTGTGCATCTCCCATAACGATAGTTTTCTTAGTATAGTGAAGGAACATTTGAAATAATATCAAATGAAATGGTATCAAAATCGGTTTTGTGTGATTCAAAATGTTTTATATTTTTTGAAAACTTGGCTACCCACAACTCCAAAACAACGCTTTTGTTCTGTAATAGTTCAAATGGCAACGCAATGTATCCATCTTCACCCCACGAAGCATCAAAGCATCCCTATACAATACATATATCTCGCTTCGCATCGTATCCAATAATAAGAGCGGGTATTACCATAGTAAGCGGTTCATTTGAGCTGGGTGGTTCATAGACGCTCATAGGTTGATTTCCGTATAGGGCTAAACTAATCGCAATGGGACACTGAGAAGCAATACACGACATAATAATATTCGTGTTACGGGCAATCTGTTTTATTACAATCAGTCGATAGGGTCGAGCCGCAATGCGCGTAGATGGCGATGTCATAGACGCCTCTAGTGAATATGGGAGCATTCCGTATTTACGAACACAGTCATAAATATCTCGAATAGAATTCATAGTTCTAGGATTCACATATTCCCAGAATTTACGTGAAATTCTGCCTTTCCAAGTATCACTCGATCGAGCCATACATTCTAATTGACGGGCAATCATATCTATATTGGCTCTCCATTTCATCGACTCTGGATGTTTGTTTGAATAGGGAACCTCAACAAGTGGACGTAAATCCATCGTTTCTGGTAGAGATGAACTGTGTTGCTACAGTGTAGTGTCGATTACAGTATCTCCTGGATATGGGATAGAAGGAACGGTCAGATAGCATACGGTTTGCTTCGAGTTTACCTGTGTTTCGGTGGTAGAGGATTGTGGTGCTTCGTCATCTATAGAATACTGAATGATATTCCCCATTTATATGAACATTCTACTTAAACTTGATAGAAACAACGTATAGTAACGTGATCAAACACAATGGAATCTCATTATAGAAACCACCATAGTCAAACCGTCCCCTTTGATATGACGATTGTTCCGATCATTTGTAAATTGAAGGAAGACTTTGACAATCTATTTGAGTATGAAAAAGATTGGAATTATGTGTGGGAACTAATGTAGATTGTGTTGTAGGAAATTGGTTTTGGCGCATATTGTGTGGAACCGATGATCCGGGACATCTATGAGAGATTTGGGTAGAATGATCCGTCGGACACACGGTGTTAGAATCGAAACCAATTGGAAACATTACAACAATTAGAATTGCCGGAACAGAGAACGCCGGAATGGTTTCAGTTTCGTTCAACCAGACTTACGGCAAGTGAACTGAGTTATTGTGTGGGTCGTGGATCCAACGCATCTTTGTAGAATAAAATTATGCTACAGAAGACCTGTCCCGAAGCTGTTCCCTATATAAGCAGTGCGGCAACTTCACACGGCACTCTATTTGAACCGGTGGCCTAGTATGTGTATGAGCGTTTGTATGGCGTAGCACTTCACGAATTCGGTTGTGTTCCACACAGCAACGTATCGTGGTTGGCGGCTTCTCCCGATGGCATCAGTGAGGAAGCGATCATGGTGGAAATTAAGTGTCCCTACTCGCGTTCACCAAAGGGAGTGCCATCACTCACCTATTACACGTAGATACAGGCGCAGCTGGAAGTATGTGATTTGGAATGGTGTGATTTTATGGAATGTCTCATCCAGCCGTATACGGATCGCAGAGCGTATATTGTAGATACCGTATCGAAACAACATTCGAACAACTCAATGTTTAAAGGGATTAGGCGAGAATATCTTCCACTCAGCGGAATGTTGAAAGGCGTGGCGGTTCTAATAGAAACAAATGAGGGGACAAAGATGGAATGTATTTCCTTATAGGAAATGTCATAGATCCCATCGAAGCAGTGGATCAAGAATGTGTTACATCGATGGTATAGCAATGCCGAAATTTCAGTAACCGGATATACTGTGACATATTGGATCTTGAAAGAAACGTGGATCACTCGGATTCAGCGAAATCGCTCTTGGTTTCAGTAGGATATTATGCCGAAAGCAGAAGCATTCTGGAATACGTTAGTGGAAAAAAAGAACACGAATCAAATTAAAATTCCCGAAATGAAAAGCATCGATTTTATAGAAGAAACAATTTAATAAATACCGGTTTAAAATAGGAATTTCTTTTCTTTTAAATTAGTAAGGTAGATGATATTGGATCGATATAGGATCATTCATAAGATAGGGAACGGTGCGTTTGGAAAAGTATATAAGTGTTATGATACAAAACATTCACGTATTATCGCATTGAAAACCGGTGATACGTAGCAACCCCGTTCGCAGTAGAGAATGTAGTAGGAATTTGAAATATATAGGGAATTATAGGGAAGTTCGGGGATTCCTAAGCTATACACGATTCATAAATCAAAGTAGATCTGGTATTTATCGATTGAGTGTATGGGAATGAACCTGATGAAACTATGGAAGTTATGTAACCAATCGTTTAATGAAAAAACAGTATTGATGGTGGCAATTCAGATGCTGTTTCGAATAGAAACGTTACATAAGAGGAATATACTTCATCGTGATATTAAGCCGGATAACTTTGTGCTCGGACGGGGTTCTTAGAATCACAGTTTATATTTATTGGATTTTGGGTTGAGTATCCACACCAAGGAAACACAAGAACCATTGTTTACCGGATCTTTGCGATATGCGAGTAGAAATAATCATAACGGTAAAATATATACGCGTATTGACGATTTGGAAAGCTGGATTTATATTGTGATTTATTTTATGAAGGGAGCATTGCCTTGGCAAAATACGATGAATTCGATGACTCAGTCGAATATTCATAAATTACAAAAAGAGATAGGGATCCATAAAAGCACCATACCGGTAGACGATTTGTGTAAGGGATGTCCCGAGTGGATTCATACAGTCACCAAGTCGATTCTACACCCGAATGCGACTCCCGAGTATAGTCAATACATACACGAGATGAAGAAGCGAATGAAGGAATTGGGAACGAAATTCGATTATGAGTATGATTGGACAAGTTTACCCAAACGGGTTTTTTTGCGATGACACAGTAAATGAATAAGTGCGAATTATGTGAAACACAATTCACACTTGTATCGCGAAAGCATATGTGTCGACTATGTCGGACTTCTATGTGTGACGCGTGCAGTCGCTTTGTGCGACCGGATGAAATATAGCGTTCGTATCAGTGGTGTCACACGTGGTTTTCGAATCAGCACCCTAGTTTTGTTTCCTTTCTTCTACACGAAAACCAGATCCGACTGTGTGTTCATTGTGATAGTTGGAAGGATCGACCGCGAGACATTCAAAGCCGATGGTTGGCGATTACATCTGGATGGATTCCCCTGAAAGATATAGCATCATTAGGAAAGGTTGACAGTGTGTATCGTCTGTTGACACGTATTTATATAGAAGGAATTCGGGAAAAGTAGAAACGTGCGATCCGCCATCACACACCTTTAACACCATATGAACGCTCAGAATGTCTACTTCCGATCCGCCATACGACTCTTTTGCAGAGATGGAATTTCATTCAGACAAACCGAATCCAATTTTCGAAACAATAGGGTTTGTTGGATCGTATGGAGCTTATGTGGAAACTAAAGCGAGCCGATTTAGATTCCACCCGTAGGCGAAGTGTGTGGGGATGTCTCTGGTAGAATCAACCGGCACACAAAGTAAAATTACTGTATCATTTAGCCAAAATATTTCAATTATAGTCCTATATTCCGTCTTCTCTCGCATCCAAATATGACATATCAAGCACGGCAGCCGCCGCTTGGGCCCAGTGGTTTCACGCACAAGAGTCAACCCGGATGCCCACGGTTCCGTGTCCGATATGGAAAGAAGTTCTGGATCCGAACACGGTGACATAGAGCGTGTTTCCTAGTGCGACCCGACCCACCTTGATTCGATGGGGTAGAGATAAACGGGGACTCCTTTGGAAGCGTGAATCCGGATCAGTAGACCGTATGATGGAATGTTCCATCGCGATCTGTAGCGAAGCATTGCGGGAACACGGAATCTTACAATTTCCTCAAGTGTGGTATGAAGTGAATACGTTACAAGACAATACCGTCGTCATACAAATAGTTCCAAACTGCGTTGCGTTGTCAGAACTAGTAGAATCAAAGCAAAGCCTGTTAGAGTTTATCTGTGATCACAACGATGGCGTATCGGTGGCATAGATCCGACGTCGTCTAATGGAGAGCATCGCGTTTAGTGGAGCCATAAGTTGGTTTTTTGGATTTGGAGATCGACATTTAGATAATCTAATGATTACAACATAGGGATCTCTATTTCATATTGACTTTGGATTTTGCTTTGGACGCGAGCCAAAGGTCGGTGTTCCGCGCATTCGGATCACCGAATCGATGATGTAGAGTTTGGGAGAGGATTATTGGAAACAGTGCTTGCAGAAGGGATAGACTATTATGAATTGGTTGAAAGCGAATTTGCCTACGATCCGCACGATTACCGAGTTTGCGACAGGGGATTCCAAGGATCACATTCTATCTCATTGGCGGCGCATCGAAGCAGATACGACAACGTTTGAGGAATTAGCTATGGAAAGCATAGGAAGTTGGACAGCTTCGCTACACGACTTCTTTCATTCCCAAGCACAATCGTTACGATCGATTCATAGTCTGTGGTCAACTATAACAAATGTATTCGTGGACAGTTCTCACTAAGTAGGCGCAAGAAGAGGCGGCATATACCAGAGCAACAAATGCGAAACCGACTCGAGCGACAATCGAAACGACTAAAAGTGGATACCTGTTTCGTGATGCCTTTTCTGCGTTTCGCGAATCACTCAAGAAGTCGAATTATAAGAAAGCACATTATTGGCTCGCAGAACTATGTGTGTCGGGGGAAGTAAAGAAAACCTGGAATATTTTGCTGGATGTTTGTATTCAGACAATCCCTTTCGTAGTTCCGAGTGAACTGGTTCGTTTATATCGAAGAATGCTTCGTATGAAATAGCAGATTGTGTCCAAAGAATCTACCGATATTCCGGTTCTCCATATGCTCCACGACTGTCTCATTATTTACCTATGGGCGAAAGAATAGAAGCATTTAATGAAGGAGTAGAATGTGAAAATTTTATCCAAGATTAAAGTCCCACAGGATCCCCGATCTCATCGTAAGGCTCCTCTCGATTCCATTCACCCCGTTGTGTTAGGCACACTGTCTCATTCCAATGATCCCCCTAATCTGTTAGCCGGTGGTCACGAGTTGGTTCACGCTGTATTACGAAAGGATGTCGTCGGGATCCGGTGGTGGCTTAGTTGGATTGTACTTTGGACACCGAGTGACAGCAAAGGTCATCCACGTCCCCATCGATGTTCAACGAAGCACGAGAAAGATTGGATTTGGGGGGTGTGGGATCTGATATTTGCTCTCGCTCAGCACATACGGCTTCCGAAATCGAGCCTTAATATCATCCGCTCCTGTCATTCCGTATTTTCGCTGGATTACACATCTGGTAGTAAAAAAAAGAGATTCCCTCTTTTACTATTAAGCTGTATGGTCTGTAGCACAGATAAGTGGAAACCCATTACCCTTGCTCACATACCACAAAGATTTGCATTTGGACTTGGGTTAAAGTAGTTCTATTCGATCATCATGAAGACTCGGTAGCCACCTTTGTAGAAGCCTTGACAATGGGAGTGATGAGCTGATTGATCGACAGATACGTGTTTTCACTTCCCTTGCTCACGTCGAGCACCTTGGAGATAGTAGTATCCGCTACCCAAACAGTCTTCTTGTCGGGGTTCTGGAGTTTCATGTTACGGATGTATCCGCTGATCCCCTACATTAGCTCGGCACGAGTAAACGTATCTCCTTCAAGACCTAGCTTAGAGAGTGACTTGACAGTCTTTGACTCCAGCTGGAACTTCTGAGGAGCCGACTTGCGACGGCGACTCTTCTTCGTCTTAGAAGCCTTGTTGAATAGCTTCTCGATCTGACCTAGAGTGGAAACCATTTCCTTCAGAACCGTCTTCTGCGAATCCATATAATTCTTCAGATTGGACTGAAGCGTCTCAATACGAGACTTGATCTCCTGTTCGGAAGTAGCAGGCTCGGTGGTGGCAACAGCGGCGTTTGCGGTAGGTGTGGCAGACATATTATTTGCTAGTTTGATGTTGTAGTATTGTGGCTTATACTTAAGTCAATTTTACAGAATAGAGCCGGGAAAGTTGGTTGGAATCAGTATACGTTCAATTACAAATATAAATCTAACCGTTTACAACAACAATCTATATGGTGCGTTCAAGAACTAGAAAGCTACGTCCCAAGACACCAATGTTCCCATTTGCGAATCAAAAAGATCCAGAGTCGGATCTGGAATTTGAGCCGGAACCGAAGCCGGAGGTAGAGCCAGAAGCGAAACTGGAACCGGAGGTAGAGCCATAGCCGGAAGCGAAGCTGGAGCCGGAGCCACCAGAGTCGAAGCCTACCCATACAAAGATGACTCATCACGATTCCATCTGTTTTCTCAAGATCATTGGATCCATTCAGAGTGGTTAGAAATTGAGCCATTCCTCCAACAACCCAAACCAGCCATTTTCCATCGACCCAAACCAGTGGAGCAGTTCGATTGCCCGTTGGTGGAATGGAGATAGTCGCACGATGACGATCCGGTTGCTCCGTGAGAAGTTTGATCGTGTGTTTCAAAACGTAGACGATGCGTATACGCGCCATACGTAGCGCAGCGCCTTTGATAAAAAGGATGCATTTAATCGGTCTCCAAAGGACGTCTTGTTGGATTACGCACGTGAACTGTCGGGAGCAGAAAAGGGACTCCGCCATCTCTGTCACACGTATAAGAAAGACATTCCTATCGCCAGTGAATTATAGGTAATGTTGGAGAGTGTGTAGATTCGCAAACAAACCATTGATAATATGTTTACGATAAAGGATGATTAATTTGCAAATACCTTGTGAGCCATCCCGTTCTCTAGGCGGATTACATTCCACCTATGGAACAATGCGGTGATGGTATACCCCCATTGTGCAGCGGATTCAGATCGAGTCTCGGTAGTATCCATTACTTCTGCGCGCCGAATCGCAGCATCGTTATAGATGTCTACCGGATCTTTGTTTTCCAATATAGAACCTTTTTCTATTAGCTAAGGATAATCCATTCGACTTTCTTGGTAATATTCAAAATGAGAGAGTAACACATCATCCATCATACCCAGCCACGTGATTGAATTTGAAAGAGACGAAGTAGATTCCTACGCTACAACCTGATACGAATAGTTTCCAAATGCCACGTCAACGGTTAGATTGGATTGGGGCACATACTCGGCCAACGTATTAGATGGATCACTTTGCAAGAACGTTACGATGTTATCTGTTTCGGTCTACAATTGTAACGATGTGTCCGCGCTTACCATAAAAGAATCTACAATCGTTCCCTCCTGATCCCGTAGGCTCGTGAGTGGGTTGATGGGATATTCCGTAGTAGTTCCGGTGAGGTTTCCGACGTCACCCAAAGTCACGGTCAAGGTCATAAGTCGTCTCCGATTCACAAAGGGATTTATATTGAAATCCGTATTTAACACTCGACGTTCCATAGGTGGATCCCTAATTTTCATTCGAAGCGTAATTGCGTCAATCATAGATGCGTTGAGAGACCCGGTCGGCTAATCTAAAAACGGTTCGAGCGCAAATGAGTTACAATAACAGCCGGGCAGAGGATGACCATCCGGATGTGCATTCCAGGAGGTAGCAAGGTTCCAATATTGAGCCGTTTTTAATTCATCCGAACTATCCCTGTGATTATGAATTCGCACCACGGCAGTTTCCATTGCGTGTTCCGTATAGGAGCGATAGTTGCTTTGATCAATGATAGGAATATCATTGGGATGCCGATATTTCCACACGTCCATATATTCATATGCCATCTTCTTTACTTTAGCGAATTCCTATACATTTGCCACGTATTGTAATCTCTTTAGGAACCAATTGCCAAACCGGGTTCGGAATCCATATCGATATAAGAGATGGAGACATTGTTGAGCCGTTGCGTCGGAGACCTGGGGAGACCGAAAGATGCCTTTTAAAAAGAAATTAGGAATCACTCCACGCTACAGATGCTCATCCTATAGCCATATCTGAGCCGGATTGAGTCGGTCTTTGCCAAGCTGCGATTCTTCCACCGTGTCTTGAAATGCACGTATGGGATACTCGTCATTTGCGACTCCAAACTTGCCCTTTAAACTGTCGCGAATGCCATTTATATAGGGATCAACACTATCAAACTGTGTCCAGTTAGACCATTCATTTGTCTGCTACGTATCCGTTCGCTAAAGCCACCAGAACATCTGGCGGACGGGATGAAAGAGACGATATTCTACATTTACCTCTCCGGATGATACCGGTCTAGTCTCCTACTAGATGTCATCGACCAAATATTGATGATTCTGTAGGGCAAACATTCGTCGTTCATCTTCTTTTAGATAGATAAAATCGGCTTCTACACGCACCTATAGATTCCAAGAGTTTTCCTAATAAGCTTTATTGTAATCCAAGTAGCGAATGATGTTACTCGAGCTGGGTTCTCCATTGGATAACGTAAGCCGCTGCTACATACAGGGCGATACATAGGATGTCGGTGGATCTCGTTCCAACGCATTCCGCACCTCTTTCGATATTGTATTACTGGAGATAGAGTCACGGATCACATCTACTTTCTAACACACGGATCGCACCGTAAATAGTTCCTAATACGGCCTCAGGTGGAGTTCAAGTTCGACCTCCGCATACTAAAGAGCGATCAGGGGTAGTGATTTGCCTACGTTTTGATGAAAAAAGAACGTAAGTGGAATTCGCAATTCGCGACCAATGATGGAAGGGATTCGTGGCTGGGAATCTGTATTTGCACGACGAATCCTTTGTTTTAATCGAGTCAACGAACTCGCCTGGGATCGGGGAAGAAATAAGTCTTCAATGGTTCGACTTGATGGATATTCGTGTTTGATTGGATCCATTGGTTGATACATATCGGCCGTGTTTCCCACTAATTCATCCCACTGATCCTGTTTGTCCAAAGACTATGTATATCTGGATTGGATCCATAACCATTCCCGTGTAAGTGTTTGAAGATCCACGCCACCCACTTTTAACACAACTTTGTCAATCATAGCGATCCCCAATCCTCTCACCCATCGAAACCCCTCGATTGCGTGGCTATAGATATCAGGGATCGTCACGAGTAAATACATTTTGTGTAGGAGATCTGCGTGACGGGGAATTTTGACCCGGATTTTGGTGGTAGAACAGGACGCTAAATGGTCTGGACTCGATGGTTCGGGAAATAGGGTGATCGTTTTTTTAGAGAAATGAGTGTGTTTTGTCTGAACTGTCTAAAAAAAGTGTATATTTGGATTTCCATTGATAAATCGATTTTCTTTCCCATACGCTGCTAGTTGAATGCTACCAATTGTCATAGGATTGTTTTACTCTTAGTATACTATTTTCTAATTCCTTATCTCAAATAACGAGTGTAATACATTCCATCGTTCACAAACAGGATATTCTTCCATTGTAATTCAAAGTGAATATGTAATGTGTCTTCGACGTCGGTATTGATCGCATTCACGTCTTGGGAAGCCACTACCTGTAAATGTCGATCTTGTATGTTACTTGTAGAACCAAAATCAAAATATCCAGGTTTAAATTGAATACCAAACAAATTAGGATCCGTTGGTTTTTCAAACTGTTCATACCCATATTTCGCACTGTAATATGTGGGATCTTTCTTGGGTGCTACTTCTTCTCCTACAACATTCAATAATATCGATTGAAAGAAATAGGGGTCGAATCGTTGAACCGCATTGGAATCAATCGAAGACCAGATGAGACAGGGTCGTTCAATTGGATTGGTAAAAGGTGCTACATCTTCGGATCGTGTCACGGTGCCGTGGAGCCCTTTCCATAGAGAGGGATACTCAACCAAAACGGGAAATCGGGACTCACCCGAAAAGGTAAAATTGGAATCAAATTGTGACGTGGGTGCGACGCTTTGTTCCGAAACGATTCCTAACTATGCGGATCGCGTTGCCAAATCAGAGGTTCCCAGCCAAAGACCTCCGCCATCTAAATAACGCTACATTGGATGGGTAGTGTCTGCCATCGCATACTGAGATTGATTTGGATGGAAATACATAATCCTCTATAATTCATCCGATATGCCACGTTGCTTCGTGATTTTGGTTCCGTGTGTTGCCATACATACGATTTCTTGTATTTTTTTAATGGTTGGTATACCTACCGAATCCTAACTTGATTCTAATTGAATATTGGAAATGGTTTGATAGGTGGATTCTGGATGTGTATACGAGTTTTGATCGATCCGTTTCGCATTGGATTCTGGAGTGAATTTAAATCCATCGAAATGAAACCTGGGATGATATTCATAGGACACATCAATCTAATTCAATGCTTGAAAGCGTCTCTAGAGAGGAATCCGCTTGTATCTGGAATACCAGGGAAGCGACGTTTGTGGAATCACGCGATCTTGTATCGTATCGATTGTTTCGGGTATGGAAAGATGATAATGCTACGTAACCATCGGATATCCACACCACATCTTATAGAGCTGTTCACGGAAGTTCCTTCTATCGCCTCGTAATGAAGGTAAATCAGAGACATCTGTAGTAGTTGATTGATCGATGGTCTACACAATGGATCGGAGATACAACGGATTCATTTCTATCGCAAACGGATCTCTATATTCAAACTCGGACACTCCGCACGAAGGAGACGAATCACGAATATAATAATTCCCTATATCTCGATTTAATTGAATGTTCTATAGGTTCCGCGCGGAGGACCATTCGGTATAAAAGTTGGGGACTCGATGGAGTCGGAATACGCATTCCACATAGGAATCACTTGCGAGCCATCGTGGAAGTATGCGATCCATTCGATTGGAGAGAATTCCATACATAGGTATATAGATTGTCTTTGAAACAACAGAAGATACCGTATCGAGATTTTTAGATACGACGTCATAGGGAGAAAAGAGCTGATCCTTCGTAAATGTTTGAGTGTCTAATAAGATTGGATCCAGACCGGTGGTGGTTTGATAGGGATTTGAATTGATATAGTCGATACCATAATTTCCAATGACTCTTCGGGGTTGACTCACACTCCAATAGGAACTCTACGTAACGCGAGATTGACCCAACTACACCGACTCTCCGTAAGTGATGGGGCGACGAATCGGTTCTACCGAGGTGCCGGAATGAACGTATCGTCTTGCCGCCTGTGTTTCTGTCAAACATCCAAAATTGGGATCGTATGACGACGGAAATAAAGACGTTTCATTCCAATCATACAAGATTTGGGGTATTTGGGGACCTTGAATGGGATCAACGTGTTGCAGATCGGGATGATTGGAGATTTGTAAGTATCGGAATGGCGTTCGAATGATGGATCGTGGATGGATCTCACTCGTGTTTGCACCCAAACTGGTGGTGTGACGATTCTCAATCGTGGTAATGGTATTATTCTATAGTTCGTTATTGGGATCATAGGTGACTAAATTGGATAGCATTGTATCGGTTGCCGTTTGAGATTCTTGTAATTCGATGATTTGATCGTAGGTGAGTTTGCGGATTTCGTGATGATACGATAAATCACCTACTTGACCCGTTTTATTTTGGAGACGATTTTTAAGATAATACAGAAGATATGATTGAATGCTGTTGTAAAACGCAATTCTTGTAGGGGATCCAGCGGCTCCGATGGAAGACACATCAATGGTAACAGACGATGGAACGGCTCGATAAAAAAACTCATTTAGATAGGTGGAGAATTGGATCTATGTTTGCGCAATTTGCGTAAGGTATGTTTCTGCGTATCTCATCGCGTTGCGGAGGGATCCATCGAGACCGTAGAGAGATTCCTATAGAACACGCGGATCATCCACCATTCCTACGTTGAAACTCTCATAGATGGGTGAGGGTTCTATGAAAGGGATTGGGTCTGTTGTCGTGTTTACCGTCTACAGGTAGTCTAAACTAACACGAAAGGGTGATGTATCACACGTCTGTGTGTCATAGGTGTATCTATAATCACGGTGATCCGTAGTTGGAATTCTGGGGATCGAATCTGTGACGATTTTCTGCGTGTCTATGAATGTTTGGGAATATAGTTGTGTGTTATTAAATAAAAATGATATTTCGGGAAGGCGCGTGGGGTCACTGTCGACCGCCAATGTTTGACTATATGCTGCTCCAAAGCGTTGTGTTCGGTCTACGTTACGTATCGTAGCAGTAATCTGATCAAAGGTGGCTTGATTTGGGGTGGTTAGAGAGGACAACGAGGAGGATGGAATTCGAAATACCTGCGTGAAGCGGGACAGGATCCATTGGATGGCTTTCCATTTTCCCTCAATTTCATTTCGTCCGTTCAGTTGTTCCCATATACCAGGCAAAGAAGCATAGATACAGGGTATATCGGTGGTTCCCGACCCCGCAATCTAAAAATATTTTGGATCAAAGGGTTGGGGTGGCAATCCGTGACCTTCATAGATAGGCCACTGTGATCCATTCTGTTCTATTTCGAAAAAATGATAGAAGATGTTTGCTACACATAGGTTAACAAGGGGGAAGAATGGGTCGGTAGAATCGATGACCCTCTATTTCCATTTGCGACGCAAGGATAGTGGGAGTTGATTCCAGATGTGTGTTCCGTTATAGACAGGGTGATGTTCGGTATTTCGGAATTCGAGTGCGCGTTCAAGCAGTTCGTTCCATTTTGCTACAAAGGTGTCATACGACTCTAAGATAGTTCCAGTGTAGTTTAGTCCGAGATTGGCTTGACGAAACGAAGTATACGCCTGACTCATCGTGGAATCTTTATTTCGAAGATATAAATATACTTTTTGGTTCTCATTTGTTTTATCTGACCACGATACATCTTTAAAAAAGGTGGGATTGAATAAGGTTACATTTTCAGAACTTTCTTTCCGATAATGTTGGAACCATCGAAGTTTTTGTGCATAGCTGAGACCGAGCTGTTCACCGAATAAAACTGTGTCAAAGTATTCTAGGAAGTTTGAATTATTTTCAGTTTGATGATTGAGATAGATAAAGGTATAGAACGGTTGAAGATAAAGAGTATCTAATTGACTGAAGAAACTTTGGGTATTCGCGCTATTGGGTAGAAAGGATTCTGTATTAAGTCGGTTGGACGTATAGGATTCCAATTTGATCACAAAATCGCTGTGATCGAATTGGGCGGTTTGATAGCTGTTCCAATCCATCTCTTGTAATAGACGGCGACAAGCTTATACCGGATATATACGTTTAGCAAACGTATTGGCAATGTTGAGACTGGGAACTTCATTCCGATTGGCTTTCCAGAGACGAAGTGTATCAATCAGCGTATCGGATAAGTTGCGTAAATAGGGAAGCGATGTAACGTAGGCGAGTTTTTTGTTGCGAAAGGTGGGAGGCTGTTTGAGCTTTTCTATATAGGCTGGAGGTGGATTCACCGTAATGGTGGATGTAGCATTCTAGCATACCAAAAGTGGAAGTCCGGTAGGTTGAATAAGATCGAACAGAGCGTATTTCATAGAGAATGAATAAGAAGTTTCGATCGTGTTTGATATGCGTATATAGGTCGTAATATTGTTGTGTATATCGATAAGATTATTTAGTTTTGTTACAAAAGGAATGGTTGGATCCATAGAATCCATTGGGACTTCAATCGCAACGGTATCAAAGGTTGACGTATTACTAAACTAGAGTGTAGCACCTGTGGTGTGTGGAATGTCCAACGGTTGAAAGAATAGAGCAATATCGAAGAATCCATCTTGAATCGCATCCGTAAACTCTGTGATCGAATTGGGAGTTCCATCTGGCTCGAGTATGGTTCCCTCCAGCTAGATCGCAGTGGACTGTAGTCCGGTCACGGAGATAGATTCGTCATATGAGAGATTCGTGAGTTGTAACTGGTGTATGAGTGATGTATCGTATATGGTCTGGACGGATGAGTTGTGAAGAAAAAACGGCGGCGAAGATTCATTGATGGATACAAGTGCGTTTTGAACATCCGTATACGGTGGAGATGCATCGAATGCCAAGCTATCTTCATCACCGGAATAGAAAAAGATGGTGTTGTTTTCGCGATCCGGAATGATCTGTGATAGATCGAATCGTATGATTCCAAATTGATCCGATCCATTTTTAAGATACATATTATGAGATAATTGTGAAATATCTAATATGTCACTCATCACAAACAGACCTTCCGTGACTAGTTGATCTGCAGAGTCGATCGGTGTAGACGTGACTCCCTTTTGTAATGTAAAAAAAAATCCAGTAGAATCGCGATTGTAGAGATCCTATTTGGTTCCATATTCAACCGATGCGACACTCACGTTGGATGCTACAAGTGCCATTCAATGCGTATACCCTTACAATACTTATGTAAAATTGTTAGAATCAAATAAACCAAAACACGGTATACAATGAACGCGTTATCTATTTTTGAGGAATACTATGCGAAGCATTTATCGAAGAATCCATATTATAGCGAAATTATATCGCTTCTGCGTTCCTAGAAGAAGGATGAAACAACGTTGAGCAGTGAGAGTGACGAGTATAAAATGAGCCTGGAAAAGGGAATTGAATTGACCGAATTGTTGGAGTATCGTATTTCTACTATGACTTGTATCTACGATTTCCACGTAGAGTTAAATGAGCAGATGCTATATGAGTTGGCTGATCGAATTTTGATAAAAACGAAAGAGTCGTATGATCAACAGAGATCGAATTTCAAGGTGATTGGTGTAGAATGTTTTGATAAAAAGATTATTGGGGATTAGATTTAGAAGAAACGGGGTCGCTTATCGAAACGTAAATTTCGAAACCAGATTACCTTTATCATCTGGTCAAGAACCGCACAAAAACATATCAAAACAAAACTATTTCGCACCGGTCGTGCCTAGATGACGGGAGTATCGAGTGAAGACGTGGGATAGAATTGTGTGCGTTTCCTCTGTGAAATCTTAAATTCGAATGTGGATTATTTGTAGTTATCAAACAGAACCGAATGGAATCCATCTTCTTGGTCAATTGCGATGATGAACGGTGACTTTGATGTGGGTAAAAAAGTATCCCGTGAGATGTTGAATTCGGTTGTGTGTAAAAAGTTTGGAGTCGTGTCAAATCTGGATGCTGATACGTATCCAGGTGTCATTATGAAACACGTGATTGAATCAAAGAAGATCACCATTTCAGTCTTTTCAAGCGGTAAAGTGATTATCACCGGGGCCAATTCAAGGTATCAGATCGAAACGTGTGTAAGAATGGTGCGATTTCTATGTTCCTTTACTTAAGTGTAGGGAAAATATCCGATCATAAGGATGCTCCGTATGTTTTGTGAAGATGAAGCACTTCGTGATACGATGAGACAGCGCCAAGCGTTGGCTCACGAGGGAGATTGTGGTGTGGATCTATGTGTTCACAGTGTGACGGTTCCTGATATGGCAAAACCACCTCAGATTACGGTTGGATCGGGTGTAAAAGTTGCGGCGTTCGATGATCAAGGACGACCCACCGGCTGTCTGTTGTATCCCCGATCGTCTCTTTCCAAGACACCTTTTATGTTGGCAAATAGCGTAGGGGTGATTGACGCAGGATATAGAGGGGAAGTATTGGTAAAGTTGAATCGTATAGAGGGTTCAATCTAGACGGTGAATTTGAATGAAGATGGTCTGCGATTGGTTTAGATCTGTTTACCTTCGCTGCGACCTCCTCGCGTTGTGTTTGTAAACAGTCTGGAAGAGTTGGGAACACCTCCGGATGAACGGGGATCAGGTGGATTCGGTTCTACGAGTGGAACAGCATAAAGAAGATTGGGATGTCTTGGCATCTAATTCTTTATAGAAGTTTTCCGTTCTTTCATATAGCATTTTTTGTGTATGAAAGAGTTGTTGTTCGAGATAGGGAAGGATGCGTTTTGGATAGATCCCACCCTGTAACTTTGGATTGCGGATACCGGTTGAATCGGCTACCCGATTGACTAATTCAAATGCCTACATATATTGTTGAAACTGGATCATATAGGTTCCAAGTCGACTACGGGAGCTGATGATGGGAATATGATGTTGGATGATGTCGGATAATTTTTCGTGATTGTCTTGTAGTTCTCTCATAACATATTCGACCAGAACCGTTTTCGATGTAGGGGTTTGAGAAGGTGATTCCTAGGACGTTGATTCCTAGGACGTTGATTCCTATACGTTCCAAGTAACGGTGGATACCTTGTTATAATCGAATTGAGTAATGTAGTGAGCCATACAAAAGGATCCGAACAATTGTTTCGAGTGACGGGAAAGGGAAACCCCGCATTGGATCCCGTTTGTATAACGGTATGCGCATTTGGAAACAGCGTAGTGAACGGGAACGACAGTGGAACCCTGGTGAGTTTCGTCCTCGCCTTCACTTTCAGACGAGTCTGTTTCATCCAATTTACAGATACTCTATCCAAAGACCAACTAGTGTTCCATCGCGTATTTCCAGATAGCCTAATTTTCAATTAGACCCAAATAGAGGGGCCAGTAGAAATCTTTCACTTGCATTTCCCATTGTTCTAGCTATTTTTCGTGTTTTCGACGGAGAATATCCTATTCCCTGTCGTAATATAGATCCCATACGTATTTTCCCGCGATAAAGATGGGACCCGCAAGGATCGGAAGCATCACATCTGTCCATACGCTCATCGATATTATTGTATTGGTAGAAACCTTTTAGAGTCGATTCAAGCATCCATAGAACTTGTATTGGGAACCTGTCTGCGACTGTTGGTATTACGGTCACCACGATCTCTTCCACGTCCTCTACCTCGCCCACGTCCTCTACCTCGCCCACCGTCGCGACCACGGCCTCGTCCGCTATCACGATCACGATCACGATCATCAGTTTCACCCTCCTCTTCTTCCTCGTCCCGCTGACTCTGAGCGTTCATTGCGCGAACCTCACACATAAGAGGTCCATCCTGAACACCCGTTACGTTTTGTGCTACGGTGCGATCATTCTCGTCCTTATTCAGGGAACATTCAACATACTCACCTGAATACAGCATACGGAAAATATTATCCATATAAAAGGTCTTTAGCTGATTATGATATACAAACACGGTGTCATTCTATGTATCACTCTCCAACGCTTGATTTACCGGGACAAGAAACCCATATCCCTTGCGCCGGTCGAACCAGCGAACACGCATAATACGGCGATCGTCCACATTATCAGATGTTGACATTATGGATCAATATAGATTGAATTTGTTAGTGTTTAGTGTTGCGTTACGCTTAAGGCAAGGTAGTAGTGGAATATAGATAGAGATGTTTTAGATTATATTGATAGGGATTTTGTTAGTAATTTCGTATTATATCATTCAAAATACGTTGGGTTGGAACGGAGTGGTTAAGGAACTGCCTGCGTATCACACCTCTTTGATTCGGCAACATATCCGAAAGAGAAATGCGGTTATCATTCGAAATTTTCTCACCGAAGAAGCCAAAACAGAATATGATGAAATCTACGAGAACCTAAAGGAAATCGATCCGAACTCCGAAAAAGATATTATTTTGAATGAAACTACACTTCAATAGATAGAGGAGTGCGTATAGTCGATTCCTATTATGTTTTATAGTGATTGGCTATGGAAACCCACGTGTCAGTATAATCGTATTTTGAATCTCAAAAAGACATATACAAAAAGCAAACATTCCATTCATTGTTTTTGCGCGATTCAACCGGTTCGCATCACGATTCAAAACGGAACGAAAACTGAAACGATTTCATTAGATTCAGGAGATGTGTGTATCGTCCCACGGATTGGAAAGTATGGATTTGATAAAGGCACGATTGATTGCTTTTACTATTTTAAATGATTCATACTAAGGAGATATCATATGTCTGGAGTAGGATTAGTCGGTCTTGCTGCGGAAGGGAATGAAAACGTATTCTTAAATGATAATGAAGCCACTCTGTTTCGTCTGAGACATAGTGATACAACCATAGAACACTTTGCAAAATATCCGTCCACTCGGGAGGCGGCGGGACCCTCGACGGTGGCAACCGATACGAAAACAGAATTCGTAGTTCCACTCCCTATGGAAGACGATGGAATAGGATCCGCGTTTATTGAATTATAGTTGCCAGAGATTCGCTCAACTAAACAAGAGGGAATCGCGTGGAATCGCAGCCTTGTGTCTGCAATGATCGACACGATTCAAATTAAGTCGAATAAAAATGTAGTAAAAGAACGAACCGGAACGTAGTTATTACTCGAATCAAGAACACAGCTGAATACTACACGTGCCGCTTTGTTTCATCGTCTTACTGGAATGACAAAACAAAATTATTCTCCTTCGTATCCCACCTATACGGATCGCCAGATGTCCCACTCGTATCCAGCGTTGAATCATCAACTGATCCGAACACACAGCCCATTTGGACACATGGTGGAACGACCCGTCGATATATCAGCGGGAACCGTAAGCGATCCCACCATTCGCCCCGATCTATGGCTCTAGCACATCAAGCAAACCAAACCCGAGTCCTATTTTACCGAACTAGGAGTAACAAGGAGTAATCTCACTCTGACCGATCTGTAGGAAGCGGGTCTACGAGACGTAGCGACGGAACAACCGGAACCGGTTCTTCAATCGTATCTATCACTCTTAGATGACACTATATAGGTTGTAAACACTACGTCAAATGTCCTTGTTTCTATGGCGAATCAAATTCATTCGAATGATGTGTGGTATTCGTTACACCAACAAGATATGGATGCCTGGCTCCGTATTTGGCAGGAGGTGGAGACCGATTGGTGTAAGGAAACATTTGTAACGAATAAAGAATCAACAGTTTCGTTTGTATCCACGTTGACGGATATAGAGACGATGAGCGGGAATCTGTCGGTTCGCTTGTCGATTCAGAAAGACCTTGATCAAACGTTAGTGGAAGATTCGTATGAATTATTTGAGATATAGAGAGGGTTTGATCGCTACGGATTCCCGAATCAAACATAGTGGTTTGTGGGAAGGCTCACAAACGTATCGTCTTCCACCGTGTCCGTATAGGTGGAACCAGAATGGTCAGATGCGATCATCGACCCGGACGACTTACAAACGAAAGTGATTCATCGCCGGGCTACTTACAATGGATGTGTCAACGCAATTACATAGATCGTAGGAGCCTTAGATACAGATGTCGCCTATTATTCCATTTAGGTTCGCGATAGCAACGCCAGTGTGTTTACGAACCAAGATCATCGCCAATGTATCATCGGTAACGTAACGGCAGATTTTTATCTAGTGAACGCCACAACGGGGAATATAACGATACCCAAGTCCGATATCACCGACCCTACCATTTTGATCGATCGTGCCGTGATGCTTCGCAATCCCGCCGAGGATTCTATTCGTGTGACACACGATTCTGGGTCGAAAGAAACATATGAGATTTTGCGAGACGCCTTTCCAACTTCTTGGGATACCAATGCGAAACCATACGTAGAATACAGGGATATATTGGACAATACAACAGTCTAGCTTGCAATTCCGGAATTAGCACATCCAACATCCAACGCGACGTTGAATTATATCGTGTAGAAAGGGATGGTAAACGCAACGATAGGGGAAATAAGTAAACTCGAAACGGTATTGAATGGAGTCAATGCGACTCCATATACGATCGAACTCTCCAATTGCCTATCCGTGTTTGCGGGACTACAGGAAGATTTTAAAGCAGATCGCTATGGAGGATGGTATCCCAACTATCGCCTCGTGTAGAACTACTTACACGGAATGAATCATCTGCTCCTGCGTCTGCGATAGATTCCCGAAATTGTTGAAAATACCACCACGAATACCATCGTGACGCAATTGTTTCCTGCATTCGTATAGCAATTTGGCGATATGTCCTATCATTATCATCGGGATATCTTAAAAGAGTATACGGAAACCGTATACGATATGATGTAGAATGTTTCAATACAAATGCTGGGATACTTCCCAGGAACCCTCGATGAGGTGAATGTAACCATAGCGACTCTCCCTTCGTAGTTTCCCAACGCCACCTATATGCCAAGTTCATTGTTCGAAATAGAATCACAACGAACCACCCTTATGGAGGCGATTGATTACGTGAATGGAACCGTAGCATTTGTGACCGATCTGGAAACAGGAGCTGCGTATGATTCCATTTATTTTTCTTTGGCCGATCTTCCGGTGGCTCCATCGGGAGCTGTGGAGATTCGAGAAGATAGGAATCTTCGGTTTATTTTTTGGTGGCGCGTGTTTCATTTTATCGACAAATGTCGACTGATACGAGAGGTATGGTTGGCTCATCTATATGATTCAAATATATCCTATTTTGAGAACCTGATAGAATTGAGAGATACGTATTCGCTGGAGTGTTTGGCATTTTGTATCTAGTTCTATGATTGTTTCCAGCGATTATATCCAGTCATATATGATGAAATGCGACTGCGTGCACCGGTGATTACCCAACAAAATCTTCCATTTTCCCGCGCAGTCCGATTCCACCCAGAAGAACAGGCGTCAGCAAATATAACACATTTGGCAACAACGTATGATATAGGGGGAACACTTGTTCCAACATCATCCACCCAACCCTTTTCTTATGTATATGAACAATACCGGTTTCCACAAGAGACGCCAACGGCCTTTTCTCATTTGTATGGATCCAATAGGAATCCGAGTGAGTTTGCGCTGTGTTTATTAGAAGGACTTCGATCTACGAACATCTACACCATGATGTATTCACATACACCAGATTCATCGTTGTCGTCACGAACTTTATGGGATACATTGGTGATCGTAAGCAAACGATTATGGGATGCTCCGCGCACAATCGAATCGTATACAGAAGCACTCTATGAGTCCTATCTGCCTACAATGTGGCAACATCCAAACTACACGGAGTATTGTCCAGACGTATCGAATCTATCGGTGTTCCCAACCAAATAGGAAGCCGGATTCTTTTAGTCGGTGCGTGGAAGTTCGATGGGATTCATTGTAGCCAAAGAGTGGACAACAGGGATCCCATATGAGGGATTCCAGACCGAAACAAAGGATTGGTCTAATGTGATGTAGTATGAGAACCGAGTGGCAAATTTGGTTTCGTCGCTGACTCCATATGAAACATATTCATTATCCTCCAGTGATGTAGTAAGCATAGCATTTAACTCTACGGGAATCAATCTCAGCACTTTTTTTTCGATTCCGGTTGCGAACGTGAGTCCGCAGGTGTTTGGGTTCAGGGTGAATTTAGATGGAAATCCGTTGCCAGTATCCTATGAGCCGATTACGTATCGATCCTATTCATATCGTATTCCGAAATACATTCCGCAATCGTTATGGGAAGGATGCGAACAATCTCTAGTATCTATGTTGTCAAATCCAATGATAGAATACTTTGAATATCTACGGATCAATTTGATTCACCCAGATGATGTCCCGGCCGCCTTAGTCGTAACAAACTACGGTGAAGTATTGTCCCAACAAGATGATCCCTGGTATATGTCACATTCAGATTCGTCTTTGAAACAAATAGATACAATTATACATCGCACCGGAAATCGAGAAGCAACCGATCAAGAAGAGAACAATGTATTATAGGAAGTGGGATTCAGGAAAGAAGTGGCGGCACGTGTCATAGATCCAGTCACTTAGGAAAACGTAGTGGCATTCTAGTTTCCAACATTAACCAGTCCTACGAATGCTTCGCGTAACCCGTATCGCAATGAATAGGTATTCGATACGAATCTCCGTCTTTTATATAGAACGTATATTGCGACACAGAATCAGTTAGATGCGATCAACGCGATTGAATCACCCAATTATATTCCAAGGCATTTGTAGGATATCGTAAATCGCATTGTAATCAGGTGTTTATAGGAATGGCTGGCAACGTATCTGATTGAAACTACACCCACGTCCCGTGATATATCTTTGGATGCATCGACATTGTATATGGAAGAGTATATGGTATCGGAAATTCGAACCGTGTTAACCGAGTTTCTCCGCATTGTATCCAAATCAAATATTCCAATCGAAAATCATCGGTCGGTAAAAGTGGCGTTTATGAATGTTTGGAACCGCTGGATCAATATGATGCGTCGTATGATACAATTGGGAGTCATATAGGATCTTTTGGATTTGATTGTAGCATCGGTATATTCTGTGTATACGTAGAGAATGGTTCCTCGCTTGGATCTATATCAGTATTCCTTGGAGAGACGGTAGAAGGTTTGGTTAGAAATAATATATGCTATATTTACGTTGGAGAACGCGTTGAATATAGAAATCGATCCGACAAAGGGAGATAATGATTGGATTGAATTGGTCTATTCCCGTCTCACGGAAGAAACACGAAACGCGATAGGTTCCAACCCATTTGAAATCATTCGAACTGACTTGATTTCTATCAAAGATATTTGTTTGAATATACTGGTCGAGATGTAATACTATGTTAAAAAAAAAGATTACCATATTGAAAATAAAAATTAAATTTAAATCTATCAGTTAAAAGCTGGAATGATCGATTCAAATGGAATTGATAAATTCTATTTATACATAAGAAGTATGTCATCTAACAATGAAACCCATCCAATGGATCTAGATATAACCGTTTAGATGATGAATGATAGGATAGGTTTTCAATTAGAATCTATTATTCAAAGTAATACGGGGGAGGATGTGTTGTAGAAAGTGTTAGACGATGAAAATTATCTGTAGAAAAGCGATACATAGGTGGAAATAGGGATTGACGTAAATGATTTGTATTATTCTAGTGCGACCGTAGAGACAATCAAGGGGTATTTAGATAATTCATATTCTTTAATTTTACCGAATAAAAAGGGAAACCTAGAACCCGGGGATTTTGGATATTTGAAAGTTGAAAATCAATCACAGTATCTGAATCAACTAAAATAGAATAATCAATCAGATCTATATTCCCAGAACACCAGAAATCGATATCCATCGAATACGTTAGTGGGATCCTTTCGAACCAGCTAGGAAACCAGAGATGAGTTGGGTGTCTAGTCAAACGAAGATGAGATACAACTATTAAAATCAAAAGTGTCAACATTGGAACAAAATGTTTCTGTGTTAACATAGGAGTTAGAAAGCTCTACTAAGGTAAACCAGGCAATTGAATTTCATCATAAATATATTGCGATTATATGGAAATCTTTGTATGGAAAGAGCTTAGAGAGTGAATATCCTAACGAGTGTGTAGGACAAGAGTTACACACTATATTACCGATATAATATAGGATAGTTGAAATTTAGAATATAACGATTTAAAAAAAAAGTGTCATTGTTAAAATATTAGAGTATGTCATAACAACACAATGTCATTACTAGGTGAAGCTTCTTTGATCTTAGATGCATCTGCGGATCTGGATGTGAATAAGTTAGTAGATAATGTATCAAGGGATATGTTGAATTTCATTGATACGTATCGTTATGATAACATTACTGTAAACCCAGAGAGTGAGATTAATGATTTCGAGAACTTGGTGGTTTCTGGTTTTACTGAAAGTGTTGCACCGAAGACGATTCCTGAGATTAAAGTGGATGCTCTTTCTATGATAACTGAAGTAAAGTTTAATATTGTTTCCACGTTGATGAACTCTACGTCTCACGTGCTTAAGAATTCAGTAGCAGGCACTGGCGTAGGGCTGGATGGTGTCTATGAAGCGAACAATGCAACGAACTATCTGTAGTCTGTTACTTCTCTTAAGGGGGCTGATGAAGAATTGGATTCTCAACTCAAGGCAACAACGGATCGTGTGGATCAACTGATTTCGACTACGAGTGAAGATACGCTGACCGCTCTTTAGAGTGTTGTGGTGGCGTTTGATGGATTGAATGATCAAGGTTCTAATCTTGTTTTAGGAGCCGTGGGTGCTTTAGCAAAAGAACATCGCGAGGAGATCGTAAATATTACGACGGTGTTGGGTATTGACGTGTCAGCTGATGCAACTGGAAATATAGTTAATGATTTCTCTGTGTCGTGGGAGGGTGCTTTAAATACTGAGAATACTTCCAGCTTTAAAGACGCTATTTTAAATCTGGACACTCACCTGGGTAATATTTCCATTCTTAACGGCTTTGGAGATACAAATTTAACCACGATATCTAATACTACGAATGTTGTGGGTGCACTGATTGCGATTGATGACGCCATTTAGGGAGCTTTAGGAGGAGGAGATTTAGATGCAATCAAGACTAATGTCGGTTTAGAAGGGGATGGCAGTTTAACGATCAGTGGAGACTATATTGAGAATGCTGCTAATCTCAAGAATGCCGTGGAACTGTTAGACGACCGCGCTCGTCTCTTCGAAGACAAGCTAATCCATCTTCATAACGCACTCTACGCTGACCCTATGTATACTCCTAACCTCTCAACGGAACAGAATTATATGTCTGTAATTGAAAATACCAGCGTGTTCTGGATGAACGGTTCATTTGGAACACCATTTGGAGCACCATATGGATCATAACTTGTCCTCGAGCCATGAATCCATTTCATAAAGAATTGATACAAATTCGATACGCATCGGTTCCGTTTCGATCGATGTGTATCACATCGCCTACTTTAAGAAATAAATGTCTAGCCATTGGGTCACTTACTTGGATTCCAGGGAGTTGCTGAGGAGTCAAGAGGCGATACTTTGTAAGAACTGCATCAACGTCGAGAACAATGGTATGTTTGGGAACCAGAAAGTGTTTTTGAATGGGGATAAGTAGTTGTTTCCAAGAAAACACTTGGATCGACGCAAAGACTAATTGAAGGCGTTCTTCCAGTTTTGGATCCACCTCTTTGCTTCCTAGGTAGACTACGGTGATCTTACGATTTGTGTTCAAGGAATGATATTTAAGAGTGTATAAGATTCTTTCTTTTACACTAGCATAGGAAACCTTATCTTTTTCAAACAGAAACAGAATAGGATTTGTGGGAACGGGTATATCTAAGAGCGGTGACTTTCCTTTTTCGTGAGAGAGTAATAGATATCGAGAAAGAAGGCTTTTAGGTGGCGCTTCGGGAATGTCTGCGAGCGACACACCACGATCTAGTAGCATATCAACACATTGGTTTCTCACACTCAGTAAATCTCTTACTGTTTCACAACTGGACATTCTTTGTTATATTTTCAGAGTATAAATTAAGAATGTTGTCGAACCTTTTGAATCAATTATAGGCAAAGTATCCAAATGCGTATATTGTGATGATGATGCTGTGTTTCATTGCGTTTTTCGATTCCGTAGGACGTATCTTTGATTATTTTCTCCCGTATCGAGACACCGTAGCCTCTCTTATCTTATCAGGAACCGTCATTGTGGGTGTGATCGTAGTGTTTACGTCTCAGGACGGTATTCTTCGGGAGTTGGCGCTGAATGGCCAAGGAAACACCTCAACTGCGGCGGCTTCTTATATGGCGGTTCGAGGAGCCACTGTGCGAAATTGAGGGTAGTCAATGGTATCGATACGTCACATATAACAATGATTATTTCGATCGAGGGAAACATCGGTTCAGGAAAGACGACGCTTCTGTCACTTATCAAACAGAAACTGAACGGATATATTGGGAGAGGAAAACGGGTGGTCTACGTGGAAGAGCCGGTGGACGAATGGGAGGCTATCCGCGATGACAATGGGAGATCTATGTTAGACCTCCTGTATTCTGACGCAAAGACCCATTCGTTTGCGTTTTAGATGATGGCGTTCATCACGAGATACTAGGGATTTGTAAAGGCGCGCAAGGAAAATCCAGGTGCGATTCACATTACGGAGCGGTGTCTTTAGACGGATGCAGAAGTATTTGCGAAAATGTTGAGAGATAGTGGAGATATATAGAAGATTCATTATCGTATCTATGAGAAATGGGCGCAAGCGTTGGCATCACAGTTTACACCTGATTATATTGTGTATGTGAGAGCCGATCCGTCTACATCGATGAAGCGTGTTGAGAAGCGGTCGCGTTCGAGTGAAGCCGGAATCTCATTGTAGTATTTAGAAGCGTGTCACGAAAAACACGAAACTTGGATCCATACGGTGTCGGCTGGAAATAGTTCCCAAGTGGTCATATTTGACGCGAATCAGGAATTTGTAGGGGATCAGAAACACCGAGTGGACGATGTGATAAAGCAAATGAATAAGTTTATACTGTAAAGGAAACTTAATAGTATAAAAAAACGATGTAGAAAGGAACCAAGTCAGACTATAATGGAACGCAGAGGAAGTTGGGAGTCATTCATTCTTTATTATTACGAGATGTGCGAAAATGGTTAGACGAGAAAGCGAGCGAGACAAATCACAAACCCTTTTTTTTGTATGATATCCGTAATAAAGTGGAATCCAGTGTGATGAGGGTAGTCAAAAGTAAACACGGTAGGCCACAGGATCAACCATATTCCTGTTTAGCGTTTCCTGTAGGTGTGAATAAGAATTCGATGGCAGCTCATTATAGCCCACGGGATTGGGAATCGTAGACGTTAGATTTGCGAAAGGATTCGGTGTCGATCGACTTTGGTTTGTATGAGCCGACTACGGGTGTGTTAACGGATGGAGCGTTTACTTGGAATGGAGTGGAACATTCAGAAGCACAACAGCTAACGCGTTTTGCGGAAGGAGCGGTAGACACTATCATACAACACGCGGGTTCTGATGTGATCTTGGGTGAATTAGGATAGGTCTGTTAGGAATATATAGGATCGAAAGAAGTAGTCATAGAGGGATTGGAGGAGAGGAAACCGGTGACGGTTTTGCGGGACTTGTGTGGACACAAGATTGCGCCGTATGTGATTCACGCGGGCAAAGCGGTGCCTTCGATCGGTCTGCCGAATTATACGAAGCGAATGGAGGTTGGAGAGAGTTATGCGGTGGAGGTATTTCCAACAACGGGTAATGGTAAAACCGTGGAGGTATCGGCGGAGGAACACGTGCCATCTCATATATCGTTGGAGCCGTCCGTGTTACAATTGTTAAAAACCGCGCCAAGTGAGTATGTGGCAAAGTTGGTATCGATTGTAACTACGCGAAAGTGTGTCCCCTTTCATCCAGACTGGTATCATTTGACGGATGATATGGTAATGGGAGGGATCAAAGATGAGTATTGGAAGCCATATCCGGCACTCAGGACGGAGGATGGGTCGGTGGCGGTCCAGTGGGAGAAGATGATTCGTGTGACCGATTCTGGCTCTACATTATTAGTGTAGGCGTGAATCCGTGCATCCATATCCATAGATGTTCAAAGGTTAAGTAGGTAAGAATTCCACTAATGATGTCGGCTGTCGCGAAGCTTAGGATGAGCATCGTGGATTGAATTCCAAAGGCGAAATAGGAGATGGAGATGGTAACGAGGGTAGCATACAGTCGATACGAAACGGTTTTGAGAATGGTTTCAAAGGTGGTATTTTGAATGAGTCCAAATCGAACCATGTGTGATTCGTTCTATTTGGTATAGAATAGTATTCCATTCATACTAATGTAGTTTAACAAAGATCAGATTCACCAGCTGGCTGAGCGAGCACGTATGGGACCGTAGAAACAGATTGCGGTGGATTTAAAGCGTGTTCGAAAGGAAGCCCTCCTTCTTTAGACCAAGTATGAATAGGCGCGACAAAAGGGACCCGTTTCGTCATTTGATTTCCTGTTAGACTGGGAAGAGAAAAAGGAAACAAAATATCTAATCACCAAGGTGCGTAGTTTAGCGCGCATTATATCGCAGGGATAGTTTGATCGAACTAAATTTGATTTTATGATGAATATGGGTCAGATGGTAAAATCGGGACGGATGCGGGAGTATGATGCGTCAGTCGCAGTGGGGTAGCGATTTGCGAACGAATATGTGACACCGGCGATGTAGGAAGACGCTGACGCCAATACAACAACTTCGAATTTATGAAATTAGGAGGCTTTCACTTCCCATTATATAGGGAGTAAAGGTAAGACCAAGAATGCTAATGAGAACACCTGCAATGGATATGACATCGACTTTTGTAAGCACGTCGATACCAAACAGAACCGCAAACACATATCCGGTGATTAGGCCAATATAGGATATTCCGGAGAAGAGGAGCGGGGGTACTTTATTGATCGAGTAGAACCTCGCCCAGTATCCAAAACCGGCAATCACCAGATTCCAAGCGAGAGCGAATACCCACGAACCGGTCGTAACAGGTGGCGTAGACTTGGATCGATGTTTCTTATTCTATTTGGTAACAAAGTAATATATGGTATACAAAATTGCGGCACCAATATAGGACACGCCCAATCGATTCCAACTGCCCTAGATTGGATAATACATAAAATATAGAAAATAGGCGGCTTCGGTCGCGGCGGAAATGAGAAGAGCTGCGGTTCCAACGGTCCAATCAAAGCTGCTCATTTCTTTCATTTCAGTCTTTTTTTGTTTGGAGCTTGGATCGATCGTTTCGGTATAGAGTAAATAGATGAAGAAGAACAGGGGAACGAACCAGAGAACATCGAACAATCGAATGGATTCATTCAGAATCAAATAGGAACCGACAAGAATCATAAAGGGATAGGAATAAAAAATAACTTGCGACCATACGTTGGGCATTTTTTTAAATCCGAGATAGCTGGAGACGATGTGGGTAATCGTGATTGCGGTGGGAATGATCCACTGTTGAATATCGAGGGCGTATAATTCACTTGCTTGTGCTCCCACGAGTGATACTCCCGAGACGGTAAGGAGACGAATGAGAGTCAAATCCGGGGTCGACAAGGGGGACATTTTTACCAAACTGGGGATCAGACTAAGGATGGTTTCGGCCACAACCTGGGTTTCCATTTATTATATTGACATGTTTCATACAATAATGGAATCCTGCCAAGGAAGCAACGCAGCAAAGGATGGATCCAGATATGATAGCAACATATATGAGTCCACACACATTACCAGAAGGAATCGAACAGAGGGACATCGTGTAAACTTGTAATAAAGGGTGACTATCTTGATGTGTGATCAATTTTACCCTATTGTATGGTAAATGTCTGAACACAAGCGCCTTGGTGTGGCAGTTCGGAAGAATCCATTATGAGTCCAATCCCATCTTGGTAATCTTTAGATTTCCAGTATAGTTTAACAGTGTATACAACGGATTCATTCGGAACATAATACATAATGATTGGATGTGTCTGAATATAGGATGGATGAATGTAGTCCCATTTAGGATACTGCCGTGGATCATCAAATACTTTAAGGTGTCCCATTCTATGCTATAGTATACGTATGTCGGAAGCAATTAAATATGAGATTCCGAAATAGAGTGTAACGGTGGATGAGATACAATCCTTGTGGAAGGATCAGGAATCATTTCGAGTAAAGAGTCGATACGGTTCGATCATAGAATCTAAGAAATTTATAGATAAAATTAGATTCTATAGCAAGAAGAAGCATGTCAATATCGGTGAACTTGCTAGTAAAAGAATAGAAAGAAATATCCAATTCGATACCGAGATCAAGTGGGGTCAATCCGGTTCATCCGGAGGAGACATATAATATTGTGTCTTTATGTTCTTGTAGTAAACATTCGGCTAAGAAAAAAAATGAAATGACTCACATAGTTAGAGATTCGTTTGAAAAGGTAATGAAAATGTTGGAAAACAGATATGGAGCATTAAAGGTGATATCGATTGAGCGGGGTGAGGGAAGTTTTGGTGTGGCCATTAGTGTATCTACGGTAAAAGATGATACAACCTTAATTATCAAAACCTAGAAGTGTTCATCGTGTAGGGGAAACACGCATCACGCCGACGCATTTATAAAGGAGGTAAATGCGATCAACCGAGTGGTAAAAGATGAAACGTATCAGTTTCTAATGCCATATATTTGTGCCTATTATCCTACGCAAATTGAACCGTATTGGTTCGAAGAATAGAAAGGGAAGATAATAGAGTTAAGTCCGAGTCGGAAAAGAGATGCGGTTTCATTGGGTTTAATTGTGATGGAGGAGATGGATCAGACGCTGGTGATAGATGCGAATGAGAGAAAACGAATGACGGATGATACGATCCGGAGAGGCGGTTGGCTATCGTTTGTGTGGTCAGGGAGTTTACTCGGTGTGATGGGAGAATTAATGCTGTCAGGGAGTTTTCACGGGGATTTGAAAGAGGAAAACATAGTGGGTAGTATGGTCAAGAAGAATGATCCATTTAGTTTTGTTTGGAAGGCAATCGATTTTGGAGGAGCAGGGAACGCGAGCAGTTCCGATGATTTTGCGAAATCGATGTATACGCCTCATTATCAACCTATTCATACCGTAAAAGAAACGCACATATCGTATCGAGAGTATACCTGGATTCACGATATGATGTCATTGGCGCATATTGTGCGTAATATATGTAGCTTTATGACGAGCACAACTCGCAATAAAACCCCGTATAGTGGAAAAAATAGTGTAGAGCGTTTTTTTATGACTCCATCGAAGTAGCGTATGACTCTTACTCGTAAAGTATTGGACGAATTGCCCACGAATCACCGAGGTATAGAGTGGTGTAAGGGATGGATCGAGATGTTATTAAAGAGTAAATGGAACACTATGTTTGATATAGTAGCAATGATTCGAACTTGGTTGAAGTGTAGTGACGAATTAATGGACGAGAAGCCCAAGTTGTGTTATAGAATTGGAATCCGCTCACGACTATAGCTTATCCTCCGCCTTTTGTAGCGAAAATAATATGCTCTTGGCGCGTGTAATTAAGCTTTGAATGGCTTTTTCTGTTTTTTCTTCCTATTCTATTTGAGATTCGGAAGGAGACGTCTTTGGAGATGGATCGCTGGACGGAGCAATCTGTCGTATAATCATTGTGAATATAAGAAGAACCACTAAAATGAATACATATACCATCCAGGTGGGAATGGGGTGAGTAGGATCGAAAAACATAATAAATCCCAAGAGTTGTTTTATTTGTTCGATTTTTGTAACAAAGATCAAAGGGATCATAATACGAAAGAACGTCATAAACGTATCATAGAATACCCCATAGAAATCCATTTCATCGGAACGGTATTTAAATTCAATGAGTAATTTTCCGAGAGGAAGTAGGAACGCAAATAAGAGTCCGTGATTATATGCAGAACCTGCGGAGTTATAAGGGTATGGCATTCCGGTAATGGAGATAGCGGAAACAGAAACGGTGAGAATGACACTGGCGTGATATAGAGCGGCATAGAATAGTTTTTCTAGAGTATTTTGGAGCATTGCTGCCGGTTTTTTTATGTCGTTACGATGCTTTAGTTTCTGGAGGTCACCGCGAATAAATGTAGACAGAGAGGGATCCAGAGGGTATAATAGAGCAGTTGTAAAGATATAAAATAAAGTATACAGGGAAACGTTTTGATAGAATCGACCACTCGTATAGCATTGGATGATGCTCATATCCATTGCATAGTGAATATCGTGTTTACTTGCTTTGGGATCACACGGTAATATGGGAATCGTTTTGTGTTTACGAACCGATCCGGATGGAATCCAACGTATCACATTTGGAATAAAGGAAAACATAATGAGAGGGATACTATAGGACAGTATGGCTGTAATAGAGTCGCGTATGGCGGTTTTGGGCAGTTCACCAGAAACGGCAACAATAAATGTTTGAAATATAAGTTGAACACACAATAGAATCGCGGTGATATACATAAGTGTCATTGGCACACTGGCTTTTTCATTGACAAGTCGTCTCATTCCTGCCCAAAAGAGAATCAAGATATAAAACAGGAAAAAAAACATATTACCGATGAAGCGGGTAATATACATCGGAATATACCAGAAAGATCTAGGAATATCACTGTATTCAAAGTTTTGCTAATTGGGCAGAAAGGTTAATTGAAGAATAGTCTAAAGAATAAAGAAGACAACAAGCAGACTCAGGAAGCTGGGATCAAGAAATAAAAGTAGAAATACACTGTTTTGCTGTATGAGAGATTTTACAAGACCTGGAGCATCTTTTATTTTATCTTGAATAAAGGTAGCACTGTTGTAATTGGTGATGTAGTCGGCCATAAAGTATAATTTAGTGGCTTTTCGGTATATTTCTAAGAGGGCTCTAAATCCACCGGATACGGAATAGGTAACTTCGTCTTGTTTACTAATTATTTTAGTATCAATGTATCGGTCAATTTCTGCTTGAATATTGGGTGAAACTTGAAGGGGGTTGGATACAGGAGCGTTGGGATTATACAAAGACTCAAAGTCGGGACCATCTTCGAGATTCATACCGAGATCTTCCGCGGTTGCATCGTCAGGATACGGTAAGGGATCTGGTTTCGATGTGTCTGCGTCAGCGTCAGCACCAGTGCCTGTAGTAGCCTCAGCCGCAGCTCCAGGAGGATTGCTCGACGTGAATGATTGTTGTGCTTTCTTTAGAAAATCCATCTTACTATAGGCAACGACTTGTAATGTATGAATATAGTAAAATGAACTTTCCTATACGAGGATGGTAGTTACTGAGTGTCATTCTAGTGATCACCGTGATTCTAATGGTATTCCTATAGGGGACAGAAGAAGATTTTTCGTCTCCTACTCCTTCAATGGAGTATAGTGTGTGTAGGAATAAAGGATTCAGTAAGGAACATTGTTCAACGCGTTTTGTGCCGGGAGGTTCGCGGGTAAGTTCGGGATGGTATGGAAAAGTTATATCTGGATCATAGGGGGAAGCAATTGTTGTGTAAAAAATAAACATATACTAAGATAGAGAGTTAATGTTTGCGTCTATTATTCCAATAGGCATATTCATAGTATTATTGATAGGAATCATCGGAACAAACTATTTTCTGTAGGGAAATCCAGAGGAGTATGAAAATATGCCGTAGAAGGAGAAATTACGTCAGATTGAGATGCGTATAAAAGCGAATTCAAAGGATAACGGACGTATCGAACGTATGTTCAAAGCATATTGGAAGGTTTCAAAGGAAAATGCAAAGGAAATGGTAGAGAATCCATTTGACGAACACACAATTCCGGCGTGGGTTGAGACAAAAGAGGATGCAGCGATATTAGTTCCCTATATTTTACCTTATATGTTAGGAAAAACTAAATCGTTGCCACATAAAAAGGAAGATGCGATCGCAGAGTCGTTTGTAACCGACGATTCGTAGATCAACGAAACGGTGATTTCGATGGACGAGGTAGATACAATGGATGACGAAGAATTAGAAGAGACGTTTCGGTAGCAAACATTAAAAGAAATGGATCCAAAAGAGGCGGAAAAGGTAGCATATGAGACGATCAAGAATATGTCAAACGCGAATTTTGATGATAAGTTTTATGATTCAGTGGGGTATATGGTGATGTCATTTGCATAGTAGGCAATTCCGGAAGCAACACCGGATCAGTTGCGAAATTTAGGGGTGGAAATGAAACAATCGTTACCTCCGGCAATTAGTCAATTGTAGATGGAGGCGCGAAGCATATTGCGAAAGGTGGAGGCGACAAAGGGAAAGGATATGCATACGCGTCGATCCCGAACATTAAAGCAGTTACAGAAAAGGGGAACCATTCGTTTAGATCGAGAGGGGTATTTAAAGAGCCTTCCGGAACATAAAAAAGTATTAATGGAATCATTCGCGGGAACAAAGGAGAATTTCGGTCTCCTTGGAAAAATTTTCGGGGCGATTCTGAATCCGGTTATCAAAGGGATTGTGGGGGGATTGATGCCGTTAATTACCGGGTTTATTAATATTGCAGTAAAAGCAGTAGTGGGTATTTTACCGACGATTGTGAATGATGTGCTAATACCGTTGGTTCACACGGTAGTGTAGTTATTGACGTCTATATTTACAAATTAGGGACTTATAAAAGCTCTTGTCGAAGTGATACGAAAGGTAATCGATTTAGCGATTGAAATTGGATTCGATATTATTAAAGCACTAAGTATTCCGATTATAACTTTATTTTTCAAATACGTGATGCCACTTTTAATGGTGGCGGTGCGTTTTGTTATCTTTATATTTCGGATGCTAATTCGAATTTCGATTACGGTGTGGAATTTAATTGTATCCTTTGTAAAAAGTAATTGGAGTTATATTTTGGCAATTTTTGAATGGGTGGTATAGCACGTAATCGAGTTGCTGACATTTATCTATAAATTCGCGGAGCCTTATATCACGTATACGTTGTATATAGTGACTCCAATCGCATTGGTAGGAATTATAGTCCTAATTGGTCCCAACTTGTTTACCTTCTTGAATACACTTGTTTCATTGGGTATGACGTCTACCCCTGAGCGCACATTCCGTCCAACAAAGGCCTTAGTGGATGCTGCTTCATGATGATGAATAGAGAGGTTTCCAGTCGGCTATGGATTGTTTTGCTTCGCTAGTATGATCGGAAATAATAGGAGCAGGATATGAAATATTTGGATGTTGGGAATGTTTTGTTTCCCACGACTGGATCGTATTCGGATCGACATTCTTTAATTCAGAAATATTTTCTTTGATAAAGGTAGCGTTTGGGTCGTATTTTGTAAGCCAAGGATTTGGTATGCGAAAGTATTTGGAACTATCGCGTGAAAGAGAAGCCTGACCCTTCCATCCAAAGTGGTTTTGGGTGGCGTCGTAGTCGAACAGGAGTTGCGCAAACCAGGATTCCCCGTGTCTCCACGAAATGCGTAGTATGCGTGTGAGGTAGGATGCCACAATCATCCGAAGACGATTATGAAGCCATCCGTGTTTTCTTAGATATCGCATAGAAGCATCTACCAAGGGAACACCGGTTTTACCTTCAGTCCATTGTTTCCAATGAGTTCCCTTTTTGATAGAGTTCCAAGTAGGAGAGTCATATTCATTGATGGTGAGAGATTCTTGTGGTTTCCATTTGGAACACCTGATGGCGTTCATTCGACACGCATAGAAGCTTCTCCAGACGAGTTGACGTTCAAAGGCGGGCATTCGTTTGCCGAGTGTTTTCCAGACTCTGCGAATCGAAATAACTCCAGAGTTGAGAAAGCGAGCCAGCATACTAGTTGGTTGTTGAATATCGTTCCGTATTTGTTTGTATGTATTCGATTTCCATTGTTTGGATAGGGATCGGAGCATCCGAAGACCTACAGCGCGGTTAGTAGGCAATACTTTGTTGGGTGACCAATATTTACATAGAGAATGTAGGTATGCACGAACCAGAGCAGTTTTCCTATGCTTTGGATTGGATGGAACGATAAGTTTCGATCTGGAAGGAACCGTTTTTTTGGGATTCCATTCAGATCGAAACGTTTTGGCAACATCGTAGAAGTATCGAAACACAAGATATTGTTCTTTATCGGCAGTTTTACGTAATTGATTGGGGGATAAGAGGGAGTGGTCGTCGAAGCAGACAAATTGATCTCCCCAGTCGCGTTGAAGCGCGCATTGACGTTTGTGTGCAAACGGTGTGTATTGACGAGCACACGAAATAATATAGTTCTAACGTGTTTTTTTAGTAAGCCGTTTGGACACCGTTTGAATGGAATCGGTGGTCACTTGAATGGATCCGAGGGCATCTTTGGATGCTAGAAGAGATTCACACGCGCTGAGAAATGTGATGGCAGCAGGAACTCCTCGATATTCGAGTGTATCTGGATCAGGTTTCTTAGGAATCTTAGAGAGTTGAATAGGATCCAAACATATCCATCCTTTTAGTATCATTTTGTCCAGATCTTCATATAGGGATTCGGCGTGTAGAATCGCACGCGTAATCGCAGTATTGTCGATCCAGCGCATATCGTGCGTAAAGAAATGATGTATCTCAACGGTTTTCATTCTAATTCTACTATAAGATGTATATCTATGTTTTATTGTTTATCCTTGTGATCCTGTTATGTGTTTCGGCTTGGTATGCCCGATCGTTGCCTGAATCGTTCGACAATCCTTCCAGCAATCAACCGGATTGGGAGTCATTGAGACACTATTGTGCAGCTACCGAACGTCCATTGGAGTCGTATAAGAATGCTGTAGTGACGTCACAGTATCCACAAGAGGCCGAATGGGTATATTCGGTGGTTCGTAGCACCCCGTGTGACTGGGCAAACGATGTTACACATTGGTCTTTGGCGATTACGGATGGATCGGTCGAATATGGATATGCGTTTACGATGGGTCATACCATGTATCTCCCGATTGCGTATCTATAGAACGTAAATGAGTCAACGAAAAAAGAGTTGGTGTTTCACGAGTTAAGGCACATATGGTAGCGATAGAATTATTCGAAATTTATAGAGACACGTTTGGATCCAGAGGTGTGGCGTGATTGGAAATTTGTGGTGATGCGGAATCCAACATAGGCCGCATAGAAAATAAAGAAAGAAGGTAGAAGTGATGCGGTCATTAATCCAGATACATTCCAGGTAGTATCCTATTACAAAGACAGCAAACACCCCGTGTATCCGATCAAGCAATCGTGGGGATTGGAATATGTAATCAAAGATCATTCCTAGAAGATCACTTGGAACGATCCTCACCCTTGTGAGTGGGATGCGAGAGATGCCGCGCAAAAAATTCTATGACGAAAGTAAGGGTATATGTCGAAATTTACATACACAAAATAGTCGTATCCGAATTACATCGGGATAGGAACGAAATCGGGCGGATATATATGTGAATGGGATCCGTTTGCGGTAAAATTAAATATACCCCGACATCGCGGAGTGAGTAAAATAATTGTATGGGGAACATCCAACTTGATATGTTTTGTAGAGCGATTAGGTGATCATATGTGTTATATCTATGATTCGGAATCGAAATCCATATGGGACGTAATCAAGACAGAAGAGGGGATTTGGGAGTTATAGTGTATGGGAGACTATCTATGTTTGGGAATGAAACAGAAAGTAAAGCGTATCAAACTTCCAAATGTAGAAGTAGATTGTGTATATACTGGTATTACTTCAACATTCGCTATGAATCGTAAAGGGTCCTTATGTGCGATTCCAGTGGGAACGTTAAATGCGTGGTATCATAGTAATACCCCTGAGACGGTCTGTGAAGCGCATTCAAATTCGATCGCTTGTATCGCCGTAGATGATACCAACACAAACTACGTTGCTACCGCATCGGAAAAGGGAACTATTGTGCGAGTATGGAAAGGGAGCAAAAAACTTTGGGAGGGTCGTAGAGGAATGGAACCAGCACGTATCGTTTCGATGGCATTATCGGGGTCATCGATCGTGGTTGCAACGAATAAAGGATCGGTTCATTATTTCAACATAACAGATAAAGAGACATAGGGATACATATGGAATGAATTACCAAAGAGTCGATACACCTGGTATTGTGGCGAAAATCCCATTGTGGTTATACGAAAGACAATGGTGTATATGGCCGATGCCACGGGTTTAATTACAATTGGATCAATCGAGTCGGGCGAGACGTTATTTCAGACAAGTTTATTGGGGGATTCCTCTTCACCTTTTACTGTTCCATTAAGTTAATTTATAATCGTTGCACAAGTATATTGACTGCGGCTTCGACATTACCCAACGTTCGATTCAATACATTATAATTAAGCTATTCATCTAAGAATCCCATTGTATGTAGTAATTCCAGCTCTTGTGTATATGTGGGGATGAATTGTTCAAGACCAACGTTTAGTATAGACTGGATCATAGATGAAACCTGACTCTGTGATTGTTGCTGTATTCTACGATTGGGTATATTGAGTAGGTAATTAGTAAGTGGTTCCCCTTCTCCCATTGATTTGCTGAGTGTAAGATGAGATGAGTCGGAGGTAGACGATTCAATCGTAATGTAATAGGGAATTTCAATTGAGATTGATGTCGGTGGTTGATTCGATTCAAACAGGGTTTGTATGGCGGTTCCGCGATTCATCCAATCTGACATCGTTATATCATCTTTGTCTTCATAGTGAAAGGTGAGATGGACTCGATCTGTAGTAGTAATCGACTCGGGTATTTCGGATTTCCACGTATTCAAATTGTTGGGAAATAGGAGCACTTGTTTGGTTTCGATGGGGGGGAGAGGAACCGGTGAAATAAATCGTAACGTGGCTCGAATCCCTTGTGTTGTGTTGCGAATCGTATTATCTTCTATAACGGATGCAAACATAGATTCATTAGAATTATATGGTTCAGGATCTGTCATCATTTAACATTAATATGAATTTTTAATCTTAAATGCCTCGGAAACAAAAATATGCAAGAGTGGAAAAAGAATATGGTGTAAACAAGTCTGATTTTTATAAGAAACCTCCGGAATTTGTCCAGAATTAGATCGTGTAGATTAATATGAATTCAGACGACATAAAGGAAAAGGACAATGATGATTTATTGGATTATAATCCAGAATTAACGGAACCAAAAGGATTGGTTGCGGATGGATTAGAAGAATATGAAAGAATTTAGTATAAGGATGAAATCACGGACGAATCGAAAAAAATCCAGTCATTGAAGTAGAAGATGGATGAGCGAAATAAGGAAATCGAGTTGGATTTAGAGAAGCGAGCATAGAAGTATTCTTTGTAGGAAAATGAAACGATGTTGTCGTGGATTGATTTGTAGAGTTCATAGGGGTTTGAGTAGAATCTCAGACGTTGGCCTAACGTGAATCTCCCGTGTTTTTGGTGTTTAGAATCGTTTCACACAATGCCTTGGCCGTTGGTAGTGGGAAGATCAAAGGATGGCACATTCAAAGTTCGTGGTCACCATTGTTCACCCAATTGTGCATTAGCGAATGGATTGGATAGCAGAGAGATCAGTGAAAATATATCGATGGCAGATATGTATAGTTGGAATCAGGCATTCATATATAAGGTTACGGGAGATTACGACGTGATTCGACCATCCCCTCCCCGAATGATGTTGAAGAAATTTGGAGGTTGGATGACGATTGATGTATTTCGGAAGGAATGTGGTATAACGTAGTTTAGTAGTTATCTAACGTATCCACCTTTGGAGACGAGTTTGCCGGTGTGGAATCGAATTAAGACGTAGGAGGATGCGGATGTCCATAGTGATGATAAGGAGTTAGTATTAAAGCGTTCAAAGCCCTTTTATGATCCAAAGCAGTCGTTAGATTCATTGTGGCAAATCCGTTGAATACATCAATGAATAAGTAGCAAGCAAGTTAGATATTAGGAGTTCCGATGGATGCTTCATCGGAGCAAATCAAGCAAGCATATAAAAAAATGGCAAAAAGGTATCATCCGGATCGCCCAACCGGTAATAAAGACGCATTTTAGCGTTTGTAGAAAGCACAAGAGGTAATGTTGTAGAAGGATGAAATGCCGCATTTTATGTTTGAAGGGATGTCGGGGATGCCGGGGATGCCGGGGAATATGTTCGACCATATATTTAGAGCACATCGACAGGCAACGTCGGCGCGAACCACTGTATTTACACAAACAACTCAGACGTTTCCATTGCGTTCCATTCTATAGGGACAATAGAAATATAAGAAGTATGAGATTCCAACTTGGATCCGGGATGGAGATATAGTGCGGGTGAGCTAGAATGAGCGGGTGGTAGTGAGGTTGCAGTGGCCGGCTGGTGTATCGCAGCATCGGTCTGGTAGGAACAATATTTTATTGAAAAAGCAAATAAGTTTGGATAAAGCATTATTGGGAAGGGACATTCGCATCCTTCATCCGGATGGACGACCTTTACGTTTAAAGGGAAGTGATAGGGTATATTAGTCAAAACGTGAGTATCGAATCGTGGGAGAAGGACTTCCCGATCGAAATGGTCATCGAGGAGATATGTTTGTTTCATTTGATATACATTTACCGGAGCGTTTGACGGAAACACACCGGGTCATATTCGCAAAATTGTTTCCAGAAGAGCCCATCCATCGAGTTCATCACGAGGTAGATGTGTAGATTCAGTGACGTGGCTTCACTCGTAGAATCGCACCGCGAATGGCATCCTTGTGGCTGTAAGTTCTATAACCACACGTGTGAAAATGATACGATCGTATAGTGCGACAGGGATTGATGGGGGTGAGTCGCATTTCCTGTAATAATTGGGCGATTCGATTATCGCATCGTCTTTTACCAAGTGGAAAGTTAAGTGTGGACCCTTTTTGTATAGTTGGCAAATGATCTATGTGGAAGATCCAACTATCCTGACTGAGTCCGTTGCGTGTGCACGGAGATAGGCGACACGATTGCAATCGTTTTAATTGATCGCGATATTCATATCGACCGAGGCATATGGATCTGCGTGTGTTCGAGTTGAGATATTTGGAAAGGAGACGAAGCGTTGAATCAAAAAAGATATCGCTATTGGAAAGAATATAGTAATCGAAGCCATGTATGTGAGCCATAGTCTAAAATGCTTTGAGATAGGTGAGTCGTGTTCCAATCACAATCTGTGTAATTTTCTACTGACCCAATTGTTTCCATTTGGAACTATGTAAACCCATTTCTTCTAACGTATACTCTCTTTCATTTAACAGATATAGAGTGTGAATATACTTATTTTTGAGATTACATTTTATACAAAATACAATCTCCTAGGAACGTTTTGTGTGAGACGGAATATAGAATTGCTAGAATAAAGCGCATTTCATTTACTATATTGAAAGAAGTCTTGGCCAATAAAATGCAGCCAGGGTGCCCGCAATTTGACCAACAATGCGTTCTACGCTTCCGGCAGAGGCACCTCCCATAGCATACATGAGTGTAACTGCGGGATTATAATGTCCGTTACCCCAGTATACTGTTGCAGCAAGTGCAAGGCCAATAATCGCGGCTGCGTGGACGTTTTTACCCGCATATGTCAGAATTGTGCTCAAGAAGAGAAACGTTCCAATACATTCGATAAGTAATAGCATTTCAATCTATATAATAGAGAAAGATAAATATGGAAACGTATGATATTCCAAGAACATTCAGTTTGGATGATACGCTATATGGAATCAGTATGTATGTTGCGAACATATGTATGACATTTCTATTATTGTTATTGTTTGATATTAAAAATGCGTTTGGTCTGGTCTATATGGTGCCGGCGTTTGTAGCACACGTATTGGCAAAGATGGATCCAGATCGATTCTATTATATTTGGGATGGTTGGTTTAATGTATTGAAGATCCTTGGTTCCATTTTGTATATATATTCGTTTCTGGTGATATTTGAATTAAATACGAATCAGACGATGAACACATATTATTTTATTGTATTGGTAGTGTTATATTTGTATTTAATTCCATCGTTGGTGGTTCCTCATACAATCGAGCTACTGAATTCGGTATGGAGTGCTTCTTCATCCGTGCTTCACATCAATCAAAAGCCAAATTACATATTGGAGCATTTGGTATTTCCATCCGGTATCATAAGTGTATGTTTAATGCTATTTGGTCAGGCTGCGAAAAATATAATTTATACAGTAAAGTAATAGTATGGAGAACATTAAAATCCAATTAGAATCGCTACAAACGTTGATAGAAACATCAAGTGTTTCATAGGCGGAGAAAGAGTAGAGCCTGAAGGAAATACAACAGAAGAAAAAGGAGAAAGAATCCGCCTCTGATGTGTAGAAATGGATCAGTGATACAAAGAAGTATTTCGAATCGTTTAAGAAGGTAAGTATTACCGCGATTGTATCGAGTCAGATAATATTTTATATCATTATGTTTTTATTTACCTTTACACCAATCTCTTTTGTATCGTATATATATGATGCGTGTTTTCCCGCTATTATGGCTGCATAGGGATAGATGTGGGACGAAGGGTTGGGTTAGTTTGTTCGATTATAGGATCGGGATATTGTGGATATGTTGACTCGTTCGATTTTATTAGGATTTGCGTTATTAGGATCCATCGAGCTATCCAAGAGTTTAGAGAAACCGTATAAATGGTTTCTTATTTCGGTAGTCGTCATTTGTATTTTAGTGGACGCGTATGCTTCGCGAATTATATATGATATTTTGTTCTATATTTAGGAATGGACGGAAGGAAATATGACGAAAAGAGAAGCTAGAATATCAAGGATGAAGAATGGATGGTGGTGGTTTCATTTGCCCGTAATGGCGATTCTCATAGGTGTTGTATTGGGTATATGTTTTATGTATTTTATAGATGCGTAGTATATGATGTAGAAAGGAGACAATGACATTATGATGAAGGAAGTAATGAGGCTGGCTAAATAGGGAGTTCCGGTTATGACAACCACTTAGATCTAACTATGGATCGTCATAGAACATCCTGTAAACCTATACCACATATTAAATCTCAGTGGAATGGTCGATCAGATGAACTCAGTTGAACCCCTATTTGCTCCCCAGGAAAACCGCTTTACCCTATTTCCAATAAAACATCAGGATATTTGGAAAGAATACAAGCGTTAGAAGGCGTGTTTTTGGATTTCCGAGGAGATAGATCTGTCAAAAGATCGTAAAGATTGGGAGTCGTTGAAACCAGAGGAGCGGTTGTTCATTTCTCAGATTTTGGCTTTTTTTGCGGGGAGCGATGGAATTGTGCTGGAAAATCTATTGAAGCGTTTTACAAATGAAATAGAGATTCCGGAGGTGCGTTGTGCGTATACATTTTAGGCGATGATGGAAAACATTCATAGTGAAACGTATAGTCTATTGATTGATACATATATCAAGGATCCGGTGAAGAAAGATCGGTTGTTTCGAGCCATCGATACGATTCCTTCGGTAAAGGAAAAGGCGGATTGGGCGATCAAGTGGATGGATAGTAAGCACGCCTGTTTCGCATCGCGTTTGGTGGCATTTGCGGCAGTGGAAGGAATTCTATTTAGCGGTTCTTTTTGTGCGATTTATTGGCTAAAGTAGCGGGGATTGATGCCGGGATTAACGTATAGCAATGAGTTAATATCGAGGGACGAGGGTATGCACACCGATTTTGCGGTGTTGTTGTATTCAAAGCTAAAGTAGACATTGTCTCGCGAGATGGTAGAGCAGATTGTAGAAGAAGCGGTGGAGATTGAGAGTCGTTTCATTACATCGTCGATCCCCTGTAGTATGTTGGGAATGAATGCGGATGCGATGAAGGACTATATTCGTTTTGTAGCGGATCGTCTGTTATTGTAGCTCGGGTATAAGAAGAAGTATCACACGAAGAATCCATTTTCATTTATGGAATTGATGTCGGTGGAAGGAAAGACGAACTTCTTTGAGAAGCGCGTCAGTGAATATAGTCTATCGATGCGGAACCGTGAAGGAGGAAGTGAAGCATCTACCAAGTCGGCGGATGGTCTCGACCAGGAGGAAAATGAGTTTGATGCGGATTTCTGATCATTCAAAATAAAATGATAGAGATGACTCCGATCGTCGCAATAAACTAAAGAAGAATCGTAATGAATTTTGCGGTATTTGATTTCGGAGTGATATCACCATAGCCGACTGTGGAAAAAGTAGTGGATGCGAAATAGAGGCGGTCAAAGTATTGTTGAGTGAAACGTGTGCGTTTCTTTTCTTTCTCGAGTCCATTGAAATTGGAATAATCAAGGGACATTAGAGCCGCGGCTGTGACAAGAATGGCGACAGTATAAAAAATAAAAGAGGTAATTATTTTAGCAACTAGCATTGTGGTATGGAATTAGATTAATCTGTGTGATCAAACCGTGGATGATCGAGAACCTCACGAAGAAGATCCCAGGCGGTCATAGACTAAAGTGCTTCACATCCCTTTTCCAGGAGAACATTGATCATAGAAGCGTTGTATCCGGATATCATTGTAGCACCCTTTTCCGTTGTAACGGTGGGAATTCCATTCGTCTTCCTTAGGTTCCAGAATACGATATGAGGGACTTCATAGGGGACACGATAGATGCTCGAAAGACCGGCCTTCTAATATTGCTTACGAATCGATTCATACAGAGTGGAATAGGGAGTAGCACTGGATTGGTTCATCTACATATCGCTAAAGACAACGAGTGAGGTATTCTTTACTGCGAGTGGAGATACCTTACGATCAACCATAGTTCGCAACACGGATGTAAGAGCCGATTGGAAGTTTGTGGTATATCCCCAATCTGCGTTACAAGTCATATGAACTTTCTCATAGAAACTCTGATCATCGCGGTAGCGGATCCAGGTTGGACGATCGTGAAACGTAAGTGCTTTGCCGTGGAAGGTTCCAACGTTCAATTCTGCGAGCCGAATACCTAACGCAATGGCGTTATGAAGTGGGATCGAATGATCGGACTTCATAGATCCACTCACGTCGATCATAGGAATCATAGATCCAACATTCGATCGTGACTCCCAAAGCGCCTTAGCCTGCGTCTCACTTTGAGTCTTCCACGCATCGTTGTAGTATTTGATTTCGTCACTATTCAGCTATTTCTTCATTACATCGCGAACGAATTCATACGGATAAATCGTATTGACATTCATATGTTTCGTCTTGGAATGGAGCCACTGTGTGTAGTGTTCGGCACATTCTTTACGATCTTCCGACATCGACCGATCTTCGCCTCGTCTGGTTTTATTCTGAAACGCAAGTTTGTGTTTGAGGTGCGTATATGCGGTCATCGAGTTAAAATTTAGATGCCTCCAGGTTCCTCTACACATATCAATCTGTGGTGTTTGGAGATCACGGTTCATACGCGCAAGCATCTTGCGAACGTCGCGCATACTGGATCCACTGTAGCATCTGTTGGCGTGAATGACCTTGACGAATTCGCGAGTCACCGGAGCAAACTTACCTTTTTCTCTACGGGGTGCCCAGCGTGCTGCTAGACTCATATCCGTGTATCGATCTTGTTGATACAAACTGAAATCGTGTTCGATCTGCGCAGCCAGAAGTCGAAGTGCTGCGATTGCAAGCGGAGTGGGTTCCATAGAATTACGTTCCATTTCGAATAGAACGAGATACTTGATGTCCTTCCAGGAACCTGCGTTGGTGTTGGATGTATAGTGAAGAATTTGAACTGCTTGATCCTAAAACCCCATAGTAGACATAGATTGGAGAAGTGAATAGAACAGATCCCTTTCACCCTTACCTTTTTGTATGTCACGGGTGTGGACAACGAGGCGAAACAGATACGACTATAGATCGGAATTATCAGACGACATATCGAGTAGACGTTGAAATATAAATGGCATATCAGGTGATTCGAACGAGTTTCGAATCAGTTGAAAATAGAATTGTGTAAACGTTGCTTTCCAATCAATTAGATTCCAAGAGTGCTGGAGAGTTCCATTTTCTCCAATGTTGAGAGTTGCGGGCATTACGATAAGGCTGATATAAAAAAGATGTGTTACATTTAAGTTCAATTTTCCACGTGTGTCGTAGTTTAAGTATAACGCAAACTATTAACATTGGAAGCTCACAGCTACTGAACTAAATACTAAAGCTTCCAGATAGGGTATTACATCCATTTCAAAGACGTTTGATTGGATTCAAGGCTAGAGTTACACGGTTCTCTTATAAAAAACCGAACATCTGTGTTAGTGTCATCTTGTTGATCAACAAGACAACACTCAAGCATCACTAAGCTTCCAATAGGGGGAACTGACGTAATATACGTTTTTAATACCGTATTTGAATAAATTCTATGCACCTAGTTTTGCACGTCTCCCCGACTTACAGTAGACAATTACTGGACTATAGATGCGATCGCGGATCTTTTTTCGTTGAACCGTTTGCGCGTTGATGGTGTGGAGAGGAAACGATACGGCGCCTTCGTAGTGGCCGGCTCGAAATTCCGACGTGGATCGCACATCGACAACAGAACGGAACTTACCTTCTAAGAGACCCTTTCGTGCGGATGCGAGAGAGACTTCTGTCACGTCTGTGGTTTCCATATGAAGATAGTAGAGGACGATTAGAATGATGATGAGAATTCCAATACCAATGATAACTTCTTTCATATTTATAATAAAGCAAGAAGAGAATGCGTGTGCCATTACTTGTAGATGCGGCAGAATTAGCGAATATGGCCTATTGGTCGAAAGAGGCGTTGGAATCGGTGACGGTGGAGCCCTCGAATGTGACTCTTAAATTAACACAACCGATTGTATTCTATGAAACTCCATTGGACGCGTAGTGTTTCGTATCCAGATACGAAGACGGTTGTTGTTTTGTATTTCGCGGAACAACCAATATCCAAGATTGGATGATCAATGCGGACATATCCAAGGACTATCTATATCTCCCAAAGGTTAAAAAAGAAAGTTGTCCAAGAGTTCACAGAGGTTTTATGCGTCAATTTCAATCACTAGAGAGAACCCTCTTATCCCATACAATGGAATATATCAATGATCCGACCGTAAAAGAATCGAACCGCACATTGTATTATATCGGTCATAGCTTAGGAGGTGCATTAGCTACCATAGCAGCAACCGTATTTGGCGCTATGTATCCAAAAGTTAGACACGTATGTTTGACGTTTGGTAGTCCTAGGGTGGGTGACGCAAATTTCGTTCGGGAATTCAACAAACATTGCGACGAGTCAATTCGTTCGGTGAACCAAGAAGATCCGGTGCCAATGATTCCATTGTCTTGTAACTATACTCACGTCCCAGGATTGGTCTATTTTGATACACAAGACGATTTACATAGAGAAATAGTAGAAAATCGTCTGGTGAACGTTTGTAGAGATTCGTGTTTGTGTTGGTGTGGATTGACAGAGAATCCAATCGATGATCACGATATGACACAATATATTCATTTGTGGAAAAAATGTTATAGTAAAATAAATGGAAGCAGAAGCAGTAGATCAACCACGCGCTTTAACCCTTGATGGGGCAAAAAATGCAATTAAAGCTGTATTGCGGCACGGTGCAGCATAGGCAAATGACACAAAAATTACGGATATAATAAACACGACGATTGTATATGTAAACTATAACGCGGCCTGTAGAGAAGGAGTGGTTGATAATGGTGATACTTTTACAAATTTAAAAAATAATTTAACAACAGAAATCTTACAAGCACTAATAAAAGCTTTAGTAAATGGGAATACATTGCAATCTAATGACATTAAAGTTAAAATGTATCGTTAGGAGGGAAAAATCTTGAGTTTATCTACAAAAGTTGCCAATGGTTTGAATGCCAATGATTTGACAGACAATGATAAAACTTTACTTTTGAATTGGATCAAATCAGTATGTATTGGCAGGTATGCCGATAAAAATATTATGTTTGCATTGTGTGATTTAATTGGTGGTGCTGTAGAATCATAGATAAAGAATGTGGTAATGTTATCTAAACCCACGGTTGAGGATGAGGATGAGGAAGGTGAAGGTGGTGGTGAAGGTGGTGGTGAAGGTGGTGGTGAAGGTGTTGCTCGTGAAGGTGGTGGGGACGGTGTTGCTGCTGCAGGTGGTGGTGGTGAAGGTGTTGCTCGTGAAGGTGGTGGTGAAGGTGGTGGGGACGGTGTTGCTGCTGCAGGTGGTGGTGGTGAAGGTGGTGGGGGTAGACGTCGTAGTTACCGTAAGCGATCCAGATCAAAGAGCCGTCGTAGTTACCGTAAGCGATCCAGATCAAAGAGCCGTCGCAAGAACAATAAAAAGAAACGTGTCCGCCGTAAAAGCTCAGGACGTCGATTTGTCCGAACATGAAGGCTTTACGGGAATCTAAGTCCAATGTGCGTCGGTATACACAACCTGGACCCCTTTTATTCCTAATTCGTGACATAAATTATAAAACATATCAATCCATTTCTTCGATAATTCTCCTGTGTTATCGTAGACAAGCACCGGTTGTTTCAGTTCTGATAATCTATTGCGTAAATTCGTAGGAGCAAGTGTATCAATTGGCCATTGAATGGCATTGGCATAGTGACCCGTTTCATATTCTTTATAGTTTCTACAGTCGACAGTAACATTCCATTTTTTATGAGGGAGGGTATTGCGCCCCCAGAAAGGAGATGGAAATATAAAATAATATATATAATATCCAATCATCGAAAATATTGCAGTGGATCCTAAAAGACAGCCAATCGCCGTCACCGAGCGGAATCCTAGATATACGACTATAAGAACGACTGATAGTAGCCAGCATAAAACGATCCCAAGCACCGAATATATCCATAGATGTCTTCGAGTGAACTAACTGGATTGTGTTTGGGAGAGAATTTTATTCTGCACATCTCTATCTTGGTTATAAATGTAATAAAATATGTAAATTGTAGCAGCAAGACTTATTGTTACAATAAAAATAAAAAAGATATCCATCATATTAGTGTAGTATCATAAAATTTGTTTGATATCTTCGATCGTATCGATAATTTCTCGTGTGTGTTTGGATCGGTTTTCGCGATGGCGTTCTTCTCGCGTAATCTGTCGTTCGAGGATGGGAAACAGGATAAATCGACTGATTAAGTATACGATGACAAGGATGACCGAATATTCAACTAACACCGACACAAGTTCTGTATCGGGGACTTTGAGTGTGTCAAACAGAAACTAGAAAAGAATTTCAAGTAAGGGTTTTAGGGTGCTTTCACGAAATACATCAAATACTTTTTTGGTCGCAAAACCGAGTAGAGTTCCGATGGTAGTTCCGATGATTCCATTATCGAACAGGAATTCTTTGTAGTTAAACGACATTTAGTATAATGTAATACTTATTTAAATATATTTGTATAAATTTAGTAAAATGAAATATTTTACCATATTCGATCAAGACTGTTAGTTCGAAAAAGAATCACTCGCGCATATATATCGGCATTACCCGAACCTATAGCGTGTAAATTCAATCTCTGACATAAAAGAAAAGGGTGTGTTATTTCGATGGGGTATTTAGATAAAAGATAAGGATAAGATAGAGTTGGAATTAGGTAAGCCCCATACATCCACCCAAATCTATGCCGAGGGATACTTGATATTATTGATTCCAGACACAAAGCCTAAGTTAAATCCATCGTCAGAAGAGACATTGGGTTTGACTATAAATTCATTTATAAAACAGAAAAATGTGTTAGATCATAATGAGACGAAACAATCCATCCAATAGGTAGCAAATGATTGGAAGGGGTATCGATTTGGGGACTGTTTTGTTCATCCTCACTGGAATGATTGGAATACAGGTGATTAGATGAAGTTAAACGAATACTTATATAAAAATTATCCAAATTCATTAATAAGTAAATATTCGGTTAGAAATGAATTTAGATCGACATAGAATTCATAGTTGCTAAAAGAGATCGTGTAGAGTAACTAGATATTCGAACAAGACATACCGTGTGTTGGAATCCATTTGCGATGTGGTGACGTGCTGTTGTAGAATACATTTTAGTAGAAATTGCGTTATATTCCACCAAGTGAATATAATACAATAGGATAGTTACTGACACAGAAAGGATTAAAGAAAGTCTGTTTAATATTTGGATTACATTATTATTACGAAAATGTTGCTAATTTAACGTTGAAGTATGTTCAAGATGTAGCATCGGTGTTTATTAAGTATGGAATCAAAGTGAGATACAGAATGGGAACCCCTGATGAAGATGTTATGTTTATGTCAAATGTAAAATATTTTATTCCGGCGAAAAGCCATTACTCACTTGTAATTGCAAAAGAGTTGGCAAACGGTAAGGTATTACAATGTTTCAAAAGTGTTTTAAAATATCAACACGAATGAGCTTAAATCGTATTGAATACATATACATATGTCGGACTGTATCCCATAGGAATGTAGAGAAGAATGGAATGCCTGTTCACTGGATGAGAAACGAATCGTGATCCGAACGGGTCTAGCGTGTATAAAGTTGGCAAAGGAAGATTAGAATGAATCGTTAAAAATGACATATGAGAAGAAGTTGATGTAGATGAAGTCACTGATAGATACGTTGAGGGAACAGAAGGATATGTTACAACAAGAAACAACAGAGAGAGAAGTATAGATTCGGAATCACAGTAAGGAGCGAGAGAGGGAATTATTGAGACAATTGGAAGATGTGGAGTCAAAAACATTGCGCGAAGCAGTAATGATAGCGAAAGATAGAGAATAGCCGTTTGTAGACTAGATATCGTATTTAAAGTAGCAACTGGAGGAATTAAAACAGCAAAATAGGATTCAACGGGAATAGACGTATAGTTTGACGAAATAGCTAACTGAAACTATGGAGAAAAACGCAATGTATTCAAAATCGACCCGGAGAGGAGAGGCGGGTTAGGATGATATTGTTGGGATTCTATAGTCGTCGTTTGTATCAGATGATGGATGGTTTATCGAAGATACAAGTGCCACAGGTGGTATGGGAGACATATAGGTAACACCGCCTTCGCAGTCTAAAGTGGGTTCGGTATTAATAGAGATCAAGAATTATACTCGTTCGGTTCCAAAGGAAGAGATCTTAAAATTCAAACGGGATGTGGCATAGAGTCAGGTTGGATCGGGTATTTTTATTTCGTTAACATCTTCTATTTAGAAAACCCCGAATCGAACCATAGAAATTCTAATGGATGAATCGGGAACAAATAAGCCGTTGTTGTATCTGAAAGGGAAAGCAGAACGAGATGTGCTCCCTCAGTGGGTATTAATTATGAGTAAAATAACGTAGGATCTGTATGCGAAGACGATGAATTCATTAGAGAGATCTGATGTGATCAGCGTATAGGACATATAGTCGAGAATTTAGGTTATATTGAAAAAAATAGATCCAATCACAACTCAGATAGGAAAGATGAAGCAGACGTTCATAGAGAATGTGAAACAATTGGAGCGATGTGTTGCTGATTTAATATCGTAGGTAAACGAAATTGGTAATGAATTTGGAATCGTATAGCCAAGAGAGCCGTAGAAGAAAACATTCTATATAGATTCTTGGAGGGAGCATATTGGAGAGGATGTATTTTTGGCAAAGACTATGATAGAATATTTAGTAGAAAAGGGAGTTGGAAAGAGTCGAGCAACTGCTTTGAGAAAAGAGTGGTGTGAAAAGTGTAATATGAAAGAAGAACCATTTCAATCATTGGTAGGAATCAAGTATAAATCCGGAAAAATATACTATAAGATGAAGCCATTTATATAGTAAAGAACTATGAGTGAAAAAACAAAAAAACAATTGGAGTCTGTAAGACGAAACTATTTTACGCCTGATTTCGAGTCTGCGTATTCGAAATTAATGAAAATCAAAGAAGTGTATAAGAGAGCCGTAATATCATCTCAGGTGAAATCTGTGATGAAACAAGAGCCAAATCTAAAGCCTTCCCATACCAGATATGAAGAATATTTGAAGGAACACAAGGAATGGACAAAGAAAAGAAATGAGCATTATAACAATAAAAAGGATCAACCAGACCACGACCGATCATTGGAAGAAATATGTAAGGAGAAAGAATCCCAATTAAAGTCTCACGTAGGAACATCGGAAGAGGTATAGTCATTACGGGAGCATATGTTGTGTTTATTAATGTAGTGTGTTCCTAAAACTATGGTTCAGAAGATCGATTGGAGCACAATCCAAGTAAAATAGCAACAGCGTGGTAAAAAGCATTAGAACTATATGACGCGAAATTATATATATTTTCATATGTATCAATAGGGAGGTGTATATGGATCGAATACTGAATTGAAATATAATATATCAGACGATCTTCGTGATGAATTGAAACGTTTTAAACATTTGTCGGGTGACGTCGTATATTTGTTTGGTGACGCATTTCCACCTAAATAGTCGACATTTAGTAATATGATCAAGCGCGAATTCGGGGTTACACTCAGTGAATTACGAAAGATGGTATAATAATCTTAACGATAAAGTGACATAGGGTATAGTAAAGGAAATGGAGTAGAATTTAAAAGATAGGATGAAGTAGAGAGGATATAGACCCTTAACAATCCGTTAGAAATGTTATGAATTAAAGCGTTATTTTGGAACCCCGTCGAGTTTCCAAAATGCAGACACATATTTAGATACCATACAAGAGTATCATCGTAAAGCAGATATTGCAAATAGAATTAATAGTATCCTACATTTGTTACCATCGTTAAAGCCAACTGTTTCAGTGTATAAAGAATTTAGAAAGAATTAGAAGACGTGGAATGAGAAGAAACGTGAATATTACAATAGTCGTGACAACGGGGTGTAGGATGGTTGGGAGAAATTAAGAAAGGATTTGAACCGTAGCGAGGAGTAGATGTAGGAAAACAGGGGGACAAAGGAAGAATTGAAGTGTATTCGTAGGTATATTTTATATGTATTATATGTAAATTTCCCGTAGTATATAGGGCGAAGTGTGGAGTTTAGAACATTGTAGTTAAGAAAGGATCGAACGAAAGCAGGAGAATAGAATTATGTAACGGAGAGTAGAATCATATTGAATAATTATAAGAAATCAGGTAAGAAAGAATCGGATGGCAGTATACGTAGATTAAAAGATGGAGCAATCGTATTGTAGTTACCTTAGGAATTAAAGAGGGTAATCCGTAGAATGCGTAAGTTAACAAAGGATAGTTATATATTTGGAGGTTGTCGTAGTATGTCGTAGCCAGGATTTAGTTTGATGTAGAAGCGTATCCTGGGATATAGCACGAATGAATTGAGGAAGATGG
>Ga0222662_1000084_pt1 | contig 89747 bp, 73 predicted proteins | sample AntAcemetagen600_FD_179821 | JGI IMG/M metagenome (GOLD analysis project Ga0222662, IMG submission 179821) | Saline water microbial communities from Ace Lake, Antarctica - #600 | ecosystem: Environmental > Aquatic > Non-marine Saline and Alkaline > Saline | place: Antarctica: Ace Lake... | reverse complement strand
GGGCGCAAGTCTGAGGGAAAATCGAGAAGTAACTGCGGATCGTCGAGAAAAAGCGCGAGTTGGTTCAGAGGTTCCGCGAGTTGGATCGCAGCGGGGATGAAAGGTTCGTTCTCGACGGGTTTGAATGGGCCGGGGAAAAGGGTCTTCACCCCGGCGCGTTCGAGATTTCCCGCGAAGAATCCATCGGGATCGTAGAGGTAGCTCACGACGACATCGAAGCTGGCGAAAAATTCGCACCAGGCAGAGTCGAGATCGCTCCTGGGATTGAAGAAGTGCGCCAGCTTTGCGTCTTCGATTGACCGGGTTTCATCAACAAGGCCGGTGACTTTCGCGAGTTCGGTGATCGATGGATAGCCGAGGACGGTGATGTGATTGTCCGAGAGGTGATCCCGCACCAGTTTGATTGCCGGCATCGTGACAATGAAATCACCGACTGCGCCACCCCGGATGAAGAGAATCTTTCCCATGACGATTCAGCTCAGCCATTGCTGAATTTCTTCGAGGATCTCTGCCGGAGATTTCTCAATTGAGATCGTGAGGAGGTGTTCCGAGGCAGTGGGCTCCTCGAACGTTTCGAACTGACTCTTGAGCAGGTCGGAGGTCATGTATTCGTGGTCGCGGGCGTCCATTCGCGATTTGATGAGCTCGAAACTTCCCGCGAGATAGACGAGGCGGAAATTGTCGAAGCGGTCGAAAAGGTAGTCCCGATAGTCTTTTTTTAATGCCGAGCAGGAGAGGACGGCGGATTTTTCCGAAGCGATGGTTTTCTGCGCTGCGGCGATAAGGATGTCGAACCAGGGCCAGCGGTCCTCGTCATTCAGCGGAATCCCCTGCCCCATTTTCGCTTTGTTTTCGGGTGGGTGAAAGGAGTCGCCTTCGAGATAGGTTCCGTCGAGAGCGTCCGCGAGTTCGCTTGCGATCGTCGTTTTTCCACAACCGGAGACGCCCATGATGATGATGAATGGCGGTGTCATGATCCGTAAACCGGTGCTGGAAGCTCACGCGGAATCTCATTGACACGATAGCCAAAACCGGGACCAGACAGGGTTGACCCATCGAGGATACCCTGTTGCCTCTGATAGAGACCGGGGTGGGTTTTACGTTCGGGCGCGCTCGCTTCGGGGTAAAACTGCATCCCGTTCGACTCGACGCCCATGATCGTTCCGGCGTGCGCGGCGAGGAGAAAGTGTGGGATTTGCGCGAGCATCGGATTGGTGAGGTCCTGGACCATCAGCGTCATTCCATGCGCTTTGGCCCAGCAGAGGCTGAGGAGGGCTCCGGTCTGGGTTTTGCAGGTCTTGAGGGCGACGCCGGTCCAGCCGAGCTCACGGCCCATTTTCACGAATTTCCAATCATGCGCGCTTTCGTCCATGAAAAGGGGTTTGCGGGCGCTGACACTGCGAACGTCGATACGGTTTGCTTCGAGGTCGTAGGGAAAAGGCTGTTCGACGTAGAGAATTTTCTGGTAGGTGACTGGATCGCTCAACTTGAGGCGGTCGAGGATTTCATTCACGTAGGCAGGATCCTGCACCGTGCAGTTGAAATCGGTCGTGAGCCAGGTGACGCCTTCCTCCTGCGCCATTTGTCCAATTTTGGAAAGTCGGTCGAAATCCCACCCGGCGTCGTTGCCGCGGAGTTTGATTTTCAAACAATCGAGGCTGTCGCGGCGAATCCAGTCTCGCAGAAGAACGGGGTAGCCGTCATCGGGTTCGCTGCCGGTGAGTTCTTCCTCAGAGATCGGGTCGAGTCCGCCGACGAGATGCCAGACGGGAAGCTTGAGTTCGGGCTTTTCGACGAGGAAATCGGATGGGTAGAGGCCTTCGAACGAAACATGATCGGCTGCCGGTTTGAGCATCGCGCTGAGGTCGCGACTCATGTATCCGGCATGATACGTCTCGTAAACCGGCACGCCATGGAGGTGGCCGTAGGCATCGTGGATCGCGAGATCGAAGAGCGAAAAACAGACGAGTGCGGCGAGGTGTGGCATTTCCGCGCCCGGCTCTCGAGTCGCGTTGAACTTTTCGTGGAGAGAATGAAGATCGTTCTCGATGAAGTCGTGCCCGATTTCAATGGGGTGACCGGAAGCGGTCGTCTTCTCCAATCCCCCGGCGAGTTGTAAGGTGAAGGTTTTCAGCGCCTCGTGACGATCTTCATAGCCAAGCTCAGAGGGCCAGACCCAGGCAACCGCGAGCGGCGTTTCGCCCCAGCCCACGGAGGTCGAACCGTCCACGCCTTCGAGAGTGACTTTGGCGCGGGCGCAAGTCACGGAATCGAGAACCTGGTTTCCGAACTTCAGCGGGACCCGCATTTCGATCGGGATAAAGTAGAGCGAGATTTCGCGGATCGTGGCGGATTTGTCGGCTGGGTTCATGCTGGAAGCGAAGCGGAGATTGTTCGTCGGAGCAACTCTTTATAGGATCAGGAGCACGCCATGAGGGCTTCGATTTCATCCGCCTCAATCGGGATGTGAGCCATGAGGTCCACGTTTCCTTCGGCGCGGATGATAATATCATTCTCAAGCCTGATCCCGAACCCTTCGTCCGGAAGGTAGATACCGGGTTCAACCGTGACGCACATATTTTCGACGAAGATCCCCTCGGTCGGGGTCACGTCGTGAACGTCGAGGCCGAGGCTGTGCGACGTCCCGTGCATGAAATATTTGCGATAGGCGCGCTTTTCCTCGGGCAGGTCCTCGTCTTTTCGCTCTTCGGCAACGACCGCAGGATCGAGAAGATTGAGGGCGATCAATTCGTCTTCCATGGCGCGGGCGACTTCACGATGATATTCTTCCCGGATTTTCTTCCCGGGCACGAGGAGCTCATCGATGCAGAGGCGAACGATTCGGAGAACGGCATCGTAGACCGCCCGCTGCCGGTCCGAGAACTTACCGCTCACCGGAATCGTTCGTGTCAGGTCGGAATTGTAGTTCGCGTATTCGGCGGCGACGTCCATGAGCAGCAGATCGCCTTCTTTGCAGATCTGATCATTGGAGAGGTAGTGGAGCACATTCGCATTGTTCCCCGACGCGATGATCGGCTCGTAAGCAAAGCCGCGCGATCCCTGACGGACGAACTCATGGAGAAACTCGGCCTCGATTTCGTATTCTTTGACGCCCGGCTTCACAAAGCGAAGAACCCGATCGAAGCCATCCGCAGTGATGTTGCAGGCATCCTGAATCAGATCGATTTCCGGCTGAGATTTAGCGACGCGGAGGCGGTGCAGGAGAGGGGCGAGCCTTTGGTAGTTGTGTGAGGGATACAAATCCTGACACCATTCCCGAAAGCGATCCTCGCGAGAGAAATTCACCGGTGCTCCGGAGCGGGCGTGTTCGTTGTAGTTCAGGAAAATAGTGTCGGCTTCGCGAGCGAGTCGTCGCAGGTGAGGCTTGAATTCCTCAACCCATTGCACCGTTTTGATTCCCGAAACTGCCGTGGCCTCTTCTTTCGTCAATTTGTGTCCCTCCCAGATCGCGAGCAGCTCTGAAGTCTCACGGACGAAGAGGACTTCCCGCATCGTTTCATCGGGGTGACCGGGAGCGAGGACGAGGATGGTTTCCTCTTGATCGACTCCGGTGAGATAGAACAGATCGCTGCTTTGAATAAAGCGCATCGATCCATCGGCAGAGCGCCACGGAATCTCGGCGGCGTAGAGGATCGTAACGGAGTCGCGCAGGAGTTCCCTGCCGAGTCTTTGTCGGTTATTAATAAAGAGTTCCGAAGGAATTTCGCGATACTTCATGGTCAAAAACTCGGTGAAAGGAAGTCGTAATGATGTAGTTTGCACGGGATTCTTTGGACAGGCGTAGGAACCGTTCCGAAGTATCTTATTTTCAACCCTATATGGCAGATATCCAAAAACAAACGGTCATTGTCGCTGACAATGATCCCGACTTTCTTGAGTGGTCTTCCAAGCATTTGCTGGCTGATACGGTCGAAATTATTACGACAACGTCGTCTGAAGAGGCATTAAAATTGTTCAAACAGCTTGATGCGGATCTCTTGATTGCCGAGTTCAATTTGCGCCCTGTTTCCGGTGTCGATCTCCTCAAAAAGGTTCGCCTTTCGAAGCCGAATGCGATGGTGATCATGAACGGTCTTGTCAGTTCGACGAACGCGGTGATTGAAGCGATGCGTCTCGGCGCCTTCGATGTTCTCCGACGCGAATCGTTGAACTTTGAAATCCGCCAGGTCGCCGAGCGCGCCCTCCAATCGGCTGATCGGATGAAGATGATGGAGGACATGCAGGAGACCGGTTCGATCGTGCCACCGCAGCCGACGGACGATCTCATCATCGGTCGCTCCCCGGCGATGCAGGATGTTTACAAGCTGATTGGTCGGGTCGCGAGGGCGGATGCGCCGGTCCTGATCACCGGAGAAAGTGGCGTCGGCAAAGAGGTCGTCTCCAATGCGATTCATAAGTTTTCACGGCGGTCGAAAGAGGAATATGTGGCGATTAACTGCGCCGCGATCCCAAGTAACCTGCTTGAGAGCGAGCTTTTCGGTCATGAAAAAGGAGCCTTCACCGGTGCGGTGAGTCAGCGTGTTGGTCGCTTTGAGCAATGCAATGGTGGGACCCTCTTTCTCGATGAAATTGGCGACATGCCTCTCGAAGTGCAAAGCAAACTGCTGCGAGTCCTGCAGAGCGGTGAGTATTCGCGCGTCGGTGGAAATGAAAACCTGCACAGTGATGTCAGGATTCTCGCGGCAACAAACAAGCAGCTCGAGGAGGAGGTCGAGCACAACACCTTCCGCGAAGATCTTTTTTACCGCCTCAACGTCGTTCGCATCCACATCCCGCCGCTTCGTCGCCGACGTGAGGATGTCCGCCTTCTCGCGGAGCACTTTTTGCAAAAGCAAACCGAGAAGGGTCGGAATCGACCCATGCAATTTTCGAGCGAGGCAATCGATGTTCTCGAAGATCATCACTGGCCCGGCAACGTGCGCGAGCTTGAGAATCTCGTGCAGCGTGCCTGCGTCCTCGCCTCAGGGAACGTTCTTTTTCCGAGTGACCTGCCCTTTGACAGCATGAATCAGAGCAATGAGGACAGCCGGTCAAGACTGGAGCGATCTGCCCGCCGCTTTATCAATGCTGCTGAATCCAACGGATCGACTCCTGTCGAAATCGCGATGCGCGAACTGGTCCGCGTCGCGATGGATGAGGCCAAGCAGGACTCCAAGGTCGCTGCGCAAACGCTGGGTATCAGCGTTCCTGATCTCAGAAAGCATCTCCCCTCAGGTGGCGGAAAATTCTGAGGATTGCACGATCACAACTTGCTGTGGGATCCGTCGCAGAATGGAAGGTTGGCGCTGTGCTTGCATTGGCAGAGGAAGGCGTCTCCCTCTTTCCCGGCGACAAAGGACTTCGGAGCGAATCCAGTTCCTTTGTGGGCTCCGTCGCAAAATGGTTGGTTCGCGGAGTGGCCACAAGTGCAGAAGAAGTAGGTTTTTCCCTCTTCGAGGGTCACTTTAACGGGTACCTTGGCGGCTATTTTTGGATCTGGCATGATGATTTAGATTACGGGTTGGGACCGGTTCAGGTTGACTGGAGTGGCTTAATCTGAGATGCCGAAGCGCGTCAAAAACGTGATATGATCGTGAAACAGCAATGAAAACCACTCTTGGCAGGTCTCTTGTCATCCTCGTGGTGGGAACACTTCTTGGCACGGCTTTTTTGCTGGGAAGCGTCGCCTTTTTCACGACGCGCAGCTCCATCGTGAATCTGCGGAGTGATTTGCTGAAGCAAGTCGATGAGCGGGTTCAGGAGCGGATGCAGGACTATTTTGATCGTGCCGGCTCCGCTCTCAACTTTCTTGAGACAGCTGTTTTCCAGGATCTCGATATCGATGAGGACTGGGAGGGAAAAGCGAGACTGCTGACGTCCTACCTCAAGACCGAACCGGGAATTGTCTGGTTCTACTACGCGGATCGGGAAACGGGTGCCATGTTAGGATGTAACATTGACCTCCAGGGCCGCTACGTGATTAGCTGGATTCACCCTGACAATGGCAGAATTGCAGAAGGTTTTCAAGTCCAGCCTGACGGAAGCCTGGCTTCTGTCGAGTTGTTGCCGAGAAACCCGAATCCCTATGATCCCAGAGAGCGCCCCTGGTATCAGAAAGCGGTGATCGGAGAGGGTCTCGTCTGGACGCCTCCATACGGATTTCTGAGTTCGCGGGTGATTGGCATTACCGCAGCAAGGGCGGTGAGGGATGAGAGTGGCGAAGTGGCTGGTGTCCTTGGTGCAGATTTGGAACTGGGACGGCTCGCGACCTTCCTCGACGATTTTGAGGTTGGCGAAGCCGGGGCCGCATTTCTCCTGCTCGATGGCGGAGCGGCGGTAGTGCCAAGCGGTTCGCGAAAAGGTGAGAATGTGGAGACTTTGCAGAATGCCTTCGAGAGCCGTCTGTGGGATTTCTCAGAACTCGATGTCGGCGAGACGATGGAAGAAGGATTCGAATTCGAAGGCGAGCGTTACATTGCTTTGATCCAGCCGATTGATATCCCCGGACCGACCCGCTATTTTGCCGGGGTTGTCGTGCCCCAGGGTGAATATCTCGGGATCGTCTATCGAAATTTGCTCATCACCTTGGCGCTTGCGATCTTGATCCTTGCGGTGGCAATCGCGCTCGGAGTCTGGCAGGCGCGCCGGGTCACGGAACCGCTTGCGATCATTAGCGATGAGTTGGAAAGCATCGGTAACCTTCGCTTCCGGGATACCGGGATCAGCGTGAATTCCAACATTCGCGAGGTCGCGCAGTTCTCAGATTCAGTCGGCAAGTTGAAAATCAGTCTGCGCGCTTTTTCCCGCTACGTGCCGAAGGACATCGTTCGCCTTCTCCTCTCGCGCGGCGACGAAGCGAACCTCGGCGGAAGCCTTCGCAAGATCACGGTGGTTTTCACGGATTTGGTTGGCTTTACCGCCTTCAGTGAGTCGCTCACGCCCGATGAGGCATTCTCGGAACTGAGTGAATTTCTCGAGATCGTCGCAGAGTGTCAGGAAAAATATCACGGGATCACGAGCAGCTTCACCGGGGACGGCACCCTCGCCCTTTTCAATGCGCCGCGGGATCATCCCAAGCACGAGCGCGACGCCTGTTTCTCAGCCCTCGATCTTCTCGAATCACTGAGGCAATGCAATGCGGAGCGCAAAGCTGCCGGGAAATTTGAGTTTCGTGCCCGGATCGGAATCAACACCGCTGATGTTTTGTTAGGAAACCTCGGCACCCGTGAACGCTTCGCCTACACCGCGATTGGTGATGGCGTAAATCTTGCAAGCCGCCTCGAGGGCCTGAGCAAATTTTACGGAACCGAAATCCTCGTTGGGGCCGACACGAAGGAAGCAATGGCTGATGAAATTGAATGGCGACTCGTGGATCGGATCTCTGTCGTTGGTCGTCGTCAGGCCAATTTGATCTACGAGCCGATGGGTCGGGCCGGAAATCTCGATGAAGGCACGCGGCGGGGACGAGATCAGTATGAGTCGGCACTGGACTCTTATTTTGAAGGCGAGCTCGATGCCGCCCTTGCCGGATTTCACGCAGCCGCCCTGAATCTCCCCAATGATCGCCCGACGCGGGTCCTCATCGCCCGCTGCCAGCGCTACCTGCTCGATGGACTGCCGGAGAACTGGGACGGGACTTTTTCGGCGACCCTGAAGTAGAACGGGTCGGCTAATCCGTTTTCAAAGACTCCGCCGCCAAGGCAAAGGAAGACAGCGGTGGAAGAGGCGGCTCCGGCTTGAGTCAGACGACCGGTTCTTTGACAACGCTAACCATCACGGTCGGGATGACATGGTGACTTTCCACACGGGTCATCGGCCGGTGCAATATCGTGCCGGAGGAAAGCGGAGCCGTAAAATCGTCCATGTCGGCAAGGCGGGCTCCCGGGACTTGTTCGAACTCACTGATCTTTTCGAGAAGTGTCAGGGCGTGCTTTGCGCCGATAGGACGAGCATCAGGATCCCGCTCAATCAGTTTCATGACCCAGTCCGAGACGATCATGGGAATGTCTTTGCGGACCAGGTAGAGCGCCTTTACCTCATGCTTGAGATGGTTTCGAACTGTCTCAGCTGGCGAGTAACCATGAAATGGTGGTGTTTGTGCAAGGCAGAAGTAAAAGATGCAGCCCATTGAATAGAGATCGGCTCTGGCATCAAGTGGTTGCAGATCAAGTTGTTCGGGAGCGATATAGTCGACTGAGCCGATGATTGCCCCTTTGTGGTCCACTGTCTGCAGACTGGGACGATCGAGAAGCTTCGAGACGCCGAAATCCAGGATTTTACTCTCAAGGTGCCCATCGTCGCTCATGCCCAGCATGATGTTACCCGGTTTCAAATCCCGGTGGAGGAGGCGGATTTCATCCGCTGCCGCGAGGGCACTGAGCAACTGGGTCGCGATGGTGAGAAAGTCAGGATAAGTGAGCGCGCCTTCATGGATCACGTCGTAGAGAGATTCCCCGTCGATCAGCTCAAGAACGGCGAATGGTCCATCGTCGTCCTCCGCATACTCAAGGAGGCGGACGACGTTGGGATGCTTCAACTGACTCAAAGCCATCACCTCGCGGAGGAGGCCGTTCGCCTGAGGTTCGTTCAGTCGAGTCTCGCTGAGAGGCAGGAGCCGCTTGATCGCGACTTCTCTGTCACGATGGAGGTCCCGTGCACGAAAGACTTCGCAAACGCCGCCTTTTCCCAGCGTTCCTGTGATCTCATAGCGATTTAGCATCAATGCTGCTTATACGACAATTATAGTGGAATTCAATATTAAGAAATGTTAAATAGGTGAAAATGCCTAGGGTTCTCCGGGCTTTGTTTCCCTAGGAATTCGGTTGCTGGCGTCGTTTGTATTGGGTTTTCTTGCGCTAATTTTGCCGGGAATTGAGTTGGAACGATGACAATCCTCCCGAGGAGGGGTCCGGTGGAAAGGTTCGCGCTTTTATTTGTGAAACTTAGATCGAAGCTAATGATTACCTCGATTAAATCACCAAGCTGAATTTGATGAAAAAACTGCACTATTTATCTCTCGATAAACGAATTCAGCGGGTTCGTGATTTATCCAGAAGGATTGCGAGCGAAGCGAGCAAAACCGTTCTGTCATCGACGGAAATTGCTGAATTGGATCGGCGTCTTGACGATTTCGAGGAGAATGGAGTTCTCGGCACGGAGTGGAATGAACTCAAGGCCAGAGCGCGTTCGCTGCTGAGATAGCAGGACGAAAGGACACGAGTCTGCGCCCCGTGAGGGGGCGACAACAGCCGTGACATGAGCATGTGTCTGCACAACCGTTTCAATCCGCGCCCCCGTGAGTGGGCGACCGGCGGCTTGTTCGTCTTGGTTGCCCGAAATCGCGGTTTCAATCCGCGCCCCCGTGAGGGGGCGACTCTAAAATATAGCTTGGATGCTCCAACCATGAGAAGTTTCAATCCGCGCCCCCGTGAGGGGGCGACTCAGCCGGTAATCCGTAAACACGGGCCACTAAAAGTTTCAATCCGCGCCCCCGTGAAGGGGGCGACAAAAGAAAAAAGCCCGGCCCCCGGGATATACACCGTTTCAATCCGCGCCCCCGTGAAGGGGGCGACTTGCGGGCATCGCCACCTCCACCGAGGGAGACGTGTTTCAATCCGCGCCCCCGTGAAGGGGGCGACCTACTCCACTGAGAAGCAGTTCACCGGCGCGAAAGTTTCAATCCGCGCCCCCGTGAAGGGGGCGACTTCAGCGGTCAGCACAAAGCGGAGCGTATTTCGAGGTTTCAATCCGCGCCCCCGTGAAGGGGGCGACTGCTTGTCAATCCTCCAAACTCTCCCCCCTGTCAGTTTCAATCCGCGCCCCCGTGAAGGGGGCGACTAGTAACAGGATCAGACATGGAATCAGTGATAGTTTCAATCCGCGCCCCCGTGAAGGGGGCGACTTTCGGTTCTGATATCCCTGCCTTGCTTCTGAGTGTTTCAATCCGCGCCCCCGTGAAGGGGGCGACCCCACGCGCTGCCGCTGATCCCTCCGCGAAAGTGGTTTCAATCCGCGCCCCCGTGAAGGGGGCGACGGTCTCGGCCTCGCGGTTTTCTCGGTCGTCAAAGAGTTTCAATCCGCGCCCCCGTGAAGGGGGCGACTGCCTTCCGCATCGAGCACGGTGCGCTTGAAGTCGTTTCAATCCGCGCCCCCGTGAAGGGGGCGACAGAAGAGCGGGCACATCGTCCTGTGGGACACGACGTTTCAATCCGCGCCCCCGTGAAGGGGGCGACAGTAAAAGTCATAGTTCTGCGCCCGTCGATGATTGTTTCAATCCGCGCCCCCGTGAAGGGGGCGACTCGCCTGATAGGCTTCTGCCGAGGCATTCAGCGTGTTTCAATCCGCGCCCCCGTGAAGGGGGCGACACTCGCCGATGAGGAGATCCAAGCCCGTCAAACGGTTTCAATCCGCGCCCCCGTGAAGGGGGCGACATCCATTGGGGCAACACTCTCGAAGTCGTTACTTGGTTTCAATCCGCGCCCCCGTGAAGGGGGCGACCGTCTACCTGCTTGATCTCTTCTCGTGTCAGGGAGTTTCAATCCGCGCCCCCGTGAAGGGGGCGACCCAGAAGACCGGAAGCACAAGAGGCAGAGCAGGGTTTCAATCCGCGCCCCCGTGAAGGGGGCGACTCGCTCGCGCTCTATCAACAGATGGTGGGAAGAGGTTTCAATCCGCGCCCCCGTGAAGGGGGCGACCGAAGGAGGTGGGACTGACTCTGATCCCTGCTATGTTTCAATCCGCGCCCCCGTGAAGGGGGCGACGAGGATTTCCTAACTACGCTACTCTGGCTAAATGTTTCAATCCGCGCCCCCGTGAAGGGGGCGACACGAGCTTATTTAGCCTTCCTTCGATCTCTCCAAGTTTCAATCCGCGCCCCCGTGAAGGGGGCGACTATATCTCTAATTCGGTTAGGCCAGTTTCGAGGGGTTTCAATCCGCGCCCCCGTGAAGGGGGCGACCGATCAAACTGAGACACCAGCGAAAAATGGAAATTGTTTCAATCCGCGCCCCCGTGAAGGGGGCGACCCTGATCCGTTCAGGGAAGGTCCATCGGAATTAAAGTTTCAATCCGCGCCCCCGTGAAGGGGGCGACAGGAGAACTCGTAGCGTTGCACGACGTTATCGTAGTTTCAATCCGCGCCCCCGTGAAGGGGGCGACGGGCGGGTTCGACGCATTCCATGGTAACACGGTGTTTCAATCCGCGCCCCCGTGAAGGGGGCGACGAGCGAAGAAGGGTGAACCAATCCTTCCGAAGTGGTTTCAATCCGCGCCCCCGTGAAGGGGGCGACTGTCCTATTTTTTGTGTCAACTTCATCACTAACAGGTTTCAATCCGCGCCCCCGTGAAGGGGGCGACTTGATCTGGAGAACCTGAATGTGATCGTTCGAGAGTTTCAATCCGCGCCCCCGTGAAGGGGGCGACAGATCATTGCTGAGACTGCTCCAGAACTCACGGTGTTTCAATCCGCGCCCCCGTGAAGGGGGCGACTCGCGAATGAGACGTAGAATGAGTTGTCATCGAGGTTTCAATCCGCGCCCCCGTGAAGGGGGCGACTCGAGGTGCTTCGCTCGCAGTGTCTTCACGATGTTTCAATCCGCGCCCCCGTGAAGGGGGCGACGGAGTTTAGCCAGTACTCTATTCGACTCTTTGAGTTTCAATCCGCGCCCCCGTGAAGGGGGCGACCGCGATTCCGATTTCAGCGGCATCCTTTCCATAGTTTCAATCCGCGCCCCCGTGAAGGGGGCGACATGATCGGTTGAGGTTCGTTCTCCAGATCCGGCTGTTTCAATCCGCGCCCCCGTGAAGGGGGCGACGATGCCTTTGCTCCCTCCGCACACTCGAAATCCAGTTTCAATCCGCGCCCCCGTGAAGGGGGCGACTTTCGTTGTCGCGAAGACTCAGGTAGTCGAGACGGTTTCAATCCGCGCCCCCGTGAAGGGGGCGACAGGGGTAACGTCTACATTGCTCCATCCTTTAATCGTTTCAATCCGCGCCCCCGTGAAGGGGGCGACGAGAGATCCGTCGAGGCCGGATCTTACTTTGAGTGTTTCAATCCGCGCCCCCGTGAAGGGGGCGACTCTTGAGCCTTTCGGATCCTCATTCGCCAACCAAGGTTTCAATCCGCGCCCCCGTGAAGGGGGCGACGGCCGATCCAAGCGCGCCGCCATCGCCAATAAAGTTTCAATCCGCGCCCCCGTGAAGGGGGCGACCATCGATGGCGATTCAATCCGCGATGCAATCACAGGTTTCAATCCGCGCCCCCGTGAAGGGGGCGACGGCACTTCAACGCTCGACATCGCACTGAGGAAACTGTTTCAATCCGCGCCCCCGTGAAGGGGGCGACAGCGAGCGGAACTCCTCCTGCTGTCTTGATCAAGTTTCAATCCGCGCCCCCGTGAAGGGGGCGACTCTAACCGCGCAAGGTTCATTCGTGCTCTCTCTGGTTTCAATCCGCGCCCCCGTGAAGGGGGCGACACACACTCGATTAAGAGTCACCAGCCGGCTCTTCGTTTCAATCCGCGCCCCCGTGAAGGGGGCGACCGTGGATCCAAGGGGCAGCAGGAGGGCCGTTTACGTTTCAATCCGCGCCCCCGTGAAGGGGGCGACCCGTATTCACGTTAGGACAAAATGGCGCTATGTGTTTCAATCCGCGCCCCCGTGAAGGGGGCGACGTGTCACAATTTCGGACAAGTATCGTGATTCAAAGTTTCAATCCGCGCCCCCGTGAAGGGGGCGACAACCTTTTGGCTTTGATAAAACGGCCCTCAATGGGTTTCAATCCGCGCCCCCGTGAAGGGGGCGACCGTAAGGGGCCGATCTGGTCGTCCTGCACATCAAAGTTTCAATCCGCGCCCCCGTGAAGGGGGCGACACAGGGCCGGTCGAGGATAAAGGCGCACTCAGAGTTTCAATCCGCGCCCCCGTGAAGGGGGCGACCCGTATCGAGTCGAGATCATCTTCCCGTCTGGCTGTTTCAATCCGCGCCCCCGTGAAGGGGGCGACAAAATCGAGCGCCGGGCGATGAAACGCCGGAGGGGTTTCAATCCGCGCCCCCGTGAAGGGGGCGACCTCCAGGTGAGGTAGAGGAAAATACCCCTCTAAAGTTTCAATCCGCGCCCCCGTGAAGGGGGCGACCAAATCAAGGCAGCCCGAGCCTATCTGCAAAAGGTTTCAATCCGCGCCCCCGTGAAGGGGGCGACCGCCCGACCGCAGCAGCGTCCGATTAGCCGTGATGGTTTCAATCCGCGCCCCCGTGAAGGGGGCGACAATAATCACCCACCGCCGCAAAGGCTCGTGGGAGGTTTCAATCCGCGCCCCCGTGAAGGGGGCGACCGTTGCGATTGCTCTCGAAGCGGGCGCAGCGAATGTTTCAATCCGCGCCCCCGTGAAGGGGGCGACAGGATCGATGATGGGATCCACGAGCGTCAACGGAGTTTCAATCCGCGCCCCCGTGAAGGGGGCGACGTTATTCATGCTACGGATGCGGAGGATGCTAAGAGTTTCAATCCGCGCCCCCGTGAAGGGGGCGACGAGGGCCGTCTTATCAAAGCCGAAAGGTTATAAGGTTTCAATCCGCGCCCCCGTGAAGGGGGCGACTCGGGCCTTCAAAAGTTTTGTCGGTTCGGAAGTGGTTTCAATCCGCGCCCCCGTGAAGGGGGCGACCTTCCGGACGTTGTAGCGACCAGCGACTGATTCGAGTTTCAATCCGCGCCCCCGTGAAGGGGGCGACCGAGATCCTGCGCCGCGATGTCGAGCAGCACGGAGTTTCAATCCGCGCCCCCGTGAAGGGGGCGACGAACTCGAATCAGCAATGATCCAAGTGTCTGAGGGTTTCAATCCGCGCCCCCGTGAAGGGGGCGACAGGTAGTCCCAAACATGGTTTCGATTTCATCATAGTTTCAATCCGCGCCCCCGTGAAGGGGGCGACCCTTGGTTGGCGGATGAGGATCCGTAAGGAAAAAGTTTCAATCCGCGCCCCCGTGAAGGGGGCGACGATCGCCAAACTCGGGTTGGATAATCTTGATCAGTTTCAATCCGCGCCCCCGTGAAGGGGGCGACCTTTTGCTTTTGTTGTCATTGTGTGCGTGTTAGGTTTCAATCCGCGCCCCCGTGAAGGGGGCGACAAGATGCACAAACCATGTGGATAAGCGATCAACAGTTTCAATCCGCGCCCCCGTGAAGGGGGCGACCCGGCGCAAGGCGAACGAGGCTATTCGCCAGATGGTTTCAATCCGCGCCCCCGTGAAGGGGGCGACGACTGAGGAAAACCAGAGGAGAGGTGACTTTCTGTTTCAATCCGCGCCCCCGTGAAGGGGGCGACTGGAGATCCGTATCGGTTGGATCGCAGGGATCGGTTTCAATCCGCGCCCCCGTGAAGGGGGCGACTGGATGGAAACCCTGCTGAAGCATAGCGATGAGTGTTTCAATCCGCGCCCCCGTGAAGGGGGCGACCACCTGTAGTGTAGGTCTCATCTCTGAACTACAGGTTTCAATCCGCGCCCCCGTGAAGGGGGCGACCTGAGCACCGACTGCAAATGGCCATCGTTTTCGGTTTCAATCCGCGCCCCCGTGAAGGGGGCGACTCAGATCATTGAGAGCTTTCCAATTTCAGAAAATGTTTCAATCCGCGCCCCCGTGAAGGGGGCGACCTGGGTGCGGGAGTGGCAGGATCTCCCTCGACAGGTTTCAATCCGCGCCCCCGTGAAGGGGGCGACCCCTTGTCGCGGAGGACAGGCATCCGCACCGGGTGTTTCAATCCGCGCCCCCGTGAAGGGGGCGACCGACCCTCGACACCTCAAAAGAGATCAATCCGACGTTTCAATCCGCGCCCCCGTGAAGGGGGCGACCCGCGATTCCGATTTCAGCGGCATCCTTTCCATAGTTTCAATCCGCGCCCCCGTGAAGGGGGCGACGTCCCAGACTTGAATCCCTTCTCAGATGTTCGAGGTTTCAATCCGCGCCCCCGTGAAGGGGGCGACTCCCGAGCTGGTTTCAGACCTTGGAAACCTGAACGGTTTCAATCCGCGCCCCCGTGAAGGGGGCGACTCGCGAGTGGGGCGATCCTGATCTCGATATGGGGTTTCAATCCGCGCCCCCGTGAAGGGGGCGACGCCCTCTCGCCCGCTTCGAAGGTGGCGCGGAAAGTTTCAATCCGCGCCCCCGTGAAGGGGGCGACGGTGGATTGAAAGCCGTCGCCTCAGGGATGGGTGTTTCAATCCGCGCCCCCGTGAAGGGGGCGACCGTCCTGTCTCCGCAAGCTATCGCCAATTCCAGTGTTTCAATCCGCGCCCCCGTGAAGGGGGCGACCAAAAGCTTTTGTCTTTCGCAACGACCTGGATTGGTTTCAATCCGCGCCCCCGTGAAGGGGGCGACCCGGTGTTTGTATACATCCCTCCGGCTTCGCCCTGTTTCAATCCGCGCCCCCGTGAAGGGGGCGACCATGCGGGGGACCACCTCGGATGATCAGAAGATGTTTCAATCCGCGCCCCCGTGAAGGGGGCGACGGGTTCATTCGACTTCCCAAACTTTGCATCGAGGTTTCAATCCGCGCCCCCGTGAAGGGGGCGACCCCTCCTGCCTGCGGGTTTGGCGAGTCGGTCATCGTTTCAATCCGCGCCCCCGTGAAGGGGGCGACTCCGGTAACTCGAAGCGGGTCTTTTGATTTTAGTGTTTCAATCCGCGCCCCCGTGAAGGGGGCGACTTTGCTCACTACATCCCTCTCCACAAGATGAAGGTTTCAATCCGCGCCCCCGTGAAGGGGGCGACAGGCTATCTATGTAGAGGCTAAACCTAAACCAGAGTTTCAATCCGCGCCCCCGTGAAGGGGGCGACCACACAGATAGTAATATCATACTCTTCCTCTAGTCGTTTCAATCCGCGCCCCCGTGAAGGGGGCGACTTCAGGTTGAGGATGAGTGCCTCTAACCGAGACAGTTTCAATCCGCGCCCCCGTGAAGGGGGCGACGTTTCATTGGGAGTATCTCCATACGCCTCATCATAGTTTCAATCCGCGCCCCCGTGAAGGGGGCGACGAGACGAACTCGAAGTGGAAGTGATCTTCCGGAAGTTTCAATCCGCGCCCCCGTGAAGGGGGCGACACAAGATTCGATGGAGGTCAACCGATTTTAGAAGTTTCAATCCGCGCCCCCGTGAAGGGGGCGACCTCATCTCTCCGAGGGCGAGAGCGTTCATGGCAGGTTTCAATCCGCGCCCCCGTGAAGGGGGCGACTGATCCTCTCATTGATAGCATCTCCGATCACGTAGTTTCAATCCGCGCCCCCGTGAAGGGGGCGACTCGAGAAGAGATCACTCACCGTGAAGCGTCTCCGGTTTCAATCCGCGCCCCCGTGAAGGGGGCGACCCTCCATCTTTGAAAGGTCCGCACCGACGAATGGTTTCAATCCGCGCCCCCGTGAAGGGGGCGACAAGTAATTCTTTCAAATCCAGTGATAATTAAAAGTTTCAATCCGCGCCCCCGTGAAGGGGGCGACCCCCCGCCGCCAAGACCTACCTTCCCGTCTCGCCGTTTCAATCCGCGCCCCCGTGAAGGGGGCGACCGGAGATGACGGTCGATGAGGCCCGCGAATATATGGTTTCAATCCGCGCCCCCGTGAAGGGGGCGACGACTGAGGAAAACCAGAGGAGAGGTGACTTTCTGTTTCAATCCGCGCCCCCGTGAAGGGGGCGACCAGAGAAGGGGCGAGGTTCAGCCCCCGCTCGGTCGTTTCAATCCGCGCCCCCGTGAAGGGGGCGACAGCACGTTTGCCGCGCTTCGTCATGAGCATAGAGTTTCAATCCGCGCCCCCGTGAAGGGGGCGACAGACCTTAAGAGAGGGGAGGTTCCGGCATGATGGGTTTCAATCCGCGCCCCCGTGAAGGGGGCGACATCGCAAAGCGAAGTTCACGAGAGCGATCAGTTGTTTCAATCCGCGCCCCCGTGAAGGGGGCGACCCGCATTCACGTTAGGACAAAATGGCGCTATGTGTTTCAATCCGCGCCCCCGTGAAGGGGGCGACAAAGAGTGGTAACGGGGAAGACCATATATTGTAGGTTTCAATCCGCGCCCCCGTGAAGGGGGCGACAGGTGTTTTCGATTGACAGAGTGGTGGGACACGTTTCAATCCGCGCCCCCGTGAAGGGGGCGACTTACCGAGTCTAACGCGTTCAGACTCAGTGCTCAATTAGCGATTTGCGCGAACCTACGCTCGAACAACGGTTCAATGTCGTTCGATGAAAATCTGATTTTTTCAAAGATCTATAATAGAACGACTTAGCGTCCCCGCGAACCTTCTCGCACTTCTTCCAGTGCTTTGGGTTCGCGCTTCTAAATTACAAAATCAACGGGCCGTCGATATCGTAGCCCTCTTTTGCTCCGACATGATCGACTCGATGATGCCAGTTTTTCCCGAGATTGTAAAAGCGGAGACTGTCTTTGTCCTCATTGATGATCGCCATCAACTTGGCCTTCATCTCGACCAACTGAGCCGGTTCGAGCTGGCACTCAAAGACGGAGTTCTGGACCCGTTGCCCATAATCTTCGCAGACTTTCGCGACCTGCCGGAGTCGTCTTTCTCCCCCGTCGGAACTGGTGGAGACATCGTAGGTGATGAGGAGATACATAATAAACCTTTGTCAGGGTTTCCAGAGCATCGCGGGGTAGGCATCAAGATCCCCGCGAAGATGCCGGGCAAGAATGCGTGCCTGAAGAAAGGGAAGTAGTCCGATCGTGGTTTTTTCCTCTAGAAACGGGTGCATGATTTCATCGCGTTTGCGCTCCTGCCAGGCCGTGAGAACGGTTTTTCGTGAATCGGGCTTGAGAACGACGGCGCCGTTTTCTTTCGTTTCAAAATCCTTCTTCGAAAGTTGACTGCGATTGAAGAGAGTGAGGACGAGGCGATCCGCGAGAACGGGGCGGAATTCCTCCATCAGATCGAGCGCCAGAGAATGACGACCCGGACGATCCCGGTGAAAAAATCCGCATTGAGGGTCAAGCCCGACCGATTCACAGGCGGAGCGGCAATCGTGCGCGAGAAGGACGTAGACGAAGGAAAGGAGGGCATTAAATGCGTCCATCGGTGGGCGCTTCGTGCGTCCTTTCATTTGCAGGAACGGATCGGTCTGGCGGTTGAGTTTGGCGAGAGCGGTGAACCAGATTTTTGCCGCCTCTCCCTCGACGCCCCGCAGAATATCGTGATCCGGGGCGTCGCGAACATGGCCAAGCCGGTTCTTCAATTGCGCGACACAGGTAACGAGTTCAGGGATGGCTCCGAGCTCGGGATGGTCCCGCAATTGTCGCTGCAAGAGATTCCGCGTGTTCGCGATCTTCGCGGCAATGCTGTTCCGCGAAATCGCGAGGGACTTTGCGGGATCGTCGGAGGCGCGATACTGGCTCCGGCGGAGGACGATGTTTCCCGAGACCCCCGAGGTGGTTGAAGCAAGAAATTTCCCGTGAGGTGAATGATAGGAAAGCGCCACACCGGCAGCACCGCAGGCCGCCATGAGCGCGGTCGTCACAGTCGTGTCCCAACCGAAGGTGACGATGCCGTCGAGATTGTGAAGCGGCACCCGCAGCTTGCTTTCGCCCTCGTGACGCACTTCGACGGTGGCACCGTCCTTTCGGAGATAAGCTCCTTCGAGAGTGACGAAGAGGGTGTTAAGATGCGTTCTCATGAGGCGGAATCAGATTCGTCTTCGGCGTAGGCGGTGCGATCAAACCAGGCCGCCGCGCCTTTGCTCCGGCGGTTGAGACGGGGTTGACAAATGTCGATGAGCGAACAGGCACCGCATTTCCGGGCTTCGTATTCGGCAGGGGGCGTGACCCGGTTTTGAAACTGCTCGTGGTATTGTCGCGTGACCTCCGCAACGAGCTCACGGAGTGAGGCGTCGAAGCTCACCTCGGTGCGTCGTCTTCGTTTGCCGTAGAAGAGAAAGCCGTGATCAATCGTCGCTTCGAGCATTTCCTCGAGACAGATCGCCTGGGCGCAGAGTTGGACTTCATCGGCCTGATGGCTCTTCGGTTTTCCCCGCTTGTATTCGACGGGGATGATCTGCCCGTCGCGGTGAAATTCGACGACATCGCAGATGCCGGAAATCCCAAGCTGATCCGAGCGCACCGGGAGTGAGCGCGTGATTTTAATCCCTTCCGCGACATGATGCTCGTCCGCTCCGCTGTGCGCCTTTTCATGCATGACATTGCCTTCGGCGGTGAAACGGTTTTCGCTCCACTCCTGCTCGACATGGATCAGCGCACACTGGCGGGGACAGTAGAGAAAGTGCTGCAAGCCGGAGAGCGGGAGAAAGTCGGTCGCGGCGTTCATGGGGTGGAAGTGGTGTGCGGGAAGAACTGAAGCTCGGCGACCTACCCTTCCGAATTGGGTTCAGTCTCCGATCCGGAGTCACGATTCGGAAGGTAGTCTGTCGGTAGTTTGATCAGAATGTCCCGGATCACCTCTTCGACGGAAACCCCCCGCTTCGCTGCCACTACTTCGGCGATGCTGAAGGATTCATCGTCCAGTTCGATGGTGATCTCTCTCATGGGCATGACGTGCTAACTGGGTTTCGGTTAGATGCGCCGGATTAGGGTGATGCCGTTGCCGAGATCTTTCTCTTCGCCGGGCTTGATGAAGTCATCGAGCGGCTGATCGTCGAAGGTGAACTTGTAGTCGGAAAAGCCGGTGGGGACGGAACCTTCCTCCACTTTCTGAACCTTACAGCGTTCGAAGAGCTGATGGGCCGAAGCACATCCCAAAGCCGATTCCTTCGCCCGCTGATCAGGATCGCTGCTTGTGCCATCGTGACGAAAAGCAAGGAGTGGCCTCGGTGCCATCATACCACGGGCTGCGGAGCGATCCGTATCGAACATGTTCTCAAGAGACTTCCAGAGCAGCTCCAGATCCTCTTCAGAAAATCCAGTTTGCTGCCCGAGTCGAGCGTTTACGAAGCCATGAGCCTTGTAGAGTGCGTAGGGAATGATGTATTTGCCGCCCATCGTCCGATTTGAGCCGTCTTGCTTGTTGGACTCTTCCTCGGTTGTCACCGCCATTCGAGTAATGGTCTGATCGAGTGGAGTGATTGGGCTGATCGAGTTGGCGAATGAAAACTGCACTGGTCCGCGAACCTGGCCGCAGTTCACTCCCGTCGTCATGACCGCGCCAAACATTCGAATATCGAAAAAAGTTTGGCACATCCACTTGCGGGCTTGATCTCGGTTTTCATTCGCTTTTTTGGAATCCTTCTCCTTTGCGGGAAGGCCGAGCGCATCGTAGGCAAGTTGGTGTTGGTTGTTCAGGATGGCCCTCTCCCGCACATAGATGTCATATCCCTGCTCCGGTGTTCCATCAGGCTTTTGCTGAAACTCGGTGATGAAGTTTCGAATTTTCCGTTTCAGACAAACATCGGAAACGAATCCGAGTTGGCTAACAGGATCCTGACGCGGAGCATTTCCCTCGTCGGGATCTCCGTTGGGATTTCCATTGGTGACATCAAAAAAATAGAGGAAGTCGTATCGGTTTTTTATTGGATTCATGATGAGGTAGGTTGGTGTTAGTTGGTTATAGGTCAGGCGACCGAAGATTCGGCTTTTTCAGGTTTGAAAGGTGGGATGACAAGATCCGGCGAATAGGGATCAATTTTGTGAGACAGTAGGTAGGCTTTTCGGTCGTCCTGTTTCATGCTGTTCCAGTGCTTCTGGTGGTGAAATCCGAGGACAAACAGAGCCTGATCTTCGAGGCCGAACGCTTTGAGTGAGGGGACAGAATCTCCGATTCCAATCTCAGACATTACGCGATCTACCATGAGTGATTGATAAGCAGCAGAGGGTGCTACCCAGGGTTGCGATTGGTTTCGCAGTCCCTTCCTCTTATTGTGAGCATATCGCGTCGCCAAGTTGGCAATCACCTGATTCGGATAAGTCATGAAGCTGGAGAAAAATTTCTCAACCAGTCCGGCATTCACCTCACGGGGATAGTGTGCCAGTCGCTGCATTTCGCCATAGCTGGCAAAGAGACGTCCGTAGAGATAAGCGGTTTCGTGGTTCGTTGGGTTCATGGATGGTAACAGGCGTTGGCGTTCTTTGTGATTTCGGGTGAGGTAGGCTTTGTAAAAGGCAGCTCGGCTGTCTCGCCGGATACTGGTGCTCCAATCGTCTTCAAAAATTTCAGCCCGCTCGCGCTCAAGTGCCCGGACAAGCATTGTCGTTGGGTAGGGAAAACCCTGATAGACTGAGCGAATCAAGGCTGTTGCCATTGGCGCGGGAACTCCCCTTCTCTGCTTTGGATTGATACAGGCTTTAAGGAGTGCGCTGATTCCATGAACGGCGGGATATTGGCCGGTCGATTTTGGCGGCTTCGTTTGAATGACGCTGTTGAGGCACTCCGCGTTCGCGATCAGATTTTTCAGAAGATCACGCACGCTCGTTTCGATTTGAGTCCGAATCATGATGCGGCCCTGAGCACCCGAAATTACCAAGGCATAAAATCGTTCGGCTTCGAGGTTAGGAGGTGCCGCGCCTTTCCATGGAGCATTAATTAGTTCGTTGATTAGTCCGGGATCGGATTTCCCCGCACTGATCGCTTCGTCCATCGTTGCCAATAGATTGACAGAAACGGCAGCATTCGGACTCCAGAAAACAAAGGTCGTATCTTCGGCAATATTTCTTCGACGCGAAGGAACCTTGTTTCCTTTGGCATCGACAAAGTCCGACTCGACAAGACGCGTCAGAGCAGTGGATGCCTTGATCGCCGCGAGTGGGCTGATCGGGGCGTTCTCATTACCTTTCCATCCATACGATTCAAAGGCATTGGCATTGAAACTCACCAGACCAGCTCCGGAAGTGCTACCGCCGGGAATTCGTTTTACGGTCGGGAAAAGACCCGACTCGGCCATCGCATCCCCTGTGATGAGGCAATTTCGCGGTGATTCTTCGGTGAGTGTTGAAGCGCAGATTGCCTTCCAATATTTTTTCACCTCCGGCAACTCGTGAACATGTGATTCAACTTCGGGGGCAACACGAAAGGCAAAGAGATCGTTGTTCACGCAATTTTCAGGCAGAGCAGTGGGAAGACCATTCGCGAGGACGGATTCAAGAAACCGAACGAGGACAGCCAGTTCGTTGATTTTAGTTTCGACAGCACAATCACGAACTTTTTCGATAAACAGTGCCAACCTATTGCGAACCTTCTTATCTGCCTGTGGAACACTCGCGAGATCGCCCGGTTTTGCTCCGAGCGCATACTCCGCTTTATCAACGAGAAAGTAAGCGAAGTCGCCGCTGGTTCTCGTGCCTCCCGTTGCCGGGTTAAAGAGTCGCGGCACTTCGAGTTGTTTGATTTGCTCCTTAGGTTTGTATTTCGATCCTTCCTCCGGCGGTGGCAAAAACCGATGCGAAACAAAAGCGCACTTCTTGCCTTCGCGATCAATTTCAACGGTCCAGGCAACCCGAGCCCATTCAAAAGCAGGATCGCTGATGAGCCCTTCGTTGTCACAAAGCTGATAGAGTGAGTCGAGCATCGTGGGATAGTGTTACAGTTGATCGAGAGTGGCCCGCGCTGCTTCGGCGTCGCGAGGATAGGAAACCGTTCCCTTTTCGAGAGAGGCTTTGAAAAATACGGGATGGTTTTCTCCCTTTGGATCTTTGGTAAATTGAATGTCCCAAAGCATGATCCCGAGATCCCGTGAGTCGTTGATCGGGACTTCATCCCCCTGGACCTCAAATACCTCGGCGATACACTCACGACATCCGAAATAAGGCTGGTGGAAATGTTGACCCTTTTTGAGACGGCGTTGAAACATATCGACGAATTTCGTCATGTTGTCCCCTTCACCGGCTCGGTCAGTCAGGTGAATCCGCGCCTCGATCAGATAGTCGACTTCTCGCAGAGCAACCGTGTTCCGCTGCGCCCGATTCGACGAGTCATCGGCAAAAAGATGCCCCGGTTCACCGCCGCCAGTCATCAGTTTTCGACTGGGCGAACTAGCTTTGACCGAAACCTCATTGCGGCGAAAATTGTAGGTCTGAATTTCTTTGAGAAGATGGACCCGTTCGATTTGCCAACGAATCGCCGGCTTCCAGAATACGGCTTCCACCAATCCTCTTAGTCCAGACGCTGTCGGAACGAGATACGTGAATCTTTCCGCTTTGAATTCCGGTCTCGAAAAAATGGCCATCGGCCCACGGGCGCGAAATTTCAGAATGGGGCTTGGTTTGTTCATGATGGTTGAGAGAGGAGGACGGCGGCCCGCCACTTCGCGAAGAAGCAGCGGACCCCGCTTTTCAGGATCGATTAATCGTTACAGGGTGGATTGTTTCTTCTCACAAGATCCGTCTCTTCCGTGAGTCGGTTAGACTCAAGAGAGTTAACGTGGGCGTGGATGTGGGTTGCTCCATGACGGATCGCACACTCACGCTTGTGATGGCGACTGTGCCGATCTTTCATGTTGCCGGTTTGCCCGATGTAACAGGCGACCCACCCGCTGGAAGTCGGTTTAGCAAAAATATAATTGCAAGGGACTTCGTTCCACTCCGTGTTCAGATCGAACACCTCGTATTCGTAGGCATGACCGCTCTGGCCATACCAATTAACTTTGGTTTTTATCATTGGTTTTTTGGTTTTGCGCCTCTTTGACGAAACCAGAAAACGTGCTAAGCATAGGTTCCAACCAGCTGACATCGTCTTAAGGCTCGCTTTGAGCGTTTCAGTTTTGTTAAGCGCTGATCGACTCGAATCGATCAGCGCTTTTTTATATTCCTGTCTAACCAACATGTCAACATGTGTTAATTATTACCTGGACACGTCCAGGTAATTATAGTGAAGTAACAACTGCAATCCGATAATTGATTTGGAGGTGCGTTTGATTGTTGTCGTCCCTTCACGGGGACGTGGATTGAAAAACTATTATTGATCTGGATGTGGCTCAGGTTGCGCCTCCTCCCATTTCTGGGAGGAGGCAATTTTCTAAATTATGGTGTTCGGAATTCCAAGTTCTTCATAAGCATTGATTCCAAATTCCTCCGAATACGCGTCGGGATACAAAGCCAAGTTCAGCACCTGAGCTTCAGACTCGGGCATGAGCGGCAATACCGCGTCTTTCAGGCGTGCAAATTCGCCAGGGAAAACATTGACCGTATAAGGCTGCAGGCTTCTCAGGAGATTCTTCGAAATGGATTTTTCATTTTCGACACGGCGCTCAATTTCTCTCAGCTGAGCTTTCGCGTTCTCATCGTAGGGAACAATCACCGGCACCTGCGAGTCTGATTCGATGACCCGAAATTTCTTCGCAATCGTCGCAAAGCTTAGCTCCGCGAGATCGGCGACCAGCCCTTTCACATCGAGATCACTGTCCGCGAACAGCTTCATGAAATAGGATTCAAACACAGCGGGATCGCTGATGTCGAGTTCCCCGCCATAATGCATTAGCAACGCGTCGGTCACCTCAAGACACCGTTTTAGATGCGGATCAAAAGGATCTGTCTCAGCCCGATAGACTCTGACTTCTCCGATCTCGTGAAGCCCATGACGATTCGCCCGCCCAGCCGCTTGAGCAATGGAGTCGAGGCCCGCCAAGGCACGATAAACAAACGGGAAATCAAGATCACAGCCGCATTCGACAAGTTGCGTGCTGACGCAATAGATGGCGACGTTCTCCGAATCTTTACGATGAGCTTCGATTCGTCTGGTTATTTCAGCAAGTCGGTCGGCGCGGTGCTTCGGGCAAAGATTTGTCGTCAGGTAGAAAACGCTTTCTGGATCTTCGACCCTTTCCTTCAACTCCCGATAGAGCGAGAGGGCATCGCGCTTCAAATGGACGATGGCGAGCGCAGCCTTTGTTTTCTGCACTGCAATTTCGTCCGCTATTTCAGTGGTCGAATGGCGACGATGACAACGAGACCAATCAATGATCGTCCGATCTTGAAAATCACGATGCAGATCTCGCAATCTTTCATCTGGTATGATCGCGGTCGGGTTGCTGATTCCATCGGGAAACTTCGGGCGTTGGTGCAGAGCAGGCTGCGTCGCGGTGCAGAGAACGACCGAACAATGGAAGTCTTTGACTAAACCCCGAAGGGCTTTCAGAACCACCCGCATGAACGGAATCGGAATGAGATGGGCCTCATCAAGAATGATCACCGATCCCGCGATGTTGTGAACTTTTCGAGATCTCGTGCGCTTGTTCGCGAAGAGAGACTCGTAGAACTGAACTGTTGTTGTCGTTATAATCGGAGCTTCCCAATTTTCGCATCCGAGACGGTGACGTAGCGCCTTCTCATCTCCCTCCGCGATATTGCGAAAATCGTCGAGGTTTGAATGATGTTCTAAAACCTGCTCCTCTCCCAGATAAGTCCGATACTCCTCTGCATTTTGTCGAATGATTGACGTATAGGGAATCACGACAATCACGCGTCTCATTTTGTGCTTCACCGCGTGATTCAACGCGAAGGACATTCCGGAGAGAGTCTTTCCTCCGCCGGTTGGAACGTTCAGAGTAAAAAATCCAGGTGAGCTTTCGGCAGCGGTCCGGCAGTCATCGAGGATGCTTTGACGGTGCTGCGCGATTTTGTTCCCGTTCACGTTTCTTCGACATAGCTCGTCGAGTTTCTCGTCGAAAAGCGGTTGGATTTCATCGACTTGTCGAAAATGCTCAAGCGATTCTCGCCATTCTGCGGATTCTAGCGCGCCGGTGACAATCGAATCGGAATCCACGAGCGCAGAGAAAAGCATCCTCGTCAGAAGGGAAAGCTTTGTTGGAATCGACTCGGTATCGCTCAATGGGAGGATCGTATCGAAAGGCGTCGAAGTGCAGGGTTTGGTTCGGATCAATTCCAGAAGTTCATGCGGAATGCCAGCAAGGCTTTCTCCGAGCTTTTCATCGCCTTTTTCGATTCGTCGAACGATGGAATTTTCCTTTCCTGATCGATTCGCAATACCCGCATGGTGCCCGAGGATCGCCGCGATCGCTGCGAGCTGATGCCCTGAGCATGACGATTTTGGCAATTCTTTCGTAAGCAAAATTGCACCCGCCGTCGAGTGATCCGGCCCTCGTTGTGCATTTCCCTTCGCCGCTTCCCGCAAATACCCCTGCCACTCCGGCGCGAACTTCCCCAGATCATGCCACAGCCCGGCGAGATACCCCCATTCCCTCGCGGCTTTCGCCTCCTCCGATCCGGCCGGAAACATTTCTTCGGCAAACTTTGCCGTCCACCACGCGACCTTATTTAAGTGCCCGTGAAACCGGTCGAGGCTCTCGCATTTTTCACACACTCCCCCACGCAAGGCCTGACACCCCTCCGAAAACAACGGCTCCCATTTTTCCTCATCACGAGGAAACTCGGGGTCGGTGTGGGCGTATATCCCAACTGTGTTTTCATCTGACATTGAGCCACCTTATCACGAGGGGGAGGACAACCACGGGGCTACCCCCGAAGGTTTTCCGAAAAAGTTCGCCTTTGAACTCTCATCGCCCTTCAGTTTAGGGAGCTTGGCGACGAGGGTTTCCCGGGGACAGACCCTCAAAAGTCACTCCGACGGGGGAATGTGAGCTTGGAGACGAAGCGAGCGCGTTTTTCGGAACGAAGATCGTTCCGCTGCGGTGCAGGCTCGGGAACTCGCTCTGAACATGAGCGTCCGGGGGATAATTCGGACTACCCGCACTTCATTCGCGATCATCCGCAGGGCATCGGCTCGTCAGGCTCATTGAAGCTATTAAGTTCTTGGATTCTCATGCGGGTGTGGCGCTGCGAAAGGGATTCATGACGCGGACGGTTCCGTAGTGCTGCCCGTGGTTCAAATCTTCGGTATAGAGGACGGGGGCGCCGACCTGCCGCGCGGCGGCGAGGATCATCGCATCCCAGAGCGAGAGTTGCCAGCGCGCTCTGGCCTCAAGTCCCTTGAGAAACAACTCGCGGGTGTTCGCCACGATTCCCCACGCGGAGAAGTCGTCGATGAGGATGGCGGCGGATTCGTCGCTCTGACCGGATCGGGTGAAATTGACAAAAAACTCCTGCAAGACCTGCACGCTGATGGCGGTGCGGGTCGGCTCGCGCAAAGCCGAAGCCACGAGCCCTGCTGCAACGATGCGTTTTTCCCCGGCGTCAGTGTCGTAGGCGTAGAGGAGAATGTTGGTGTCGAAGAACTGCTCAACGGGCATGGGTTTCGTCCCGGGTGAGGGGTTGGTTGCCGAGAGCATAACCCTGTTCAAGCCGGGCGAGCGCCGATTGCGAGGTGGCTTCCGCCTCCGCGCCTTCCCGGTGAAGGATCTCCTCAAGTCCCTGGATAACGAGTTCGCGCATGGTGGTCCGATGCCGCGCTGCTGCGATTTTGATGCGCTCCACGAGTGGCTCGGGTAAGTCTATGGTAGTCCGCATGCTAGGCATATAAGCATAAATGTGCCTGATTTACCAGTGAAATCCGATCTTGAAGCGTGCTTTTGCCCGTTGCACTCATCTTGATATTCCTTCCTGAAAAAGGAGTTATACCATCTTGCTCAGAGGGTCAGACTCTCAAACGCCAATGTCATTTGAGTTTGTCGGCGAAGCGAGCGCGTTTTTCGGAACGAAGATCATTCTGCTACGGTGAGGGCCCGGCAGGTAGCTCTGAGCATAAGCGACCGGGTGACAATTCGGGCTCTCGACCTGTCATTCGCGATTATCTGCAGGGCATTGGTTTGTCAGGCTCTGATTTTTGGAAAATAGCGAACGTTTGGCAGACCTTCGAAATCTTTGTCCTGCGTCCAGAGGGTGGCATTATGAGCCAAGGTGACCGCGTAGATCAAGGAATCAGCGAGAGGGAGCTGATGCTTGATAAAGAGGTCGGCTGCGGAAATGGCGATCGCTTCATCAATGGGGACGACGATGCCGGAGCACATCGCTTGCGTGACTTCGTCGGCTTTAGATGTTGATCGTTGTTTCAGAGCGACCTTGCGGACCTCCGTGATGACTATTGTCGGGATTAACAGCTCGGGGAGTTTCAGGAGGATAGGCCGAAAATGGGGCGTGTTCGGCCCATCGTCGAGGCATTCAATCCAGGCACTGGAATCGAGAATGTTAGGTTTCATCATCGGGGTCAAAATTCTCGGTCCGCTTCCCGTGAAAATTCAAGGGGTTCATCTCCTTTCAGGAACCCGATAAGCTGTTCCGGAGCGAGAATTGGGCGAAGCTCAATGTGCCCATCTTTTTCGATCACATTGATCTGCTGGCCCGGCTTGAGGTCGAGCAATTTACGAATCTCTTTCGGGATGACGATTTGATATTTGGGTGATAAAAGTGACGTAGTCATACATTTCTAATATCGGGTAATTGAATGTGATTTGCAATACTGTTTCGATCAGGGGAAGAAAGCGTTCGGGTCGTGGCAGACCCTCGCGAGACAGGGGTTCAAAAATGGCTGCGAATGATTCCGATGCGCGAGTTTTTTGGTTGATCGGGCGCTGTTTTGTTCTCGCTCACGCTCAAACCTACGGGGAATGGGGAGAGACACGACTGATTCGAGTCTTTCGGTTGATTGGGCGCTGTTTTGTTCTCGCTCACGCTCGACCCTACGGACCTGACGCTACAACACCTCGTTCTCGATCATCCTCAGGATGGTCTGCATTGTGAGGAAGAGAAAGATGCCGCCGGGTAATCCGTAGAGGAGGAATCCGTAGGCGGTTTGGAGGCGCTGGAATTTGCGCTGGAGGACTTTGCCCATGTCATAGATGTCGGCCATCATCGAAGGGTAGATCTTTTCGCCGTTGAGGACGAGATTGGTCATGCCTTCGACGTAGTCGTCTTTCGGCATTTTGGTGAAGCCTCCGAAAAAGAGGAAGTTCGGATTCTTGAGGCATTGCTCATCCTTTTCGTCCTCTTTCTGGGCGCAGGTCACGCGTGGTCTTGCGACGAGGACGGCGTAGACCATCGAGCCAATGCAGCTACCGATGATGATCGCGGCGGGGATGAGAAGCAGCTCATCGGTCACGATCTCCTTGGCGTGCGCGGCCGCGAGAATGAGGATGATGCTGTTCACGGAGATGAGGAAATTCGCCTTGTTGTCAGCCATCGCGCTGACTTCGACATGGACGCGGTAGATGTTGCGAAAGAGCGTCTCGATCCCGCGGGAGGAACCGAGCTTTTTCATCTTCTTGTGTTTTCTGGCACCGGCGATCGATTCGTCGAGGTGCTGAGGTTCAAGGGGCTGGTCACTGGGTTCCATCGTTATTCTTCCATTCCAAATCGGATGCTTTGATAGTCCTCACCGTCATTGAAACGATTCATGCGTTCGATGAATCCGGAGGGGTGGCGGTAGTCACGAATGATGCCGGAAAGCACGGTTTCGCGATAGGGTTTGATCGTCGCTTTTTCGGCGAGGAGATCGAGAAACGGTGCGGTGGTGTTGCCGCTGCAATCATCTGGATCGAGATGCCCGGTGCGGACGAGATCCTTTTCGATTTCAGAAAGCGGAATCTGATAGTGCGCGGCGGCGGCGGCGCGATCTGCTCTTGTCGTGAGCGGCACGGTGATGGTCGGAGCATCGCCGGCCGGTCCATCGGGCAGGGGAACACGATAGGTTTTGGCGAGGAGGTCACGGCGTTTGATAAGACGCCAGGCGAGACTTTCCTGATAGAAATCGGGCATCAATGAGTGACGCACCGCTTCGCAAATTTCCGCTTTTGTGATGCGGGTGAGGTGACGCACGCCGGAGAGTTGGTCGGCAAAGGTGGTGTGGTCCCAGGCTTCGGGGCGGTAAATCTGGAAGGCGTCGGAGTAGAGAGAAATGCTGAGGGGATTGAGCCAGAGGAAATCGCCGGTGCCGTATTTGTAATTGAGCTGATTGATCTCGCCGGAGCGTCGGGCCCCGCCGAGGGAGGAACCGGGATCGTGGAAGAATTCGAGATATTGATCGCCGCTTTGTCCGGCGAAGTTTTTCGTCCAGACGGCGCGGTGGTTGTCCTCTTTGATGTCGACATCGGCCATCCAGAAGGCGGCGATCATTGACTGGCGCAGGGCGCGGTCCTGCGCGGCGACGGCCGAGTCGGTCGTGATCGGGCCGCCGGAGTTGATGACGTCGTGCTTGGACTCGACCATGGACTCACGGAAGCGGATCCAGACGCGGCCGATGAGGCGTTTCTGACGAAAGGGCTTGAGGGCTTCTTCGGGGAGTCCCGCAAGGATGGCTTCGGCATTGTCTTCGGTGATGAGGCCGGAGGAGAGGATAAACGGCTCGACATTGAAGTCATAGCGGGAGGTCTTCATCTCGCGAACAAACTCGGCCCGGGTCAGGGGCATGACTTTGTCAGGGTTCATCGACTTCTGCAGGGCCGAGGGGAGAATGAGCAAATGTGAGGTGCCGCCGACATTGGCGTAGGTGAGATCGGAATAGCGGGAGCCGGCGAGAAGGCGGAGCCGGTTCGCGACGGGTTCGATGACCGACTCTTCGCCCCACTTCAGTTTCCATTCCTGATCGAAGGCATCAACGGTATTGATCTTCGGAGAGGTTGCGGTGACTTTGATGTCATCCCAAAAGAGAACGCGGCGGGCGGTGTTGAGGTCGTAGTGGAAATCGGGGAAGTCCTCTTCGAACTTCTTTTTATCGAGCAGTTCTTTACTCACTTCGTTTTCGACCCAGGACTCGATCTCGCTCCAGGTATCGGGCCGGGTCTCCATGACCGCGTGGGTGTGCCACATCGGGTTGTTGGGCGAAATGTCGAGGGCGGAGACGTCTTCGTGCGAAAGCTTTGCGAGTTCTTTCGGCTCCAGAAAGCGGTTTGGAGAATGCGGATCGACGAGATTGGTCGCTTCTTTTTTCGCGTTCCATGGTCCGACGCGGCAGCCGCGCTCGCGGGCGTCATAGAAGCGGGTCTGATTGCGCTGGGCGCGAAACATGAAGGCTTTGATGACGAGATTCTTTTCGCGCTTCGTCCGGTCGTAGGGGTCGAAGTCTTTCTTCCCGAGAAATTGATCAGAGAAGAGCGAGTAGAGATTCCGGATCGCGACGGCGCAGGCTTCCTTTCGCAATCGCGCATTGTCAGGGTGAGCGCGTGCCTTGTTGAGAAGGGCGAGGGTCGGCTCCTCGAACTCGATGTAGCTACGGTAGAGGTTTCGTTTTTCTTTGAGCGCTTCCGCGCGCGCGCGGAGGCCGAGGTACTCGCCGAGATCGGGCTTTTCTTTCTTCTTTTTCTTATCCTTCTTCTTGTCGTCTTTTTCCTCCGCTGCTTCGCGCTGATCGTCCTCCCAATCCTCAAGATCATCGGCGATGTCATCGGCCTCGTCTTTGAGTTCGTCGTACTGATCGTCGAGAGATTTCTCTTTCCCCGAGGCGAGGGCGTAGTCGCGACTGATGAGAGCGTGGAGTTTTTCGAGATCGGCTTCGCTTCCCTCAGCGGTGATGCTTTGCGCGGTGAGAAAATCGTCGAAGAGAGAAAGAATCTCCCCGAGGTTTTTTTCGGTCTTTTCCCCTTCGGCGGGATTGAAGGTCGGAAAGTCGAGGGTGTCGGCGAGTGGTTGTGTCAGGGTGCCGAGAGGTTTCGTCGCGGGATGCTCCCCTCCCCGCGTGATCGTTCCGCCGGTCGCCAGCGCTGCCGCGAGGAGCAGAAACGGGAGGCTGAGTAGAGGCGGTGGTTTCATGGTTGGAAAGAGTTATCGCACTTTCAAGTCCTGCGCGGCATTGACGGTCGAACCGGGGATGGGGGGCAGGCCGAGAAGGTCGAGACAGAGGTTTCCGGCCCCGGCGTTCCGGATTGGCGGAAGCATCCCGGGACTTGGGAGGGGGTTCGTTGTCCCCGGATCGAGGCGGCTTTCCGGATTGAGGGCATAGAGGTCGGCTCCGGCGGGGATGCCCGGTCCCCACACGTAAAAGGGCACCGTGAAGTTTTCCGGATTCTGATTGTCACCGTGTTCTTTCAGTCCGAGCGGCCCGCCGTGGTCGGCGGTGACGACGACGAAGGTGCGGCCTTTCCATGCCGGTTCTTCGAGATGATCAAAAATATCCTCGAGGAGTTCGTCGGCTTTTTTGACGGCGGCCATGTAGATCGAGGGAATGTTAGTATTCCATTCGAAGCCATGGCCGGCTGTGTCGGGGTTCCGGATGTGGACCATGAGAAGATCGAAGGCCTGTTCTTTTTTCAAGACCGACTCGAGATCATCGACCATGTTTTCGGAGCGGGTCTTCATGTGATAGACGTCGATCTTGTCGCGCCCGTTGTCTTCGCCCACGGGATCGGGTTCACCATAGCGGGGGCCCCAACTGAGGTCGAAGAGCGAGAACTTGGTTTTGCTCGCGTAGAGGCCGGTGCGGAATCCGTGATCGTGCGCGACGGAGAACATGCTGTGGAGATACTCGCCTTTGTTGCGGTGCAAAGTATCGCCGAGCTGCGGGTCTTTGTTCCAGGTCCAGCCGTGACCGTCCGGCCCATCGACGAGGCGGCTCGTGACCATGCCCGTGTGGTTCGGGAGCGTGTGCGTCTGCGTGATCGCAGTGCGGGCGTTGTGGGTAAAAGCCCCCTCGCGCATGAGGCGGTAAAATGCCGGAACACTGTCGGGGCCGTGCGTCGTGATCGCGTCGGGGCGAAGACCGTCGACGCTGATGAGTATGACCGAGTAGGGTGACGAAGCCTGATTTTCGGCGGAGGCCGAATGAGCCGAAGAAGTGAGAACCGCCGCGACGATAATGACGATGAGTAATGAGGCGGGAATTGAGAGGCGCATTTTCCGGAACAAAGACTCCTTTCTCATAGCCCGACCCGGGCAGCAAGGCGAGCCGATTCTTGGCCGCAGCGGCTCATTCCCACGCTCGATCGAGCTCTTCGCGAAGCCTTGCCCGGAACCAGGCGCAGTCATCGAGGGACTCCGGATTGCTCAAGGTGGAATGCGGAGTCAGCATTTTGCGCTTCTGTTCCGTGGTGTTGCCGACGACCCACTCGGGTCTTTTTTCAGCGTAGGAGGCATCTGCTTTCTCCATGACATAGGCGGTGAAGCGATCTTCGAGTCCGGCTTCGGCGAGCGTCTCGTGGAGCTGATCGAATTTCAGAATCGGCGCGACGGGATCGTGGGCGTAGTGAAAGCCGATGAGGCGTTTCGACGGGTTTGCGGCGATCGCCTGAAGGATCGGGTCGAGATGGTCGGCGGATAAGGGGAGCGCCCGTTGTCTTTCTCCGGGCTGCGGAATGCGGAAAAGGATTTCGTGAAATTGCATCACCGGCATGGCCGGCTGCGAGAGGATCGCGAGCCGGACCGAAGGCTCGTCCATGATCGCGAGAGGAAAGATTCCGGTGAGGCAGTTTCCGATCACGGCGATCTCGCGGTTTCCTTCCCGCGAACTGACTTCTTTTGCGAACGCTCTGACTTCCTCGATGATCGCTCCGGGGTGAGTCGTCGAGTTCAGATTCCACTCGGGCCGCTTCATGAGAAACCTCGTGGCGGCGAGTCCATTGTCGTAGCCGTAGGCGGTATCGCCCTCGACCGAATCTCCGTAGAGGTTGGGAATATAAACGCGGTATCCCCAGGTTTCCATTTCAAGAGCCCAGTGCAGGACGCTCGGGCTGATCCCGTTCAGCGCGTGCAGCAGGAGGATGGGTCGCCCCGGGGATTTGGTTCGCCAGGTCGTGGCGGGGTTACTTTTGGCGGAGCCTGCGAGATCGAGTTTTATAAAGGCGGACTTCGGCGGCGGCGTGGTTTGCTCGTCGGGGCAGCAGTTCACGCAGCTTGACGTCGTCAGTGCGGTGAGGAGAAAGAGGAATGTCAGGGTGCCGAGAAGACGCTGATCCGGCTTGCCGGAGGCGTGGGTAGCGTTTGAGGAAACGGATGACATGATCACTGCCTCGCTATCTTTGGGGGGAATACGGTTAAATGCCACTCAAATTGACGCGGCACGATCATAGATTTCGCAAGACACCGGGGTGAGATCCGTTATTTTTCCCGTCAAATGAGCGATCCTTATCTCCCCTTAAAAGTTATTTCCTCTTCCGTCTGCGTTGGTTCCGAAACGGAGGGCTGGAATTTGGATGAAGAGGCAGCGGAAGGCGATCCTGAGCGGGTTTTTCTCTTCGAGGTATTTTTTGAAACACCCTTTGTCAGTCCGCCCGTGGTCCAGCTCGGGGTGACGGGTTTTGATCTGGATCAGTGCAGCAGCTCACGGTTGAGTTTGACGGCGGTGGCGATCACGGAGAGCGGGTTTCAGGCTCAGTTGCGAACCTGGCGGTCGAGTCGGGTTTACTCCGTCGACTTTCAGTGGATGGCGATCGGTTCGTGAAGTGCGGTCGAGGAGGCTGCTCGCAGCTACACGGGTGGATCGGAGGCGTCGCTCTGAGCGTGAGCGAGGAGAAGGGAGCGGTCGGTCGAAGAGACTGCTCGCTCACGCTCGCTGCTACGCGGGTGGATCGGAGGCGTAGCTCTGAGCGTGAGCGAGGAGAAGGGGGCGGACGTTCGAAGAGACTGCTCGCTCACGCTCGCTGCTACGGGTGGATCGGAGGCGTCGCTCTGAGCGTGAGCGAGGAGAAGGGGGCGGACGGTCGAAGAGTCTCCTCGCTCACGCTCGCAGCTACACGGGTGTCTGCGTTCACTCCGACAGCGACAATGCTGAAATGCAGGCGAAGAGAAAGAGTAGAGTGGTCGGCGGTTTAATCATCGGAAGCGCACGGCATGATTCTGTTTCGGAGGAATGTCGCGCACGCAGGGAAGGGAAAGTTTTTACTCGATCTGGTCGAGCCGGGCGTGCTTCAATGAGAAGAGTCACCGTGACATGAGCGAATCCCCTTCTCCTCCCCCATTGCCTTCCGGAAGTGTCGATCCTCCACTCCTTCCCGCAACGAGCGCAGCTCCGACATCACTCGGGGCTGATCCTACGATGAGAGCGATCATGCCAGTGGGGCGTTCCGGTTATGCCATCGCGGCCGGTTACCTCGCTCTCTTCAGTGTCCTTGTCATCCCGGCTCCGTTCGCGATTTTATTCGGGATTTTGGCGATTCGGGATATCCGCCGGTCGAAAGGAAGCGCGAACCAAAAACACGGAATGGGTCGTGCCATTTTCGGAATCGTCATGGGCGGTCTCGTCCTCGTTTGTCTTGTTTTCCTCCTTCTCGTCGTCTCGTGATCTAACAGGGTTAAGTGTCCGACCTGACCCTGTTGACTCACTCTCCCCGCGCTTTTTTCATCATCTCCGCAAGTGTGACCGGTGCTCCGCCGCGAGCTTTGCTTTCATCGGCGGCGGCCATGAAGGCGAAGATTTCGAGAGTCGTTTCGGGCGCGACGGGCGGTTTGCCGGTTTTGAAAAAATTCACCATCTCGACCATGAGCTCGGGATAGGCGGCACCGGCGGTTTCCTGAATGACCTGCTTCGTTCCGAAGACCTGAAGGCCAAAGGGCGTCTTTGATTTCCTGAGTCCTAACAAGGTTCCTGTTTTTCCACCGTCCCAGATCCCGGTGACGACGTCGGTGCCTTCGGTGTGACTGCGGCTCACACTGACACAACCGGTTCCGAGGACGGTGAAAAGCGCTTCGGTCGAGTGAATGCCATACCAGGCGAGGTCGAGATGATTTGGTTCAAGCGAAGCGGGACCGTGGCTGATGACGGCGGCGATCTCCCCGACGTCGGTGGTTGCGGCGCGGATCACTCCGGCGTGGAAACGCAAGTTCGAGCTGCTCCAAACAGGAGTGCCGTGTTTTTTCGCGAGGTCAAAGATCGCGACAGCATCTTCGAGTGAGGCGGCGACGGGCTTGTCGATGAAGGTGGGTTTGTCCGCGAGAATCCCCGGAGTCGCCTGCGCGAGATGGGGTCGTCCATCGACGCTTTCGATCATGACGACATCGACGTGCGGGAGCATCGCTTCGATCGTCTCATACATTTTGACGCCGTAGTCTTCGCTCAAAGTTTTCACGAATCCATCGACGCGCGAGGCGCTCGACTCAATGTCCGGACTGAACGAGGGAACCCCGGCGACGACTTTCACGCCGTGCGTCGCAGCGGGGTCGTTCAGGATTTTCGTGAAAGCGGGCGCATGGGAGGTGTCGAGGCCAACCATCCCGACGCGAATCTCGGGTTCCTCTCCGGAAGCGAGGGGCGCGATCAGAAAACTGAGGAGGACAATGAGGGAGGCGAATCGGTTCATGGACCAAGAGTGTCGTTTCCGACGCGCGAGCATAAGTCCGCGATGCGGCCAGCGACGGGCCGGGGCATTGCAGTCTGAACTTTGACAAGTTCAGCTACGTTTTCGCGATTCGGTTAGGAAAACGTAGCGGATGGCGTGAGCCTTCCGTCTGGCAATGGTTGAGCCTTAACCGAGTCGCGCCTGAATCTCCTGCACGGCCTTGACCCATGCGGGGCTTGAGGCATAGAGGACGCCGGTTTTGTTCATGAAAGTCGATCCCCCGGGATTGAGCTTCAGCGGTTTGCCTGACATATCACTCACGGGAAGGCCCAGCTCTGCGTAGAGGCAGGCAGAGGCGGCAAAGTCCCAGACCGATCCGCCGCCGTCCTCTTTTTTCGGGCATTTGAAATAGACAGCAGGCGCGGCGTTGATCGACCACGAGGCGTTCAAGGCCGCCCCGGCGTGGTCGATGATCTCGATTCCTTCAAGTCCTTTTGCGAGTGCCAGTTCTGTCAGTGCTTCTTTCCAGTCTTCGAAGTTGCTCTGCGCGACCATGCTGCGGTCCATGAACCAACTGAGCTTAGTCGGTGTCTCTGTCTGAGCGGAATCGATGCGCCGGTGGTCGCGAAAAGCGCCTTCGTCCCGCAGGGCGTGGTAGCAAATGTCGGCGACGACATCCCAAATGACGCCGAGCTGCGGAACGCCTTCGCGGCTCACGAGGGCGATGACGACGGAGTATCCCGCCTCGCCTTTGATGAATGGCAGGGTCCCGTCAATGGGATCGATGCACCAGAAATAGTCCGCCGTGTGGCGGCTCGCGTCATCCTCGGTCTCCTCCGTGAGAATCCCGAGCTCGAAGCCTTCGGTCACCTTGCGGAGAGATTTGAGAATGATTCGCTCGCTCGCGAGGTCGACTTCGGTGAGCGCCTGTGAGGCTTGGGTGTTGCCACCCTCTTTGTGCATCACTTCGAATTTTCCCGCCGATTCTTTGCGGATGTGGGTCGCTGCGTCATGGGCGGCATTGGTGGCCGCAGAGAGAAGAATCTTGAGGTCGAGATCGGTCAGTTCCATGAGTTCAAAGTTTGTCGACTACCTCTCGCGCGATTCGCTCGCTGTATCCATTGATTTTCCAATGGCCCGGGCACCAGCCTTTGAGGAAGCGATGAAAGTCGGTCCAGGCGAAGGGGAAAAGTTCCCGCCATTCGGTTTCGACGGCTTTGGGGTTGGTTTCAGGTTGATGTTGTGTCAGGGCGACACGGAGCGACTGAAAGTAGGAATCGAGGAGCGCGCTTTCCCGGGTTTCGCAGGCTTCTTCGTCGAGACAGCTTCCGATGAAGTAGGCGAGGTCCTTCATCCCGCAGCCGCGTCCGACATATTGGAAATCGAGGGCGGCGACTTCTGATCCGTCAGCGGAAAAGCAAAAGTTCGCGAGCTTGGCGTCGCCGTGAACGACGGTCTGGTAGGTCGCAGCGGAGAGTCGCCGGTCGATCGCGGCGGCGGCCTTCTTCAGCCCGGGGTCGGTGAGCGCTTTGAGTTCATCCGGTCGCGTCGCGAGATGCCAGTAGGTGCCGGTCTCCCAGAGGTCGTTGGGGTTTTCTCCGAGAAAGGTCGCGTGAAACTCAGCGAGCCACGCGAGGCAGGCGTCTATTTGTGGACTTGTCAGGGCAGAGAGTCGTCGGGGAAATCCGGCGGCGTTAAGGTCTTCGAGGAGAAGAAAAACATCGTCCCCGTTTTGCCCGGCGGCAAGAAATCGGGGAATGCGGCATCGCTCGTGACAGCGTGAACTCCAGTTCCGATACCAGGCGAGTTCGACTTCGTAAGACCTCACTTTGCGCTCATGGGAAAGATCGGTGACCCAGCCTCGCGGGTGGCTGCGCAGCGTCGGAGCGGCGATGTGCTTGGCGATGATCGATGACTGTTCCGCGCCGACGAGATTGAGTCGCAGGATTCTCCCATAACCGCTCCAGAGTTCCTGCACGACCTCTGCCAGTTCGACTCGTGTCGCGCCGGTGGAGGCTTTGACAAATGACTCCAGAGCGGGGTCGATCATTCCCCGTCTCCCGGCTTCTTCTTTTGCAGGACGCGGTGTTCGACGACATGCATTAGGTAGTCAGCTCCGGTTTTGAGAACGGAAAAGAGGAGGACCGCAACTTGGTTGGATCCAACCATCGCTCCGAAAATGATCGTGAGATGCATCGGGATAACGCGGGCGTAGGGCATAAACATCATGATCCCGAGGTTCGGTCCGTTTCTCAGATCCGCTCTTACGTTTTGATAAAACGAATAGCCGTGTCCGATGAAGAAACTGATCACCGAGATCAGCATCCAGAGACCTTCAGTGTCTTCAATATCAGCAGGCCTCTCTTCATCACCGGCGCCGAACCCAAGAATGAAGATGACATAGACGAGGTGGAAAAATCCAAAGTGGACGGCAAAGAAAAGCGCGGTGCTCCACTTTCCCTTCGCGTTGTTGGGGACGGGCTGGCCGTTGCTGGTCATCCCCTCGGTCGTGAAATTTCGCAGCAGGAGAATCCGGAAGAAATGGAAGAAGCCGATGATGATGCTCTGAGCCCAATAGATCAGCATCATGGGCCCGAGATCCCATTTTCCGATCAGGGCGAAGATAATGACGAGGACATTGCTGAGGAGAATTCCGATTCCGGAATAATCCTTCGACTGCGTTTCGTCCGATGAATTGTAGAGCTCCACGCCGCCAAGGTGACTTTTGCGGAGCAGGAGTCCAGCGAAAAACATCGGGCTTGATGTTTAGCCAGATTCGACGAGGGATGGCGGGCGGAGCGACAGTTTGAACCGGCCCGGTTTTGGGTGCCCGAGAGGGCCTGCGCTGCGGCACGACGCCTCCGCGAACCTCGCGACTCGGCCCCGCCCGCCTTCGGGTATCCCAACCAGGAATTGACTATGTTTGAACTCTTTCGCAAAAAGAACGGTAACTATAAAGACGACATTCTCTCGGGATTGACCGTCGCCCTTGCGCTTGTTCCTGAGGCGATTGCGTTCTCTTTTGCCGCTGGTGTGGATCCTCTCGTCGGCCTTTGGGCGGCGGTTTTCATGGGCTTTATCACCTCGGCTTTCGGAGGTCGTCCCGGCATGATTTCCGGTGCGACCGGTGCAATCGCGGTCGTGGCCGGTAAAGCGGTCGAGCACGGCGACGCGATGGGTGTAGGGCTGGGACTTCAGTATCTGTTCGCGGTCATCATGATCGCCGGGATCATTCAGATAACCTTCGGGGCATTGAAACTGGGGCGCTTCATCCGGCTCGTCCCGCATCCGGTCATGATCGGATTTGTGAACGGACTCGCGATTGTCATTCTCATGGCGCAGTTCCCTTCGTTCCGCGACACGCAGACGGGGGAATGGCTCACGGGGCAGAATATGGGGATCATGCTCGGTCTCGTCGCGCTGACGATGGCGATCATTCACTTTTTTCCCAAGCTGACCCGGGCGGTGCCGTCCTCGCTTGTCGCGATTGTCTCGGTCGGTCTTATCGCCTTTTTGTTTTTCAAAGATTCGTCGACGGTTTCCAACGTCCTTGCGCAGTCAGCGGATAATCCCGACGGCAAGCTCGCCGGTTCCTTTCCGCTTCCGGCCTTCCCGACCGATATTGCCTGGGCAACAGAGTGGGGATTTCTCCTGAAAACCGCATTCATCATCGCGATGGTCGGTATCATCGAGTCTCTCATGACGCTTCAACTCATCGATGAGATCACAGAGACGCGCGGTCAGGGCAACCGGGAATGTCTCGCTCAGGGTAGCGCCAACTTTCTCTCGGGCCTCTTCGGCGGCATGGGTGGGTGCGCCATGATCGGACAATCGCTCATCAACTTGAAGTCCGGCGGACGCGGAAGGACTTCCGGTATCGTTGCTGCGCTGGCCTTGATGTTTTTCATCATGATCGGTGGCCCCATCATTGAGAAAATTCCCATCGCCGCGCTTGTCGGCGTCATGTTCATGGTCGTGATCGGGACCTTTGAGTGGTCATCGCTGAAGACCTTCGGCAAAGTGCCCTTCAGTGAAATCGTCGTCATTCTTGCGGTGACGCTCGTGACCGTTTTCCTCCACGACCTCGCGACGGCGGTTTTCGTCGGCATCATTCTCTCCGCGCTTTTCTTTGCCTGGGAAAGCTCGAAGCACATTGTCGTCCGGATCGAAAAGGAGACGCCCGAGGAGAAGATCTATTCGCTCCAGGGGCTGCTTTACTTCGGTTCGGTTCGGGATTTCACGGATCAGTTTCAGGCGAAATCTGACGTCAAAGAGATCGTGATCGATTTCGGCGAAGCCCGCGTTTGTGACATGTCAGGCTTGGAGGCGATTAACAGCCTCGCACAACGCTATCGCGATGCGGGGAAACATCTCCGCCTTCGTCATCTTTCCTCCGACTGCCGCCGCATGCTTGAACGCGCCGGGGCGATGGTCGATGTCGATGTCCTGCCCGATGATCCGGATTACACCGTGGCGAGGTTGCGGGCGGATGCTTGAATCGCGCCTCCGGCGCGGTGAAAGGTGGAGTGCGGCGGCTTGACGCCGCTTTGGGTCGGGTGGATCGGAGGCGTAGCTCTGATCGTGAGCGAGGAGATAGAGGCGGTCGATCGAAGAGGCTGCTCGTTCACACTCGCTGCTACGGGTGGATCGCGAGTGTAGCTCTGAGCGTGAGCGAGGAGATAGAGGCGGTCGTTCGAAGAGGCTGCTCGCTTACGCTCGCTGCTACGGGTAAGTGAAAGCGAAATTCCCGATGGCGCGAATGCGAGTGTGAGATGGTTCTGCGAGCAGCGGTTTCCTGTCAGACTTCAGTGAACCATGCGCCACTTCCTTCCGACTCTCTTCCTTTTTCTCGTCACCTCCCTCTCCGCAGCGGAGAAACCCAACATCGTCTACATCATCTGTGACGACCTCGGTTATGGCGATATCCAGTGCCTTGCCCCGGAGACGAGCAAGATTCCGACGCCGCATGCAGACCGGCTCGCGAGCGAAGGCATGATTTTCACCGATGCGCATTCGGGTTCCTCCGTTTGCACGCCAACCCGCTATGGTGTCATGACCGGTCGCTACAGCTGGAGGACACGTTTGCAAAAGGGAGTCGTGACCGGCTTTGCACCAAGCCTCATCGCTGAAGACCGCCTCACCGTGGCTGAATTTTTGAAGGACCAAGGCTATGCCACGGCGATCATCGGAAAGTGGCACCTCGACTTTGAATATCTCGATCCCGGAACCGGGGAGGCATACACTCAGAAAAAACACAAGACTCCACCCATCGGCGCCAAGATCCCGGACGGTCCGATTCATCGCGGCTTCAACTACTACCACGGCTTTCACCACGCCCGGAACATGGAGGCGGTTATCGAAGACGACGAAGTGATCGCTCACGATGATGTCGTCAACATGCTTCCCCGCCTCACGGAGAAGTCGGTTGAATACATCGATTCCCGAGCCGACTCAAAGGAGCCCTTCTTTCTCTACATCCCGCTTGGCTCGCCTCACACCCCGATCGTTCCGTCAGCAGACTGGCAGGGGAAAAGCGGCCTCGGAGATTATGGGGACTTCGTCATGCAAACTGACCACGTCGTCGGGGAAGTTTCCAAAGCGCTGGAGCGAAACGGATTGGCCGACAACACGCTTGTGATTTTCACGAGCGATAACGGCTGCTCGAAGGCGGCTGATATTAAAGGGCTCGCCGAGCAGGGGCATATCGTGAGTGCCCATTTGCGCGGGTCGAAAGCGGACATCTGGGATGGAGGGCACCGCGTTCCCTTCATCGTTCGCTGGCCCGGAAAAGTGGAGACTGGATCGGTCAATGATCAGCTCATCTGCCTGACAGACCTCATCGCAACGACCGCTGATATTCTCGACACCGAGCTGCCGGGGGCAGCCGGGGAAGACAGCGTGAGCTTTCTCCCCGCTCTTGCAGGAGAGAAGATCGAGTCGACGAGAAACGGAGTCATTCATCACTCCTTCACCGGACATTTCGCTTATCGTCAGGGGCCGTGGAAACTCATTCTCGCGAAAGGATCAGGCGGCTGGACCTCGCCAACGGAGAAAGAAATGCCGAAGGACGCCACTCCTGGACAGCTTTATGATCTCGGCAAAGATCCCGGCGAAATGAATAACCTCTACCTTCAGAAGCCAGAGAAAGTCGAAGCACTCCTCGCTCTTCTTCAGGAAGACGTTTCACGGGGACGCAGCACCGAAGGCGAACCGAGCGCCAATGACGTCGCCAACGACAAGATCATTCTCTGGAAAAGCGGTGAGTAGCTGGCTCCGCTTGTTAACTCCCCCGGTCGCTGGCAATTGACTTGCCTCGACCCCCTGTTGCGCCAACTTGGCCGGAAGTCTGCTATCTTCTCAGCCAATTACCATGGACGCTCTCCTCATTGCGATCGCTTTTCTTTTCGGCTTCGTCGCGCAGATATTTAAACTGCCGCCGCTGGTGGGTTTTCTCGTCGCCGGTTTCGTCCTGCGTGCCATGGGCAAAGAAGGCGGCGAAACCCTTGAAGGGATCGCCAACCTCGGCGTCACCCTTCTCCTTTTCAGCATTGGCCTGAAGCTCCGGATCCGGAACCTGATGCGCCCTGAGATCTGGGCAGGCACCTCGATTCATTCGACACTCGTTGTCCTCCTCTTTGGCCCGCTTCTCTTTGGCGTCTCGGTCCTCATCGCCGGAGCGGCCGGCCTTGACTGGAAAACTGCCTTTCTCCTCGCTTTTGCCCTGAGTTTCTCCAGCACAGTTTTCGCGGTGAAATCGCTCACCGAGAACGGAGACCTCGGATCACTTCACGGGCGCGTCGCGATCGGTGTTCTCGTGATGCAGGACATCCTCGCGGTGCTTTTTCTCACCTTTTCGACAGGGAAAATGCCAACTCTCTGGGTCTTTGCGGCGATCCCACTACTGCTCGTTTGCCGTCCCCTCCTCGGCTGGATGCTTGGTCGCTCGGGCCAGGGCGAACTGCTCACTCTCTGCGGCCTTTTCATGGCGCTCGTCGCGGGAGCGGCGGCCTTTGACGGAGTCGGATTGAAAGCGGATCTTGGAGCGCTCTTTATCGGTGTCCTCATCGGTTGGCACCCCCGGTCCAGCGAGCTTCGGAAATCCCTCAACAGCATCATCGACCTGCTTCTCGTCGGCTTCTTTCTCCAAATCGGATTGCAGGGATCAGTGACGCTTTCCGCTCTCGGCTGGGCCGCGCTTTTCATGCTCCTGCTCCCACTGAAGAGCGTGGGCTTTTTCGCTCTCCTCACCCGCTTCAATCTCCGGGCGCGAACCTCATGGATGGCTTCGGCCGCGCTTTCGACCTACAGCGAATTCGGACTCATCGTCATGGCCCTCGGGGTTGCCCAGGGCTGGATCGGAGCCGAGTGGCTCGTCGCGATCGCGCTGGCTCTTTCCTTCAGTATTTTTGCCGCGGCACCCCTCAACCGCCGGGCGGAAGAGCTCTATGATCCGATCAGTGGCTTCCTTCGAAAATGGGAAACAAAGGGGACCCATCGGGACGATCTTCCGATCATCGAAAACGGCGAGCGCGTCGCCATCTTCGGAATGGGTCGCGTCGGGATGGCGGCCTACCATGCCCTCGAAGGACGCTTTCCGGGGCGCGTCATCGGTTTCGATCGTGACCCGATTGGAGTCGAAGCGCACCGCGAAGCAGAGCGCAACGTGAAGCTGGCCGACGCAACGGACTCTGACTTCTGGGAACGCGTCTGCCCCGGTGACGCCCTCGATCTCGTCGTCCTCGCGATGCCGACCCACAGCGCGAACGTCCACGCGATCAACACCCTGATGCGTCATGACTTCAAGGGAGTCGTCGCTGCTTCCGCCCAGTTTCCGAAGGAGATTAAAGAGCTGCGCGCCCTCGGCGTCGATTCAGCCTTTAACCTCTACGCGCAGGCCGGCTGGACCTTTGGACGTCACATCATGGATGTTTTTCATCAGCAACGACCCGATCTTTCAATTTCGTGGGGTTCTGAAAAAGAAGACGAATAGGCGTCCTGTGTCAGTAGTGACAGCCAAAGATGAACAGCCCCTTCCCCACTGCTGACTTCACCTGGAGTCTGCGCATGAGCAAAGACTCGCCGGATGCATTCTTCGCGAGGCGGGATCCCTCGGGAGCTTTGTTAGGGCAGAAAAATCATTGGCTCGACACGATCCCTGAGCATTTCCTCGTGACGACGGCAACCAGTGAACGCTTCGCCGCTGAGCTTTGGCAGCTCGCGAAAGCCTGGGGCCATCTGCCAGAGGGCGAAGAGGAGACGCTCGAATCCCTTGCCCGTGAGTGGGAGGCTGATCTCATCTTTCTCGACGCAGATTCTTTCACCGTCGCCGGCGGCTGTGTCTGTTTCCCGAGTTCATGGAGCCTCGCCGAAAGAACCGGAGAGACCCTCGCGGCGGTGCATGGCGTCGTGCCGCAGCTGCATGAAGCGATCGGCGACAAGATTGAACTCTTTCTCAAAAAACTCACGCCGGGAAAAGCCTTTCACCGCGCGAACTGGGGTATGACGCGGAGCGATGAGTTGAATTACCACCCCGTGCTGGAACGCCGGAAACTCGATGCCACGGTCTCATGGGACGAGCTGTTTTTGCGGATCGAACATCAGGCGTTTCTTCGCGTTGAATTGGGGATCGTTCTCGCGGTGAGGATCGAACCCGTCGCGCTGGAGACGCTGCGAGTCAATCATCCGGAGGTCCTCGTCAATTTGCGGAGACAGCTCGCGACGATGCCGGATACGGTAGCTGAGTACAAATGCCTCGATGCGGCGATCCCGCGAATCCTCGAGTTGATCGATTCCCGTTCGGATCGGTAGTGGTGATTTGTAATCGCCACCGGCATTGACTGGGCTTGTTCAGATGGCGATTACAAATCACCACTACCTTCGAGGCATGATTACCCCAGCCCAAAGACACGATCCATGTTGTCGGAGACTTCCTTCAACCGCACCTCATCGCCACCGGCGACTTCGGCGGCGCACCAGCCGTAGAAATTGATTTCGATGAGGGCTTTGCGGACATCAGCGAAGTCGAGATCCCCTTCTCCGATTTTGGTGAATGCTCCCGCCCCATCCTTCGCGGTCCTCGAAAAGCCTTTCACATCGAGCTTGTAAATGCGTTTTCCAAGGGCGCGGATCCAGTCACCGGTCGCGCCGTATTTCCAATGGTTGCCGATGTCGAATTGCAGCCCGACAAAGGGAGACTGAAAGTCGTCGATGTAACGGGCGAATTTCTCGGCGCTTTGATTTGAATCCCCGTCGTGGTCATAGCAAAAGTGGTTCCAGACATTTTCGACAAGGATCGTGACACCGAGCTCGGAAGCGACCGGAAGCGCTTTGGAAATATTCTCAATTGAGCGTTTCCAGATTTCCTCTTCAGGACCGTCTTTGCCATGTCCGACGACGAGAAGGACCGAGTGACCCCCCACCGCCTTCGTTTCGCGGAGTGCACCGATGAGATTTTCGAGCGCCTTCGCGCGGATCTCCGGGTCGGGGTCAGTATGCCGCACTTCCCAATGCTCCGCGCAGACCGAGCCATCGACAGGGAGTCCGGATTCGGCGATCGCTTTTTTCACCTCCTCGACATCGTTGCCCGGACAGCTCAATTCAATCGCCCCGAATCCTGCTGCCTTCGCGGCTTTGAAATGATCGGTGAGCGAGTCGCTTTCGATGCGAACCATTCCGATTTTAAGCGTTTTGTAGAGACGGCCTTTGAGCGGGTTTTCGACGACGGCAGCGGCGGCTCCATCGACTGCGTGTGAAAGGACAGGAAGCGTTCCGGCGATGATTGCGGTGTTTCGGATAAAGGCGCGGCGGGAAGAAAGGTGGCTCATGCAGAATGAGATAGCGAAAAGCGCGTCCGTCGTCGATCCCGCAAACAGGGTTGCGTGAGTCCGTTGGAGTGAGGCCTTCAGGCCTTTGCGAAGGAAACGGCAGGCGGAGCGCCCGCCCTACAAGACTGGAATTCGAATCATCGCATCCTACCGACTCAGATAAATCCACGGCCTTTCGCGCAGTTCCTTCGTCTCGCCCTCTTGCGTTTCGGAAACCCAGAACGAGACCGGACTGCGATTGAAATTGCGTTCGTTGATCCCGAGAAACACCGCCGTGCTGTCGCGGATTACGATCGCGGGATCGGCTTCGTTCCATCCGGCGTTGGAGTAAAGAAAGAGTCCGTTCACCTCGGTATGACCGCCTTCGGTGAGTTCGAAAAGCGTGCCGAGCTGTTCGGTTTTCATTCCGAGAATCCAGAGATTTCCTCCAAGGTTGCGACATTTGATGCCGCCCTTTCGCTCGCTGTTGAGCTGGCGGCACCAGACGTTTTGCCCCGGTGCGACGCGGTCGAGGTGGCCGGCGAGGTCGTCGATGAAAAGATCGCCGACCCCATGGCCCTCGACTGAAAATCCCATCGAGGAACTGACGACGAGAGTCCGCTTACTTTCCTGACGGATCTTCAATTCCTCGCCTCCGCTGCGATGAGTGAGCCGTTCGATGATCACAATCGGAGAGTCAGGCAGTCCGGTCGGGTGCTTGCCATCGACCAGTTTCCAGACCGGTTCGCCGACGGCGGTGAAACGCCCCTCGAGTCCGATGATCCGTTGCACCGGTCCGCGAATCTCAACCATTCCCTCGAAACGAAAGTCGGCCTCCGGGGGAAGGTAAATTGTCTTCTTCCCCGAATCGATCGCGCGTTGTAGCGCCGGACTCGCATCCATTTCCCCTTTGGGATCGGCGCCGAAGGAGAGAAGGTTCGCCCAGTCTTTGGCCGGATCACTCCAAGGCACTTCCGGCGTTTCCTTAACCGGCAAACGCTGGACCTCACCAATATCTGAGAACGCTTTGTCTTCGATTCCACGGAAGGGGCTCGTGACATTGCGGTGCGAGCTGTCGAGTTCGATCAGATCGGTTTCTTCGACGTCACCTTTGTCGCGACTTTTGTCATCGTTATCGATAGCTCGTCGATATTCGCGGATTTCCACGTTCCGCATCACGAGTTGCCGTTGATTGTGAATCGCAGGATTATGCGGCGAATTGATACCATGGAGATGCGAGTCTAACAAAGTCACGGTTCCCCAGGAGTTGCGTTCATTATAGATAGCAGTGCAGTTGTTTTCACTGATGAGTCCGCGCACAAAAATCATCTGATGATAGTTCCACCAGCCATAGAGCCGCTGATTGATGAGATGGATATGCTCAAAGGTGTTGGAGTTCACCGGCCACTTTGTGCTGATCCCGGTTTCGAATCCCTCGACGGTGAGATTTCTAACTAACAAAGGCCCAATTTCATCAGAATGTCCGAGGTCGAGTCCGATCTTCCCCGAGTTTTTCGCGGCGCGGATCGTGACATTGCGGATCCCGCCCTGGTTGCTCGCATTGAATTGCATGCCGATGGCGCTGCGATTGTTTTCCCCGATTTCGATCGTGAGATCCCGGATCGCGTTGCGGAAGCGCTGGGCCGGTTTCAGCCCGGTCCAGATGAGCGCCTTCGGTTCGTTTTCGGAAAAGCCGCGAGTGTTGTCCGGCAGTTTCAGCGTGCTGAGGGATTCACCGGCTCCCTGGAGGATGATCCGTTTCTGATTCTGACCGGCATGTTCCCCGTCCGGCCAGCGGAGGGTTTCGGTGACGCGATACTCGCCCGGCGGAAGGTAGATAATCCGGTTCCCGGAGGGGAATTGATTCAGCGCGGTCTGGATGGCTTCGGTGTCATCTTTATCGTCATCGGGAATGGCTCCGAAAGTCGTGACATCGAGAATCCCGGCATCAGCCGGAAAAGTGATCGGGGTTTGCGAGAATGCTGCCGGAGCGATGAGGAGGATTAACCCAAGGACCCAAGAGGGTTGTATGAGTGACCTGACAGGGTTGAGTCTCGCGTTTTCTACCATACCTCCCTGAGCGTATCAGGTGTCCTCCGAAAAATCAGGACGAGATTGAGGTCATTTCGCTGGTCCTTTCGGGTCGCAGGGGGGCGATCAGGGCGTCGTCGGCAGGGAATAGGTGAAGGCGGCGACGTAGTGATCTTCTTCGACCTCAATGTCTTCGTTGCCGGCTTTCGTGGCTTTTCTTCCGGTCATTTTTCCTGCCTCCATTTCGAGGGTGTCGCTCATTTCCCGAATCTCGAGACGACGAACCCGCTCGCCACTTTCGAGACGAGTCCGGCCTCCCGATTCAATCGTGTAGCTGCATTCCGCGGTCGCGGTCACGGTGCCATCGGCGTTCAGGACCGGGTCAACCATCGTCCGGAATCCCGGCTGGTCACTCTCGGGGACATTCTCATCGTTGATCCAACTGATCATTTCCGCGCCGCTCCGTTGTCCACTCCGGCAAGGGAACAGGGCCGAGGCGAGAAGGTCTCGCCCGGAGCTGGCCGAACTCACGGTGGGATAAAAGGCCGACTCCATGTAGATCAAACTGCTCACGAGCGGCGAGGACTCGGGAGAATCGGCGAACTCCGGCGTCGCAATGAGAAGAAGCCAGTCCCGGTCCATCTGCCAACGACAGATCAACATTGGCACGCCACTGAGTCCGGCAGTTTGCGTCGTGATGACCCGCTCGGTCGGGTTGTCTTTTCCAGCGCTCGCGTAGGTCGCCTGAAGATTCATGTTCAGGGCGCCGCCTTCGATGAGCGGGTCGATTTCGACATCAAGTCCGGCGGTCGACTCGTGAAACGGCAGCGCGATGACTGCCTCGCTCGACTTGCCGCGGATACGCGTTCCGCTTTCCGTTTCGATCTCGACCGAAGCGATTTCCTCGATGCGTCGCTGCCGGATGAATTCGGGAAATTTTCCGAGTGCGGCGGTCGCCGCTTCGCCGCCGGCAATGAGGCGTCCCTCCAGAGCGGTGCCGATTGCCGGTTCGACCTGGTAAAGATCAAAGCGGATTTTAATCTCCTGCGCCGGGGCGAGATGAATCGTGCCAATGAGAAAAAGTAGAATGAGCCTCATGGCTTCAGTCTACTGCGATGAGGCAGAAGCGCGAGAAAGAATGCGGTCACGGTTTCCGCAGGGGAGGCACCTCAGGGGCGTTCAGTTTTGGAAGCCACTTTCGGTGTTCGGCGATCACACTTGAGTGCGCAGGATCGGGGGCGAGGTTATCCCACTCATGCGGGTCGGTTTCGTGATCGTATAGCTCTTCGGTGCCATCAGCATACTGAATGTAGCGCCAACGGTCCGTGCGAACGGCGTGATTTCCTTTCAGGTAGGTCATCATCGCAGGATGATTCCATTCCGCATCAGGATCCTTGAGCAGCGGAACGAAGCTCACGCCATCGCATCGATGATCCACGGGGAGTCCGGCGAGCTCAAGAAGCGTGGGGTAAAGAACGGAGAGATCAACGGGCCGGTCACAGGTCATCCCGGGTTCGGTCACTCCGGGAGCGACGACGATGAAGGGGATGCGGTTTGCCTTTTCCCACAGGGTAAACTTTTCGAGGTGATTCTTTTCGCCGAGATGAAATCCGTGGTCGGACCAGAGAACAATGATCATCTTTGCAGCGCGCGGGCTTTTCTCAAGGGCGTCGAGCACCTCGCCGATCTTCGCGTCGGCGTAGCGACAGGAGGCGGCATAGCTGTTGATGAAACGCTGGTAGGATCCGGGCGTTTTTTCTTCAAGCTCCATCATCCCTTTCCAAAACCACGCAGGGCGTTTCAGGAGTGCGCGAGCGCCGGCCGGGAGATCGTCCCAGTCGTCATCGTGGCGCAGGGGTAGCGGTGTTTCTGTGTGCCATTCCTCCGGGGCGAAAAAGGGGGAATGAGGTTTGTAGATACCGCAGGCGAGAAAGAGCGGCCGGTCTTCGGGTGCCTCGCGGAGGATGCGCTTCGTCGCCGCGACGGTGCCGAAATCGATGCTGTCCTTTTCCTGAGGCGGCCAAACGCCCCAGTCAGTATTGGGTGAACCGTATTCGGGAGCCCCATTGAGCTTCTCCTCAGGGTAGAGCTGCTCCCGCATCGGCTCAAATGTCTCAAACGAGGCGTCATCGTGAAAGGCACCGTTCAGGTGATGATGAAAGATCTTACCCGCCCCGGCGACGAAGTAACCGGCCTCGCGGAACTGCTGAAAAATAGTGAGTCGGTCAGGCATCGCCTTACGCCAGTCACTTTTGTTTCCATACACACCACTCGTAGAAGGTCGAATCCCCGTGATCGTGGCGACGCGCGAGGGATTGCACGCGGGCGACGCGCAGTAAGCCTTCGTGAACGACATGCCCTTCGCCGCGAGTCGCTCCAGATTGGGAGTTTTGATAGGCGATTCCGGATCCAGCAGGCTAATCCAGTCATTCATGTCATCGACCGCGATGAAGAGAAAGTCGGGGCGCTCTGCTGCCTGCAACGGCAGCGCGAGCGCGAGCAAGAGAGGTGCCATGGATCTCATCGGGACGACGCGACCATTTCGTCCGTCTCTTCGATCTTAAAACGGGTCGAAACGACCGAATGTTTTTCGGGGCCTTCGGCGTATTTCACATAGGTGGTCGCGACGATGGTGCCGTCCGTAAGGAGCTCGACGCCGGGGTAGCCGCAGTCAGACTTCCGTTCTGCGTAGCTATGGAGGAGTTTGATCCGGTAGTCTCCGGGAGTTCCATTTTTAATATCATCGTAGCTTCCGACCCAGGCGACAAAATCCCCTTTCGTGGGACTGTTCAGGGCCTGGTCACGGAAGGCAAAGACCCATCGACCGTCTTTGAGTTGCACTCCGATGTGGCGGTCGCCGGTCAATCCCCATGAGGTGTCTTCCGGAGTCGTCCAGGTCTTCCCCTCGTCGCGGGAAAACATCATGAGGCTGCGCCCTTTGTGCGTATTCTCCCGCATCAGGCAGCAAAGCTCATCCCCGTCGGGTGATCGGAAGACGAAAGGTTCGCACGGATTTTTGCCCTCGACCGCCGCGACGACTTCCGGCTCTGACCAGGTAAAACCGCCATCGGTGGTGATCACCTGAATCACTTCGAGCGGCGGCTTGTCTTCCCCCTCGGGACCTTTGTGATAGAGACCAAGATAGCGACCGTCTTTCAGCTGGACGATGCTGCTGAATGTCATGACGCAGTCGAATCCGAGCGGGGGCATTTCCTCCCAGGTTTTGCCGTCGTCTTCGCTCATGATGCTAGGCATGCCCGGACCCTGACGCGTTCCCAGAGCTGCCGACCAGACCCAGAGGCGCGCCTGTCCGTCCAGATCGACGAGGCGGTAAATGCTCGGGCAGTTTTGGTGCGTGGAGAATCCGGGGGGCAGGGTTTCGTCGAGCCGTGTCCAGGTGAGCCCGCCATCTTCGCTCTTCGCCATCGGGCCGGCGGACCCTCCATGATTGATACACCAGACTGCGAAGATCGTCTTTTGATCCGGCATCAGCAGCGTTGTCGGATGACCCTGGTAGGTCTCTTCGGTGCCGGCGGCAATGATCGTGTGGCGCTCTTTCTGAGTCGAGAGGTCAAGCATCGGGAGGTTCGGTCCCTCTTCGGCAAAGGCGCTGCCGGACAGGGCCGTTAGCAAGGTGAGCGACAGGAGAATCGTGGTTTTCATTTGTGGGGGGATGGTAGGGTTCCGGTTTTCAGTAATCTTCAAGAAGGAGGAGCTGCAGGCCATCGACAGAAACGATCCCGTCACTCCCTTCATTGGAAATGATGACCTGAACAGGACCTGCCGGGGAAAGGGAAATGTTGCACATCGCCCGTGGTTCGCCTTCGACGAGAACCGGCTCGCGCTGGTTCACCCGGAGTTCGAGCCCACCCGTCGAAACGAGAACGCTCACTTTCACGCGGCTGGAGCGATTTTCGTGATCTGAATAAAGCAGGCTGATCGCGTATTGGCCGACCTCCGGAACGGTGGTTTCGAAGATCGCTGTCTGGATCGGGTCGCGGCGATTTCCGTCATGCCGATAGCCGGGTCCGATCAGTGAGCCCGCGGCATTGCTCTGCGTCCACTCACCGGTGAAGACAGCCGCGGTGTCGTCGAGGACGATGCCTTTCAGGGCCGGGCGCCCCTCATTTTCCTCCCACTCGAGAATTTGCCCGTCCCCGAGAAGGCGGGCGCGAAGGGTGGCCTGGTCCACTTCCTGAACATCGACTCCGGCGTCAATCGCAAGGGAGGCAGCGGTCGCGGCGGACTGGCTCGTGATCATGAAGGGAGGTTCCATGCGAATACTGGCAAAGGCTGAATGGCTCGCTGAAAGCGCAAAGGTCACGAAGAGATTTGTGCACTCGGACTGCTTCGGAACAATCGCCCCGTAGCCAATCTGATAAGGACCAAACCCTCCCCGCCCCGTCGCGATTTTTCCTTCGCGGGTCACGACCCCGTTTCGAACGATCCGGCGGATTTCATGAGCGTCGGTGCCGTAGCTGCCGAGACTGACGGGGTGGGAAACGAACTCCCGGCCGAAGGTGTGATGCTCGGTCATGACGAGATCGCTCACCATGCGGCGACCCTCGCGGATGTAAACCTGATGAGGCCAACCTCCGGTGTCGCGAAATTCATCCTTCGGCAGCCCGAAGCGGGCGAGGTCTTTCTTTACCTGGTCCGGAATGCGCGGATCGGTGCGGAGGAAGTGGAAGAGGCCGCGGTGGTAGTCCTCCAGTTCCTGCGCAAGAACCTCGCGCTCCGCGTAGGAGGCTTCGGGCCATTTCCAACTCAGTCCGGGGAGATTGCCCCCGAAGGTGGCCGTGTTGAAATCCCACTTCTCGTTCGGGAGGGGGTCGTGCTTGGAGAACCAGCGGAGATCCATCTCGTCACCGTTTTCGAGGCAGGCCTCGATGAAGCGGGCGACAAGTTCAAATCGCGCCGGATCGTAGTTTTGCGGCGGATCAATGGGGATCATGTTAGACTGATCGGTCGTCAGGCAAAGTCGATAGCAGTAGGCTTGAACTCCCGGTGCAGGGTCGCCGGAGTTGCCTTCGCCGCCTTCATTGATCAGCGGCAGTAATCCGCTCGATGGGTTACCTTTGATCCGATAAGGGTCGAGCGGAAAGTCGCGATCCCAGACTCCATACCCGCTTGGAAGTCGCCCGCTCTCGTTGGGCTGGGGAAAGTTCTCCCGAGGTAAAAATTTCTCGTTGTAGTGAATACCGTTGTAGGTTTCCCCGTATTTTAAGTTCCCTTCCCGCGTCACGGTGAATTCAACTCCTGCAGCGGCCATGAGATCGCCCTCGTAGGTGGCATCAATGAATTGTTTTGCTTTCACAATCCGTCCATCCTCGCAGCGAAGAGAGAGGATCCGGCTCCCGCTTTTTTTGACCGAGGCTAATCTCCCTTCCCGCCAGATGACGACTCCGGCTTCCCGGACCATTTCATCAAACACTTCTTCGGCGACGTGCGGTTCGATGGAGTAGGCGCCTCCGGTTGCGGGCCCTCCCTTACCCGCCGTGTCGAATCCTTCTCCCCAATTTAATTGCTTTCCATACCTGGCCACGAGCCGGGTGAAGTATTCCCGCGTCAGTCCCCCGACACTGCGGGGCTCACCGATATCGACCGCGCTGAGCCCACCCGAGGTCATGCCACCGAGATGACGTCCGGGTTCGACAAGGATGACGCGTTTTCCCATGAGGGCACCCTGGACCGCAGCGATCACTCCCCCGCTCGTTCCGCCGTAGACACAAAGATCCATCTCCTCGATTTCCGCTCCGGAGGAGACCGTTCTGCTGATGAGCGCGGCCGCGATAAGCAGGCTGAGAAATCGAAGAGCAGGTCTTCGCTTCCTCAGTCTCAGATGTTTGAACAGGCTGGAGAAAGGGCTCATGGTTGGTACTGCGGATTGGGCAGCATGGGTTCCGCTCCGACGTCTTTCTTCCATTCGTTCAGTTCGGCCCGGAGGCTGGAGACGATTTCGGAGGAAACACCGGAGACATCGTTCTGTTCTCCGGAATCACGACTGAGATCATAAAGCTCCTCGTGACCGGTTTCGAGAAAGTGAATGAGTTTCCAGTCACCGCGACGAATGATCGAAACGGGAGCGCTGGAGGGATGCTGATTGTAGTGAGGGTAGTGCCAGAAGAGGGAACGCTCTTCGATTCCGGAGTTCCCCTTGAGAATTCCGGTGAGACTCTTCCCATCGAGGGGGAGGTTCGCTTCGGGGGCAACGCCTGCCAACTCCAGAATCGTCGGGAAGAGATCGTTTGTGATCACGGGCGTTTCAGAAACCACTCCTATCCTGATCCCCGGACCGGAGATGAGCAAGGGGATCCGGATGCCCCCTTCGTAGTGAGAACCCTTGTTCGCCCGCAGCGGAAGGTTACTCGTGGCCCCGGCAAATCCACCGTTGTCCGAGGTCAGGATGATGATCGTTTCGTCGAGCAGTTTCCGCTCGCGAAGACGGCTCATGATGCGCCCGACACTGTCATCGACACTTTCGACCATAGCGGCATAGGCGGGTTTGCCCTGCCTATCCTCTTCCGGAATCGATTCATAGCGGGCCATTTTGTCCGCCTTCGCCTGAAGCGGGGTGTGAACGGCATAGTAGGGAAAGTAGAGGAAAAAAGGTTCTTCTCCGATGTGTTTCAGTGCCTCATCGGTGAGGCGTTCCGTGAGGTATTCGCCGGGTTCCCCGTCGGGAAGGGTCTGCTTAAACACTTTCAGATCCGTCGTCGGAATTTTCCAGGAACCTTCGTAGGGAAAAAAGTAGCTCCCGGGAGCCCCGTGATCCTGCCCCGCCACATTGACGTCAAATCCATGGTGCTCCGGAAGGGAAAACGGAGCCCCGCCGAGATGCCATTTCCCGACGTGAATGGTCCGGTAGTCGGCTTCGCGGAGCGCCTCAGCAAGGGTGAATTCCTCGAGGGGAAGGCTGCGGAGAAATCTTCCTTCCTTCTTCACATTTTTACGGGGGGCCCATCGTCCCGCCGGAAGCCATTGCGTGAGGAGAAGCCGGGCCGGATATTTTCCCGTGAGAATGCTGGCACGTGTCGGTGAACAAATTGCGGCGGCGGCATAAGCTTGAGTGAAACGCACCCCGTTGCTCGCAAGTTGATCAATGTTTGGCGTTTGGTAGTAGTTGCTGCCCTGACAGCTGAGGTCGCGCCAACCCAAATCATCGACGAGAAAGAGGATGACGTTTGTTCTCTCTTTTCCTTCGGTCGTAGCAAGGACCAAAGCGGCAAAAATGCAGACCATGGTCTTGAGGATTCGGGGCGACATGATGAGAGGCTGCCTTGAGTCGCGTGGATCCGCAATCAATGCCTGCCAGTGGTAAATCGTTCACAGAGAAACGAGTAAAGGATCAAGTTGGGAGGAGACGCAAGCCAGTGGATGCTCCATTGATCTCGAAACGCTGAACGCGGATACCATTACGCAGAGGCCGCAGCCCGACGCGGCCGATGTCACGCTTCGGGTCATCCGACATCGAGAAAATGGAGTGGCCGTTCACCTTCATTGAAAGCGTCTTCCGGCTCCGCTTCAGCGAAAAGGGAAAGAACACTCCCTCGTGGATGACTTCAGCAGAGCGGTTGAAAAATTGCGCCTCGCCGAAGGTTCCGCCTTCGAGAAAGAAGCATCCTTCCCGTCCATCGAACCCGAAACGATCCCCGCCGAATTCGAGTGAGGCGGCGGTGTCGCCGAGACGGTCGAGCATTAACTCTCCTGAGACTTCAAAATCCCCAGTCCCAACCTCCGCTTTCGCGAAGGCGATGATTCGTGCCGAGTCGCCCTTTAGATACTGCACGCCACGACCGAGGCTCATGTCTCGCGCGAGTCGGCGGTAGTGAGTGGGTTCGTGCCCCTGAAAACGACGAAAGGTTTTTGCGAAATACTGACTCGATGAAAAGCCGCAATCAAAAGCGATTTCGGTCACGTTGAGCTCAGTATCCCGTAGGAGGCGGCGACTTCGTCGGATGCGGAGGCGGTTGAGGTAGACTGCGGGACTCTCCCCGGTCAGCTTGCGGCAAAGAGCGCCGAAGCGGGAGCGTTTGAGACCGGCCCCCGCCGCCATTGTTTCGAGAGTCCAGACTTCCTCGCAGCGACTTTCCAACTCGCTGAGAAAGAGAGCGACTTCGGATTCGGCATCGGAGCGCTCCATCGCCATCGTGAGGCACCCGGAAGGCTGGAGGCTGCTCAAGCCGGCAAGTAAGTGCAGGAAGGAAGCCCGGCGATACATTTCGCTCTCCGCTTTCGTCCCCGTCGCGAGCTCGTGAAAAGCCCGCGAGAGAAAATCTCCGGGGCGGAGAACAGGCTGGACCAATTGTTTGAAGGCGGTGACGATTTCCCGCGCATCCTCCGCAGGAAATTTCAGGGCGCGGGCAAGGGCTTTTCCGGTGAGACGTTTTGAACCCTGACAGAGCAAAACTTCAATCGATTCAACCTGGAGCAACACCGATTCAGACGACTCGACACCTCCGAAAACCTGACCGGGGAAGAGTAGGAGAATGTCCCCCTCGCGCAGGAGAAAAGACTCGCCATCGACGGTCCATCGCGTCCGCCCTTTTACAATGCGATAAAGGACAAGACTGCTAAGACGTTTTGGCTGCGCACCGCTTTGCCTCGTCATCAGGGTGCTGGTCTGGATGGAACTTCCCGCCATGGTGATGGTTACTATTTACCATTGTTTCTCGATGAGGTAAGAATTTCTCTTTCCCTGATGAAGCATCACAGTTCTACTGATGGCCGAATGAAATATTCTGCTTACCTACGAACGATTGCCATGATACTGGGCCTTGCCGGGGCCGGCGGGATCTCGACAGCCGTTGCTTTCACCTACGTCACGGCAGCAAATGACCCCGAAGTCATTGTGCACCCAACCGGTTACGAAGGCCGGGGGGGCGAGTTGGTCCTGACGCTGGGATTGCACCCCGACTTTGCGGATTGGGAAGACGAGGTAGCATTTTCCGCCAAACACACTGCTGCAGTCTGGACTTCGCTTCTCGTTTGGGAGGAGAATCTCGGGCCGTCTCTGGAGATTCCGAAACTGGGAGGAACTGATTTCTTCGGAACCTTGATTCATGAATTCGGGCACACGCTTGGTTTGGCACATCCCACCTTGATGCCGCGCGGATTGAACCTGCCGAGGGGGCGGGGGAAATTCACTACGGCAGCTCCCGGACCAAACGGCAAATTGGATCTGGAAGAGGGCGACGACAGACTTCGTGGAACTGCCGACGATGAACGTGGGGATGACATTAACGCCGTCTATTTCAAGAAAGATGACAACAATCCTTACACCCTTCCAGAGAGTGGCATCATTGATTCAACGACCTACTCTCGTTCTCTCGAAGATTTGCCGGCTGGTGACCAGTCGCCCAACGTTAGCAGTCGTGAAGTCGCTGAGGATGTCTATTCGCTATCTCTAACCGAAGGGAAGATGGTTAGTGGTGGCAGCCTGATTCCAGGGCAAATCAGGCGAGGTCTCGCTGCTGATGACGTTGCGGGGATTCGTTATGCAATGAGTGGTCTCGATGAAGTCCAAGGAACATCAGACGACTACACGATCAGAGTCGAATATGTCGGTCTGTCTGATGATGCCGATGCGATCATTCGATTCGACATGAAGACTGGATTTGCGGCCGTCGGAGTCGGGACTCGACCCATTTCAGGCAACCACAAGGCAATGGGGAAAAATCGAATTATCAATTATAACCCCAATATGATGGGAAACCGAAAGTGGTATTTCCCACAGCCAGGAGCGGTAGAGCACGACGCCAGCGCCATCAATGAGAGAGCCCTTGAATTGGTCATGGAAACAAAAAAGGGCGTGCGATATGGAATTTCATGGCCGTCTAAGGCTTTGGCCGAAGGGGAGAAAGCATCGGATATTATTGTGCAACACGCGGGCTTGAATCGCAGTGCGATGAGTAACTGCCTGTTTATTTTCGAAGCAACCGGATCGCAAACGGAGATCAAAATAGCATTTCCTTCAGAGGCTCCTGATTTGAGTGAAGTGCAGGCTTTTGAACTCACGGCGAGAGTGGCCAACTAGTTTTCTCAGGTTCACGTAACTAGCTGACGTTTGGCCCGTCTTTACTTAGCTGATGCGTATTCCTCATTTTTCTGCCCTGGTTTTTGCAATCCTGCTTCCCTGCTCGGGAAAAGGCCAAAACATAGCTCCCACAGGACTCGAACAGAAATTCGATCATGAGGGCATGGAACGCGGTTTTCGTCTCCATGTGCCGGAAGCACTGGAGCAATCGGAGGCAGAGCACCCTCTCATCTTTTGCCTGCATGGCGGCGGCGGCAATGCCGAGACGATGTCGAAAGCCGGATGGTCGGAGCTGGCGGACAAGCGCAGATTCATGGTTGTCTATCCAGAAGGTCTGAACGGGCATTGGAATGATGGGCGGAATGTTCGCAAGCACGCCACGCAGAATGCGGTGACTGATGATGTTGATTTTTTGATGCAGTTATTAGATTACCTCCTTGAAACACAACCGGTCGATCCGGCGCGGGTATATATCGTCGGGATTTCCAACGGCGGGTTCATGACGCAGCGGCTCGCGGTGGAGCATACGGAACGCTTCGCGGCGGTCGCGGTGCAGATTGCGTCGCTTCCCGATACTTATTTGAAAGGGCCGCTGAAGTTTGAGCCGACGGCGCCGTTATCGGTTCTCTTCATGAACGGGACGGAGGATCCCTTCATGCCCTACGAAGGCGGGAAGATGACGCCGAACCTGCTACCGCACTTGGTCGATAGTGAGACCTTTGATTTTGGTCAGGGTCATTCGGTTCCGACGTTCGATGCGGTCCGGTTGTGGGTGATTAAAAATCAACTGCCGATTGATCCCCCTTCGATCACCGAGCTTCCTGACAAAGACCCTACTGACGGATGCCGTGTTGAGCATCAGATTTGGTCGAAGGATGGCAGTCCGGTCACGGTCGAACTCTACAGAATCGTTGGAGGCGGTCACACCATCCCCGGTGGGACGCAGTATCTCCCGGAAAGGATCATTGGTCCGGTCTGTCATGATATCAATGGCATTGAGGTGACCTGGGATTTCTTCGAATCGAAACGGCGGTGACAAGAAAACGTAGCGGAAGCGGTGACGCTTCCGAAGAGGCAGAAGTCCGGGGCAAGGCGCTCGGAAGGCTGACGACTTCGTTGAGAAAGTATTCGAGCTTATCCCGGAGCGGCGAGACGGGTGTTGGAAGAGTCAAAACCGGTCACGCTCGAAAATGTGTCAGGGTTGATACGCTTCTGGCTTTCCAACAAGCGGGCGCTCCGGAGCAGGAGGGGGCGTAACGCCATTTTCTTTCATGACCAGGGCGATCGCTTCCTCGGTCGCAGCAGAGGGTTTGAAATTTCCGGGCCGAAATCCCTGCGCAATCAGGAGTGGGGTCCAGCGACGCTTGTTGGTCTGATTCCAGATTTCGATATCGGCTCCCGCCCCGGCGAGGAGATCGACCATCTTCGGCCAGTTTCGGTAGGCAGCTCCGTGCATCGCGGTTTCGCGGTTCCGATTCACTGCGTTGACTTCAGCTCCGTTTTCCAGCAACCAGCGAACGACTTCGATTGCTTCGGACTCAATTCCGGCTTCCTCTTCGGGGTTCCGGCTGCTGACGCCGACGGCGGTGAGAAGAGCGGTGCTTCCTTCCTGATCGATCGCTTCCGGATCAGCGCCCAGTTCGTGAAGTAGTTTTAAGTAGGGCAGATCAGCAGATTTGCAGGCGAGTAGAAACGGAGTCGCGCCGCGGGTTCCGAAATTGGGGCCGGCGGTTGGCCGGTTCGAGATGGGCCGATTCACTTCCGCTCCGTATTTCCCGACGAGGAGGCGGGCGAAATCGAGGGTTGTGAGATCGCCTTTGATAGCGGGTGGAGGAAGGCCGTCTTCGCCGTCACCGCGGTTTGGCTTCCTGACCCAGGACAAGACATGAAGAGGTGAGTGACCGGATTGCTCATCGTTAGGGTCGGCCCCGGCGTCAAGCAGAGCTATCGCGGCAGCAAAGTGTCCGTTTTCAACGGCGAGGCGGAGGGCGGTGGTTCGCTTGGAAATTCCTTTGCGGGCCTTGGTTTCATTGGTGGAGGCGATTGTGGGATCGACGCCGTGTTTCAAGAGCAATTCGACGACCTCGTGATGTCCGTTTCGTGCCGCGAAGAAGAGCGGGGTGAATCCGGATTTCAGGGTGCGATCCGCGTCTGCCCCTGCTTCGAGGAGGAGGCGGACGACTTCGGCATGTCCTTCGGCGACCGCCCAGATGAGAGCATCCTGTTGCGCCCAGTCTTTGGAATCCACCTTGGCGCCGTGCTTGAGTAGAAGTGCGACCGGTTCGGGCCGACCGGTTCGGGCGGCGGTCATGAGGGCTGTTTCCCCTCCCCTTAGGTTCGTGTCAGGATCGGCTCCGGCTTCGAGAAGCAGCCTCACAATCATTGCGTTTCCGTTTTGAGCGGCGAGGGAAAGGGCGGCGACTCCGTAGTCGTTCTTTCGATTTGCGTCAGTCCCCGCGGCGAGGAGTTCGGCGACCCGCTCCCCGTCATCTTCGTAGGCGGCCTTAATAAGGGGAGGTTCGGCGCTGTTGGCGCTCAAGCCGAAAACAGCGAGAGCGATCACTGCGATAAGAGTGTGTCTCATTTCAGAGGCTGACGATTCCGTCGCTGTCGCCGAATTTATCGATCTTAACTCCCGCTTTGTGGAGCATCGTAAGATGGAGATTAGCAAGCGGCACCGGCTTGTCGTAGCGAAGGTGACGATTGCCTTTGACGCCGGCGGCCTGACCGCCCGCAACGAGGATCGGGAGGTTCGTGTGATCGTGGACGTTCGGGTTTCCGATCCCGCTGCCGTAGAGAATGAGCGAATGATCGAGAAGTGAACCGTTGCCCTCCGGCGTCGCGGCCAGCTTCTCCAGGTACTCGGCAAAGAGCGAGACGTGAAAGGCGTTGATCTTCGACATGCGCTCGATCTTTCCGGGGTCGTTTCCGTGGTGGGAAAGTGGATGGTGGGGATCGGAAATGCCGATTTCGTTGTAGGTCCGGTTGCTCGTTTCGCGGGCGAGTTGGAAGCTGATGATGCGGGTCATGTCTCCCTGGAGGGCGAGGAGCTGCAGGTCGAACATGAGACGGGCGTGGTCCCGGTAGGAATCGGGGACACCGACGGGGCGGTCGAGATCCGGCTCGGGATTTTCCCTGACACTGACCTCTGCTTTTTGAATGCGGCGCTCCACTTCGCGGATCGAGTCGAGGTAGTGGTCGACTTTCTCACGGTCGGTTGATCCGAGTTCGCGTTTTAGACTGGCCATGTCCGCTTTGACGAAATCGAGGAGGCTGGATCGTTTTCGCAAGGCGGCCTCACGGTCGGCTTTGGAACCCCCTTCGCCGAAGAGTTTTTCGAAAACAAGACGCGGGTGGGCTTCGGCGGATAGAGGGGTTGTCGGTGAGGACCAGCTGAGGTTGTTTTGATAGACGCAGGCGTAGCCGTTGTCGCATTGACCGACGGTTTGCATCATGTCCATCGCGAGTTCGAGCGAGGGCAGTTGGGTTTCGTGACCGATCTCCTTTGCGGCAATCTGATCGGCGGTCGTGCCGAGATAGTAGTCGGTGCTCTCTGTGAGTTTGGCGCGGGCGGCGCTCAGAAAAGCGGAGTTGGAGGTCGCGTGGCTCCCGGGATAGGCTGGCTGGAGTTCCAGGTTCGTGAACGCGGTGACCTGATTTTTCACCGGCTCCAGCGACTGGAGGATGGGTGAAAGAGTATCGAGAGTGTTTTCTGATCCGGGAGTCCAGCGGCTGAGGTCGGCTCCCATCGGCATGAAGACGTAGCCGAGTCGTTTCACCGGTTTGGCGGCGGTCGCCCCGAGGGCGGTGGCAGCGGGAACCATGGCATCGAGGAGGGGGAGGGAAAGCGAAGCGCCGAGGCCGCGCAGGACGGTGCGACGGGGAAGGGCTTTTCGAGTGAGGAAGTTCATGCTGGAGGGGAGTCTAAATGGGAAAGAAGGGGGAGGTCAATTCTGTGGAGCGCTCATTCTCATCACGAAAGGGTCGCTGGTGACGAGAGATTGAATGAGGGAAGTAAAAGCATAGTCGTCTTTTTCCGCCTCATGCACGATCTCGCGAACGGCGGCGGCATCAGTCGACTCGACGCCGCGACCGAGGGCGTAGGTGAGGAGTTTTTCCGTCATCGTGCGGACGAAAAGATCGGGCCGTGAGAGGACTTCCTGTTCCAGGCCCTCAATGCCTTTGAATTCCCCGCCGCCCGGAGAGATTCCGGTGACATCGACAGGGAGTCCGTTCTCGTGCTCCCGCCATTGGCCGACCGCATCGTAGTTTTCGAGAGCGAATCCGATTGGATCCATGACGTTGTGACAACTCGCGCAGACTTCTTTTTCGCGGTGAGCGGCAAGGCGTTCCCGGATCGGTAGGTCGGCGGAGACGGAGGCGTCTTCAAGGGCGGGAATGTCAGGAGGCGGTGGCGGTGGTGGCGTCCCGAGAATGTTCTCAAGAATCCAGTGCCCGCGGATCACCGGCGAGGTGCGGTTTGCATACGAGGTCACCGTGAGAATGCTTCCCTGGCGAAGAAGGCCGCCGCGTTTTGAAGCGGGGTGGAGCGCTACCTCGCGGAAGCGGGTCCCATAGACATGCGGGATTCCGTAGTGCTTCGCGATTCGCTCATTGAGAAAAGTATCCTCTGCGGTGAGGAGGTCGAGGACGCTGCGATTTTCGCGGATGAGTCGCGCCACGTGGAGGCTGGTTTCGGTTCGGAAGGCTTCGCGGAGATTTTCGTCGAAGCCGGGAAAGAGTCGTCCATCCGGCGTGATCGAATCGAGGTTCCTCAAATAGAGCCATTGATCGGCGAAGTTCGTGACGAGGGACTCAGCCCTCGGATCCGCGAGCATCCGGGAGACATGGTCGGCGAGAATTGTTGGGTCATGCAAAGTCCCCGCTTCGGCCGCGGAGAGAAGTGCTTCATCGGGCAGGCTGCTCCAGAGAAAAAACGCGAGCCGGGAGGCGAGTTCTAGATTAGTGATGTGGTAGGGTGTTTCCGGCGCGATGTCCTCCGGATCTTTCTCCAGTCGAAAGAGGAAGTCCCGACTCACGAGGATCGCACTGAGCGCAAGTTCGATGCCGTCTTCGAAATCACCGGCGGCGCGCCCCTCTTCAAAGAAAGGCAGAATTTGCGCGAAGTCCTCGTCTGTGACGGGGCGGCGGTAGGCCGTCCGCATGAGAGCGCCGAGATTCTTGCGTGCGGCGGCGAGTTCGCTTGTCTCTTCCGTGGGTCTCGCTGCGAAGACTCTCTCTCGACTCGGTGTTTGTCCCCCCCCACTTGATTCAAAAGGGCCGGTGATCGAAATCTGGTAGACCGCCGGGGAGATCCGCGGATGACGATGAAAATTAAAGTGTGCTTCGTAGGGTTGGCGCAGCGTTTCCTCGACCGACGAAGGATTTTTCACAAAGGTGACGCCGAGGTCACGAGTTCCGGCTTTGACCTTGATCCGGGCTTTGAGATTAGCGTCAAAGTTAGTGTGGTCTTGTTTGTTCTTCGGGGGCGCGACTTTGAGTGTGGCCTGTTTTTTCTGATCGACGAGAATCTGGAGCTCGTGCTCGCGAGCGAGGCCCTCGATCATCTCATTTCGATCCCGCGTCAGGAGGACATGGATTTCGTATTCGCCGTCGGCCGGAAAAAAGTGCGGGATCACTCCCCCGCCCCGCGTCCCGAGTGGCAGTCCGGGAACGTGTTCCTCCTGGGTGAGATCGGGCGCGAGACGGATGGTGCGCTCGTCGATGCGGTCAGCGTTATGGCCGGTCGCAAGTCGGCTGATTTTGCGGGCGGCGGTGAGGTATCGCTCGAGCAGTCCGGGGGAAAGATCGCCGACTGTGATGTTGTCAAAGCCGTGGCTGGATTCGTCGGCGGGGAGAAGTTCCGAGGCATCAATCTCGAGAGCGAGAAGATCGCGAATCGAGTTTTGATATTCAAATCGCGTTAGCCGTCTCAGGGTGCCGGTCCGACCGGGATTGGGTTTTGCCCGGGCGGCTTCATCCAGATTTGTCTCAAAGGTTGAGACGAGAGCGGCGTAGGTGATTTCGTCAGGGCGATCCTTCCCCACTGGCGGCATCTGTCGGGCATCGAGCTGCCGTAGCGCCCGCTCCCAATCGCCGGCATGATTGATGAAATCACCGTCGAGCCAGCTCTCCATGTTGACCCCGCCCTTTTCACTGAGCGAGTCATGGCATTCGAGGCAGTAGGTCGCGATGTGTTGCTCCCATTCCTCCCCGGCGACAGCCAACGAATTCGCACAGAGCGCGAAGATCGGAAGAGCGAGTCGTGGAGCGATTCGGAACATGGCGTGATTAAACCTCAGCAAGACTGCTTCGGTAAATGCTCGGGCGCTACGAGATCGCGGGAAAAGATCTCGACATTGGGCGGCCGATTTCAGAAAACTTTGTTATGCGAAAATTTCACACATTGGGCCTCATGATCGCTCTGATGCTCTCGATCGGGATCCCCGCCGAATCGGAGGAAAGCTTGGCCCGTCGTGCGTTGTCACCCGTGCTGCCTCAGGTGGAGTTTGGTGAAACACCGATTCTTGATGCGATCGAGTATCTCAAAGGGCGAAGCCGTGAGTATCATCCGAATGGAGTCGGACTGAACATCGTTGTCGATCCGTCGATTGATCCGCACACGACGGTGACTCTGCGGCTGAGTCAGGTTTCGATCGGGGTCGTCCTCATCTGTGTCGCTGAGCAGACGAACTTGGATTACCGCGTCGATCAGCATGCGGCTCATCTTCTGCCCTTCGGGATGGGCGAGTTGGCGAAGAAGGAATTGCTGCGGGCGGATTATTCCACCTCATCGCCGCAGGCAAAAATTGCCCGCGAGCTCTCGCTTGGAGCGTTGGAGTTCGACGAGGCTCCGGTCTCTGATGTTCTCGAATTTGTTTCGATGAAGAGTCACGAGGGAGGGAGCGCCGGATTGAATCTCGTGATCGACTCCCGGATTGACCCGACGATTCCGGTAAATTTGAAGCTTCAGAATGCGGCTGCCTCGACTGCCTTGTGGGCGCTGACAAAACAAACCGCGCTGGAGATCAGGATCGAACCGCATGCGATCATGATCGAGCCGCCGGGGTCGGAATTCTATCGCGAGCAGCGCATCGAGCTGGCGGAAGAGACCCTGAGGAAAGGGATGAAAAATCGTCCTCGCGGGAAAGGCTACACGTTGGGAACTCCACCTGATGATCCCCGCTCCCCGGCGCATCCGGACTATGTCAGCTCGGCTCATTCTGATCGATCAAAACGGACCAACGCGCTAAACAATGTCTACAAGTGGGTCGGCGGAAAATGGACCTTTGTTCGCTACGGGGATGGTCAGGCTGAGGAAAGCGGACTCACGACCGGGAAGCTCGGCGAGAGGAAGTAGCGGAACGTTCCACGTTCCGAAAGGCGGAGGAAGAGGCATTGCGGGTCGGAAGGCCCACGCCTTTCACTACGTTCAGGTGAGATGCCTCCTTTGCGGTATTTGGTGGCATTGACACTTCAAAATCACCTCGATAGTCTTTTCCCGTGAGGCAGAAACTCTACTCCGAATCTTCCTTCAAAGCAGTGACGATGGCGCTTTTCATCCTGTTGTCTGGAGGGCTCACTTTTGCTCAGGAGGTGAGGAGTCTCGAAACGCTCAAGGCAAAATATGAAGGGGCCGCAGATCTGGTCACTCAGCCCATCAAAGACCTGAACGCAAAATATATCGAAGCCCTCGAAAAGCTGCTCGCCAGCGAGGCCGCGGCTGGAGAACTCGACCGCTCTCTTGAAATTAAGACCGATCTCGAAGCCTTCGGGACTGGAAAAGATTTCGACGAAACTCGTTTCGTCAGCGATGCATCGACGAGCCCTTATCTCGCCAGATTGCGGGAGACTTATCTGATGCAGCGTGTTCGCGTCGATAAAGAGATTTCTCCTGCGAGGGCCGCCTTGCTGGAGAAGTATCTCGACTCGCTCATTCAGCTTGAAAAAGAACAGACGAGACTTCAACAATTCGAAGCAGCGCTTGAAACAAGGGAAGCGCGGGAAGAGATTCAGGGAGCCTCTCTTCTCGTCGATGACGGGTCCGGCATCGAAGGCCGCATCCACTTTGTCGTGAAAGGCGAGATTGAAATGGAGTTGAATGGCGAGCGATTGGACTACCGCGACAGCTCGGATAATCATCAATACATCAGCGGAGTGAGCCGACCTCGTGCCTTTGCGGTGGGCGATGTGATTTCGATGAAGATGCGGGGCGAAGCGACTTTCCGGAGTGTGATCATGGCAATGATCAGCGAGGATGAAAAGACGGGAATTTCGTTTTCCAAGAAGCGCTTTAGGATTCTTCCATCAAAGACATCCTATGAAAATGTCGACGCGAGTGAAGTCGAAGCGCTCGTGATGGAGCCGGCCCCCGGCCCGGCGGATGGGGACATGCTTGCGATGTGGAAAGAGAAAAGTCTTCCCGATGCGCTGAAGTCAGGATCACAGTGGGCGAAATTGGAGATCCTATCCGAGTGGAACTATTACGCGGTCGTCTTGACACGTGACATGTTCTCGATCCTGAAGGAGTGAGGTGCAATCCACTGCCACGGTAACAATTCACCATTGGTCTCCTCTTCTTGTCGCGAGGGATCTTACCGATATTCTTAAGCGCATGTTCGATTTCCCTTCTCTGACCGGGCTCGTTGCCGCGACTTTTACTCCTTTTCACGAGGACGGGAGCGTGCGTTTCGAGAAGATTCCTGATTACACAGAATACCTGATCCAGAATGGCATCACCGGGATCTACATTTGTGGAAGCACCGGAGAAGGTCCCTCGCTGACGATCGCGGAGCGAAAGGCGGTCGCGGAGGCGTTTGTGAAAGCGGCGGATGGTCGTCTTCGCACCATCGTCCACATTGGCCACACCGCTCTCGCGGAAGTTTGCGATCTCGCGGCTCATGCCGAATCGATTGGGGCCGATGCGATCTCGTCGGTGTCGCCCTACTATTTTAAACCGGATGACACGAAGGCGCTCGTCGACTTTTTCCGGGTGGCTGCCGTCTCCGCTCCCGGTCTACCTTTTTACTACTACCACATCCCGGCGCTCACGGGGGTGGCGGTGAATCCGGTGGAGTTCCTCGAAATGGGCGGCGGTGAAATTCCGACCCTTCGGGGGATCAAATTCACGGACAGCGATCTCAGTCTCATGAATGCGTGTCAGGAAGTGGCGGAAGGAAAATACGATGTCCTCTTTGGGCGTGATGAAATGCTCCTCGCCGGTCTCAGTGCGGGAGTGGCAGGAGCGGTCGGGAGCACTTACAATCTCGCGCCGAAACTCTATCAAAACATGATTCAAGCCTTCGAGGCCGGTGACCTCACGCTTGCGCGCGAGTGGCAGCTCCGCTCTGTCGCGATGATTCGGGCGATTGTCGGAGTGGGCGGAGAAGCGGCGATCAAGTATCCGATGCATCGGCACGGGCTCGATTGCGGACCGCGCCGTCTTCCGATGCGGCAGCTTTCCCAGGTGGAGAAAGATGAGATTGACCGTCGTCTCGACGCCCTCGGGTTTGATGAATGGGCGGCGACGACCCCGGTGGAGGTCGGCGCATGAGAGCGGTTCTGCCCGTGCTCGCCGCCTCAATAATGTTGTGTCATGATCTCTGTGGCGGGGATTTTTTAAAGTGGGACGCGCTTCCTCCCATTCCGAATGAAGTTGGGGTCGCCGGTCCTTTCACCGGAATTCACGATGAGGTGCTCATCGTCGCCGGGGGAGCGAACTTTCCAAAACCGGTCTGGGAGTCGGATAAAGTCTGGCAGGATGAAATTTTTGCCCTGCCTCTCAATGGACCTTCTCCGGAGTGGCGGATCGCCGGTCATCTCTCGCAGCCTCTCGGCTATGGAACGACGGTTTCTCTCCCTGAAGGAGTGCTTTGTCTCGGGGGGAATGATGCGACTTCCCTGAGCGATTTGGTGTTTCTTCTGCGATGGCGAAACGGGGCGGTGGAGGTGGAGTCCCTGCCGCCGCTTCCTGAGCCGCGTTGCTATGGAGCGGCTGTGAAATTGGGAGACTTTATTTATCTCGCGGGTGGGCAGATGGGCGCGGGATTGGAAACAGCCTCTTCATCCTTCCTCCGGCTCGACTGGTCTAAGCGAGGCGATGCCTCCGAATTCGTCTGGGAATTCGTCGACGACCTCCCGGGACCGCCGCGCGCGTTTCATTCGCTCGCCGTGCAAAGCAATGGCCGGCGTGAGGTGATTTTTTTAATCGGGGGACGCCATCTCGATGCAGGCGGGGAGGTGAAATTCCTGAGCGATCTTCACGAGTTTGATCCCCTTAATCCGGAGGCACCCTGGACTCAAAAAGCGAAGCTTCCGACGCCTCTTGCCGCTGGAACTGTTGCTCCGCTCGGTCAGAGTCATCTTGCTACCCTCGCGGGGGCTGATGGAACGCTCTTCGCGCAGTCTGACGAGTTGAAAGACCGCCATCCCGGTTTCCCGGAGCAATCCTATCTTTACCACACAATCACTGACACCTGGATCGAAGGTGGAGCCCTCCCGCAGAATCAGGTCACGACGGAGGTCATTGCGTCGGGTGAAAATCTCTACCTCATTAGTGGCGAGATTCGTCCTCGTGTCCGGACGCCCGAAGTTTGGAGTCTGATTCCTGTCACCACTCCCACTCCTTTCGCGGCTGCGAACTGGGTTGCGATCATTCTTTACCTTGGTGGCGTCATTGGCATCGGTGTCTTCTTTTCAAGGCGGAACCGAAGCACTGAGGATTTCTTTCGCGGCGGGCAGCGCGTTCCCTCGTGGGTTGCGGGTCTGAGCATCTTTGCGACGCTCCTGAGCTCGATCACCTTCATTGCCCTTCCGGCCCGCGCCTTCGCGACGGATTGGGTCATGATGGTGGTGAATGCCGGGATCCTCATTTGCGCGCCGCTCGTGGTTTGGTCGATTATCCCCCGGTTTCGGAAACTCAATGTCACTTCGGCGTATGAGTATCTGGAAACGCGGTTTCATCTTTCGCTGCGTCTCTTTGCCGGACTTTCTTTCGTGCTCTTTCAGATCGGTCGCATGGCCATCGTGATGTTTCTCCCTGCCCTTGCGCTCGCGACGATCACGCCACTCACGGTCGAGCAGTGCATTCTCGTCATGGGCGTGATGAGTATTCTCTACTGTTCGATCGGTGGATTAGAGGCCGTCGTCTGGACCGATGCGCTGCAGTCGATTGTGCTTCTCGGCGGGGCTGCGCTTAGTTTTGTCATCATCCTCATGAATCTCGATGGAGGATGGAGTGAGTTCACTTCTGTCGCTCTAACCGATCATAAATTTCGCTGGGCGGATTTTGACTTCGGTTCGTCTTCCTACCTCACGACCGCATTCTGGGTAGTTCTGTTAGGAGGGGTTGGCAGCTCGCTGATCCCCTACAGTTCTGATCAGGCAGTGGTGCAGCGCTACGTCTCGACGCCGACGGAGGAGAAGGCGCAGTCGGCAATCTGGTTGAATGCAATCCTCGCCGCGGTGGCGACCTTTCTTTTCTTTGGATTGGGAACGGGGCTCTACGTTTTCTACAAAGCGAACCCGGCAGGGTTGGACCCGACTTTTTCGACCGACTCGATTTTACCGCTCTTCATTTCACGCGAGCTTCCGGTGGGCGTGGCCGGGATTGTCATCGCTGCGGTTTTCGCGGCAGCGCAGTCGACGATTTCTTCCAGCATGAACAGCACCTCAACCGTGATCGTGACTGATTTCTTTCGACGCTTCGGATGGGAGGCCAGCGAGAAGGGCTACCTCTGGCTCGCGCGAATTCTCACGATAATTCTTGGCACCGTGGGTACGCTCTGCGCTCTCCTCCTCGCCTGGAGCGAGATCGAGTCGGCGTGGCAAACTTTCCTCATGATCATCGGTTTTGTGATGGGACCGCTCTGTGGGTTGTTCCTCCTCGGCATGTTCACGAAATCCGGAAATACAAGGGGCGCTCTCGTCGGCGTCGCCGCCGGAGTCACGATGCTGGTGTGGGCGCGATTCGGGACTGAAATGCACGGCCTCCTTTATGCGCCGCTCGGGGTGAGTGTGACTTGGTTAGTAGGGTGGATCGCGAGCCGCGTTCTTCGCAAGGTGAGCTCGGAAGAAGGCACGAAAGCGCCTTGAATTTTTCTCGCCCGGTGAGCGGGGGCTTGTTAGGTTTTCCGCCATGAGCCCAAAAATCCCCTCAGAATCAAGAACCCAAAATCGCCGTCAATTTCTTAAAGCCGGAGCTGCTTTAGGAATGGGCGTATTCGCCTCTAACGCCGCCACGGTTCGTGCCGCGACGAACAAGAACAGCAAGCTCCGCATTTTTCAGATCGGAACGGGTGGCATCGGGGGGATGCAGCGCAAAGGCCTCAAGGGTCATCCCATGGTCGAGTTTGCCGGTTTCTGCGACACCGACACGACGATGTTTGATCGCATTGAGGACTACCATGGCGACTACTGGACCACGACCGACTACCGCGAAGCGTTTGCGGATAAAGTGGGCGACTTCGATGCCGTCATCGTCGATACCCCGGACTTTCACCATTGCCCGATGATGGTGACCGCGCTCCAGCACGGGAAGCATGTTTATGGACAGAAGCCACTCGTTCATCAGCTCGACGAACTCCGCATCATCCGCGAAGCGACCGCAGCGCGCCCTGAACTCTACACGCAGATGGGCAACCAGCGCGCCTGCACCACGGGCCGGATGCAGGCGACGGAGATTTTGAAATCGAACCAGCTCGGTCGTCCTGTTGAGGCCCATATCTGGCTCGGCGGGATGAGCCGTGGCACCTACTTCGTTGATCCATGGAGTCCGATCACCGAAGGCACCGCGATCCCTGAGACCGTGAAGTGGGATCTCTGGAATGGACCTCTTGCCGAAGCGCTTCCCTACAGCGAGGACCTTCATCCACGTCGCTGGCGCTCCTACTGGGAGACCGGGGGCGGGATGCTCGCGGACTGGGGCTGTCACGTCATCGATGTGCTCTACTTTGCCTATGACCTGGCGCACCCCGAGTCGGTCATGACGAAGACGCCGAAGCCGGCCGGTGTTTGTCATTCGGGTCAGAATGAAGCGACAATCACCTATCCGGGTGGTGACAATTTTGTGAACGACAAGTTCGTCCTCCATTTCAACGACAGCTCGATTAAACCCTCCTTTGAAAAGCTCGGCATTCCGACTCCGGGCATCACCGGCACCGCGACGATGATCGTCTGTGAGGAGGGAACGATGGTGCTTGAGCCGGGCGGAAATTTCGAAATTTATCGCAAGGGTAAACTCGTCGAAAACGAGCCCCGCCCCGAAGTCGGTCCCCGCGATCACTGGAAGGATTGGGCTGATTGCTGCCTCGGCACCGAGAAGCCGCTCTGGACGCAGTTCGACATCGGTTCACGCATCACCGAGCCGGCTCTCCTCGCGACGAAGGCAACCCGCTTTCCGAATGAAGTGCTGAATTGGGACGGTGAAAACTACCGCTTCACGAATCACGACGAAGCGAACAAAACGATCCTTTCACGAAACTACGGGGAAGGCTTCGCGCCGCCGGCGATGGGGTAGGTGACCCTCATCAGCAACGTCACTCAACCCTGTTAGGTCCGCGACCTAACAGGGTTTTCTATTTTCCCATGTCATGAATATTCGTTCCGCTCTTCTCTTAACTTTATCATTTTTCTGCGTTTCGGCTTTCGCGCAGGAAAAGCCCAACGTTCTTTTCATCGCAGTCGACGATTTGAATGACTGGGTCAGCGCCTTTGACGGTCATCCCCGGGCAAAGACGCCGCATCTCGATGCCTTTGCTGAAACGGGAGCGGTCGTGTTTCAAAATGCGCACTGCGCCGCGCCGGTCTGCGGGCCATCGCGTTCGGCTTTGCTTTCGGGGTTTCTCCCGCACCGATCGGGCATCTATGGAAACAGCCAGAACATGCTCGATTCGGAGCTGGTCCAAACCCACGCGACTTTGCCGGAGTATTTTTCAAAGAATGGATACCACAGCCTCTCGATGGGAAAGATCTTTCATGCGCATCAAACTCCGAACGGGGCCGACAAGGGGCAATGGGCGTTTGATGAATGGCACGAAACCAAAGCTGGCTCGGGCGTGGACCGGACGGCGCTGACCTCGCGGGACAAGAATCTCATCGCGGGCGAACCGGGGCCGCCCTCGAAGCACACGAAAGGCGGCGGCTCGGAATTTTCCTGGGGACCGACGCGAGGCCCGAAGGAGGAAACGAGCGATTTCCAGACCGCACTCTGGGCGGCGGAACAGTTGCAGGGCGAGCACGAAAAACCGTTCTTCATCGCGGTCGGGCTTTCGAAGCCGCACCTCCCCTTCTATTCGCCTCAGGAGTTTTTTGACCTTTATGATCCGGCCGATTTTAAGGCGAACGAAATTCGGGAAGACGATCTCGATGACATTCTGAAGCCGAACGGGAAGCCAAAATTCACCCCGACGCCGGACTACCTCTGGCTCAAGGAAAATGGACTCATCGACGAGGCGGCGCGCGCCTACATGGCGGCGTGCAGTTACGCCGATGCCTGCCTCGGCGTGATCTTCGAGGCGCTTGCGAAAAGTCCGCACTACGATAACACGATCGTCATGGTCTGGGGGGACCACGGTTGGCATCTCGGGGAAAAACTGCGCTATCGCAAAGTGACGGGCTGGAGCGAGAGCACACGGGTTCCGCTCATGGTCAGGCTGCCGGGGATGGAGGGCCGTGAGGACAGTGCCCGTGCCGTGAACCTCATCGATCTTTATCCGACCTTGATTGACCTCTGCGATCTTCCTGAAAAACCGGAGATCGATGGCCGTAGTTTTGCGCCTTTGTTAGACGATCCGCAGCAGCCGTGGGATTTCCCCACGATGACGACGATGGGAGAAGAGGAAGCGTCGGTCGTCGATGAACGCTGGCGCTACATTCGGTATGATGACGGGACTGAAGAAGTCTACGATATCGCCGCTGATCCGATGGAGTGGACGAATCTGGCGTCGCAGGATTCGGCAGAAATTCAGGCGGTGAAAGCGCGCCTCGGCGCGGTGATTCCGAAGACCTTTGTGCCGGGCATCGAAAAGCAGACGCCGGGGGAGAAAGAGAAAGCGAAGCGCTCAGGAAACGGGATCGACGGGACGTTGAAAGCCGGGCGCGATTTGGAGCGGTTGCGGTAAGGGTGCGGGTCGACTTTTCAGCTCGCAATCAGCGCCTCTGAGCTGACGCCAAAGACGGGGTGCCCTACCCGTCTCCCGATCTGGCGCCACTACTGCGCCTTCACCGGAGTCATCGTTTCTTTGCCCTGTACGGCTTTGCGAACTTTCCGGGCCCAGGACTGCATTGCCATTTCGGCCTGGCCGTATTTGGAAAGGCTGCCAGGCTGAAGCTTTCCGCCTTCGAGGCGATCCACCATTGCGTAGAGTTGACGACGTGAACGCGAATCGAGGACTTCGATTTCGATTTGGGCGGTGCCGGCGCCGAGAGCTTTGGTCTCGCCCTGGAGAGCCTGGATCCCGGTCGCGGCGAGCCCGGCATAGGGCATGTAGTTCACCGCAAAGAGCGCGGGGTTGCTGGGTTCGAGATCGGTCAGCGCCGCGCGAATCGTCATCGTCGCAGAGCTGCGGGAAGTGGTGATGGTGTAGTGCTTGCCGAATTCCAGCTCGAGAATGTCTTCAAATTTTTCGGCGAGGACTTCGGCCTCCTGACGGCTCGCTTTTTTGACCTTGGGATCGGTGCTTTTCGGAAGAATGACGCGGATGTCTTCGATGATGACCCGCTCGTAGCGCTTGAGCCGCTCCGGGTCACCGGCTTTGACGAGGGCTTTGTTTCCAAAGGCACCGACATGTTCCTCCATGCCGCGATAACTGCTCAGGTGATTGCTTTGATCCGGTTGGCTTGTTTCGCAGCTAATGAGAAATCCGAGGGGAAGGAGAAGCAGGAAAAGTCGCGCGCGCATTGGATTCGGTCGTCTCAATTCTGAGAGGCCGCAATTGAAATCTCTGCCGCGTACGCTCACCACTGCGGCTGGGGAATGCCTTCGAGCGTCCATGGCTCGCGTCCGAATTCGAAGGCACCGATGTCGGGAGCTTTGCCTTCGAAGGCCTCACCCAGTTCGACTCCGCGATCCACGACGAAAGCTTCGGTATCGACGGGATACCAGAACGGTCCGGGCTTCTCTCCATTTCGCGTTACGCCCGGGTCCTCATCGACGAAGTTGCCGTCGGGAACCTGCGTCAGGTTCACGAGAAGGTTTCCGACGATGTCCAATTTTGAGAGAATGTCAGGATTATCCGGGGCGAGCGAACGGGGCTGTGACCAGGCCGCGACAACGAGGTTGTTTTTGAAAACCCAGCCGTTGAGGCGCTCCGCTTTTCCGACCCCGAGAAGGCTCCCGGTTCGGGGTCCGGCGTCGGCGCAGAAGATGGAGTTGTGGTAGACGGAGATGTTTTCGGCGAGGCCGTTATTCATCCAGATAAGAGCGCTGTCCAATCCTGCTCCCGGTCGATTTCCCATGGCTCAAAAGAGCCAGCACTCTCCGTCTCGCTGGCTTTCGAAATTCATGGTAGCGTTTACGCGGATGGAAGGAAAGATACAGGCCTGGTTGATCGGGGTTTGCTGCATGGCAAACGCCTCTCTTGGCGCCGCTCCGGAGACAGCAAAGACAGTTCGCAATGTCGATGCGATCCGGAAGCTCACTTACGAAGAGGCGCGACTTGCGCCCTCGGTGCAGATTCGCGTCACGGTGACTTCTCATCTCGATAGCGGATTTGATGCTCAGGACAACTCCGGCGGAATGTTTTTTCAGCTCGATGGGCAGGAAATGCCGAAACTCGGGGAGTCGGTTGAGGTTTGGGGCAATGTCACGGGCGGTTTCTATGGGCCTTATGTCATTGTGGATGAAATGAAGAGTCACGGTGGGGCTGGACAGCCGAGGCAACTCTATTTTCGACCGGATTTTATCCAAACAGGCCTCGGTGATAACCGCTTGATGGAAGTGGAGGGTCTCCTCGTTGATGTGAGCTTTCCCACCGACAATCGAAACGGGGCCGGCCTCCTCGTGACCGGTGAGAACGAATTGACGATTCGTTTTCGGAATCATCATCGTGACTTTGATTTGAAGCGTCTCCAGAAAGTGGTGGGGACCTCGGTGAAGCTCAGAGGGACTGGGGCGCCGCTCTTCAATGACCGTCGACAGCGGATCGGGTCGGACATCATTTGTTCGAGCATGGAATATATCGAACTGATCGAGCAGCAAAGAGAGGCCCCGGTCGTGACCCTCGATGAGATCGGTCGATGGGATTCGCGGAGGACGAAGCCCGGTCTCGTCCAAACTCAGGCAGTGGTCACGCTGGTCGAGGGACCGGATTCGCTCATTGCGCAAGCCGGGGAAGCGGGGGCGCGTATTCGCACGCTACGGCCTCATGGGGCAGTCGTGGGGCAGTCTCTTGTGTTTACGGGACTCCCGCAGACGGAAGGTTATTTTGTCGGGCTTCGCTATGCTCAAACGGCGGAGGATCCCGAGTTGGTGATCGAAACTGAGCCAGTGCTTGATGAATCACCGATGGCGCGAACTCAGGCAATGCTGCTGGTGAAGCTGCGGGGGCGGCTCATGGAGCAGCAGGGCCGACTCCTCAGTCTGCAGCAGGGGGATCAACTCATCCCGGTGCGACTTCCGGAGAATTTCGAGAGGGAGACTTTGCCGGCGCTCGGTAGTGAAATTGAAGTGAGCGGAGTCAAGTTGGTCGAGGCGGACGAACGCGGTCAGGTACGTTCGATCACCGTCGCGACCCGGGGAGGAAACGATTTGCAGGTTCTCGCGATTCCTTCTTGGTGGACGCCGCAGCGGTATCTCATCGCCATTTCGATTCTCGTCTCGGGTGTTTTATTGATTTTGATCTGGTCGCTCGCGCTGAAACGCCGGGTCTTGAAACAGACTGCGCTGATCGAGAGCCAGCTCGTTTCCAACGCGGCGCTGGAAGAGCGAAACCGCATCGCGCGGGAGCTGCATGACACTCTCTCGCAAGGCTTTTCCGGAGTCGGCTATCAGTTGGCCTCGGTGAAAAACCATCTCACTTCTGACCCGGAGCGGGCTCTTGAAAAACTCGACACCGCCCGGCTCATGGTCGAGCACAGTCTTGCCGAGGCGCGAGATTCGCTCAGTGGGCTCCGGATTCCGGCGGCGGCCGATTCACTGAAGTTCCCCGAAACGACGATCGCGATTGCGCGGGAACGCTGCGAGGAGGCGGAGGTGCAGTTGATGGTGCATCACACCCTGGAGTTTGATACCTCGACGCTCGAAGCGGAGACTGCCTACGCCTGTCATCGAATTTTGCTTGAAGCGGTCATGAATGCGATTCGTCACAGCGGCGGCGACTGCGTCGGGTTTGCGACCGGGGGCACGGACGGGGAATTGATTTTCTGCATCAGCGACAACGGCCACGGATTTGATCCTGCGATTAAACCGGCGGGCCATTTTGGAATTCAGGGGATGCAGGAACGGGCGAAGCAAATCGAAGCCGACCTTGCCGTTGAATCTTCATCCGAAGGGACCCGCCTCGCCTTGACCCTGACACGACCTCTTTTATGACTGACACGACCAAAAAACTCCGCCTTCTTCTTGTTGATGATCATCTCCTCGTTCGTCGAGGCCTCGCCAGTTTGTTGGACGACGAAAGCGATCTCACCGTCGTTGCCGAAGCAGGAAGTGGCGAGGAGGCGATTGCTCTCGCCGCCGAGCATCGTCCCGATGTCATCATTCTCGACCTGCGTCTCCGTGACATGAGCGGGATCGAAGTCGCTGCTGAGTTAAAAGGGCAGCGGATTTTGATGTTATCCAGCTTCATGCAGGAAGAGGATGTGAGGCGTGCCTTTGAGGCGGGAGTGCTCGGCTATTTGTCGAAAGACAAAAACAGCGAAGAGTTGCTGAATGCGATCCGCGCTGTGGGGGGCGGCCAGCAGTATTTACCACCCGAGATTTCTCTACTCCTCGCGAAGAGTGAGTGGAGCGCCCACCTCACGGATCGCGAGTTGGAGATTCTGCAATGGATTGCTCGCGGTCGGGCGAACAAGCAAATCGGGGAGGAACTGACCTTGTCAGAGAACACGGTGAAGAATCACGTGAAATCGATTTTGTCGAAGCTCAATGCCAAGGACCGGACTCATGCGGTGACCGAGGCCCTGAAGCGTGGTTTGTTTCAGTTGCGGTGAAGGGTTGTTGAGCTTCCGAGCGTTAGGAGGCTCCCGCCTTCTCGACGAAATCTCACTTTTCCCAGAAATACGTCCGTAATGAGGGTCTTCACGGGGACAATTACCCCGTGTAAACTTGGTGACTGCCTTCGGGTGAACGCCTCTCATTCATGGATCCATTGAAAAATCCCAGCGACCCCCGTCCCGATTTCGAGGCATTGATGGAAAACGTCAGGCCACGCGTGCGGGCCTTTCTGCTTTCCCTCACCGGCAGCGAGGCAGCCTCCGAAGACCTCACGCAGGAGGTGTCTCTCATTCTCTGGGAAAAACGGGAGGAATTCGATCCTTCCGGCGATTTTCGCGCCTGGGCCTTTCGGATCGCGTTTCTCCAGGCGCAGAATTTCCGCCGCAAGATGGCGCGGCAAAACAACCGCGAGCTGCCGGGTGACGATCTCTTTGATCAAATCGCCGAGGTCACGCAGGAGCGCCACGGTCGCGATGATGAGGAGGAAAAACGCCACTCCGCCGTTCTCACCTGCCTCGGGAAACTGCGTGAGGCGCACCGCGACCTCGTCCTGCGTCGTTATCAGGATGAACACTCGCTCGAACAACTCAGCAGCGAAGCGGGCATCAATCGAAACGCGATGGCCCAAAAACTTTTCCGCCTCAAGCGGACCCTTCTCAACTGTGTCGAAAAACAACTCACGATCCTCAACCGTGAAACCTCAGCGTCATGACTCAAGACAACGACTCTCAAGATTTTCAATCCATTCTCGCGGCGCTCAATGAGCGTGAGCTCACCGAATGGGAACGCGAGCGGCTCTGGGAACTCCTCGAAGGAAACCCCGACCGCATCGCCGAGTTCAGTGATCATTGTTTCGTCGGATCGCAGATCCAGTCGATCAGTGATGAGCAACTCGTCGCCGCCGGGATCGAGCCTCTCCTGCGAAATGTCGTCGCGATGCCGATGTCAGGAGCAAATACTTCCCGTTTTAAAATGTGGCCTCTCGCTGCAGGGATCGCCGCTGCGGTCGCCGTGCTCGCCTTGGTCCTTGGCGGGAAGAAAGACGAAGCCGCTCCCGAGCCGGAAGTGATCGCGGTGGTCGAACCCGCTCCGCCAGCGAAAGAAATTGTCGCCACGCCCGAAACGGGAACGATCCGCCACGCGAACCTTTCCCTCGACGATCCCAACGACGAAGCGGTCGCTCTCAGTGGTGCCGCCGCGCTCGCGAACAGCCGGACTCCCCGGGGAGGACAGCCGGAAGGAGCCGCCGCCGTTCCCGAGAAGATTTCGTTCAACCATCACGTGCGCCCGATTCTCTCCGAGAACTGTTTCTATTGCCACGGCCCGGACGAAAACACACAGGAGGCGGGTCTCCGTCTCGATATCCGCAAAAACGCGACCGAGGATCTTGGTGGTTACTCCGCAATTGTGCCGGGGAATGCGGAGGACAGTGAGATCTGGCAGCGAATTCTCTCCGATGATCCCGATGATGTCATGCCCCCGCCTGAGTCGCACCGGACTCTCAGTACAGCAGATAAAGAGATCCTCCGCCGCTGGATCGACAACGGAGCCGAGTATGAGGCGCACTGGTCTTTCATCCAGCCCGAACGTCCCGAAGTGCCTGAATTGGAAAATGACTGGGTCCGCAATCCCATTGATGCCTTCATTCTCAACCGCCTCACCGAAGAGGGGATGGAGCCGAACCCGAAAGCTCAGCCCCGTGCATTTCTCCGCCGCCTCTCGCTCGATCTCCTCGGCCTCCCCCCGACGCAGCCGGAGTTGGCCGCCTTTGAAAAAGCGTATCAGGACGACCCTGACAAAGCGACAGAGGAAGCCGTGACCCGTCTTCTCGCCTCGCCGCATTTTGGCGAACGCATGGCTCTGCCTTGGCTCGATGCCGCCCGCTACGCGGACTCGAACGGTTTCCAGCAGGACGGCAACCGCCACCAGTGGCCGTGGCGTGACTGGGTGATTGATGCCTATAACAATAACATGCCATTTGATCAATTCACGATCGAACAGGTCGCCGGCGACCTCCTTGAAAATCCGACGCAGGACCAGCTCATCGCGACTGCTTTTAACCGCAATCACATGCTTAATGGCGAGGGCGGTGCGATCAAAGAAGAGCAGCGCATCAATATCGTGATCGACCGCGTCGACACGACGGCGACGACCTGGCTCGGTCTCACGATGGCCTGCGCCCAGTGTCACACCCACAAGTATGACCCGATCACCCATGAGGAATACTTTCAGTTTTTCGCCTTTTTTAATAATGTCGATGAGACGGGTGGAGTCGATAAACGGTCCGGCACCGGTTGTGCTTTCGGCAGTGGTGCGACGGTTCAGCTTTCACGACCGCTTCTCAGCCTCCCGACCGTAGAGCAACGTGAGAGACAACAGGAGTTGGGTGAGAAGATCAAAATGCAGGAAGCGATCATTCAAAAGCAGCTTCCCAAAGTGGATCCGAAACGGCGGGAGTGGGAGCAAAGCTTCACGCTTGAGCAACTCGTCGATCGGACTCGCTTCCGCGGGAATGTCTCCAGTTTTCTTCGGAGTAAGGAAAAAGATCGCAACGCCAGTCAGAAGCGTGAGGTGACGGAATTTTATCTCCACAAAGGTGACCACGGAAACCAATTGTGGACTTCGCTGGGAGCGGAGGTTTTTAAGCTCCGCGAAGACCTTCGCAAGACCGGCGAGGAAATCGTCGAAGTCATGGTCATGGGAGACAATGCGCCGGACAAGAGCCGCGAGACGTTTATCCTCGACCGGGGCGATTATCAGGCACCCACCGAGAAAGTCAGTGTCGGGACGCCATCGTTCCTTCCTCCGATGAAGGAGTCCGCATCCCAAAATCGTCTCGGTCTCGCGCAGTGGTTGGTTGATGGTGAGAATCCCCTCACTGCCCGCGTCGTCATGAATCGTCTCTGGGCGCAGTTCTTTGGCGTCGGGATCGTGAAGACTTCAGAAGACTTCGGGGTTCAGGGCGAGCTGCCGAAGCATCCTGAATTGATCGACTGGCTCGCGGTCGAGTTTGTCGAGTCAGGCTGGGACACGAAGCATCTCATCAAGCTCATTGTGACGAGCTCGACCTACCGTCAGAGTTCCGGGTTTACGCCAGAGAAGTTGGAGCGCGATCCCGAGAATCGACTCGTCGGACGCGGCGCACGGGCGCGCCTGCCCTCGATGCTGCTGCGTGATCAGGCGCTCGCGGTTTCCGGTTTGTTGGAGGACGAGATCGGCGGTCACCCTGTTTATCCCCACCAGCCGGAGGGGCTTTGGAAGGACTTCTCCTTCGGGAAAATCAGCTACCCTCATCAAACGGAAGCGAGCCAGCTTTATCGTCGGAGTGTCTATAGTTTCTGGCGCCGGACCTCGGCACCGCCGAACATGTTCGACAGCTCTTCCCGACAGGTCTGCACCGTGAAGCCCTCGACGACGAACACGCCGCTCCAGGCGCTCACGTTACTGAATGACACCACCTACGTCGAAGCGGCGCGGGCCCTCGCGCGGCGCATGATGCAGGAAGGCGGGGACAGCATCGATGACCGTCTCGACTACGCCTTCCAGCTTGCGACCGGTCGCTCCCCTGATGAGCGCGAGCATCAGCTTCTCATGAATGGCTTTGAGCGAAGCCTCAATGAGTTCCGCAGTTTTGAAAACGATGCCGCCGAGTATGCTGGAGTCGAAAAAGCAGACACCGTCGTCGAGCTTGCCGCGCTGACGCGGATGGCTCAGGTCATTTTAAATCTCGATGAGACTTTGAACCGGCCCTGAAAAATACCCAATTAACTAAATACCCAAGCACCGAAAGAATGACGAAGCCAGAAATCCAAAAAACCGAGCCTTCGAACTTTTGTGATTCGGGCTTCCTTAGGTCTTTGGGTGTTTCGTCATTCGTCATTTTCCCCACTTCCTCATGAGTTTTGATCAACATCTCCAACTCTCGGCGAACCGCCTCACCGAGACCCGCCGTCAGTTTTTCGGAAAATCTGCGACCGGGATCGGCGCGGCGGCACTGGCTTCTCTCATCGGAAAAGAGGGCCATTCGGCTGAGACGCTCGCGCGCTACGGATCCGGCACCGCGAGTTTCCCGACTCACACCGCAAAGGCGAAGCGGGTCATCTATTTGATGCAGACCGGCGGGCCTTCGCACCTTGATCTTTTCGACTACAAACCGGGGATGTATGCCCGCCATGGCGAGAACATTCCGGATTCGGTTCGCGCCGGCGTGCGTCTCAGCACGATGACGGGGAACTACGACAAGTATCCGGTCCTGCGTCCGCTCCAGAACTTTCAGCAGAATGAAAAATGCGGCACCTGGATGTCTGACATGGTTCCCTACACCCGGGAAATAGCCGACAAGATCTGTGTCATCAACTCGATGAACACCGAGGCCGTCAACCACGCGCCGGGCGTGACCTTTTTCACGACCGGTCATCAGCTTCCCGGTCGCCCCAGCATGGGCGCCTGGATGAGTTACGGTCTCGGTTCCGCGAGTGAGGACCTGCCATCTTTTGTCGTCATGTTATCGCGGGATAAAGAAAACTCCTGCGGTCAGCTTTTCTATGATTACTACTGGGGCAGTGGCTTTATCCCCAGCAAATACCAAGGCGTGAAATTTCGTGGTCAGGGTGATCCGGTTCTTTTCCTCTCTGATCCGAAAGGTCTCAGTCGCGACATGAAGAAAGGTCTCATCGATGATGTCGCGGCGCTCAATCAGGAGCACTACGCGGACGTCGCTGATCCTGAGATTCAGACCCGTATCGCGCAGTATGAAATGGCCTACCGCATGCAAACGAGCGTGCCGGAACTCACGGACTTGTCCGATGAGCCGCAGCATATTCTTGATATGTATGGGCCGGATGTACACCGCCCCGGATCTTTCGCGCGGAACTGTCTCCTCGCCCGTCGCCTTGCTGAGCGCGGCACCCAATTCGTCCAGCTCATGCATGCCGGTTGGGATCAGCATCAGAACATCCCGACACAGCTCGCGGTGCAGTGTAAGGACACCGATCAGCCGAGCGCCGCGCTGGTGAAGGATCTCGAACAGCGGGGACTCCTCGAAGACACTCTCGTGATTTGGGGGGGAGAATTCGGCCGCACGCCTTTCGGTCAGGGTGACATCAATAACGAGCTCAAGCATGGTCGCGATCACCACGGCGCCGCCTTCTCGATCTGGATGGCCGGTGGCGGTGTCCAGCCGGGGAAGGTCTACGGCAAGACAGATGACTACGCCTACAACATCGTCGATGGAAAAGTGCACGTGCACGATTTTCATGCGACTGTGATGCATTTGTTAGGAATCGATCACGAGAAATTGACCTATCGCTTTCAGGGAAGACGCTTCCGGCTTACAGATGTTCACGGACATATTGTGAGAGACATCTTGTCGTAGCGAGTCGGCACTCCAACCTCTGAAAACGGAAGCGATCTGTGGTAGGATACCATCATGAAAATTCCCGTCTCTCTCTTCGTCGCCGCTTTTCTCTTTCTCACTGGATGCAGTGAAGCACCGCCTGAAGAAGCGTTCGTTCCGCCGCCGGTTGGGATTCTCGACACCGGTGAGTATCTCGTGACCTTGCACAGTACGCCCGAGAGTCCGGTCTACAGTTTGGAAGACAAAGAGGGCAATCTCGTCGCGCGTCACCTCAGCCGCGAAGCCTTCGCGAGTCAGTTCCCCGAGGTCTTCAAAGAAATCAGCTCACTCTGGGCGGGGAATGAACGAGGGACGCTTGAAGCGGATCCGATGAAGCGGGTCATCTTTGAGGATCTCCTGAGGTCGAAGTAGTTGATGGGACGGCGGCTCTGTCTCTGTTTTTTGTGAACCACAGAAACCAAGGCAGCGCGGCCTCAGGACTTCGGCTTTAGAAAAAGGACCTCACCTTTCGTGACCCATCGTTCCATCAGTTGGATGCGATACCAGCCGTCCTGGTTGGGCGGATTCACCCGAACCCCGGAACAATCTCCGAATTCTTTGAGATCGTAGTCACCCCACGTTTTGCCGAGGTCAGTTGAGAAAAGAATGCCACAATCCGCAGGATCGGCATTGCCGTAGCGGGGAATAATCATCGTCTCTCCATGAATCGTCATCACCGCCATTTCGTATTTGGCGGGGAACACGAGTTGGTGTTTTGACTTGTCCGGAATATCCTCAGGGTCGCACGAGAAAACGCCACGGTCGTGAACCTCGCGCAAGGTGATCGGCCCATTCGCATCGGAAACCCAGTAGGCGCGGCCATCGACAAAATTGATGCCACCGGATTTATATCGGGAATTGCCGTCCGAGGAAACGATCACTTTCCAATCCCACGTATCGGTCGCGGCCTCGTAGGTGCCCCGCAGCCAGTGGCACTCCTTGCCAACTCCGATCTCGCGATCCTTATCCCCACTGCAGGCATAGAAAGTGTTGCCCACTGGATCGTAGGAGACCGAATGTATATGTCGGCAAACGACAGGATTCTGCGAGTCACCGACCCACTCCGACGAAGGCGCACCCTGATGTTGAAAGGCCGGGTTTTGGCCAAAGGCATAGGCGATCTTGACCGTTTCACCGCCATCGATTGAGTAGTAGATATTCTGCGGAGTCGGGCCGGTTCGGACGTTGCAATAGTTGCCCCAAATCAGCATCTCCCGACCGGAAACCTCGAAGGTGTGAACCCCGTCCAGGGAGTAAAAGTAGGATCCTGGAACTTCGCCCTCTTGCAAGAAGTGAGGTCGATAAGGCTCCCCGTGGCGATCCTGCACCGTGAGTTCGTGGATCGATGAAAGGTCTTCATTTGCCCTAAAAATTCTGCGTTGTGTCGCGAAGATGACCCGCCCGTTCGAGAGGAGACTGCTGAATTCTATTGCCTCCGCTCCTGGGAATTCAGCCTCGTGAATCCAGTTGCCCGCGCAGTCTTCTGAGAGATAAATTTTATTTCCCCGATAGCCAAAAGCGCGATGGTCGCGCTGCGTGTCAATGAAAGGTCCATCGTCCGGAGCGAGTCGGTAGTTAAAGTGATCCGTCTCCCCGATTGATTGCCCGAGGGCCTCAAGACGACTGGAGCTGGCGAGAATCAATCCTGAAGTCGCCGTGCCCAGAAAACGTCGGCGTGTCGGATGTTCTAACGGAGGCAAAGAGGACGAATCTTTCATCATAGTGATCGCATCGTGAAGCTCCCATGAGAATTTCGCCATCCCGTCTTCGGGGTATTTTGAAACGTGCTCCGATTACAGGGCTACCTGCTCACCGCTCTGATTTCATGACTTCTTCTTACTATCCAGCGTTGGGTTGAGATTGAGAAGAGGAGTAAGAGTCTCCGATGGGGGAGTCTCCCTGATATTATCGCGAAACCAGCAAATCCTTCGCCACGAGCCCGCTCCGCCATGCTTCCGAGATCGCATCAAGACCGTGAGCGGCCCCGAGGAGCATCCCGAGAGCAAGGGCACGGGCGCAGTTGTCGCCGCCGGCCATGGTATTTTCGGAGAAGGCACGCGGGAGGTCATCCCCATGCTTGAGGGCGAGATAAATCACGGCGGGCAGGGCAGCAGGGAGCGGACAGGATTGCCCGAGCTCACCAATCGCAGCGACGGGCTCAAGCGGAAGCACCGCCTCCGCCTTTTCAAGTGCCCATGCCGGAGCGTTTTTGCGAATTGTGGCCTCGAGTAGTGCTCCGTTGGCGATGCGGTGCGCGGAGGTCGCGAGAAAGGCCGTCGCCTCCCCGGACATGCTCGAAGCATGGGTGAGCAAGGTTTGTTCGACACAGGCGTTCACGGCGTCGGCCTCCGGTTGGTCTGCGTAAAAAGCGACAAGAGGAGCGATCCGTGCCGCGCCGGCGAGTTCGTTGGACTCGCTCGCAGCTTCCGTCAGCACTTTTCCATTTTCGATATTTTGCAGGGCGGCCTTCGTCGCGTGATCGAAGTAATCCCCATAGCCCGGCCACATCGCAACCCAACTCGCCATGAAAGCCTCCGCGTTCCACGCTTGATTTTCACGGAGAAAATGAGCGAGCCGCAGCGCCTGATCGCCGACGTGACTTTGCTCACCCGCTTCCTTCTTCGGATGGTAGGAATCCGCGCCGGGAGCATGGTAGCCCGAAACATAGCCAAACTTCTGTGATAGCTCGCCGGTGTCGTAAATCCAATGAACACCGAGCGAAAGCGCATCCGCGCAGAAAGATCCGAAGAGAAGGCCGTCTTTTTTATTTTGAAAATCAGTCATGGGGAGGAGTGGGAGAGAGCAAACCAAGCCCATGGACCGCTTCGATTCAAGGCATTCCGGGAGGAGTCTCATTCGACTGAATCCCTGCCAATCCAGAGGCAGGATACGAACGTGGACGAAGCCAGCTCAAAGCCGCACCGCCCGGGGCTGTAAAAGCGCCTCTTTGGCAGTAGCCCTGCTTTTGTGTGTTCCGTGTTTTCTGTGGTCCAAAATGCGGAGGCAGTGAATCGTTAACCACGGAAAACACGGAAGCGGAGGCATTGCGCATGCTGAGACAAGGCTGATCCCACTTCTGCTTTCTCCAGGTTTCCACTCACACGAATTGGATGGAATGGGAGGTTTTCGGGTGTAAATGGATGGAGAATCTCTCGTGGGCCTTAGGCCCTTACCCCATCGGCAGCCGACAAATGAGGGGTTGGTGCTCTTGGCTCAGAGACGCCTGCGCCACAGTCGACTTTCCTCTCAAACCGTGGTATCTTTACTTGTGGAAAAGGTCGTCAAAAAGCTCAATCTTAAGGACGGAAAAGAAGCTCCTTTGTATGAGAGAGAAGAGTCCATGCGGATCTTTTTTGAACTCTTGAAAAGGGGACGCTCGTTCTATCCCGATCATGGAACTACAGAAAGATATCCGAGAATTTGTCGAGTTGCTCCTCTCCGCGAAAGTTGAGTTCCTCCTCGTCGGCGGATATGCTCTCGCCGTCCACGGGGCGCCGCGGTTCACTGAAGACATCGACTTTCTCATCCACCTCTCGGCGGAGAATGCAGATCGTCTCATCGAGGTGATCGACAAGTTCGGTTTCGGCGACCTCGAAATTGAGCGGGAGGACTTCTTAAAGCCTGATTTTATCATTCAATTGGGAATGGCCCCCAATCGAATCGACCTGCTCACCGGTATCGATGGCGTGGTCTGGGAGGAAACGTGGGATTCAAAAACGGGTTACGAATTGGACGGATTGCCGATTCATGTCATCGGGAAGGAGCAGTTGATCAAAAACAAACTCGCCAGCGGACGGACCAAGGATTTGGCTGACGCAGAGCGGCTGATGCAAGGCGGATGAGCGTCCGGCTTGTGGAGCTCCATTCGCTAAATTGAAGCGGGAAAACGCACCGCCCGGGGCCGTCCCGGCATCTCCTCGGCTTTAGCCCTGTTTCTGCGTGTTCCGTGGTCTGAAATGCGGAGGCAGTGGATCATTAACCACGGAAAACACAGAACACACGGAAGCGGAGACATATCGGGTGCTGAGACAAGGCTGATTCTCCAGCTCTCAATTCACCCGAATTGGATGGAATGCAGGTTCGTGTCATCGCCGAAAAGCGGCTCGTCGAAACAACACAAGAGGATCAGCTCAGGCCGTGCGTTGCCTCAAAACTAAGCCGCCAAAACCTCACCGAGGAGATCGTTCCTCTCGCGCCCCGTCAGTTTGGCAACGCGAGAGCAGTAACCCGTCCCTCTTGGATCTTTTAGAGCAAATGAAGCGCAAATCATGGCCGCAGCGCGAAGCGATTAATTCATGGAATCCTCAAAATCCATGTTCAATCCATGCCGAAATTTTAGAAGCACGGGTTCATATAATCCGATCAACCCCGCGGCACCCCCGTAGCGGCATTTGCCAAAAATGCCGAGTCTGCACCCATGCCCCCAAAACCATCCTTCCTAAACCGATCAAGCTCTGTCAGAGTCTGCCAAGCCATGAGAAACCTCATTCCTTTCACCCGCTTCCTCACCTTGCTCGTCAGCCTTGGCGTCATCACCACCTCGCTGAACGCCACCGAAATTCTCTGGAGCCAGTATTGCCAGCACCTCGGCAAGATGAAGCTTCTCGTGCACCTCGACACCGATCCAACCGCCCCAATCGAGGGCGAACCTGAGATCGCGACGCTCTCCCTGCGCGACACGGCCGAAGACGATTGGCAACTCGTCCAATCGCAACCGATCGATACCCTCACCGCGACGGTTCTCTTTGAAATCAACGAGTGGCCCCGTCACGAGACAAAATTCTTCCGTGCCAGCTGGTGCGATTCGGTCTGGGAGGGCACCTTCCGCGCCGAACCGAAACCCGGATCGACCCTGAAACTCGCCGGCCTTTCCTGTCACAAAGACATCGCCTGGCCGTGGAAAGAAGCGATCGGAGAATTGATCGCCCACGATCCCGATCTCGTCTTTTTCTCCGGTGATCAGATCTACGAGAACGACTACGGCAGCCCCATGTTTCGCGCCATGACGGAGGAGGAAGTCCCGAAGGGAATGAAAAACTACCTCGATAAATACCGGAAGTTCGGCGAGGCCTTTCGCGAGCTCATGCGTGACCGCCCCACGATCATGATCACCGACGATCACGATGTCTTCTCGAACGATCTCTGGGGCAGGGGAGGCGTCCGCATGAACGGTGATCGCACCACCGGCGGCTACCCGACGCATCCCGCCTGGGTCAACGCGGCCGAGTTCACCCAGACCGGGAACCTTCCCGATCCGGTCGACCCGGGCCCCCACGGTGCCGGCGTCCTTGCTTACTACACCGCGCTGGAATACGGCGGCGTCAGCTTTGCGATCCTCGAAGACCGGAAGTTCAAAAGCGCCCCGTCCGAGGTCATCACCGGGCTGATCGCTCCTCCCGGATTCGAATGGCCGAATCCCCGCACGACTGATTTTGAAATCGAAGTCGTCCTCGATCCCGACTACGACTGCACCCAACTCGATCGGCCTGACCTGCAATTGCTCGGCGAAGCGCAGGAAGCCTTTCTCAAAAACTGGTCCGACGAGCTGACGCAATCCCAAGGGATCGGCGCGGTTCTTTCCTCCAGCCCCTGGGTTCACACCGCGATGTATTCGCCCACCTCAGCCGACACCGACTCCAACGCCTGGCCGCAGTCGGGAAGAAACCGCGCCCTTAGAGCGATCGGTGATGCACCGGTCGTGATGCTCCACGGCGACGTCCACCTCGGCACCCTCGGCCGCCATGGCGTCGATGAGTTCGACGACGGTCCCGTCACCTACTCACTGCCCTCCTTCTCCTCACGTGCGAGCCGCTCATGGAAACCGATCGAGGCCGGAGAGAATCGCGAAGCCGGTACGCCTGAGGACACCGGTGAGTTTCACGATCGCTTCGGAAACAAGGTCACGATGTATGGCGCCGGGAACGGGCTCAACGGCTACGGGATCATTTTGTTCGATACCGAAAAGCGGGAGATCGACCTGCAGTTTCACCCGATGAATGAAGAGCGGATACCGATTCAGGTCGAGGTCCCGGGCTGGCCGTATTTGGAGCGGTTTTGAGGGGGGGAGAGGATCGGTCGGCGTTGTTCCAGACGGCGCTACACGGCTCCAAATAAAGGCCCGGCGCTACGCGCCTAATCCATGGGAATCCATGTCTGACCCGCCTCAGTGCGTTTCAACTGTTATGGATATCAAAGGGTAGGCAGCCAACGAATAGGCAATTTACAAAAGCTCATACATACATTAGATTCAATGTATGAAGACCATCACCGTGAATGTTTCGGAGCCTGTCTACGACGAATTCCGATCCTACGCTGCCAAAGTTGATCGCAAGGCCTCCGAATTGATTCGTGAGGCGATGGAGGAATACCGCCAGCTCCACATGAATCGCCGGACAAGCTTGCGGGATCGACGCCCGACGAGTGTTGGCGGAGCAATAGCGCCGATTACGAGTGAGGATGATATCCTTGGCGAAATGCTTGATGAGAAATCGGAAGGATGACTTATGGCCTCGACACCGATTTTCTCGTGGCTTGCGAGATTGTAGATCATCCCTTCCACCAATCAGCGGATGCGCTTCTGCAAAAGCTTTTAGCGGAGGAACACGATTTCGCGCTCGCTCCGCAGACCTTGGCTGAGTTCATCCACATCGTGACCGATCCACGCAGAATGCCGGTCCCTCTCGTCATGGCGGATGCGATCTCGCGAGCGGAGCAGTGGTGGCAAGCCGCGGAAGTGGTGCGCGTATTTCCCGATCGCAACTCCGTTTCTGATTTCTTCGCCTGGCTCCGCCAATACCAACTGGGACGGAAGCGGCTGCTGGATACGATGCTGGCGGCTTCTTTTCTGAATGCAAAGGTGACGAGAATTATTACGAATAACGCGAAGGATTATGAGGTTTTGGGGGCTTTTGAGGTGGTGGGGTTTCGGTGATTGTTGAGAAATGTGGTCTTCACAAAGAGGGCGGCAAGGGACAGGTTATTTATGACAGGGCGACAAAGTGCTCTTTCTCCGTCTCTCCAAAGATGAAGCGTCGGTCGACGAAGCGTGAGAGGCAGTGGTAGTAGCTGATCCCTTCGCCTTTGATTCGCGAATGTCGCGTGATACGAAACTGTAATTACGAACAAATTTCAGGTAAGCGTATTTTTGAACAATAGATAACCTGGTACCGTAAAAAGATCGTTCGGAGGAGTCGCGCGAGCCCGAAGGGCGTAGCTCGCGCGACTCCTCCGACGGGTAGCCTTGCGAATGAATCGCGGGCAACTTTTCGGTCTTATGAGAACA